>WNFM01149889.1_pt3 | contig 23299 bp, 20 predicted proteins | sample 5400271 | NCBI WGS metagenome assembly WNFM01 (sample SAMN13153352, study PRJNA577476) | soil metagenome | isolation source: 60 cm saprolite on Douglas fir-dominated hillslope | place: USA:California | collected 2013-09-17 | reverse complement strand
ATGACGCGGGCATGGACTTCCCGGTCTCCATGGGACCAGGCCGCCTACTCCGGTCCTCGCCCGGACCAGCGTCCGGTTCCAGACGCGCGTCCTCCCATCAGGTCAGAAAGGAGATCTCCGTAATGGTCGACTTCATTCGTATCTCGCGGAAAGCAGCGATGGTGGCGGCGATCGTGATGATCGCGGCCGCAATCGCGGCGCCCCCCGCTCTCGCTCAAGCCTTGTACGGCGCCATCGTCGGCACGGTCGACGACCCGTCCGGCGCTCCTGTTCCGGGCGTCAACGTGACCGCGACGAACTCGGGCACGGGCCTGAAGGTGGATACACAAACGGACAGTGACGGGAACTACACGTTCCGGAACCTCCAGGCGGGCGTGTACAACCTCAATGTCTCCCTCCAGGGATTCCGCGAGCTCAAGAGGACGGGCGTTCGCGTCAGCGCGGGCAACCCCGTGCGCATGGACCTCAAGGTCGAGGTGGGCACGGTGGCGGAGGCGGTGACGGTCACCGCGGAGACCACGCTCCTGCAGACCGAGAAGGCGGACCTGCACACGGAGCTGACGTCGAAAGAGCTGACCAACCTTCCGCTGAACCAGTTCCGGAACTACCAGGCGCTCTTGAACCTGGTTCCGGGCGCGACGCCCGCACAGCTGCAGAACTCCGAGATCGACACGCCCGGCCGCGCGCTCAGCACGAGCGTCAACGGAGTCGCGCGCAACATCAATGCCTTCCGTGTGGACGGCGCCGTGTCCGTCAATGTCTGGCTGCCCCACCACGTCGGCTACGTCCAGTCGGCGGAGACCATCGAGACCGTCAACATCTCCACCAACAACTTCGACGCCGACCAGGGCATGGCGGGCGGGGCGGCCGTGACCGTCCTGACCAAGTCGGGCACCAACCAGCTCCACGGCTCCGGGTTCTTCTTCCGGAATCAGGACGAGCTCAACGCCAACACGTTCGTGAACGACGCCAACGGCATCGCGAAGCCCAACCAGTCCATCAACATCTACGGGGGGACGCTGGGCGGCCCCATCGTGAAGAACAAGCTGTTCTTCTTCGGCGGCTTCGAGCGCTACAACGCGCGCCGCGGCATCCAGATCCCGTATGCCGTACCGACGGCCAGGATGCGCGCCGGCGACTTCAGCGAGGTGGCCGCGGTGAGCCCGAACTTCCGCCTGTTCAACCCGTCCACTGGCGGAGCGGGCGGCGTGGGCCGCACTCAGTTCCCGAACAATGTGATCCCAGGCAACATGCTCAGCCCGATCTGGACGAAGGCGCTCCAGTTCTATCCGCTGCCCAATGCGGCGGATGTCAACGGCAACGGCCTTGCCGACGACTTCGTGCAAGCGCGCACGGTCCAGAACGACCGCAACAACATCGATACCAAGCTGACCTGGCAGCGTTCGCCCTCGCACAACATCTGGGCCAAGTTCAGCATGCTGAAGGCCAACGTGGTGGGCGGTTCCGCCGGTGAGTACGTGCTCGGCTTCGACAACGGCAGCGTGGGCGACACCAAGATCTACGTGGGCGGCCTCGGCCACACCTGGACGCTCAGCCCGAGCCTCGTGCTCGACGGCAACTTCGGGATCGACCGCCAGGACCAGTCGGTCACGGGGCCCGACTACGGCACGAACATCGGGCTCGACGTGCTCGGCATCCCGGGCACCAACGGCCCCTCCTCGCGCTACAGCGGGATGCCCGCCTTCGACATCCCGACCAACCCCTGGCCCACGCCCAACGGCGGCTACGCCTACGACATCGGGCAGACGCCGACCTGGATGCCGCTGTTCCGTCACGAGCGCAGCTACACGTTCACCTCCGCCCTCACGTGGGTGAAGGGCCGCCACCAGGTGCGCGGTGGCGTGGACGTCGTGCGGCACGAGCTGAACCACTTCCAGGCCGAGTTCGGCGTTTTCGGTGGCACGCGCGGCGGCTTCAGCTTCAACGGCAACGTCACCGGCGCGGCCGGCTACACGCCGCAGATCTGGAACGAGCTGGGCGCCTTCGCGCTCGGGCTGTCCAGCCTCCGGACGCGGGACATCCAGGAGATCCAGATGACGGCCCGCGAGTGGCAACAGGCGTTGTTCCTCGCCGATCACTGGAACGCGAGCGACAAGCTCACCCTGAACGTGGGCCTGCGGCTGGAGCGCTACCCCCTCATGCACCGCAAGGACACCGGCATCGAGCGCCTGGACTACAGCACCTACACCGTGCTCATCGGCGGCCTCGGTGACGTCCCCGAAGACGTGGGCATCAAGGTCAAGAGCGTCTACTTCGCCCCGCGCCTCGGCGCCGTCTATCGCGCGAGCGACAACTTCGTCCTCCGCGGTGGGTACGGGATCACCTACAACGCGCTGCCTTGGTCGCGGCCGCTGCGCGGCTCCTTCCCCTACGACATCAACTTCAACCAGAGCGCGGAGCAGTTCAGCTCCTTCCCCGTCTCCGCCGGCATCCCGCTGGTGACCGTGCCCGACCTCAGCAGCGGCCACGTGAAGCTGCCGCCGAACACGTTCATGCGCTCGCCCAACCCGAACCAGGTCGATCGCGGCAAGATCCAGCAGATGAACCTGGCCATGGAGCGGCGGCTGCCCGGCGATATCTCGCTCGAGGTGGCGCTCGTGCACACGCGCACGGACGGCGGTTACGCCGACCTCGACATCAACTACGGCCAGCCCGGCGGCGGGCAGGCCTCGCGCCAGCTCTTCTCCGTGGCCGGCACCACGAGCGTGCTCGACTGGGCGGCCCGCACCAAGACGCGCTACAAGGGCCTGCAGGTCGCGCTCAACCGTCCGTTCAAGAACGGCCTGCTCCTCAAGGGCGCCTACACCCTGAGCCAGACCAAGAACATGGCCGACGAGGACGGCTGGATCGGCCTGACCTGGAACCATCCGCTGAAGTACAACGACAACTACGCGCTGGCCGGCTACGACCGCACGCACGTGTTCCAGCTCGGCTGGGTGTACGAGCTGCCCTTCGCGAAGAACTCGAGCAACCCGCTGGCGCAGATCGTGAAGAACTGGCAGATCAACGGCGTCGCGGCCGCCTACTCCGGCACACCGTTCTCGATCGGCGGCACCAACACCGCGCTCAACTGCCCGAGCTGCGGGTCGGTCTTCATCAACGTGCAGGGCGATCCCAAGCCGACCGGCACCCCCGGCTCGTCCACGGTGACGTGGTACGACAAGTCGCTGTTCTCGCAGCCGACGGGCCTGGGCCATGACGGCTTCGGCACCAGCCTGCGCAACCAGTTCCGCACTCCGGGGGTCTGGAACGTGGACATGGGGCTGTTCCGCTCGTTCCCCATGGGCCGCTTCCGCCCGGAGATCCGCCTCGAGGCGCAGAACGTCTTCAACCACACGAACTGGGGCCGTCCCAACACGACCTTCACCAGCCCGCAGTTCATGACGTTCCAGTCGGGCGCCGCGCACCAGTTCAACACGATCTGGGGCACCGGGACGACCGAGCGCGTCGTGCGCCTCGGCCTCCGTCTCGAGTTCTAGTTCGGGCGAGCCGTTCGTAAGCACGGGCCGGGGCGCTGCGGCGCTCCGGTCCGTTTTCTTTTCTACGGGCTCTCGCGGACGGTGAGGACCTGGTCGGCGGGAACGTCCTTCAGGATCTGGACCGTCCCGCTCGGCCAGCGGACCTCGAGGGTGTCGATGGTCCGCGCCGCGCCGGTGCCGAAATGGACCGGTCCCGCGCTCGACGAGGCGTAACCGACCGCGGTCGTCATCTCGTTGAACTGCTCGTGCCAGCGCGGGTCCGCTTTGGCCGCGATCTTCACCATCGCGCCGATCCCGTCGCGGTTGCTCTTCGTTCCGACGAGTCGGACGTCGAGCCAGTGGCCGGAGCCGGTGGATTCGTTGTGCCACAGCTCCGCGGGCGCGCCCAGCGCGGTCACGACCACGTCCACGCGCCCGTCCTGGTCCAGGTCCCCGAAAGCGGCGCCGCGGTGAGCGCGGGGCGGCCCCGCAGCGAGGCCGGACTCGGCCGAAGCGTCCTCGAACGTGCCGTCACCGAGGCTGCGGAAGACGCTGTTGGCCTGCCGGTACGTATCGTTCTGGAATTTCTCGATCTCGTCGTTCACATGCGCGTTGGCCGTGAAGATGTCCTTCCACCCGTCGTTGTCGAGGTCGAAGAGGCCGTTCCCCCACCCACTGCGCGCCGCCACCAGGGCGCCGAGGTGGCTGGGATGCGTGACGTCCTGGAAGAGGCCCTTCCCCATGTTGCGATACAGGGGAAAGCTCTCCCCTGCGAGCGCGGTGACATGGATGTCGGGCCGCCCGTCGTTGTCGTAGTCGCGGAAGTCGACGCCCATGGCCGAAACCTCCTGCCCGTGCTCGGGCAGCGAGACGCCGGCCAGCAGGGCCGTCTCCTCGAAGGTGCCGTCCTTGCGGTTGTGCAGCAGGAAGCTCGGGAGCTTGTCGTTCGCGACGTACACGTCCAGGAAGCCGTCGCCGTCGTAGTCGGCGAAAGCGAGCCCCATGCCCCGGCCCGTGAACTGCGCCAGGCCTGATTTCGCGGTCACGTCCTCGAACGTCCCATCGCCGCGGTTGCGGTACAGGGTCAGGGGCACGGGCGCGAACCACTTCGGATGGCAGTACACGCGGACGCCGCGCGTGGAGTCCCCGCAAAAGCGGTCCATCTCGGCCGTCCAGACCGTGTAGTTGACGACGAGGAGGTCGAGCCGGCCGTCGTTGTCGTAGTCGAACCAGCCGCCACCCACCGCCCACTGGTCGGAGGCGACCCCGGCCTTCGCGGTCACGTCTTCGAAACGACCGCCGACGTTGCGATAGAGAGTCTGGCGATGCACGCCGGCCACGAAGAGGTCGGTGGCGCCGTCGTTGTCGTAATCCGCGGCGGCCACGCCCATGGAGTAGCCGGCGCCGCGCAGGCCCGCGGCCTCGGTGACGTCGCGAAACTTCAGCGCCCCCTCGTTCCGGAAGAGCCGGTTGGAATACTTCGGGTCGTCCTTCTCCAGGCCGGGGACGGCGGCCCCGTTCGTGAAGAAGACGTCGAGCCGCCCGTCGCCGTCGTAGTCGAAGATCGCGACCCCGCCGGGCATGGTCTCGATCAGGTGCTTGCGCGGCGTGGGGCTGTTCTGGTGGACGAAGTCGAGCCCGGCCTCGCGCGCCACGTCCCGGAGGCGGAGGCGCGGCGGATCGGCGGGTGTGGCCCGCCCGGAGACGGCGGCCAGGGCGACGCCCACGGCGAAGAAACGGGGACCGAGGCGCGTGGCCGGTTACCGCGTGCGGGCCAGGTAATCCCAGACGAGCGTGCTCATGGCCTTGACGCCAAGGGGGAGCACGCGCTCGTCGATGTCGAAGTCCTCGGTGTGAATCATGGCCGTGATCCCCTTGGCCTCGTTCCGCATCCCCATCTTTATATAGAGGCCGGGAACGCGGTCGGCCAGGAAGGAGAAGTCCTCCGCCCCCATCTGCGGCTTGACCTCCTTGGTCTGGGCCGCGCCGTAGACGCGCTGGAGGCTGGGCACGGACGCCCGCGTAAGGGCCGCGTCGTTCATCGTCGGCGTGTTGCCTTCCCCGACCCAGCGCAGGGCCGCGGTGAGGCCGTGGGTAGCGGCCACGCCCGTGACCGTGCGCTGGATGCGCTCCTTCATGTCGCGGCGCACGGCGGCGTCGAGCGTGCGGATCGTGCCCTCGAGCGTGACCTGGTCCGCGATGATGTTGAACCGGTTCCCGCCGTGGATGGAGCCGATGGTGAGGACCTTGGGGTTCTGCGCGTCGATCTGCCGCGAGACGACGAGCTGCAGGGCCTGGACCACCTCCGCGGCCACCGGCACCGGATCGAGGCCGGTGTGCGGGTAGGCCCCATGCGTCTTCTTGCCCTGGATCTCGACCACGAAATGGTCGGACGAGGCGTAGATGGGGCCGATCGACCAGCCGACTTCGCCCATCTCGAGGGCCGGGTCCATGTGGAGGCCATAGACGGCCTGGACCTTGGGCTGATCGAGCGCGCCTTCCTTGATCATCAAGGGAGCGCCCCCCTCTTCGCCCTCCGGTGGGCCCTCCTCCGCGGGCTGGAACAGGAAGACGACGGTGCCGGGCAGGCGGTCTTTCAGCTTCGAGAGCACCTCGGCCGTCCCGAGCAGGATCGTGGTGTGGGCGTCGTGGCCGCAGGCGTGCTTCACGCCGGGGGTCTCGCTCTTGTACGGCACGTCGTTGCGCTCCTGGATGGGCAGGGCATCGAGGTCGGCGCGCACGGCCACCACCCCGCCCGGGCGGCCGCCCTTCAAGATCCCGACGACGCCCGTCTTGGCCACGGGATGACGGACCTCGATCCCGAGGGCGCGCAGGCGGTCGGCCACGAGCTTGCCCGTGCGCACCTCGCGATTGCCGAGCTCGGGGTGGCGGTGGATGTCCCGCCGGGTCTCCACGAGCGCGGGGGCCAGCGCGTCGGCGGCGGCGCGGATCTCCGCGTCGGGAGTAGGAGCGGTCAGGGAGGCGGCGAGAGCGAAGAGAAGAGAGAGAGCCATGACGTCAGGATCGTATCAGGAGCGCGCGCCCCTAGCGCGGCGCCGTGATGGCGGTGTCGGCCGACTCGGTCTCGGCCTTCATGGACTTCCGGAACTCCTCGTAGTCCTTCAGCGCCGCCCGCGCGAGCTCCGTCTGGCCCGTGGCCTGATAGGCGCGGCCGAGCTGAAGGTGCAGGCTCCCGTCGGCGTCGCTTTCCAGCGACTGCTTGAGGTGCGGGATCGCGTCCGCGGGTCGGCCCACGAGGGCGTAGGCGCGTCCCAGCGCGCCCTGGGTATGTGGAGCGCGTGGGTCGGCGCGTACGGCTTTCTCGAGGAACGGAATGGCGCGGGCCGGCTGCTCGCGAGCGACCAGCACGTCACCGAGCAGGAAGTTCGGCTCCGGGGCATCCGGGTCCGCCCGCACCGCCTGCTCGAACACGCGCTGCGCCTCGGCCAGATCGTGGTTGAGGCGCAGGGTGACCCCCAGCTCCGTCAAGAGACGGGGATCGCCCGGGGCCAGGGTGAGGGCCTTCCGCCACTGCTCCGCGGACTCGGCGTAGCGCCGCTGGTGGCGGCTCGTCTCCGCCCGCCATTCGTAGGAGTGCACGGACGGAGGCAACGACGTGAGGCGGCCGAAGGCCTCCGCGGCCAGCTCGTTGTAGGCGCGGACGCGCCAATACGTCGCGTCGAGGCTTTTCGACTGCGCCGCGGGGGCGAGGACATCGCGGTACCTCCCCGCCGCGAAGGCGCAGGCCAGGGGCTCGCGATTGCAGTCCGGAGCGCCCAGGCGGCGCTCCTTTTCCTGCTCGACCGCGGCCCAGTCGGGGTGGCCGGTCTCCTTGTAGATGCGAGCGAGCGCGGCGTGCAAGCCGCGCATGGTGGGAGCGCGCTCGGCCGCCTGGCGGTAGAGCTGGAAGGCGGCGACGCGCTGCCCCTCGTCCAGCCGTGCTTCCGCGACGAGGGCGAGCGTGGGCGGAGACTCCGGGTCCTGCTCGAGGAGGTCGTGGAACGACCGCCCCGCCAGCTCCTCGTAGGTCCGCCCCAGGTTGAACCAGGCCGCAGGATCGGCGGGCGCGAGCTGCGTGAGACGGCGCAGGTGCGGCTCGGCCTGGGCCTGGCGCTCCAGGCCCAACAAGGCCTCCGCGAGCATCGACCGCGCTTCGACGTTGTCGGGCTGCAGGCGGACCGCCTTCTGCAGCGGGGCGACGGCGGCTTCGCCCCGGCCCAGGCGGAGGTCGGCCGCGCCCAGGAAGAGGTTCGCGGGGAGCGAGCCGGGGTCGAGACGCAGCGCGGCCTCGAGCTGCGGGACCGCCTCCTGGTCCCGGCCCGGGTATCGCCCGGACCAGCTCGCGATACATGGCCGCCGCCTCCGCATAGCGGCCGGCGGCCATCAGCTCCTTGGCCGCGCGCGACCGCTCGCCGAGGGCGGGATCGGCGGGGCGCGCCGCCGCTTGACCGGAGACCAGGATGAGGGCGAGGACGGCCGCGGCGAGCATCGCTCGTCGATCGTACCGCACGGTGCGAGGGGTGCTCCAACGAAGGCGCCGACGGCGATAGACTCAGCACGTTCACACAGAGGGAGGCCAGGCCATGAAGAGGCGCGAGTTCGTCCAGGCGTCCGCGGCGGCGGCCGCGGGAATGGTGTTCGTCAAGGCGGGGTCGGTCTTCGGCGCCCCCGCGAACGACGCGATTGCGCTGGGCATCATCGGGTGCGGTGGCCGCGGCAACGCCGTGGGCAAGGACCTGATGAACGCGGGCGCGCGCATCGTCGCCCTGCACGACCTCTTCGACGACCGGCTGGCCGAGACGAAGGACCGGTTCGACAAGCTGGCCGCGGAGAAGGGACTGCCCGCCATCGAGTCCTCGATGCTGTTCAAGGGCCCGGACGCGTACCACAAGCTCCTGGCCGCGCCCGTGGACGCCGTCCTCATCACGAGCCCGCCCTACTGGCACCCCGATCACTTCGAGGCCGCGGTCGCCGCGGGCAAGCACGTCTATCTGGAGAAGCCGGTGGCCACGGACGTGCACGGCGCGGAGCGGATCGAGAAGACGGGGAAGAAGGGCGCGGGCAAGGTCAGCATGGCCGTGGGGTTCCAGTCCCACTACGCGCCGCCCTACCTGGAGATGGTGCGCCGCATCCACGAAGGCTGCATCGGCGACCTCGTGTGCGCGCAGACCTACTACTACACGGACGACCTCAAGCGGAAGGCCTTGCCCGGCATGTCGCCGGTGGAGGCGCGCGTGCGCAACTGGGTCTTCGACCGCGTGCTCTCCGGCGACATCCTGGTCGAGCAGAACATCCACGTCATCGACATCGTGAACTGGGTCATGAAGGGACATCCCACCAGCGCCCTGGCCACCGGCGGCAAGAAGGCGCGAATGGACGTCGACTGCTGGGACCACTTCAACGTCAACTTCATCTACCCCGGCAATGTCCACGTCAGCTTCAACTCCACGCAGTTCAAGAGCAGCTACGACGCCAAGACGCAGCGCTTCCTGGGCACCAAGGGGTACGCGGAGGCCAACTTCGGCAAGGGCGGCGTCCGTATCGTGGGTGAAGACCCCTGGGACGCGAACCTGCCCCCCGAGGACGGCGGCCTCAAGAACTCGGTGGAGCTCAAGACGGCGGCCTTCCTCGAGAGCATCCGCACGAAGAACCTCCTGAACGAGGTGGCGGGCGGAGTCGAGAGCACCCTCACCGCGATCCTCGGCCGCACCGCCGCCTACGAAGGACACGAGCGGACGTGGGACGAGGTGGCGGGCAGCCACGCGAAGTGGAAGGACCGCGTGGACATCGCGTCGCTGGCTACGGCCGGGAGCCGCTCGTAGTGGCGATGGATCGCCGCGCTTTCCTGGAAGCGGCGGCCGCGATTTCCGCGGCCGCCGCGCTACCCGCGCGCTGGGCGTCCGCGGCGGCCCCGGGCGCGCCGAAGAAGGCCGTGCTGATCTCGATGCTGCCGAAGGAGCTGCCCTACCTCGACCGCTTCCGGATGGCGGTCGACGCGGGGTTCGCCGGGATCGAGATGCAGACGATGGCCGATGCCGCACAGGCGGAAGAGGTCCGCAAGGCGTCCGCGCAATCGGGGCTCCGCGTCCATTCCGTGATGAACATGGACCACTGGAAGTTCCCGCTCTCCAGCGCGGACCCCGAGGTCGTGAACAAGAGCGTCGCGGGCATGGAGACGTCGCTGCGCAACGCGAAGCTCTGGGGCGCGGACACGGTGCTCCTCGTGCCCGCGGTCGTCAATCCCCAGACGTCGTACCAGGACGCCTGGAAGCGGTCCCAGAAGGTCATCCGCGAGCGGCTGCTGCCCCTTGCCTCCGACCTCAAGGTGGTCATCGCGGTGGAGGAGGTCTGGAACAAGTTCCTCCTGAGCCCGATCGAGTTCGTGCGTTACGTGGACGAGATGGGCTCGCCCTGGGTCAAGGCCTACTTCGACGTCGGCAACGTCGTCTTCTACGGGTACCCGCAGGACTGGGTGCGCACGCTCGGGCCGCGCATCGCCAAGGTCCACCTGAAGGACTTCCAGCTCGACCGGCCGAGCGGAAAGTTCGCGTGGAAGAACCTCGGCGAGGGCGACATCGACTGGGTCGACGTCCGCAAGGCCTTCGCCGACGTCGGCTACGACGGCTGGATGACGACGGAGATCAGCGGCGGTGACGCCCCCTACTTGAAGGACGTCGTCGCCCGCTTCGATCGGTTCCTGGCCGGAGAGAAGCCCGTGGGCGACGCGGCCGCGGACAAGAAGGCCTGAGGCCATGCGGGCCACCGGGCTGCTCCTGGCCGCGCTGGCGGCGGCCAACGTCGCGACGACGCGCGCGGCCGAAACGCCGGCCGCGATCGTCGTCGTCAAAGCCGCTCGCTTGATCGACGGCCGCGGGGGCGCGCCCCTCTCCCCGGCCATGGTGCGCATCGAGGGGGATCGCATCGCGGAGGTCGGCTCGCGGCTGGCCATCCCCCCGGGCACACGCCTGATCGACCTCGGCGACGCCACCCTGCTGCCCGGCCTCATCGACCTCCACACGCATCTCACCGACAAGTTCGGCGTGCACTGGGAGCAGGCTCTGGTGTCGACGACGCCGGGGCAGGCCGCCCTGTGGGGCGCGGCCAACGCGCGCGCGACCCTGATGGCCGGCTTCACGACCTGCCGGGACATGGGACCGACGTGGCCCTACGTGGACGTGGACCTCCGCAACGTGATCGAGCAGGGCGGTGTGCCCGGGCCGCGCCTCACCGTGGCCGGCAACTACGTGTCCTCGACCGGCGGCGCCGGCGACGCGCGGCAGTTCTCGATCTACGTGGACGTGCCGATCGTGCGCAACCTGGCCGACGGCCCCGAAGAGGTCACCAAGGCCGTGCGCACGAACCTGAAGAACGGCGCCGACTTCATCAAGATCCTGGCCACGGGCGCCGTCCTCTCCAAGGGGATACCGCCGGGCTCGCAGCAGTATTCGGACGCGGAGATCCAGGCCGCGGTGACGGAAGCGCGCCGATGGGGCCGGCCCGTCGCCGCCCACGCGCACGGCGCGGACGGCATCAAGGCGGCCATCCGCGCGGGCGTGCGCACGGTGGACCATGGGTCGATGCTCGACGACGAGGCGGTGGCGATGCTGAAAGGCTCGTCGTCGACCTACTACGTGCCCACGCTCTACACGAGCGACGTGATCGACACTTCCCCCCAGGTGCCGGAGTCGGAGAAGGAGCGGGAGCGCCAGATCCGGGACGCGCAGTACGTCGGTTTCCGCCGGGCCCTGGCCGCGGGCCTTCCCATCGGCCTGGGCAGCGACGCGGCCGTGATTCCGCACGGACAGAACGCGCACGAGCTGTCCGTGCGCGTGCGGCTGGGCGAGAAGCCGATGGCCACGCTGGTGTCGGCCACGCGCCTCAACGCCGAGATCCTCGGCTGGTCCGACCGCATCGGCACCGTCGAGAAGGGCAAGCTCGCCGACGTGGTGGCGGTGCCCGGCGATCCCCTGGCGGACATCACCGCCGTGGAACGGGTCGGTTTCGTGATGAAGGGCGGGACCGTCTATCGTGACGACCTGTCGCGGCGCTGAGGCCGCGCGCTTCCCGCGGAGGGATGTCCTCATGAGAGTCGCCGGCGGCGTGCTGGTCCTTGCCTTCCTGGCGGCGTCGGCGCCGGCCCAGTCTCCATCGCCCTCTCCCCCGCGCCGGTTCGTCATCGACTCCCACCAGCACTATCAGGACAAGCCCGACTACTTCGACCGGCTCGTGAACACGTATCGGCCGCGCAACGCTATGGCCTGCGTCCTGACCCTGATGAGGGACTGGCCGACGGTGAAGAAGGCGGCGGCGGCCTACCCGGACGTCGTGATCCCCTACGGCCAGATCCTCGTGGACGACCCGAAGGCGATGGCCGAGATCGAGGCCTTCGCCGCGGGCGGGGCCAAGGGCATCAAGATGCACACGCCGCGCAAGAACTGGGACGACGAGTCGTATTTCCCCCTCTACCAGAAGATCCAGGACCTGGGGCTGGTGGCCCTGTTCCACACCGGCATCGTGTGCACGATCGTGGACGGCAACTGCGGCTCCAGCGACGAGCCCCAGATCTCGTCCATGGCGCGCATGCGGCCGTCGTACCTGCACACCATCGCGCGCGCCTTCCCGCGGCTGACCATCCAGGGCGCGCACCTGGGCAACCCGTGGTACGACGAGGCGGCGGAGGCCGCGCGCTGGCAGAAGAACCTCTACTTCGACCTCACGGGCTCCTCGCTCATCAAGAAGCAGAAGAACCTGGCCGTCTTCAAGGAGTACCTCTGGTGGGAGGGGCCGACGATGCACAGCCCGCCGGACGCCGTCTACGCGTTCGAGAAGCTGGTGTTCGGCACGGACGAGCCGCCGGAAACGCTCGACAACATGCTCGGCCGCTACGAGGCCATGCTCGAGGCCTGCGCGGTGCCGGAAAAGAGCCGGCGGAAGATCTACGGGGAGACGATGGCGCGCCTGTTGCGCGTTCCCGTACGGCCGTAGCCGCTCAGTTCAGCTCCCCCAGCCCGTGCCGCCGCCCGCAGCGGGGGCAGTACGTCGGCGGATCGAAGTTGCTGACGCGATGCCGACCGGCGGCAGCGTCCGCAGGTAGCTGAAGATCGCGCCGAGATCGTCGTCGGTCATCGTCCGGAAGAACACCCAGGGCATCGCGGCGCTGAGTCGCCGCACGCCCGCCACGTGGCCGGTGCGGATGGTCTGGATGAACACGTCGCGCGTATAGAAGGCGATGCCCGACGCGTCCGGCGTGATGTTGGCGGAGGCCACGAGGCCCTCCTCCCCCGGCAGTCCGCGCTGGGCGGCAGGCGTGAACGCGGGATCGGGACCGAACTCGATGCCCGCTCCCTTCTCGATCCGGAACCGCCGCCCGCCTCCGAACTCCATCCCCCGCTCCGGCCGCCCGTCGCGAGTGGTGGTGGTGTGGCACCCTCGGCACTCCCCGAGCTGGACCAGGTAGGCCCCGCGGTCGGTCACGGATTGGAGCGCGGAGGCCAAAGCCGGCGGCACCGGAGGCTGCACGGACTCTCCCCGGTCGCGCTGCTCGGCGCTCCGCCGCAGGGACCGTCGGATCGGTGGCAGCGAGCGCAGGTAGGTCGCGATCGCTCCCGCGTCCTCGTCCGTCATCACGCTGTAGTAGTGGGACGGGTGCTCGCTGCGAAGCCGCCGGCCATCGCGACCGATGCCCTCACGGATGGCGCGCGCGATCTCGCCGTCGTGCCAGCGGCCGAGGCCCGTCTCGTCGTCGGGGGTGATGTTCGGGGCGATGATCGGCGTCTTCTCGTCCAGGATGTCGCCGGATCCCAAGGTCTCGGGCTGCGGGGTCGCCGGATCGCCGCTGTCGAGCGGCGCGTGGCACCAGAAGCACCGCGCCACGCCGCGGGCGAGGTAGGCGCCGCGCACGGTCCGCGCCGTCGCCGACGTCTGGCCGCCCGCGAGCGGGGCCAGGGCAAGGAGACCGGCGACGAGGAGGGCGGCCATGGCGAGAGCGGCGCGAACCGTACTACGCGCGGGGAGCGCGGACAAGCGGCCGGTCGGCACGCGGGGCGAACGAATATGATGGGCCGGAATCGCGAAAGGAGTCCTCCGATGAAGCTTGCCCTCGCCCTCGTCGCCGCCGCCGCGGCCGCGCCCTCTGACCTGCCCTTCCGCTGGGACGAGCTCACGGCCAGCGATTGGCCGACGGCCCTCGCGCGCTCCTCTCGCACCTGCATCCTCCCCATCGGGATCCTGGAGAAGCACGGCCCCCACGCGCCCATCGGCTCCGACCTCATCCACGTGCGCGAGTGGTCGGCCCGCGCCGCGCACCAGGAATACGCGGTCGTGTTCCCCGACTACTTCTACGGGCAGATCAACGAAGCGCGCCAGCAGCCGGGCACGTTCTCCCTCCCGCCGACCATGGTGCTCGACCTGCTGCAGGCCACCACCGACGAGATCGGGAGGAACGGCTTCGACAAGATCGTCATCGTCAACGGGCACGGCGGCAATCCCCAGCTCCTCCGCTACTTCATCCAGTCCCAGCTCGGGAAGCGGCACGACTACGTCGTCTATCTGTTCGATCCCGCCGACGATCCCGCGGTGACCGAGAAGGTGAAGCAGCTGCGCAAGTCCGATCCGGCCGGCGACATGCACGCGGGCGAACGCGAGACCTCCACCCTGCTCTACCTCCGGCCCGACCTCGTCAAGATGGACCGCGCGACCCAGGAATCAGGCGCGAACCAGAAGCGCCTGTCCACGCCCGACCTCTACAACGCGATCTGGTGGTACGCGGGTTTCCCCAACCATTACGCGGGGGAGGGGGCCAAGGCCACACGCGAGCTGGGGCAGGTCCTCACGGAGGCGCGCATCGAAGCCCTCGTCCGCGCCCTGCGCACGGTCAAGGCCGACACGAAGTCTCTCGAGCTGCAGAAGGAGTTCTTCGATCGGGTCGACAAGGTCGGCCGCTAGACGCTCCCCGTCCGCATCTGCTCCTTGAGGTAGTCCATCGTCCGCCAGCACATGGCCAGGATCGACCAGGTCGTGTTCTGCGTGCCGCCGGACACGAAGGGCGCCGCGTCCCCTAGGTAGACGTTGGGCACGTCGTGCAGCCGGCACCAACGGTCGGTGACGGACGTCTTGGCATCGTCGCCCATGCGCGCGGTGCCGATCTCGTGGATGGACCATCCGGGCGGCAGCAGCTCGCGATCCACCTTGATGTTCTCCGCCCCCGCCGCTCGGAGCATCTCTTCGACGGAGTCCCCCATGTCCTTCGCCATCTTCTTCTCGTTGTCGCCGAAGGTGTAGTCGAAACGCAGCACGGGGATGCCCCAGGCGTCCTTCACGTCGGCGTCGAGGGAGACGCGGTTCTCCTTGCGCGGGAGCACCTCGCCGAAGCCGCCCAGGCTGATCAGGGCCGGGTAGTACTTCCGCACCGAGGATTTGAAGGCCTTGCCGAACCCGGGCAGGTCGTGGGCCATGCCCGGATACTCGTAGGCCCCGCCCCCGCCCTGGAAGTGATAGCCGCGGATGAAGTCGGGGTGCTTGTCCTTGACGTTGCGGAAGCGCGGGACGTACGGGGTGACCGGGCGCCCGTCGTCGAGGGTGGCTTCCGTGCCGATGCGCTGCGGGATGAACCCGCTGCCGCGCGGACCCATGGCGTGCTCGCTGAGGTGGCAGCCGAGGAGTCCGGAGGAGTTCCCCATTCCCTGGGGATGCCGGGCCGACTTCGAGTTGAGCAGGATGCGCGTGCTGTCGAGGCAGCCCGCGCCGAGCACGACCACCTTGGCCTTGAAGTCCATCACTTCGCGCGTGTTCGCATCGATGACGCGCACTCCCCCCGCGCGGCCCGTGGCCTCGTCGAGGAAGACTTCCGACACCACCGAGTACGGCCGGATGGTGAGGTTCCCGCTGTCGCGCGCCGGGTAGACGAGTGCGGTCGGCGAGTGGAAATTCGCGTTGACGTCGCAACCGCGCCCGCAGCGGCCGCGGCCCAGGCAGCGCGAGCGGTACTTGTTGTTGAGGACCCCGTCCGTGGTCACCCCCGCGCGGCCGGGGATGTAGTGGCGGCCCAGCGGCGCGATCGCGCGCTTGAACGCCACCTCGACGCAGTTGAGCTTGCTCGCCCGCTGGAAGACGCCGTCCGGGACCTGGTCCAGGCCTTCCTTGGTGCCGGAGCAGCCGAGGAGCACGTCCACCTTGTCGTAGTAGGGCGAGACGTCGGAGTACCGGATGGGCCAGTCCACGTCGTATCCGTCCAGCCGGGCCGCGTCGAACTGCAGCGGGCCGTAGCGCAGCGCGCCGCGTCCCCAGAAGTTCGTCTTGCCCCCGAGGACGCGCGCGCGCACCCAGGAGTAGGGCGTGCCCGTGGTCGGGTGCTCCTTCTCGTTCACGACCCAGTTCCGGGTGAAGGTGTTCCCCGCGTACGAGGTCACCTTGGCGTACTTCGCCATCTGCGGGTTCGCCGCGTAGGGCCGGTCGAGAAAGCTGTATTCCGCGACCGCGATCGGCCGGTGATCGAGGGGCAGGCGGCCCCGCCGTGGCGAGGCGTACGGCCACTCCATGGTCCGGTACTCGGCCTTGTGGTCGAGCATGCGGCCGGCCTCGAGCATCAGGACCTTGATGCCGGCGGTGGCGAGCTGGAACGCGGCCATGCCTCCCGCGGCGCCGCTGCCGACCACGATCACGTCCCAGTTTCCCGATCCCGGCTTGATGGACGCGGCCAGGCGGCGCGACTCGTCGGTGATGGCGGCCAGATCCAGGTCGAGCGTCTTGTCGGCGGCCATCGCTATGCCTCCGCCTTCTGCCCACAGTGCGGGCAATCCTTGCCGTCGACGGTCTGGCATCCCACGAACTGGAGCAGGACCTTGTTCCCCTTGTACCGGAGCTCCTGATGGATCCCGATCTCGGAGGTGTAGTACCCGTGCACGGTGGCCTGCTTCGCGGTGACGAAGAAGACCTCGAGCGGAGTCTTGTCCACGGCGGCCGGACCGCGGAGAGCGGGCGCCTTCTCGTTTTTGCTGGCGTCGGTCAGGACGGTCTCGACCTGGGCGGCGTCGAGCTTGACGAACGGCCTTCCGAATCGCGCCGTGGCGTCGGCGTCGAGCGCGGCGAGCCCGTCCGTCCACTGCTGGCGCCGCGTCTCGTCCGCCTCGCTGAGGAGCAGGTCGATGTAGTCGGCCACGCGCGCCTGCTTCGCACCCGGCGAGCGCTCGTCGGCGGGGATGATGGCCTCGGTCAGGGCCTCCAGCGTCGCGTACTGCTCCGCGGTGAGGGCCTTGAGGCTGGGGGGAGCGGCCGTGCGCTGGATGTCGGCGAAGGCGGCCAGTCCCTCCTCGGAGAGCAGGGGAAAGAGCGCGAGGGCGCCCGCGCTGGCGGAGATCCTCTTGAGGGCGGTACGACGGGAGACGGGGTTCCTGGTCATGGGAACGGTCATTTTACCGCGAGGCCCCCTCGCCGAAGAACGGGAAGAGCCGGCGGATCTCCTCCTTGCTGGGCTGGCGGCCGTACTCGCACACCTCGAAGGCCTCGGCGTACTTGATCGCGGCTCCCCGCTCCGGTCCGTACCATTCGGCGAGGCGCGGCCGGAAGCGGTCGGCGGTGGAGGCGAAGCGCGCGGTGAAGCGATCGCGGACCTGCTTGCGGCGCGCCTCCTTTCCCGCGGCGTCGGTGGGCAGGCCGCCCGTGGGCAGGTCACAGCATCCGCCCTCGTAGAACTGGGACGGCATCGCTTCCACCACCGCGAGCTTCTTCTCGATCACGTCGTCGATCGAGACCACGATGTCGCCGCTGAAGGGGTTCGGCTTCTGGAAGCGGTCCTCGGAGAAGAGGAACACCGGGTTACGCGTGAGGGGCGGGACCTCGGGCCCGAAGAACGGCACCTGGACCATGTAGGCGGCGTCCATGACGAGCACGCCGGTGTAGCGGTGGTCGGGATGGTAATCGTTGGGGCGATGGCTGATGACGATGTCGGCCTGCCACTCCCGGATGAGGCGCGCGATCTTGCGGCGATTCTCGAGCGTCACCATCAGCTCGCCGTCGTGGTTGTCGAGCACCTCGGTCTCGATGCCGAGGATCTTCGCCGCCTGCTGCGTTTCCGCGCGGCGGCGCAGGGCCAGGGGCCCGCCCGCGATGCCCCAGTGGCCGATGTCGCCGTTGGTGACGGCCACGCACTTGAACTTGTGCCCGGCCGCGGCCCACTTGGCGGCCACGCCGGCCGCATCGAGCTCGCAATCGTCGGGATGGGCGCCGAAGGCGATGATGCGCAGGACCGTCCCCGGCGGGAGCGGCGCGGGGGTGGCCCTCGGCGCCTGCGGCGCGGCGGCCGACGCAAACGTGAGGACGAGGACGGCGGCCAGAGCGGGCGCGAAGCGCCGCGCCCCGCGCAGGATGGGCTTGGTGGTCATGATCTCCTCTTGGCTGTGGGACGACGCGGCGGTGCCACCAGGGGCAGGCGCACCGGCCGTCCTCCCTTCCCGGCCGAGAGGTCCGCGGCCAGGCAGACCTCCATCGTCTTCTGGGCGTCGAAGACGCTCAGGTGCGTCTCGCGACGGTTCCGGACCGCCTCCATCAGCTCGTCCATCTCTCCCTGGAACGGATGGTGGCTCACGTCGGCGCTGTCCGGCATCAAGCAGTCGATCCGCACGGCCGGGCTTCCGCTGCCGTACTGCGCGTCGAGCAGCTTGACCTCCGGGAACGGGTTGGCGCGGCGCAGCTCGTCGGCGTCCAGAGCCTGGTCCTTGTGCCAGGTGACCAGGGTGTCGCGGACGGTCGCCTTGTCGCCCATGAGCTCGACGCCGAAGGTGTAGGGCAGCATGAAGTCGGTCGAGCTCGTGACGTGGCCGATGGCGCCCTTCTGGAGCTTCATGTTCGCGGCGATGGTGGTCGGCCACTCGTAGCCCTCGGTGAAGCGCGTGTGCAGCGCGCTCACCTCCACCGGTTCCAGCCCCGAGCACCAGCGCAGCGCGTCCACGGCATGACAGCCCGCGGCCAGGAGGTGGCTGCCGCCGCTCGACTTCTTCCGCACCCAGTCCCACCCGGCATACCAGTCCGTCACGCGCGAGAGGTACTGCACGCGCGCGAAGCGGATGCGGCCCAGGCGTCCGGATTCGCGCAGCCAGTGTACGAAGCGCAGGTACGGGTTGTAGTGGAGCTCGAAGGACACGATGGTGCGGACCTTCGCCCGGCGCACGGCATCGCGGATGCGGGCCAGGTCGCGGGTGTCGAGCCCGGTCGGCTTCTCGAGGACGAAGTGCTTGCCCGCGCGCGCGGCCGCCACCGCCTGGGCGGCGTGGAGGTGGTTGGGGGTGGTGATGGAGACGATGTCCACCTCGTCCGACTCGAGGAGGTCCTCGTAGCGCGCGGTGAACCGCGCGCCCGGCACGGCCCGCCCGTGGAGAAAGCGGACCTCGGTGTGCGGGTTCTTGAGGAACGCCTTGATGTGCTCGGCCGCGCACCAGCCGATGCCGCTGATCCCGACCCCGAGGGTGCGCGACGCGCGCGTGGGCGCGGCCACCCTACTGGATCTCGCGCACGACGATGTCCTTGAACCGCATCTTTCCTTCGCCGCCGGCGTGGAGCTGGAGGGCGATGAGCCCGTCCGTGTACTTCGGGCTGTGGTCGGTGTAGTCCACGGCGGGGACGCCGTTGACCCAGGTCTGGACGTGAGGCCCACGCACGACGGCGCGGACCTCGTTCCAGCCGTCGACGACGAGCGCCTTCTCCGCCGCTTCACTCGGCTGGATCAGCCATCCCCGTCCCGCGCTCTCGTAGAGCCCGCCCGTGTGCATGCCCGGATGGGGGTCGACTTCCACCTGTACGCCCTTGATGTCGACGCCGTCCAGCGTGGAGTGATAGAAGACGCCGCTGTTGCCAGTGCCTTCCGCCTTGAACTTCGCCTTCATCTCGAAATCGCGATACGTCTTCTCGGTCGAGAGATAGCCGTACTCCTTCGTCACCGCCACGCCGTGGATCTCGCCGTCGTCGACCGTCCAGCGCTCCTGGCCGTGGGCCTTCCAGCCGGTGAGATCCTTGCCGTTGAAGAGCGAGACCCAGCCGCCGTCGCTGCCCTTCCCTGCCGGCCGCGCCGGCGCGGGGGCCGCGGAGGGCGCGGACGCGGCCGCGTCGAGGCGACGGACGCGCACGTTCCGGAACCAGACGTCCCCGCCTTCGTGGTGCTGGACCGCGATGTATCCCTCCGGCTCACGCGCGAAGCGCGGCATGTCCTTGAACTTGCTCTCCGCCACCAGGGCCTTGAGCGCATCGCTGCCGAGGTCGTAGGCGACGACCTTCTTCCCGTTGAGCCAGTGCTCGACGTGGTTGTTGCGCACGAGCACGCGCACCTTGTTCCACTCGCCCACCGGCCGCACGGGCTTGTCGCTCGGGGCCGCGATCAGGTCGTAGAGCGCGCCCGTCCAGTTCTTGGGGGAGTTCTGCCGGTACTTGTCGTCGTCCAGGATCTGCATCTCGGGGCCGGAGTGCCAGGACGGCTCGCCCGGCAGCTCGGCCACGCGATAGAGGACGCCGCTGTTCCCGCCCGGAGACAGCTTGTACTCGAGCTCGAAATCGAAGTCGCGGTAGGGCTCGCGGGTGACGAGGTCGCAGGGGCCCTTGCCGCCGGAGACCGTCTTCAGGGTGTCTCCTTCGATCGCCCAGCAGCCGGCCGGGAAGGCGTCGCGGCTGTAACCGCGCCACGCGTCCGTGGACTTGCCGTCGAAAAGGATCTTCCAGTCCTCTCCGCTCGCAGCGGCGGCGGGACCGATCAGCGCGAGAGCCGCGAGCGCGGCCAGGGTCCTGGGGAACGTCACGAGCGAGGGCATGGGTTTTCTCCTCCGGTGGCCTTCGATTGTGCGGGATGAAGCGGGCCCCCGAGTCTACTATGGGGCCGCCGTGCCGGGGAGGTGAGGCCTGGTGACGGTAAGGGCTACGAACGCGCTCCCGCGGACGTACGCGCGATGAGATCGAGCTCTTCTTCCAGATGATGGCGAAGCTTCGGGGAGATCGTGAGCTCGGCAAGGGCCGCATCCACCTTCACGCGGAAGGACGGATCACGACCGATCGCCTCGCGCGCCCACTCGAGGAACGTCTGGATCGCGGGGTGTCGAACGGATTCGACCATCGAGAACCCTCCCTTCTGACGACACACAGCCGCCGGATAGAATCCACCTTACACCGGCGGCGCGCGGCCCGGAACGGCCGGCGCGCTTTTCCGGAGGCCGGTCCTGGCCGCCGTGCTACAATCGACGCCACTGACTGACCTCGTGCGGGCCCCGACGTCCGGCATATCGGCCGGCCGTCTCGACGGTCCTCGGGACCAAGGCTCACCCCGCGCCGGGCCGCGTGAGGTTCACATGCACGATTTCCTGCAGCGATTGCTGAGCGCTCTTCGTGCGTGGGCGTGGTGGCCTTCCGAGCGTCGCGTCCCGGCCCTGGCCGTGGCGCCTCGCCGGCAGGGCGGGCGTCGGTGAAGGGCAAGGACAACGGTTCGGACTCGGAAGTGCGGGCGGGCAGCGAGGGTCAGCGGCCGTGGGGGAATTTCCACGTCGCCACCGTCGTCTTTCGGCGCGCCCTGCAGTTGCGCTCCGGGGCCCGTCCGCGCATCGATCCCGCGGGGCACAAGCTCGGCCACGTCGCCTTCCTGGAAGTCACGGCCGGGGCCATTGCCTGGGAGGTCACACCGGCCTGACCCGTGACGCGACCTGCGGGTCGCGAGAGGGCCGCGCGGAGACGAGGCGGGCGGGGACGGCCGCGGCTACAGACGACGCCCGGCGGTCCGACCCAGATGAGCGAGGCGATACGCTTCGAAGTCCTGCTCGGTGACACTCTGCCGAGCCGCGGGCAGGCCGGGCTCGCTGGCGATCACCGCCCGCTGCAATTTGAGGAAACAGATCTCGGCCGCGTCCTGATAGCGGACGTGCCGGGTCAGAAAGGCATCGTTGGATACGGCGAACACGAAGTCGTTGGAGCTGCCGTCGACCTGCGTCACGCGGAGCGTGTACTCGCGTGAAGTCGCCAGGTTCTTGAACCCCACGTACGAGACCTGGGCGAGTTGCATGGGGACTCCCTCCTGATGAGCGATCTTAGCACCTTCTCCGGGTTCGGCCTTCATCCCGACCTCCTGCGCGGCGTGCGCGAGCTCGGCTTCACGCGCGCGACGCCCATCCAGCAGCAGGCCATCCCTCCCGCCATGGAGGGCCGCGACGTCCTGGCCTGCGCGATGACGGGAAGCGGCAAGACCGCCGCCTTCGTCCTCCCCATCCTCCATCGCCTGGCCGGCAAGCCGCGGCGCACGACGCGCGCGCTCGTGCTCACGCCGACCCGAGAGCTGGCCGCGCAGATCGAGGAGCATCTGAGCGCGCTCGCCATGCACACGCCTCTCTCTGGAGCCGCGGTGTTCGGCGGCGTCGGCATGGGCCCGCAGGAGCACGCCTTTCGCGTCGGCGTCGACGTGATCGTGGCCACGCCCGGACGGCTGCTCGACCACTTCCGATTCCCGTACGCGAAGCTCCAGGGCCTCGAGATCCTGGTCCTGGACGAGGCGGACCGGATGCTCGACATGGGATTCCTGCCGGACATCCGCCGCATCCTGAAGCACCTGCCCCCGCGGCGGCAGACCCTCTTCTTCTCCGCGACCATGCCCGGCCCCATCGTGACCCTCTCGCGCGAGATGCTGCACAACCCGGCCACCATCAACCTGGAGCGCACGTCGCAGCCGGCCGTCGGCATCACCCAGGCCGTCTACCCCGTGCCCTCGGAGCTCAAGGCCGCGCTGCTGGCGGAGCTGGTGCGGCGCGGAGAGATCCGCAGCGTCATTGCCTTCACGCGCACCAAGCACCGCGCGAACCGCGTCGCCGACTACCTCCTGAAGCAGGGCATCCCCTCGGGCCGGATCCACGGCAACCGCAGCCAGTCCCAGCGCACCCAGGCCCTGGAGGCCTTCAAGGCCGGCAAGTTCCCGGTCCTGGTGGCCACCGACATCGCGGCCCGCGGCATCGACGTGGAGGCGCTCTCCCACGTCATCAACTTCGACGTGCCCGCCTCGCCCGACGACTACGTCCATCGCGTCGGCCGCACGGCTCGGGCGGAGCAGAAGGGCGACGCGTTCCTGTTCGTGGCCCCGGAAGAAGAGGGCAACCTGCGCGCGATCGAGCGGGCCATCCACAAGCAGCTCCCGCGCGTGGTCCTGCCCGGTTTCGACTACACGAAGAGGACGGCGGAGAAGCTCGAGGTGCCGCTGCACCAACGGCTCGCGGCGATGAGGTCGGCCCGCGGCTCCGCCCGCCCCCGCCGGCCTCACGCCCCCCATGGAGGCACCCACGGCTCGAGCCGGCCTCCCGCCCGAGGCTCCGGCGCGCGCCGTCCGCGTCGCGGACCGTCCCGCTCCGGTTAGACGGGCCGAGGGTGACGTGATATCGTTCTAGTCTGTTTCGTTGCCGTTGCTTCGGCGTTTTTCGACGGGGTTGGTCACAGTGGCCGCCTTCGCATCGCAAGGACGCGCAAGCACGTCGCACACGAGGCTGGGCCGAAGGAGGCCCACGTCCAAATGATCGAAGGTACCGTCAAGTGGTTCAACGACTCCAAGGGTTTTGGATTCCTCTCGCGTGAGGGTGGTCCGGATGTGTTCGTCCATCACTCCGCCATTCAGGGTGATGGCTTCAAGAGCCTGACCGAGGGTGATCGCGTCCGGTTCGACATCGTCGACAGCCCGAAGGGTCCGCGCGCGGCGAACGTCAGCCGCATCTAACCGTCGCAAACGCCGTACGAAACGCCCGGGACGCACTCCCGGGCGTTTTGCTTTTGAGGCAACGAACAGTGTCATCGCGACGGGCGTCGCTGGCGTAGCGGGGCGC
>WNFM01260758.1_pt2 | contig 23304 bp, 24 predicted proteins | sample 5400271 | NCBI WGS metagenome assembly WNFM01 (sample SAMN13153352, study PRJNA577476) | soil metagenome | isolation source: 60 cm saprolite on Douglas fir-dominated hillslope | place: USA:California | collected 2013-09-17 | reverse complement strand
ATTTCCAAATTCCATGTCCCCCCTAGACGGCCTCCTCGTCCTCGACTTCTCGCGTGTCCTCGCGGGCCCCTACTGCACGATGCAGCTCGCGGATCTCGGCGCGCGCGTCATCAAGATCGAGCAGCCGGGCAGAGGGGACGACACGCGCGCGTGGGGACCGCCCTTCGTCGGGCGCGAGAGCGCGTACTTCCTCAGCGTCAACCGCAACAAGGAGAGTCTGGCGCTGGACCTCAAGCACTCCCGCGCGCGGCCGATCCTCGACGCGCTGCTCTCGCGCGCCGATATCGTGGTCGAGAACTTCCGGCCGGGGACGATGGAGCGGTTGGGGCTCGGGTCCCGAGAGGTCGCCGCGCGCCATCCGCGGATCGTCTACTGCTCGATCTCAGGGTTCGGGCAGACCGGACCGCGGCGCGCCGAGGCGGGCTACGACGCGATGATGCAGGCCGAGGGCGGGCTGATGAGCATCACCGGCGCGGCCGGCGGGCCGCCCTTCAGGCTCGGCGTCGCGATCGGCGACATCGCCACCGCGATGTTCGCCGTGCAGGGGATCCTGGCGGCGCTCGTCGCGCGTGCGCGAGACGGCCGCGGCCAGCAGGTCGACATCGCGATGCTCGACTCGGTGACGGCGCTCCTCGCCTACCAGGCGTCCTCGGCGTTCGCCACAGGCCAGACGCCGGGGCGGTTGGGCAACCGTCATCCGTCGATCGCGCCGTACGACACCTTCGCCGCCGCGGACGGCGACTTCGTGCTATCGGTCGGCAACGACGATCAGTTCCAGCGTCTGGTCCGCGTGCTCGGCCGGCCGGATCTCGGCGCCGATCCGCGATTCGCCACGAACGCGGATCGGGTCGTCAACTACGACGCGCTGCGGGGCGATCTGTCCCCGCTCTTCGCGTCGCGGACACGGCAGGATCTGTTGAAGGCGCTGACGGCGGCCGGCGTGCCGGGCGGCGCCGTGCGCAGCGTGACCGAGGCGCTCGCCGATCCGCAACTGGCGGCACGCGAGATGATCGTCCCGCTGGAGCACCTTACCGCCGGGCCCATTCGCGTCCTCGGGACGCCGCTCAAGTTGTCAGACACGCCGGCCCGCGTTCGCACGCCGCCGCCCGTCCTCGGGCAGCACACCGCCTCGGTTCTTCGCGACGACCTGGGGCTGAGTGAGTCGGAGATCCTAGCGCTCCAGAGAGACGGTGCCGTCGCCTGATTCTTCCGCCTCAGGCCGAAGATCAGCGCTCGATGAACGGCAGCAGCTCGTCCAGCAGTGCGGCGACGACGTCTTCTTCTGAGAGCTCCACGATCGCCGGGCCCTCGCGAAGGACGCGCTCGGTGCGGACCATCCGCCGTCCGCGGCCGCGGGAGGTCAGGATCGTCACCGCGGGCGCCTCGCGATCGGTATCGAGCGAGAGCTCGATGACGTCCTCCGCCGACCGCTCGGGCGACATGCGCACGGCGCGGCCCGGGGTGCTGACGTGGAAGCGGTGGCCCTCGCCGGTCAACGCGCTGACGACGGTGTGGAAGGCGGGTACTGCGACGGCCTCCAGGACCTGATCGTAGGCGCGCGCGGCGTCGTCCGTGCGGATGCGGCGCTCGGCGGCGCGAACGCGCGCGGCCTCGATCGCCGCGCGGATCCGGCGGCGGAGGTCAGAGACTTCCATCAGGTGATCGTACTTCATTGCGCGCGATGTTGATCGCCATCAGGCCGCCGAGGAGCGGAACGACGCGGCTGTCGGCGAACCCCGCGCCGCCCAGCAGCGCGGCGACGCCCGCCGCCCCGGGATAGCGCCGGATCGACGCCGGAATGTAGCGATACGTATCCGGGTCCCGATGCAGCGCCCAGCCGAGCGCCGAGCCGGCGATCGTCAGGTATCCGAGATAGAGACCGCGGACGAGAAAGTGCGCGGGCCTGTCGAAGTCGAGCGACAGGAGGAGGCCGCCCGGACGCAGCACGCGGCGAATCTCGGCGATTGCCGGCTCGATGGCCGGAACGTTTCGAATCCCGTACCCCGTCGTCACGAGATCGAACGTCGCGTCGGGAAACGGGAGGGCCATCATGTCGCCGGTGACGAAGGTCGCCGCGGCGGAGGCCGGACGCTTGCGCGAGGCGATTGCCAGCATGCGGTGGGTGATGTCGAGCGCGGTGACGCGCGCGCCGCGGGCGGCCAGGCCGAAGGCGATGTCGCCGGTCCCGGCGGCGAGATCGAGCGCGCGCGTGCCCGGTTGAACGTCCGCCAGGTCGACCAGCGTCGCTTTCCAGCGGCGATCCCGGCCGAACGACAGCAGGCCCGTGATGAGGTCGTACCGATCGGCGATGGTCGCAAACAGCGCCCGCACGTACCGGCGCTTGGACTCCGGTGACGCGATGGACTCTTCGAGCGACGGCCGCGACATCTCCGAATCGTACTGCGTACGGCTACAATCCGTGCATGACATCGGCCTTGATCCTGACGGTGCTGCTCGCGCAGGCCGGTACGCCACCCCCGTCAGCGGCCGCGCCCGCAGCCGAGCCGTTCAAGATCGTCGACAACTCGTTTTTGGTCGAGGAGGCCTTCAACCAGGATCCCAAAGTCGTCCAGAGCTTCTTCGGCGTGACGCGGCAGAGTGGCGGCGACTGGATGGCGACGTTTACCCAGGAGTTTCCCGTGCCCGGGAAGCGCCACCAGTTGTCCTACATGCTCGTGGCCGATGCCGTCGACTCGAAGGCGGGCTTCGGCGACGTCTACCTGAATTACCGGCTCCAGGTCATGGAGGAAGGACCCGGACGCCCCGCCTTCTCGCCGCGCGTGAGCGCCATCGTGCCGTCCGGCCGGCACGCGGCGGGTGAAGGCAACGGCGGACTCCAGATCAACCTGCCCTTCAGCAAACAGCGCGGCGATTTCTATTTCCATTGGAACGCGGGGTTCACGTGGCTGCCGCGGGGCAAGAAGCCCGACCTCCTGACGCCCGCGATCGCGGGAAGCGCCATCTACCGCCTGCGGCCGATGATCAATCTGATGCTGGAATCAGTCCTGGCCTTCCAGGCCGCGGACGACGACGCTGGCGGCGTTGCCCGGACCCGGGCGCTCACGATCTCTCCGGGAATCCGTAGCGGTTGGGATCTTCCGCATGACACACAGGTGGTCATCGGCGCCGCGGTCCCGGTGACGCAGTCCGGCGGCGCGAGATCGGTCGCGCTGTTCGGCTATTTGTCGGTCGAGCTGCCCTTCTGGAAGTAGGCCGGCCTCTCAGGCCCGCGTTGCTCGTCCGGCCGGGCTCTCAGGCGGAGTAGGTGGCGACCGACGTGGGCGTTTCCCAGACGCGGACGGCCATGATGTCCACGCCGAGCGCGCGCCCCTCGTCGTAAATCAGCTTCGCGATCCGCTCCACGGTAGGATTGCTCTCGAGCAGGTACATCGGCTCGCCGAGCGCGCGCAGCGGTTCGACGAGCGGATCGTCGCGGCGCAGGATCATCTTGTGATCCAGCTCGCGATCGATCCAGCCTTTGACGATCCGCTTGATGTCGCTGAAGTCCACGACCATGTTGCGGGTGTCGAGGCTGTCGGTGCGGACGTCGATCTCGACCGACGCGTTGTGCCCGTGCGGGTGCTTGCACACGCCGTCGTAATCGAGCAGCCGGTGGCCGTAGCAGAACTCGATCCGCTTGGTGACGACATACATGTCCGCAAATTATACCGCCGTCCTCTTTTCCGGCGGGCTCGACAGCGCCGTCCTCCTCGCGGAGGCCGCCACCCGGGGACCGGTCCACGCGCTCTACGTGGGCGTGGGCTTCGCCTGGGAAAGCGAGGAGCGCGCGATGGCGGCGCGCCTGTTCGCGCGCCCGCCCTTCGCCGGCGCGATCGAGCCGCCTGTGGAGCTGCGTTTCGACATGCTCGACGTGTTCTCCTCGGCGCATTGGGCCGTGCGCGGCGAGCCGCCGGCATTCGACACGCCGGACGAAGACGTGTACCTGCCGGGGAGAAACGTGATCCTTCTGTCGAAGGCGGCTGTCTACGCGGCCGCCACCTCCGCCAGGGCCATGGCGGCCAAGCGGACGGCCGTCGAGTCGACGCAGGTGACGCTCCTGCTCGGCACGCTCGCGGGCAACCCGTTTCCCGACGCGACGCCCGCGTTTTTCGCCGCCATGTCGCGCGCGCTCTCGCTAGGGCTGGGGACGCCCATCGCCATCGAAGCGCCCGTCGCCGGCCTCCACAAGGCCGACGTCATCAGAAAAGGGATCGCGCTCGGCGTGCCGCTGGAGCTGACGCTGTCGTGCATGCAGCCGAAGGACGGGCGGCACTGCGGCAGGTGCAGCAAGTGCCGGGAGCGAAGGGATGCGTTCAGAGAGGCGGGAGTGGAAGACCCTACGTCGTATCGGCACGCACCGATCCGATGAACGACCCCACGGGTTTAGCACAAAGGTCACAAAGACCACCTTAGTGACCTTCGTGGTTAGTCGTGGGCCGTCTCTGCTAACTGGTCTTGAGTCTGATGGATCCGTCGCCGGTCCTGATGTGCAGCGTCTTGCCGCCGTCGCCGAGCTTGCCCTTCAGCGTGCGGCGGGTCCTCTCGCCGTCGCTTTCCGCGGTCAGATTGAGCTCGTTTCTGATCGAGCCGTCGCCCGTGTGCGCGTCGAGCTCGGCGCCGAAGTCCGGCGGCAGGTAGAGCGCGACGCCGCCGTCGCCGGTCGTGATCGACCAGTCGGCTTTCATCGCGGTCCCCGCGGCCGCGCGGAACGTGATCGACCCGTCGCCGGTGTGGAGCTTCACGGTCGCGAGCTTGCCGGCGACACTCACGCTGCCGTCGCCGGTATCCACGTCCAGATCCCCGGCCACGTCTTCCAGCGTGACCGATCCGTCACCCGTCGAGAGCGTGAGCTGCCCGCCGATGTCGGTGGCGCGGATGCTGCCGTCGCCCGTCTTCAGCTCGAGCCGTCCGTGCACGTGCTCGATCCGAATCGCGCCGTCGCCGCTCCTTGCCACGACGTTGCCGTCGCGCGGCATCGTCACGACCAGACTCGCCGTCGGCGACAGCCGGCCCACGCCGAAGAACACGACCTCGTGCGCGGGCTTCTTCACCTCGATCTCGACATGGTCGCCGTCCTGCTTCGTCTCGATTTTCAGCTGATCGATCGCGTCCTTCGTCGGCCCGCGCTTCTCGATCTCGACGACGATCGTCTTCGTGTCTCCCGAGCGAATCTCAATCGCGCCGTCGAACGTCGTCAGCTTCAGGTCCGGCGTCCCGCTGACCGTGAACCGCTTTTCCTCGCGAGTGATGTGCCCCTGCGAATCCACCACCACGCAGGCAGCCAGGCTGAACGGCAGGGCGGCGGAGATGGCTAGAGCCGAAAGTACAGATTTCATACAGTTCCTTGGACGAGAACCGGGTTCTCGGGGTTCTCGAAGTTCTCAGGGTTCTCGGAGGTTCGAACCCAGAGAACCTCGAGAACCTCGAGAACCTCGAGAACCTCTAGGTCCGAGCCTCCCGTTGCCAGGCGAGCACGCCCGCGACCCACGTCTGGACGACCCGCAGGTCCCGATCCATGACGACCAGGTCGGCCGTGGCGCCCGCGGCGATGACGCCGAAGCCCTGCAGGCCCAGCGCCCGCGCGGGCGTGGTGGCACAGACGGTTGCGGCATCCGACAGGCTGAGGCCGACCTCCGACGTCAACTTCGCGAACGCGCGATCCATCGTCAGCGTGCTGCCCGCGAGGGTCCCGTCGTCCAGATAAGCCGCGTCGCGGATGGAAATCGGCCTGCCGCCGAGCGTGCTCTTCGATCCGCGGGGCAGGCCGGAACCGGCGGTGCCGTCCGTGATCGCCATGATGCGCTCCGGCCGCTTCGCGGCGAGGGCGGCCCGCATGATCGCGGGATGGACGTGCACGCCGTCGCAGATGAGCTCGGCGGTGACGTCGTCGGATTCGAGAATCGCCCCCGGAAGCCCCGGGGCCTTGTGAGATATCGGCGTCATCGCGTTGAAGAGATGCGTCGCTTGCGTGGCGCCGGCGCGAATCCCCTCGTACGCTTCGTCGTAGGTTGCGCCGGAATGGCCGAGTGACACGTGATGGCCATGGGAGACGAGCATGCGGATCAAATCGAGCCCGCCGTCGATCTCCGGTGCGACGGTGATGATGCCGACGTCGGGGCGAGCGATTTCGATCTCGTGGAGGATGTCCTGCCCGCTCCAGGTGGCCAGACCGGGGTCTGACCCCGGTCTCACCCCTTTCTGACCCCGGGGAAGGCGCAGGCATTCGCCCGGCTGCGCGCCCTTGAACTCCGGGTTGAGGAAGTTGCTCTCGAGGTGCGCCGGCAGCACGCGCGCGCCGCCGGGCGGCCGCGTGGTGCGCGCGGAGCGCACCCCCGACAGCAGGCGCCGCAGCCTCGGCGGATCGCAGGCGATCGACGTCGGGCAGAACGCCGTGACGCCGTAGCGCGGGAGCCGCTCCGCCATCGTCGTGATGGCGAGGCCGCCGTCGAGCGCGTCCGTGCCTTCGACGCCGTGCACGTGCACGTCGATGAAACCGGGGACGATGTAGTGATCGGGGAAGGCGAAGTGAACCGCGTCGGCGCCGCCGTCCCGCGGGCCCGCGACGATGTCGGCGATGCGATCGCCATCGAGCACGAGCGTGCCGCCGCCGAGCACGCGGTCCGGCAGCACCAGATCCGCGCCCGAGAGCAGGATCATGTGGCGGCCGACTGTGCCGATTGCGCGAGCCGCGCGGCGCCGATCGCAATGGCGTCCGGACCGAGGCTCGAGAATTCCACGCGCAGGTCCGCCATGGCGTCGGGCGGCAGCCGGCGCATGCACTCCTGCCGGACCGGTTCGAGCATCAGATCCGCGGCCGCGACACTGCCGCTGACGACGACGACCTCGGGATCGATCGAGGCCGCGAGCGTCGCGACGGCCATGCCGATGTACTTGGCGGTGTCGCGCACGACGGAAATCGCGACGCCGTCGCCGGCCCGCGCCCCCTCGAACACGAGATGGCCCGTGATCGCTTCGAGCGATCCGCCCGCGTTGTCGAGGACCTTGGACCGATCGCCGGCCTGGACGCGCCACGACAGCCGGCGGGCGATGCCCTTCGCCGAGATCTCCGCCGCGAGGCTCCCCAGCTTGCGATAATCCTGGCGCTCGACCGGATTGAGCGCGAGCCACCCGGCGGCCCCCGCGCGGCCGTGGGCGCCGCGCCAGGGCTTGCCGTCGAGCAACAACCCCGCGAACACCCCGTCGCCGATGTACAGGCAAATCGCGTGACGGGCGCCGCGCGCGGCGCCGAGCCAGGACTCGGCGGCCATCGCCGCCTCCCCGGGCGTGCAGCGGGTCACGACACGAATGCCCGCGACGGCCGGAGTGTCCCCGCCGTCGTGGAAAATCGCGGCGCCCGCCAGGTCGGGGGCGCGGACGTGCGTGGCGTTACGGATCGCCTCGGCGCCGTCGGCGCCGGACGCGGTGGCCAGCCGGGCGCCCTCGTCGTCGACGAGGACGGCGCGGACCGGCGATGCGGAGAGATCAAGACCTAGGCTGAGCATCGATGTGCCACTCCACCTTCCGCCGCTCGAGCGGCAGGGCGCGCGCGTCGGGTGTCCGGAACAGCTCGCGGTCCATACGCGTGAGCAGGCGCCGGAGCCACCGCTCGTCCGGCACCGAGAACACGATCACGCCCGCGCCCTCTTCCGGAGGAAACGCGCGGTCGTCGAGGTAATCCCGATCGAGCGTGACGAGCGTCCGCCCGAGCTGGCGCGCCAGCCGGAAATGCTCGATGTCGCGCGCGCGGCGCAGGTCGGGATGCTCGAGCACGAACAGGACGTCCCACCCGAGCTTCTCGCGGGTGAACGCGACGACGCCGCTCGGCATGTTCGCATCGGCGTAGACGCGCGGCTCGTTCGTGACGCGCTCGACGATCGGTCCCAGCTCCGACGAGAGGGTGCCCATCACCGGTGACGATCGATCTCGACGGGCTGCGCCTGCGAGTCCGTCGTCGCCTTCGCCGCCTTCGCCTGCCGCACGAGGTCGGCGACGAGCGCCTCCCGCCGGTGGATCAGCTTTCGCAGCGGGCGACGGTTGTGCGGCGAGCCGACGGCGTACTCGCAGAACAGGGGAAACGCGATCGTCGAATCACAATAGGCGACCACCGTGTCGGAGAGGACGCCCGGGTTGACCTTGCCCCAGCTGACGGCCTCGGCCGGCGTCGCGCCGGACAGGCCGCCCCAGACGACCTGATCGGTCGTGATCTGGATGAAGTAATCGTTGCCCCCCTTGGGGATCCCATAGACCTCCCAGAGCGTGGGTTGTCCCTGCAGGTAGAAGTTCTTGGGCGACCCGCCCCCGAGAATGATGCACCCGTTCCGGTGCCCCGACAGGATAATCGCGCAGACCTCGTTGACGTCCCGGTTCGGGTCGATCATGAGGGTGCTGCCGTTCATAAGCTCGTGATACGCGATGTTCATGCCGATAGAACTGTGCGGCCTTGGCCACGACCGAGTACTCGGCGCAGGGAGGGTTCCGCTCCAGCAGGTCCAGGCCGAGCCGATAATGGAGCTCGGAGGTGGCGATCGGGCCCTGGAGGCTGGACCGGACCAGGAAATCGCGGATGTATGCGTCGGTCTCGAGCAGGACGCTCGATGGGAACAGAACGTCGTAGATCCGGATGATGCCCTGCTCGTACAGCTCCACGTCGTCAAGGAACGGCGAGCCGCGGTGGAGCTGGAAATTGAGCGCGTAATGGAGGTCGTGATAGAGATTCGCGCCGGTGCTGATGATGAAGTCGATCAGGCCCCGCTCCATGAGCTCGATGACGCAGCCGCCGAGCCCGGCCGGCGTGAGCGCGCCGGCGACGGTCAGGCCGATGGTGGTATCGCCGGCCGGCGCCAGCATCTTGTCGGCGTAGATGTGGCAGGCCTCGGAGAGCCGCCCGGCGTTGAACGCCTGGAACCCGCCCTCGATGAGCTGGCGGACCTCCGCGCTGCCCGTCGGCCGGTAGTAGCGAATCGGTTTCCCCTGGAGAAAACGAGCCGGGCCATGGGCCGGGGACCCGGGCGCTCTGTGGGGCATTTGAAGAAAATACCATACGGGACCTGGGGTGGCCCGCGTTTGATGTACCTTGACAGTGGACGGTCGGCGGAGCGACTGTAAGTCCCTCCGCCTCACTCCCGCATGATGACCGATTGGACCTCGCTGCTGATCTGGCTCGGCTGTGGCGCCGCCGCCGTGGTGATCCTTGTCGGGACGTGGGTGGCGAGGCGGGGGCGGCTCCTCCCGGGCGATCACGTGTTCCGGGCGAGCCGCTTGAGCCGGGGCAACCACCTGTTTCCGACGCAGGTCGCGATCACGCCGTCGAGCGTGGCGCACTACACGCCGCAGTGGTTCGGCCGGCGCGAACAGTCGATCCATATGGCGCACGTGGCGTCGGTGGAAATCGTCACGAACCTGTTCTTCTCGAACGTGGTGATTGAAACGAGCGGCGGATCGGACCCGATACGGTGCCATGGGCACAGGAAGCGCGACGCGATCGAAATGAAGCGGCTGATCGGCGAGTTCCAGTCGGAGTATTACAAGCAGAAGAATGTCTAACGCGGACAACGTCGCCTCCCGGCGCGCGGATCCGGCGGAGTTCACCGCCCGGTTCCAGAACCTCGTGCAGTCGCCGTTGCGCGCCGGCATCCTGCGGTTCATGTGCGCCCGGCCGGAGGAGACCTTCGACGTCGAGGCGCTGATGCAGACGTTCGGCCGGATGCGGCTGGACGTCGAGAACTGCGTGCGCGAGCTCCACGGGTTCGGCATCGCGAAGAAAATCGCCGGCCCCGGCGCCCCGAAGTACGGCTTCGTGCAGCCCGAAGGGGACGTCATCCACGACCTCCTCGACGAGTTCCTCGAGCGGCGCGCCACGGTCAGCAGCGAAGACCGGTCCCCGGCCGTCCAGCGCTTCCGGGAGATGATCGGCAAGGACGAGAAGATGCTCGTCATCTTCGAGTGGATCCGCACGGCGGCGAAGTCTGACATCGCGGTCCTCATCCTCGGGCCGACCGGGTCGGGCAAGGAGCTCGTGGCACGCATGATCCACGAGCTGAGCCGCCGCGGCACCCATCGCTTCCAGGCCGTGAACTGCGCGGCGCTCCCCGACACGCTGTTCGAATCCGAAATCTTCGGGTACGAAAAAGGCGCGTTCACGGGGGCGCACGATCGCAAACCGGGCCGCCTCGAGCTCGCGAACAACGGCACGCTCTTCCTCGACGAGATCGGCGACATGTCGCTCATCGCGCAGGCGAAGCTCCTGCGCGTCCTCGAAGAGCGGCGGTTCGAGCGCCTCGGCGGCAACACGTCGATCGAAGTGAACTTCCGCCTGATCTCCGCGACCAACCGCCCGCTCGACGCGTTTGTCCGCGAGACGCGGTTCCGCGAGGATCTCTACTACCGCGTCAACGCGTTCTCCATCCGGCTGCCGTCGCTGCGGGAGCGCTCCAGCGACATCCCGGTCCTTGCGCAGCGCTTCCTCGGCCGCTACTGCGCCGCCAACGGGCTGCCGCTCGACGGCAAGAGCTTCGCCAAAGAGGCGGGCGACCTGCTCATGCAGTACCACTGGCCCGGGAACATCCGCGAGCTTGAGAGCACGGTCTCGCGCGCCGCGCTGTCGTCGCCCGGACGCGTGATCCGCCCCGCCGATATCGACTTCCTGCACGCGTCGGAAACGCCGGTCGAGTCCTCGCGCGACCGGCTGCCCTCGCTCGCCGACGCGGAACGCGCCCACATCGCGCGCGTCCTCGACAGCGTCAACTGGAACAAGAAACAGGCGGCTGCGGTTCTGGAGATCAGCCGGGGCACGCTCTACCGCAAAATCGTCGAATACGGCCTCGAAGAAGCCCCTCCGGCGTCTCGAAATAGAACAACAAAGGCCGAGAGTCCGTGATTTTGGAACACCGGCCAGCCCCTACCGCGAAAAGGACTTAGCGGATAGTTTTGCAAGTCGTGTGTCAAGACGGCACAGCTTGAGAACCCAGTTCCCACCATCCTATTAATGGGCGCGATCGTAATATTCCTGCAAGCTACTGTTCAGTAAGAGTTTACACTTTCGTAACAGATATGACGTTACCGGCAGACGGATTGCAGATCGGCTAGCCTCCGGGCACGTGTGCCCGCACCCTGCGACATGGTTCGACGTCTGCTTACATTCGGCGCACTGCTCGCGGCGCTCGCGCCGGCGGCGTGGGCTGCGCCGCGCCCGGAGGCCTCGGCGGCCGGCGCGGGCAGGCTCGATCGCGAGCTGCGTCAGCGCGCCAGCGCGCCGCGCGGGCATTCACGCGTCATCGTCCGCCTGACGCCCGGCGTGTCCGCCGACGTCGCCATCCGGAGCCTTCGCGGCACCGTCGGCCGGCGTCTCGCCTCTGTCGGCGGGCAGGTCGCGGACGTGCCGGACACGGCGCTCGAGGCGCTCGCGCGCCTGCCGGGCGTGAACGGCGTGAGCCTCGACCGCCGCGTGCAGGGGACGATGGAGCGGACGGGCGCGACGATTGGCTCCACGTGGGTCCAGGATTCGCTCGGTCTCGACGGCACCGGCGTCGGCATCGCGATCATCGACTCGGGCGTGGCGAACTGGCACGACGATCTCGGATCGACCCGCGTCACAAGGTTCGTGGACTTCGTCAACTTCCAGGCGGCCGCGTACGACGACTACGGCCACGGCACGCACGTGGCCGGCATCATCGCGGGCGACGGCCACGACTCGGCCGGGCGCCGCCGCGGCGTGGCGCCGGGCGCCACGCTCCTCGTCGAAAAGGTCCTCGACGGCGCCGGCCAGGGCTACATCAGCAACGTCATCGCCGCGATCGACTACGCGATCGCGAACAAGGACGCGCTGCGGCTGCGCGTGGTGAATCTCTCGGTCGCCGCCGGCGTGTACGAGACGTACAACACCGACCCGCTGACGCTCGCCGCCAAACGCGCCGTCGAAGCGGGCCTCGTGGTCGTGTCCGCCGCCGGCAATCTCGGCAAGGGGCCCGACGGCCAGCCGCAGTACGGCGCCATCGGCGCGCCCGGCAACGCGCCGTGGGTGATCACCGTCGGCGCCTCGAGCCACAACGGCACGATCGATCGCTCCGACGACACCGTCGCGAGCTTCAGCTCGCGCGGGCCGACTGCGCTCGATTTCCAGGCGAAGCCGGACCTCGTCGCGCCGGGCGTGGGCATCGAGTCGCTCGCGGAAGCCGGCAGCACGCTCTTTAACACCAAGCCGCTCATGCGGCTGTGGGGCACGGTCCAGACCGCGACCGAGCCGTACCTCTCGCTCAGCGGCACGAGCATGGCCTCGCCCGTCGTCAGCGGCACGATCGCGCTGATGCTGCAGGCGAATCCGGCGCTGACGCCGAATCTGGTGAAAGCCATCCTCCAGGTCACCGCGGAGTCGCACGACGGCTACAACGCGCTGACGCAGGGGGCGGGCTTCCTCAACGCGCGCGGCGCGGTGGAGCTCGCGCAATCGCTGGCGGACGGCGCGCTCGTGCAGCAGGCCGCGCCCGCCTTGATCGTCCCGGGACAGGACGAGGCCCCCTGGAGCGGCCAGGTGATCTGGGGCAACCACCGCATCACGGGCGGCCAGATCCGCGCCGAGGCCAACGCCTGGCGGACCGACGTAATGTGGGGCAGCACGCAGGCCCCCGGGGGCGACGCCATCGTGCTCGGCACGGCGAGCGATGGCGAGGGCGAGACGATTGTCTGGGGCGCGGACGCCGAGAGCGTCAACATCGTCTGGGGCACGGAGTGCGGCGGCGCCGACTGCGACAACATCGTGTGGGGCACCGCCTGCGCCGACGGCGAATGCGACAACATCGTCTGGGGCACCGCCTGCGCCGACGGCGAGTGCGACAACATCGTCTGGGGCACCAACGTCCTCGACGACACCGACAACATCGTGTGGGGCGCATCCGCGATCCGCCAGCAGTCCCGCCTCCTGGTCACGGATCCGGCCTTCAGATGAAGTCTCTGCCGCTTGCCGCGCGCATCTACGTCTGCGCCATCATCGGGGCCGGGGGCGCCCTGCTCGTCGCGTTCTTTCCGACCAACCTGGATCGCAGCCCCTGGCTCTTCCTCGGCCTGCTGCTGCTGTCGTCGATTACTTCCGTCTTCAAGGTGAACCTGCCGCTCGCGCGGCGCTCCTCGACGATGTCGGTGTCGTACGCGGTCGACTTCGCGTCGCTGCTCCTCCTCGGCCCGAACGAGACGATGATCGTCGCGGCGGCCAGCGCCTTCAGCCAGTGCACGTTCCGCATCAAGGAACGCAACCCCATTCATCGCACGCTGTTCAGCATGTCGTGCCTGATCGTGACGGTCCAGGTCGCCGGTCTGGTCTACCACTGGTTCGGCGGGCAGCCCGGAGCGGTCACCCCGCTGGCGATCGCCAAGCCGCTCGTCGGCGCGGCGACCGCGTATTTCCTGTTCAACACGCTGACGGTGGCGACGGCGATCGCGCTGTCGATCCGGCAGCCGCTCTTCAAGGTCTGGAACGAGAACTTCCTGTGGAGCGCGCCGAGCTACTTCGTGGGCGCGGGCGCGGCGGCGCTCCTCGCGTGGATCACGAGCCTGCCGCCCCAGTGGGCCGGGCTCGTGGTGCTGCTGACCATCCCGCTGTACTTCACCTACAAGTCCTACAAGGTCTACCTGGGACGGGTCGAGGACGAGCGGCGCCACACGCAGGAGATGGCGGATCTGCACCTGGCGACCATCGAGGCCCTCGCGCTCGCGATCGACGCCAAGGATCAGACCTCGCAGCTGCACATCCGCCGCGTGCAGCTCTACGCGGCGGCGCTCGCGCGCGGCCTCGGCATGAGCGAGAACGAGATCCAGGGCGTGAAGACCGCGGCGCTGCTGCACGACATCGGCAAGCTCGCCGTGCCCGAGCACATCCTGTCGAAGCCCGGGCCGCTGACGCCCGAGGAGTTCCAGAAGATCCGCGCGCATCCGAAGGTCGGCGCCGACATCGTCAGCTCGGTGCCGTTCCCGTATCCCGTGGCGCCGCTCATCCTGAGCCATCACGAGCGCTGGGACGGCAAGGGCTACCCGGCGGGCCTCAAGGGGGAAGAGATTCCCCTCGGCGCGCGGATCCTGTCGGTGGTCGACTACTTCGACGCCCTGATGGCCGAGCGCCCGTACCACAAGGCGATGACGTCGGAGGCGGCGATCGGCCTCCTCCAGCAGGAAGCGGGCAAGGGGCTGGATCCGCAGGTGGTGAGCCTGTTCAACGAGCTGCTGCCCACCCTGCAGGCCGAGGCGCTCCAGCTGGATCAGAACCTCCGGCGCCCGGCGGCGGAAGCGCAGACGGCGCAGGGGCAGCCCGCGACCGGGCTCGCGCCCGAACTGTCGAAGAAGAACGTCTTCGAGGACATCGCGCTCGCGCACCGCGAAATCTACGCGCTGTACGAGATCGCGCAGGCCATGGGCACCAGCCTCGGCGTGTCGGACACGATGGCGCTCATCTCCGCCAAGCTGACGAACCTCGTGCCCTTCGCGTGCGCCGCGCTCTTCCTCTACGACGAGGAGACCGAAACGCTGCGCTGCCGCTTCGCGACGGGCACCGACGCCGACATCATCCAGCAGGTGGCGGTCCACAGCGGCGAAGGCCTCACGGGATGGGTCGCGCGCAACCGCCGGCCGCTCGTGAACGCCCGGCCGAGCGCGGACCTCGAGGCGGCCGGCCTCACGCACCTCTCCACGAGCCTGCAGTCGGCGCTCGTCTGCCCGCTGATGTTCAACGAACGGTTCATCGGGACGCTGTCGGTCTATCACACCGACGCGGCGTTCTACCGCGACGACCACCGCCGGCTCCTGGATCGCGTCTCCGAGCAGGCCGCGGCCGTCATCAACAACTCGATGCTGTTCGAGCAGACGCAGGAAGACTCGCTGACCGACCCGCTCACGGGGCTGCCGAACACACGCTTTCTGTTCATGCACCTCACGCGCGAGCTCGCGCGCGCCGAGCGCCTCAAGGCCGAGGTGTCGCTCATGGTCATGGACCTCGACAGCTTCAAGGAGATCAACGACAACCACGGGCACCACGTCGGCGACCGGGCGCTCATCGAAGTCGCGCGCGTGCTGCGCACCGCGATCCGGCCCTACGACATCTGCGTCCGCTACGCGGGCGACGAATTCATCGTCGTCCTCTCGGGCTGCGGCGCGGACGAAGCGGAGCACAAGCGGCAGGAGCTCCAGAAGACCATCGACGAGGTGTACTTCGAGGCGCGGCCGGGCAAACGCCTGCAGCTCGGGATCAGCATCGGCGCCGCGGTCTTTCCGCAGGACGGGGAATCCTACGAGGCGCTCCTGGCCACGGCGGACAGCCGGATGTATCAGGACAAGTCGGGCCGCAAGCGCCGCTCGGGCCGCGACACCTCCTCCCGCACGTCCGCCAGTGTGCTCGCCGGCAACACCGCGTACGCCGAGCTCACCGACCTCGACATTCAAAGAGCCGCGGCGGGAATCCTGTAGGCTCCGGCCTTCGGCTTTCGGCTTCCGGCTTCCAGTTACCAGTCTTCGGTTCTGACGCGTTCGCGGGCGAGGCCGAGCGAGGCCAGCGCCGCCGGCAGATCGGCGACCATGGCCGGCGGGCCGCACAGAAAAGCCAGCGTACCCGGCTCCACGAGCTCCGAGAGGTGCCCGGCGCCCGTCCGGCCGCGGGCGTGGGTCCAGTCCTCCGCCTGGCCCGTCATCGTCAGCGTCAGCGCAAGGCGTCCTTCATGCGCGAGCCCCTGCAGCTCCTTCAGGTACGCGAACTCGTCCGGTGTGCGCGCCGAATAGACGAGCGCCAACCCTCCCTCGTGCCCGGCGTGAAGGGCCGCCAGGATCATCGAACGCAGAGGGGCGATGCCGGTGCCGCCCGCGATGAACAGCAAGGGAGCGCCGGGGGACGGGTCCGGGAGCGTGAAGCTCCCCCTGGGACCGTCCACGTGGATGCGCGTGCCGGATTGCAGGGTGTCGACGATGGCGCCGAACCGGCTCGATCCATCGACCTTGACGAGGAACTCCAGCCATCCCTCACGAGAGGTCTCGTGGGGGGCCGACGCGATGGAATACGGGGTTGACTCGGCCGAACCGGCGGCGAGCGAGGCCGCCTGCCCGGCGCGGTAGCGAAACGGAGCTCCGTCCAGCGCCAGCCTGATCCGCCGCGTCGTCGGCGTCTCGGGCTCATTCGACAACAGCCGCACGCGTTCGATTCTACTGCGGCTGGATCTTCAACTCGGACATGACGCGGCGAACGCCGTGGACCGTGCGTGCGACGGCCATCGCCTGCCGCGCGTCGGCGTCCGACGTGACGGTCCCCGACAGAGTGACCACGCCCTGGAACGTCTTCACGTCCAGCCGGAGCCCGCCGATCCGCGCGTCGTTCAGCAGTGCGATCTTGACCTCGGTCGTGGTGGTGAGGTCATCGGCCGTCCGGCCCGTCGTCGCGGCGCAGGCGGACAGCAGGAGGGTCAGCAGCAGAACACCCGCCTGCCACCTTCGCACGAAGCTTCGGCGGCCCGCCGTAGCCCTGGCGAAGGCGGGCAGGCGGAAGCCACGAAGACTACATGCCGGTCGCATGGAAGCCCGCGTCGACCATGAGGATCTCGGCGGTGACGGCGCGGCCGGCGTCGCTCAACAGGAACATCGCCGCATCGGCGACCTCTGACGTGTCGACGGTGCGCCTGAGCGGCGCGCGGTCCCGGTAAATCTGGAGGATGTTGTTGAACCCGGGAATGCCGGCGGAGGCGAGCGTCTTGATTGGTCCCGCCGAGATCGCATTGACGCGGATGTTCTTCGGGCCGAGGTCGGCCGCGAGATAGCGGACCGTGGCTTCGAGCGCCGCCTTGGCGACGCCCATCACCCGGTAGGTCTCGAAGACCCGCTCGCTGCCGAGATAGGTGAGCGTCAGGATGCTGCCGCCTCCCTTGCGTTCCATGAGCGGCAGCGCGCCGCGCGAGAGCGCGATGAGCGAATAGGCGCTCACGTCCATCGCGAGCTTGAAGCCGTCTCGCGAGGTCTGCACGAACGGATTCACGAGATCGTCCCGCAAGGCGAACGCGGCGCCGTGGACCACGAAGTCGAGCCCGCCGAAGGCGCGGTCGACCTCCTCGAACACGCGCGCGATCTGCCCGTCGTCAGTCACGTCGAGCGGCAGGACCAGCGGATCGTTGAGGCCTTCGGCCAGCTCGCGGACGTTTTCCTCGAGCCGCTCGCCTTGGAACGTCAGCGCGACGCGCGCGCCGGCAGCGGAGGCCGCCCGCGCAATCGCCCAGGCGATCGATCGCTTGTTGGCAACGCCGACGATGAGGCCGGCCTTGTTCGCCAGCAGTTGAATCCCTGATCCCCGATCGCTCATCCCGGATCCCTCATCCTGAATCCTCAATCCTGAATCCCTAATCGTACAGCACGAATCGCACGTTCTGCGCGATCAGGGATTCGGGACGAGCGATCAGGGACGAGCGATTCAGGGATGAGCGATTCAGCGTGATCGCTTCGGCGGTCGGCCCGACCGAGCCTGTCCGCCGGGTCCACGGCCAAAGCCCTGGTTGGGACCGCGCCCCGCGCCGCCGCCGCCCTGGCGCTGACCGCGGCCGAAACGGTGGCCGTCGCCGGTGCCGCCGGCGCTGTTGTTGCGACCGCCGCCGGCGCCGCCGCCGCCACGGGCGCGCATGTCTCCCCCGCCGCTGCCGCCGCGGAAGCCGCCGCGGCCACTCGGGTTTTGGCGGATCGTGAACTCCGGCGCCTGGCGCTCAATCTTGATGCCTTCGGGCCGGGCGAGCTGCGCGCGGATCAGCGGGCGATGGACGGGCCCCTCGTCGATCGGCACCGGCGGCTGCGCCTCGTCCGCATCGGCGTCGTCCCGGTCATCCGCCGCAGTCGCGACGGGCTGAGCGGCAGCAGCTGCGGCCGCGTCTGCCACCGCGCCGGGTGCAGCCTCTGCCGGAGCCGCGAGAGCGGCGCCGGGCGGCGCGTCCTCAGCGGTGATGCCGGCGAGCACTTCCTTGTAGAGCGCTCCGGTCGTCTCGGGCCTCTTCCGTCGTGGCGCTTTCCCGCCCTTGTACACGTGCTCGGTGTCGCACGTCGTGCAGCGGGTCTGTTTGACGTCCTGTTCCACCATCGCGACCACGGCGTGGTTCGTCACACGCCGCTCGCGCGGGCAGTAGTCGTCCAATATGTCACCGAGACGCAGCGAGCGCTGCTCCATTTACTTCCCCCGAGATTGTCCTGATAAGAGAGGCGTTGGATAGACCGCGTTTTGAAGGTAAGTATATTTTACCAGACAGAATATCCCCAGCGCAACCGTAGATCGAGGAACTCCTGTTTTTGCCTGAAGTTACGGCTTTTCTTTCCTGATCCGATCGATCCATGCCAGGGCTCCCTCGAGCGTCGCGTCGCGCCCGCCGAGGAGCGCGGCGCGGGTCAGGGCCACCGGTTCATCCGGGACGACGCCGCGTCCCTCGATGCGGACGCCCGTGCCCGTGACGAAATCCCCCCACGCATGGATTAGGACGTCGCCGTTCGGCAGCCGATCGAACAGCGCCGGCAGCGCCTGTCCCATCGACGTCTGCCCGAACACGCGCGCGCGGCCCAGCGACTGCAGGCCGCCCGAGAAGCACTCCGACGCGCTTCCCGTCATCCCGTCGACGAGGATCGCGACGGGGCCCTTGTACGGCTCGACGCGAGAGCCCGCGGCGTCGACGAGCCGCGGATTCGCCGGAAACCTCATCTCCGACTGCCGCGTCTTCATCACCCCCAGCGTCGCAGGCTCGCTGACGAAGTGACCCGCGATGCCCATGATCATCGCCGCCAGGCCGCCCGGGTTTCCACGCAGGTCGATCACGATGCCGTCCGCCGAGCGGAACCGGTCGATCGCTCTCTGAAACTCGGGATCGACGGCCGTCATCCACACGTTGAATCCGATGACGCCTGCGGTGCCGCCTCCCGGCGTCGGCGTCAACGACGACGAGACGCGGACGAACATCGTGGGGAGGCTGCCGACCGTGACCGGCTGTCCGCGCTCGTGCATGCGCTCGATGCTTTTGGTCACGGTCGCGCCGGCGCCGTCGACGAAGACGACGTCCGCGCTCGTGTCGGACGGGCCGCGCAGCCGCGGCACCGCGAGACGCCACGCCTGGAGCTGCCGGAGCCGCGGCGGCGTGGCCTCGGGAATGCCCGCCAGCAGGGTGGACACCGAGCTCCCGCCAATGCTCTGGACGATCCATCCGGCGTGCACGCCGGCAGCCGCGGCCCCGCCCTCGGGATCGACCGAGGACACGACGAGCTGTCGATCGATCAGGCGGACGTCGAACCCGGGCTCACCGCTCAGGTTGAAGTGGTCGTCGGCGCTGTCCGGCGTCGACGGAATGACCGCGAAATGCGAGAGGCCGAGCCGCCCCAGCATGTCGGCGAGCACCGCTCGAAATTCGCCGGGCGTCTTCGCCTCGACCGCTTTCGGGCGAAGGTCGGCCCCGATCTGATCCCACTTCGCGACGTCGAACGCGGGATCGAAATGGCTGTCCTTGACGATCTTCCAGACAACGTCGAACGTCTCCGCCGCCTTGTAGGTCTCGGTCGAGGCCGTTGCGGACCCGAACAGGACGGCCAGGAGGAGCGCCGACCGGGCCACCATCACTTGATGAGGGCCTTGATGGCCGCCGGCGGCTCGAACGCCGACGCGGCCACGTTGTCGTACTCGACTGTCGAGAGGGTGATCTTCTGCTCGACGCCCATAACCTGCTGCGTGACCGCCATCGCCTGCGTCAGCTTGCCGACCCGCTTGTAGTCCCCCTCGATGCTCGTCATGGTCAGCGTCCCCATCGGGGACTCGCGCGTGTTGATGCTGCCGGCGCGCAGACCGGTGGCAACGTCGTAGAAGTCGAAGTCCTCTACACCGTCAATCCGCTTGATGCTGACCTTGTAACAGGGACGCCCGTCGAACGCCGTCTTCTCGACGGTCTTCACGTAAGGGTACTTCTGCGGATCGCGCAGCTCGCTGTAGAAGTCGGCGTCGAGCTTCGTCTGCGACAGCTCCTTGCCGACCTTGAGCATCGGGCCGGTCATGGGCGACATCGACCAGCCGTGCGAGCCGTCGAAGCCCTCGGCGATCTCGCCGATCCCGGTGACCGTGGTCTTGACGAGCACGCGGTCGGGGTTCGCCGCGCCGAAGATCTCCATGGGCCCGCTCATCCCCTGGGAGGGGATCGACAGTGTCCCTGTCGCGTGCATGGACTTGTGGGCGAGGACCGCGTCGCGGCCGCCGATGGCCTTGACGTGACGGTTGATGATCTCGCGCGCGTCCGGCAGCTCGGAGGCGGTCTCCGCCTTCGCGGGGGCTTGCGCGTAAAGTGGCGCCACTAACAGCGCCGCCAGGGTGGCGACTCGTAAGAACATGCAGGAGCTCCTGAAGCAGGCGGGAAGCTCGTTAAGTCTAACTCAATTCGCGGCAGAGGCGCGAGGCGCAAGGCGCAAGGCGCGAGCCGCGAGCCGCCAGGCGGGCCTATACTGGTCGGATGCTGAAGGGATCGAAAACGGCTGTGATTACGAAGATCCAGCCGGTCAGTATTCACGGGCAGGTGTCGCTCGACATCTACTTCCTCGATCCGGACGATCCGCAGGCGCAGGCGAGCCGCGCGCGGGTCGGCCAGGAATCCGTCCCGCGTTCGCTCGAAGCCGGCGATCGCGTCGAGCTTCACTACGTGCTCGGCGTCGTCACGCACATCACGAAGCAGGCATAACGTGCGCTTCATGTGAGAGCCCTCCCTTTCGTCTCCGGAATCCAGATCCACAGAATGGCAGCCGCCACGAACGCCGCGGAGCACACCAATAGCGCGGCGCCGAAGCCGTGCGTGTCGGCGAGCGTGCCGACGAGGTACGGAGCGGCGGCGCTGGCGAGGCGGCCGATGTTGTAGGTGAACCCCTGCGCCGTCGCGCGGACCGGCGTCGGGTAGACCTCGGCGGTCACCGCGCCGAAGCCGCTGAAGTACCCGGTCGCGGCGAATGCGACGAGCGGTCCGAGCACCAGCAGCGCGGCCGGGTTGCGCACCGAGACGTAGACCGCGAGCAGGAGCGCGGCGGCGAGCAGATACGTCACATAGCTCCGTTTGCGCCCGAACCGGTCGCTGATGAAGCCGAACGAGACGTACCCGACCCACATGCCGGCCTGCATGATGAACAGGTACGTGGTGGTGGCGGCGCCGCTGAGGCCCGCCCCGCCCTGGGCGGCGCTCGACTTGAGGTAACTGGGAAGCCAGAGGTTGAACCCCCACCACGCGAACAGCGTGCAGGTGTTCATCAACGTCAGCACGATCGTCAGACCGCCGATGCCGCTCTTGAAGATCGACGGCAGGCCCGGTGCCGGAATCCCGGAACGCGACGACGCCGTCCAGATGGCCGGCTCCTCGACGCGGCGCTGGACCCAGAGGGTGAAGAGCGCGGGCAGGATGCCGATGAAAAACACCGCGCGCCAGCCGTAGCGCGGCTGCACGACGCCGCTCACGAGCACCGCTGCGGCATATCCGATCGCCCATCCGCTCTGCATGATGCCGAGCGCCTTGCCCCGATGTTCGGCCGGCCACGACTCCGAGACGAGCGCGGCGCCGCTGCTCCACACCCCGCCCATCCCGAGGCCGAGGAAGATTCGAAAGACGACGAACTGCTCGAGGCTGTGGGCGAAGCCGCACGCGAACGTGAAGAACGAATAGAGCGTCACGCTGAACATCAGCGCGCGGGTCCGGCCGAAGCGATCGGCGAACCAGCCGAACCCGACGCCGCCGCCGGCGGCCGCGACGAGCATCACCGATCCCAGGTAGCCTCCCTGGGCGCTCGTCAGGCTGAGGTCCGCCCGCACGTACGGGAGCACCAGCGCGAAGAGCATGACGTCGAACGCGTCGAGCATCCAGCCGAACATGGCCGCGGCGAGCGCCCGCCGCGCGTCGGGACCGGCCTCGCGCCACCAGGCAAAGGGTCTGCGGGACGGGACCGGGCCGGCCGCCGCCGTCATCGCCGATTCGACCCGGTGGTCGGCGTCGGCACGGTCGTCGTCGACGCGCCCTTTCCGGGCTTCACCGGACTTCCAGTTTGTACTCCCCGTCGCGCAGATAGTTCACGTGCGCCATGAGGAACGAGAAGCCGGCCTTCGACACCAGGTTCAGCCAGTCGCCCTGCGCCGTTTCATCCGGCGCTTCCGTCATGCCGATGTTGAACGTCACCTGCGGATACTGGTTCATCGCGCGGCCGCCACCGCCGCGGCCGCCAGCCGTGGGAATGCGCCGGTTGCCGCGCGCTTCACCCGTTTCCGGATCGCTGTAGTAGATCGCGGTGTCTTTGTAGATCTCCTGCCCGTAGACGCTCGGACTGAAGCCGTACGCCCACTTGCGATAGCGCGCCTGGCTGCGCACGTTCATCGCGCGCACATCGGGGTTTGCGTTGATCTGTTTCACGATGTCCTCGCGGAGGGCTTCCGTCGCCTGGATCAAGTCGGGCTCACGCGGGTCTCGCACACCCGAGAGGTTGGTGTACCAGCCGCGCGTCGACCAGTACGTCCTGAAGCCGGGCGGCACGTAGCCCGCAAACTGCTGCACCCATTCGTGCGACGGGTACCCGTGCGGGTTGAGGTAGATGTCGGGCAGCCACTCGCGCCAGACCTTGCCGCGCACCTGCGATTCCGGCAGCAGCGTGCCGTTGCTCTCGACGTCCTGCCCGAGCGCGCTGTACCGTCCGGCGTGGAGCATGTGCGTCGGCGTCAGCTTCTGCAGGTCATACGCCATCTGCGCGCCGTCGGGGTTCGTCATCGGATGGAGAATGACGTTGACCTTCTTGAGAATCTCGCGGTACGACGGATCGGTGACGAGCAGCTCGCCGAGCCTGAAGATGTGGTTCGTCGACGAGACCTCGTTGGCGTGCTGGCGCCCGCTGATGAAAATCGTCGGCTTGTACGCCGAGTACTTGGCGACCGAGATCATCTCGCTCCCGGTCGGCAGGGTGATTTCCATGATCGAAATGTCGCGCCCGCGGTACGAGTGCCCGACCTTGTAGGCCTTCACCTCGGGAAACGCCGCGAGCTTCCGGATCAACGCCTCCGATTCATCCGGGTCGATGATGCGATCGAACGGCGCGATCGGGCGCTTCGCCTTCGAGTCGGCCAGGCGGACGTTCGACGGCGCGGACGCCCCGGTGCCTGGCACCAGCGACCGCGCGCGGCCGTCCTTCGTGACGATGGCGATGGCCAGACGGTCGACGCGGTCGTACGACAGCTCGGTCTTGTACAGCCCCGCGTCGTGCAGCCTGACGAAGTTGTCGAGCATGTCGGCCGCGCGGAGCGCCTCGCGATCGTCGCGCGGCTCGATC
>WNFM01057178.1_pt1 | contig 23312 bp, 21 predicted proteins | sample 5400271 | NCBI WGS metagenome assembly WNFM01 (sample SAMN13153352, study PRJNA577476) | soil metagenome | isolation source: 60 cm saprolite on Douglas fir-dominated hillslope | place: USA:California | collected 2013-09-17 | reverse complement strand
ACTCGTCGATGATGACGACCTTGTCGTCCTTGACGATGTAGTCGACGTCGCGGGTGAACAGCTTGTGGGCGCGCAGCGACTGGTTGACGTGGTGGACGAGGGCGACGTTCTCGATGTCGTAGAGCGAGCCGGTATCCATGTGACCGCTCTCGCGCAGCAGCATCTCGATCTTCTCGACGCCGGCTTCCGTGAGAGTGACGGCGCGCTGCTTCTCGTCCTTCTCGAAATCTTCCGCCGCCAGCTTGGGGATCAGCCGGTCAACGCTGGTATAGAGCGCCGAATTGTCCTCGGTCGGGCCGGAGATGATGAGCGGCGTGCGCGCCTCGTCGATGAGGATCGAATCGACCTCGTCGACGATGGCGTAGTTGAAGGCCCGCTGCACCATGTCCTCGAGGCGGAACTTCATGTTGTCGCGCAGATAGTCGAAGCCGAACTCGTTGTTGGTGCCGTAGGTGACGTCGGCGGCATAGGCGTCGCGCCGCTGATTGTCGTCGAGGGCGTGGACGATGCAGCCGACAGTGAGGCCGAGGAAGCGATAGATCTGCCCCATCCACTCGCTGTCGCGCTTGGCCAGGTAGTCGTTGACGGTGACGACGTGGACGCCCTTGCCGGCGAGGGCGTTGAGATAGACCGGCAGGGTGGCGACCAGCGTCTTGCCTTCGCCGGTCTTCATCTCGGCGATCATGCCGCGGTGGAGGACGATGCCGCCGAGCAGCTGGACATCGAAATGGCGTTGGCCGAGGACGCGCTTGGCGGTCTCGCGCACCGTCGCGAAGGCGTCGACCAGGATATCGTCGAGCGTCTCGCCGGCGGCGATGCGCGCCTTCAGAACAGCCGTCTGGCCGCGCAGCTCGTCATCGGAGAGAGCAGCGAGCGCCGGCTCGACGCGGTTGATCGCGTCGACGAGAGGCTGCAGGCTTTTAACGAAACGGTCATTGGCAGAGCCGAAGAATCGCCGGGCGATGGCGCCGATCATCGAGACCTCGAAGTGATACGCGGAAATCAGCCGCCACTCATAAACAACGAATGCGGCGACTGCGTGACAGATAGGGACATAGCGGCGGGCTGTCAATTCTTGGGGGCGGCGCGGGAAGGGCAGCCGGATGCGGCGGTCGACACACCAATTCCTCTCCCCTCGGGGAGAGGAAGGGGCCCATCGCGGAGCGATGGGATGGTGAGGGGGAGCCTCGGACGGGCCGGAATCTCGTCGGCAACTGCACGGCAAGCGGCCCGCCCCCCTCACCTCGATCCTCTCCCCGAGGGGAGAGGAAGTTTGCGGCTGACGGCGACGCTTCAACCGATAACCCCGATAATGACCCTGGCGCTGGCGGCGCTCGCGGAACCGTGCGGCGCTGGGCCTTGTGATCGCATCGGTGATGTGCATTATGGGCGCGTTCGCCGCTACGGCGCCCCGCGCAACGGGCATTTGCGGCATCTCTCTGGACTACTAGGATTCTCGCGATGGTCATGCGGCCCCTCTCTTTCGCTGCGGCAAGCCTCGCGCTTGGCCTCCTCCTCCTCACCACCTCGCTGTCGGCCCAGCCGGCGCCCGCCCAAAATACAGCGGCCAAGGGGGACGACCCCGTCGTCGCCCGCGTCAACGGCAAGGAACTGCACCGCTCCGACGTCGCCCTGGCGCAGCGCTCGCTGCCCGAGCAGTATCAGCAGGTGCCGCTGCCGCAGATCTACCCGATGCTGCTCGATCAGCTGGTCAGCGGCATGCTGATCGCCGAGGCCGGGCGCAAGGACAAGCTGGCCGACGACCCCGAGGTCAAGCGGCGCACCGCGCGGCTCGAGGACCGCGTCATCCAGGAAGTCTACATCAACCGCGCCGTCGAAGCGGCGGCGACCGATAAGAAGCTGCACGAGCAATACGACAAATTCGTCAAGGCGCAGCCGGCCAACGAGGAGGTCAGCGCCCGCCACATCCTGGTCGCCACCGAGGACGAGGCCAAGGCGATCATCGTCGATCTCGGCAAGGGCGCCGATTTCGCCACCCTCGCCAAGCAGAAATCGACCGATCCGGCGAAGGATACCGGCGGCGATCTCGGCTTCTTCACGCGCGACAGCATGGTGCCGGAATTCGCCGACGCCGCCTTCAAGCTCGGCAAGGGCGAATACACCAAGACGCCGGTCCACACCCAGTTCGGCTGGCACATCATCAAGGTCGAGGACCGCCGCACCGCGGCGCCGCCCTCCTTCGAGGACAGCAAGGACGAGCTGACCAACGAGGTGGCGCGCGAGGTCATCACCGCCAAGGTCAAGGCGCTGAAGGACGGCGCCAAGGTCGAGACCTTCGCGCTCGACGGCTCGCCGATGCCGGCGAAGCCCTGACGATGAGCGGCGCCCCTGTCGCGGCTCCCGCCGTCAAGCCGACGCCGGTCTCGCCGCTGGCGCCGGCGGCGTACCCGGTGCTGGCGCCGATCGAGGGCGTCCGCCTCGCCGCCGTCGATTGCGGCATCCGCTATCGCGGGCGCGACGATCTCATGGTGGCGGAGTTGCGCAAGGGGACGACGATCGCCGGCGTCCTCACCCGCTCGCTGACCTGCGGCGCGCCGGTCGTCTGGTGCCGCGACGCGCTGCCCGGCGGCAAGGTGCGCGCCATCGTCGCCAATTCCGGCAATTCCAATACCTTCACCGGCCGCCAGGGGCGCCAGGTTGTCGAGGCGACCGCCAAGGCGACGGCGAAGCTCCTCGGCTGCAAGCCACGGGAAATCTTCATCTCCTCGACCGGCGTCATCGGCGAGCCGCCCGCCGCCGAGAAGATCCTCGCCGGGCTGCCGCGCGCCGTCGCCGCCCTGGCGCCGGACAGCTGGGACGCCGCCGCCCGCGCCATCCTCACCACCGACACCTTCCGCAAGCTGGCGACGCAGGAGACGGTGATCGCCGGCACCAAGGTCACTATCGGCGGCTTCGCCAAGGGTTCAGGGATGATCGCGCCCGACATGGCGACCATGCTCGCCTATGTCTTCACCGACGCCAAGATCCCGGCGCCGGTGCTGCAGACACTGCTCGGCGCCGGGGCCGACCGCTCGTTCAATTCGATCACCGTCGACGGCGACACCTCGACGAGCGACACGCTGCTGCTCTGCGCCACCGGCGCCGCCAAGCACAAGGCGGTGACGGGGCCGCGCGACGCGCATCTGAAGCAATTCCGCGCCGCGCTCGACGCCGTGCTCGTCGATCTCGCGCAGCAGATCGTGCGCGACGGCGAGGGGGCGGAGAAATTCGTCACCATCGACGTGACGGGCGCCGCCTCGTCGCGCGCCGCGCGGCGCATCGGCCTTGCCATCGGCAACTCGCCGCTGGTCAAGACGACGCTCGCCGCCGGCGACGCCAATTGGGGACGCATCGTCATGGCGGTCGGCAAGGCCGGCGAGGCGGCCGACCGCGACCGGCTGGCGATTTCCATCGGCGGCACGCTTATCTGCGAGAAGGGCGGGCCGGTGCCGGGCTATGACGAGGCGCCGGTCGCCAAGCACATGGCCGGGCGCGATCTCCATATCGCGGTCGATCTCGGCATCGGCGGCGGGCGGGCGACGGTGTGGACCTGCGATCTCACCCACCGCTACATCGACATCAATGGCAGCTACCGGAGCTGACAAGCCGGTCGTCCTGGTCGTCGCGGTCGCGCTGGTCGACGCCGATGGCAGGGTCCTCCTGGCGCAGCGCCCGGCCGGCAAGCCGATGGCCGGCCTCTGGGAATTTCCCGGCGGCAAGGTCCATGCCGGCGAGACCCCCGAGGCCGCCCTCATCCGCGAGCTCGACGAGGAGCTCGGCATCGACGTCGCCGCGAGCTGCCTTGCCCCCTTCACCTTCGCCTCGCACGGCTACCCGGCGTTCCACCTGCTGATGCCGCTGTATCTCTGCCGCAAATGGCAGGGCGCGGTGATGCCGCGCGAGGGCCAGGCGCTCAAATGGGTGCGGCCGGCCCGGCTCGCCGATTACCCGATGCCGCCGGCCGACCAGCCGCTGGTCGCCATGCTGCGCGATCTCCTGTGAAGGGAAATGTTAACCTCACGGTGCTAGAGAACGGTGCCAGAACGGGCGCAACCCGCCGAGTCCCGCTGATCGAGCTGCCCATGACGGATCTTCCCGCCGCATCGACATCATCGGATTTCCGCGCCAGCCTCGACGACCCCCTGCTCGGTCTCGGCTACGACTATTGGCGCGCCCAGCGCGCCGGTCGCTCGATGCCACGGCGCAGCGATATCGACCCGGCCCACATCCCCACGCTCTTGCCCAACATCCTGATCACCGAGATGCTCGAAGTGGGCACGCGCTACCGCTACCGCCTCGCCGGCAGCGCCGTCACCGAGGCCTTCGGCCGCTCGCTGACCGGCCGCTATGTCGACGAGATCATGACGGGGCAATATCGCGAGTTCATCACCCGGCTCTATCGCAGCCTCTATCTCGACCGCCGCTGCATCTTCTGCGAGAGCCGCTACACCAACGGGGTCCGGTCGGGAATCTCGACGAAACGGCTGTTCATGCCGCTGTCGAACGATGACCGCGTGGTCGATCAGGCGCTGATCGTTCAGACCTTCCAGTATTCCAGCGGCGATCGCAACATCGTCATCGTCGACAATATGGACGAGTTCGCCAACGCAAATGTCGAGCTCGTCGAACCGCAGGACGCTGCCCGGCCATAGCCGGCGGTCAGCTCGGCTTTTCGCCCGCCGAATGCTCCGTGCTGCCGAGGGCGGTGGCGAGACGGGTCTTGGCGCTGCCCGGCCGCAGCGGCTGCGGCTGGCTCTCATGCGGCGCCCAGGCGGTCAGCGTGACGATCTCGAAGCTGGCCGGAATCCGGCCATCCGCCTGGCCAAAGCGCTCGCCGTAAAGCGCGGCGGCGCGCAGCAAGGTGGCGCGCCGGCTGAAGCTGCGCCGCCGCTCGACCGCGGTGTTGCCCTCGCCCATCAGGCGCAGCTCGCGCATCAGCGCCAGCGCATCCGGATAGGTGACGGTCAGGCGGTCGCTGTCGACCACCGGCATGGCGAAGCCGGCGCGTTGCAGGAGGCCGCCGAGATCGCGCAATTCGGCGAAGGGCGAGACGCGCGGGCTGACGCCGCCCTCCTCGGCGAGCTCGGCCTCCATCAGGCAGGCGCGCAGCTCGCTCAGCGTCTCGCCGCCGAGCAGCGAGACGAGAAGCAGCCCGTCCGGCCGGAGCGCCCGGCGCAGCTGCAGCAGCGCCCCCGGCAGATCGTTGGCCCAATGCAGCAGTAGCGTGCTGAGCACGGCATCGAAGCTGGCAGGCGCGAAAGGCAGGAATTCCGGCTCGGCGGCCAGCCGCGTCCCCGCCGACCGTGCGGCGAAAAGCGGCGAGGGGTCGGCCTGCACGAGAAACTCGATGCCGCCCCGTCCGGCAAGGGCGCGGCCGAGCATTCCGTCGCGACAGCCGAGATCGAGGGCGACGGGAAAGCGCCGGTCGATGTCCTCGAGGCGGTCGAGCAGGCGCTCGGCGGCCTCGCTGAACAGGAAGTCGACGCCGGTTGCGGCGGCCGCGCGGTCGCGCTTCGCCCGCTGGGCGGCGCGGTCGAAGACGATGATACGATCCGGCGCGGCGGTCGGCATGGCGGCTATATGGCCATAGCGGCGGCGCGCGGCAAAGCCCGGCAATTGCAAGTCGGACAATTGACAAGCGGGCAGGGCCGCGCTGTCATTTCGCGATGCCCTCGCTCGCCCTTCCTGGGCGCTGGCTGCGCCGTTCCGCCGCCGGCCTGCTCGATCTGCTCCTGCCGCCGCGTTGTCTCGGCTGCGGCGCGACGATCGGCCGCGACGGCGAGCTCTGCCCGCGCTGCTGGGGCGCTATCGCCTTTCTCGCCGCGCCGCATTGCGCCTGTTGCGGCCTGCCCTTCCCCTATGACACGGGCGGCGACGCCAAATGCGGCGCCTGTCTCGCCGACGAGCCGCCTTATGCACGGGCTCGCGCCGTCTTCCGCTACGACGATGCCAGCCGCGGCCTCGTCCTCGCCTTCAAGCATGGCGACCGGACGCATAGCGCCCCGGCCTATGGCCGCTGGATGGCGCGCGCCGGTGCCGAGCTGCTGGCGGCGGCCGACTTGCTTATACCGGTCCCCCTGCATTGGACGCGGCTCTTCGCCCGGCGCTACAACCAGGCGGCGCTGCTCGCCCATGCCATCCATGCCGCTGGTGGGCCGCCGGTCGCGCCCGATTGGCTGCGCCGATGCCGGCGCACCCCGTCGCAAGGTCACCGCAACGCCGCCGGGCGGGCCGACAATGTCCGCGGCGCCTTCGCGCTGCGCCCGGGGCGCAGCGTCGCCGGGCGCCGGCTGGTGCTGGTCGACGACGTGTTCACCACCGGCGCGACGGTCCGCGAATGTGCCCGCATCCTGCGGCGTGCCGGGGCGGCACGGGTCGATGTGCTCACCCTCGCCCGGGTGGTGCGCGGTGGCGCCTGATCGCATCGCTAGTGGCGGTTTGCCGCCGGGGCTACTATTTTCAGGTCACGGCCGGCGAAAGGATATCGAGAGACGATGGTAAAGATCGAGATCTATTCCACCATGTTCTGCCCCTATTGCGCGCGGGCGAGGAGCCTCTTGCAGCGCAAGGGGGTGGCCTTCACCGATGTCGACGTCGATGCCGAGCCGGCACGGCGCGACGAGATGGTCAAGCGTGCCGGCGGCCGCTACACGGTGCCGCAGATCTTCATCGACGGCGAGCATATCGGGGGGTCGGACGACCTCATGGCGCTGGAGAGCGCCGGCAAGCTCGACGCCAAGCTGGGAGTGCAGCCATGAGCGCCAAATTCACCGCCGCCTGCGTCCAGATGACCTCGGAGCGCGAGTTCGAACCGAATATCAGGGCGGCGGGCGACCTCATCCGTCGTGCCCGCGACGCCGGCGCCGATCTCATCATGACGCCGGAGATCACCGGCATGTTCGAGCCCAAGCGCGACCGCCACCTCGCCAAGGCGACGGACGAGGCCGCCAACCCGGCGCTCGCCGCCTTTCGCGAGCTGGCGCGCGAGACCGGCGCTTGGCTGCTCCTCGGCTCCACCCCGATCAAGCTCGAGGCCGAGCGCCTCGCCAACCGCTCCTTCCTGCTCGCCCCGGATGGCGCCATCGCCGCGCGCTACGACAAGATCCACATGTTCGACGTCGATTTGAAGAACGGCGAGAGCTATCGCGAATCGGCGCTCTATCGGCCGGGCGAGGCCGCTGTCCTGGCGGCGCTGCCCTGGGGCACGCTCGGCATGACCGTGTGCTACGATCTGCGCTTTCCCTATCTCTACCGCGCCCTCGCCCAGGCGGGCGCCGATTTCCTCTCGATCCCGGCAGCCTTCACGGTGCCGACCGGCAAGGCGCATTGGCATGTGTTGCAACGCGCCCGGGCGATCGAGACCGGCTGCTTCGTCTTCGCCCCGGCGCAATGGGGCGAGCATGCCGAGGGCCGCAAGACCTTCGGCCATTCCTTGATCGTCGATCCCTGGGGCGAAGTGCTCGCCGATGCCGGCGAGGGGGTCGGCTTCATCACCGCCGAGATCGATACGGCCAAGATCGCCGAGGCGCGCCGCATGGTGCCGGCGCTGCGCCACGATCGTGCCGTCCCGGCACCGCTTCCGGCGGCGCCGCCGCTCGCCGCGGAGTAGCGTCAGGACGCCGCTGGCCCCGGCGGCAGCGGAAGAGGCTGTCCGTCCTGGGCCGCGGCAATGCGCTGGACCACCGCCGGCCGCGGCCGATCGACGACGCCGGGGCGCAGCTGGAATTCCGGATTGCTCGGCCGGCCGAAGCGCTCGTTTCCCGCCGCGAAGGTCTCGTAGATCAGGATGCCGCCGGGTGCGAGGGCGGCGATCAGCGCCGGAAACAAGGGGCGGTGCAGGGAATTGGCGATGACGATGCCGTCATAGCCCCGGCCGAGCGCCCAGCCCGCCCCATCCTCGAGGTCGAGGGTGCGGATTGCGCAGCCGGGATCATCGGCGAAGAGGACGGCGAGGGCAGCGGTGTCGCGGTCGGCGGCGACCACCGCATGGCCGCTTTCGCGCAGCAGGGCGGCATGCCGGCCGCTTCCGGCGGCGAGGTCAAGAACCCGTCCCCGCGGGCGAATCAGCGGCACGAAGCGGCGCACCCAGGCGGAAGGCGGCGGGTTGCTCATCGGCGGTTACCGTTTCCTAGCACTTGCATGGCAAGATTGCTAAGCCAAGTAACAGAATGGTAAGAGTTTGCTAGGTGGCGAGAGAGCGTCAATGATCCTTTTTGCGCTGCGCTGTGCGGCCGATCATGAATTCGAGGGGTGGTTCCGCGACGGCGCCACTTTCGACAGGCAGAGCGCCGGCGGCAAGATCAGCTGCCCGCATTGCGGCGATACATCGGTGAGCAAGGCGCCAATGGCGCCCCGCGTCGCGCGCTCGCGCGCCGTCGAAGCGACGCCCTCGCCGGCGCAGCTCCGCAAGGCCTTGCAGGAGCTGCGTCGCCATGTCGAGACCAATTGCGACTATGTCGGCGAGCGCTTTGCCGAAGAGGCGCGCCGGATCCATTACGGCGAGAGCGATCCGCGCGGCATCTACGGCGAAGCGAGCGCCGACGACGCCAAGGACCTCGCCGAGGAAGGCATCGAGGTCAGCCGCATCCCGTGGATTCCCCCGACCGACGCCTGACGACCGACGCCTGAGCCCGGTCAGCCGACCGCCAGCACCATGTAATTGACGTCGAGGTCGGCGCTCAGCGACCAGCTTTCGCGGAGCGGGTTGTAGGTGACGCCGGCGATCGCCTCGACGCGCAGGCGATTGCGGCGCAGCACGGCGGCAAGCTCGGAGGGGCGCACGAATTTCCGCCACTCATGCGTGCCGCGCGGCAGCCAGCCGAGGACGTATTCGGCGCCGATAATGGCGAAGAGGTAGGATTTTGTCGTCCGGTTGAGCGTCGCCGCGACGAACGCGCCGCCCGGCCGCATGAGCGCGGCGGCCGCCGCGAGGAAGGCGTCGAGATCGGCGACATGCTCGACGATCTCGAGGGCCAGCACGACGTCGAAGCGCTCGCCGGAGGCAGCCAATGTCTCGGCGGCCATGGCGCGGTAGTCGATCGCGAGGCCGCTCTGCTCGGCATGGCTGCGCGCCGTCGCGATGATTTCGCCGGCGGCGTCGATGCCCGTGACGGCGAAGCCCAGCCTGCAGCCGATATCGAGCAGGCGCAGGCCCTCGAAGGGGCGCAGCGCCGCCGAGTCGCGGCGGAAATGGGCGGTCAGCCGATCGCGCAGAAAGCCGAGGCGCAGCGGGTTCAGCCGATGCAGGGGTTTGAATTTGCCGGCGGGATCCCACCAGCTCTCGGCGAGCGCCGCGAAGCGCGCGATCTCGGCGGGATCGACCGTGGTGGTGCCGGGGGTGGCGCCGGAGGTGGTAGAACCGGAGGTTGCGATCGCCTTCCGTGGCATCACCGTGATCTTCCTTTGCCATGCGCGCCGAACTGGCGCGCGGCTTGCTTCGCCGGCGCTGGACAGAGTATGGATACGCGCCGTTCGATCGGCAATGATCCTGGCCGGAATTCCGGTCGATTTTATCAGATTCTCGGATAGAAATTCATGGCGCGTATCGTGCAAAAGTTCGGCGGCACTTCCGTCCGCGATATCGAGCGGATCAAGAACGCGGCGCTGCGCGTCAAGCGCGAGAGCGATGCCGGCAACGAGGTCGCGGTGGTCGTTTCGGCGATGGCCGGGGTGACCAACCAGCTGGTCGGCTGGGTCGGCGAGATCAGCCGGTTGCACGATGCCCGCGAATACGACGTCGTGGTTGCCTCGGGGGAGCTCAACGCGCGCTCGTGGCTCGGCTGGCAGATCCCGCTGGGCACTGACGGCGTGCACGGCAAGGCCCGCATCGCCGAGATCGCGACCGCCGAGCTCGAGCGCCGCTTCAAGGAGGGCCAGGTCGCCATCGTCGCCGGTTTCCAAGGCATCGGTCCCGACAAGCGGATCACCACGCTGGGCCGCGGCGGCTCCGATACGTCGGCGGTTGCCCTCGCCGCCGCCTTGCGCGCCGATCGCTGCGACATTTTCACCGATGTCGACGGCGTCTACACGACCGACCCGCGGATCGTCGGCAAGGCGCGCAAGCTCGATAAGATTACCTATGAAGAGATGTTGGAAATGGCCTCGCAGGGTGCGAAGGTGCTGCAGACGCGTTCGGTCGAGATGGCGATGAACCATTCGGTGCGCGTGCAGGTCCTGTCGAGCTTTTCCGACGCGCCCGGAACGCTGGTGGTTGATGAGGACGAGATCGTGGAAAAACAGGTCGTGAGCGGTATTGCCTACAATCGCGACGAGGCGAAGATCACTCTGCAGCATGTCGCCGACCGGCCCGGCGTCGCCGCCGCGATCTTCGGGCCGCTCGCCGAGCATGCGATCAACGTCGACATGATCGTGCAGAACGTCTCCGAAGACGGCCGCACCACGGATCTCACCTTCACGCTGGCGAAGTCGGATCTCGAACGTGCCGTCAAGGTGCTCGAGGAGCGCCGTACCGAGCTCGGTTTCGTCGCCGTGAAACCCGACCCGAACGTCGTCAAGATCTCGGTCATCGGTGTCGGCATGCGCAGCCATGCCGGCGTCGCCCAGCAGATGTTCCAGACGCTGGCGGATAAGGGGATCAACATTCAGGTGATCTCGACCTCGGAGATCAAGGTCAGCGTGCTGATCGCCGAGGAATATACCGAATTGGCCTTGCGGGCGCTTCATACCGCCTACGGCCTCGACGCCGCCTGAACGCCATGACAAACCAGGGTAGGGACGGGCAAGCGGATCGGCTTCTCGGGCCGGCCGGCACGGGCGGCGACTCGGCGATGCTGCTGGCGGCGCGCCACCAGCTCGATCGCTTGTGGCGGCGCGGCTGCGCCTTTCTCGGCTGCGAGCGCGCCATCATGGGCGGCGCGATGACCTGGGTGTCCGAGCGCCATCTCGTCGCCGCCATCTCCAATGCCGGCGGGTTCGGCATCATCGCCTCGGGCTCGATGACGCCGGCGCTGCTCGATGCCGAGATCGAAGCGACCTATGCGCTGACCGCGCGCCCCTTCGGCGTCAACCTGATCACCTTGCATCCCCAGCTGATGGATCTCATCGAGATCTGCGCCGCGCGCAAGATCGGCCATATCGTCCTCGCCGGCGCGCTGCCGAGCGCCGCCGCGGTCACCCGCATCAACGCCGCCGGCATCAAGCTGATGTGCTTCGCCCCGGCGTTGGTGATCGCCAAGAAGCTGGTGCGCATGGGCGCCGACGCGATCATCATCGAGGGCATGGAGGCGGGCGGTCATATCGGGCCGGTATCGACCAGCGTGCTCGTCCAGGAAATCCTGCCGCATATCACCGAGGTGCCGGTCTTCGTCGCCGGCGGCATCGGTCGCGGCGAGGCGATGCTGTCCTATCTTGAGATGGGCGCCGCCGGCATCCAGCTCGGCACGCGCTTCGTCTGCACCCACGAATCGATCGCCCATCCGCAGTTCAAGCGCGCCTTCATCCGTGCCGGCGCGCGCGACGCGGTGCCTTCGGTCCAGCTCGACCCGCGCTTCCCGGTCATTCCGGTGCGCGCCCTCGCCAATCAGATGACGCAGCGCTTCCTCGAGACCCAGCGCACGCTGATCGAGCGCGTCAATCAGGGCGAGGTCTCGCAGAAGGACGCCCAGCTCGAGATCGAGCATTTCTGGGCCGGTGCGCTGCGCCGCGCGGTGATCGACGGCGATGTCGAGACCGGCTCGGTGATGGCCGGGCAAAGCGTCGGCATGGTGACGCGCGAGCAGTCGACCCAGGAGGTGATCGACGAGTTCGTCGACCAGGCGCTTGCGGTCCTCGTCCGGCGGATGGCGGTCGGGCAGGGCACGGCGGCGAAAGAAGCGGACGGCGTGACCGATCCGGTCGGCTGATGGAGCAAGGCCCTGCCCTGACCGGGTCTCGTCGCCTGTTGCGGCGGCTGCGGGACATCATGGCGGGGTCGGGCAGCGCGCAGCAGCGACTCGACAAGATCGTCCAGGTGATCGCCGCCGACATGGTGGCCGAGGTGTGCTCGGCCTATGTCATGCGCGCCGGCGAGGTGCTCGAGCTCTTCGCCACCGAGGGGCTGCGCCGCGAGGCGGTGCACAATACGCGGCTGCGCGTCGGCGAAGGTCTGGTCGGCGTCATCGCCGCCACGGCGCGACCGCTCGCCTTGGCCGACGCGCAATCGCATCCTGATTTTGCCTATCGTCCCGAGACCGGCGAGGAGATCTATCACTCGCTGATGGGCGTGCCGATCCTGCGCGGCGGCCGCGTCCTCGGCGTGCTCGTGGTGCAGAACCGCACCTTGCGCAACTACACCGAGGACGAGATCGAGGCGCTGCAGACGATCGCCATGGTGCTGGCCGAGCTCGCCGCCAGCGGCGAGCTGGTGGAGCCCGGCGAGCTGGCGCCAAGCGATGGCATCGCCCTCTTGCCGCTGCGCCTGGAGGGCATCCGCCTCAATGCCGGGCTGGCGCTCGGCGCCGCCGTCCTGCACGAGCCGCGCATCGTCGTCCGCCAGATCGTCGCCGAGGATCCCGATGCCGAGCTCGAGCGCCTGCGCAAGGCGGTGAGCGAGATGCAGTCGGCGATCGACGACCTCCTCGCGGCGAGCGACGTCGCCGATGGCGGTGAGCACCGCGACATCCTTGAGACTTATCGCATGTTCGCCGCCGATCGCGGCTGGCTGGCGCGCATCCGCGAGGCGGTGCGCAGCGGCCTCACGGCCGAGGCGGCGGTGCAGAAGGTGCAGGACGACAACCGCGCGCGCATGAACCAGATCAGCGATCCCTATCTGCGCGAGCGTCTGCTCGACCTCGAGGATCTCGCCAACCGGCTGCAGCAGCATCTCGCCGGGGGCGCGGTCGGTCTCGTCGCCGCCGAGCTGCCCGACGAGTTCGTCCTCATCGCGCGCTCGATGGGGCCGGCCGAGCTGCTCGACTACGATCGCCGGCGGCTCAAGGGGCTGGTCCTCGAAGAAGGCTCGCCGACCGCCCATGTCGCCATCGTGGCGCGCGCGCTCGACATCCCGGTGGTCGGCCGCGTCAAGGACGTGCTCGCCAAGGTCGAGGCCGGCGATCTCGTCGTCGCCGATGGCGACCATGCCCAGGTCTTCATCCGCCCGGGCGAGGACATCCAGGAGGCGATCGCCACCAATATCCAGATGCGCCTGGCACAGCGCGAGCGATACGCCGAGATTCGGCTCGCGCCGGCCGATACGCTGGACGGTGTCTCGGTGGCGCTGCATCTCAATGCCGGGTTGCTCATCGACCTGCAGCATCTCGACGAGACCGGAGCGGCCGGCATCGGCCTCTACCGCACCGAGATCCCCTTCATGGTGCAGGACAGCTTCCCCGACGTCGATCAGCAGGCCGAGTTCTACACCCGCGTCCTCGACTATGCCGGCGATCGGCCGGTGACCTTCCGCACGCTCGATATCGGCGGCGACAAGGTGCTGCCCTATCTGCCCGAATCGGAGGAGGAAAACCCGGCGATGGGCTGGCGCGCCATCCGCATCGCGCTCGACCGGCCGGCCATGCTGCGCCAACAGCTGCGGGCGCTGCTGCCCGCCGCCAGCGGCCGCCGTCTGCGGATCAAGTTTCCAATGGTCGCCGAATTTGCCGAGTTCGCCGCGGCGCGCGACGTCCTCGGCGTCGAGCTGCGCCGTGCGGCGGCGCGCGGCCTGACGCCGCCGACCGAGATCAAGGTCGGCATCATGCTCGAGGTCCCGGCGTTGCTCTGGCAATTGCCGGCTCTCCTGCCGGAAGTCGATTTCGTCGCCGTCGGCAGCAACGACCTCCTGCAGTTTCTCTTCGCCGCCGACCGCGGCAACCCCCGGCTTGCCGGGCGCTACGATCCGCTGGCGCCGGGGATTCTCTCGCTGTTTCGCGAACTCGTACGCGAATGCGACCGCCACAAGGTGCCGCTCAGCCTGTGCGGCGAGATGGCCGGCTCGCCGCTCGACGCCATGGCCTTGCTGGGGGTCGGGTTTCGCATTCTCTCGATGACCCCGTCCTCGATCGGCCCGGTCAAGACGATGATCCGCAGCCTGCATTTGGCGCCGCTCGAGCAGTTCCTGGCGACGCTGGAAGGCGCATCCGACCATAGTCTGCGCGACAAGCTAGCGACCTTCGCCCGTGATCATGATGTCATCATTTGAGACAAAAGCTCACTTCCGGCGCATTGCTTTTCGACGGTATTCTTTGCTAAAGATGGAGCGCCGCGAAGAACCTGGATCAGCCCTCGGGCGGACCATTCTCACCTCGATGACAGACGTGACGGCCGCAGGCCTATCAGGAACCTAGATCATTCATGGCTCTTTTCGCGCGGCGGAAGCATGGCGGCCGTGTCGTGGCGGACGCCCCGGACGATGGCCAGCAAGGCGTAAGGCGGGCGGCGACCATCGGTGATTTGCTGCGCGAGACGCGCGAGCAATACGGCACCAGTATCGAGCAGGTCGGCGCGACATTGCGCATCCGGCCGATCTTCCTCCAGGCGATCGAGGACAATCACTACGATCGCCTGCCCGGGCCGGTCTATGCGCTCGGCTTCGTGCGGACTTACGCCGATTACCTGGGACTCGACGGCGAGGCCGTCGCGCAACGCTTCAAGAACGAGGCTGCCGGGCTCGAGACCAAGTCCGATCTCTCATTCCCGATGCCGCTGCCCGAACGGTCAATGCCGGGCGGCGCGCTTCTTCTCGTGGCGCTAATCGTCGCCGCCTGCGCTTATGCCATATGGTATTATCGCGCCGCCGGCGATCGGATGCGCGCCGAGCGCGTCGCCGAGGTGCCGTCGCAGCTCATTCCGCTGCCGCCGCCGGAGCCGAGCATCGCTGCCGGCCCGGCGGGCTCCGCTGCCAATGCACCGGCATCGAACGACAACGCCGCGGGATCAGCGGCGCCGTCGAGCCCGTCGAGCGAGCAAGTTCCCGCCGCCCCGCCCGGCATGACGGCGCCGGCCCTCACGACGCCGCCCGCGGCCTCGGCCGGGCCGGCACCCGGCGCGCCGAGCGCCACCGAGCCCTCCGCACCGCCGGCAGGGCGATCGGGCGGTTCGCTTGCCGTCTTGCCGCCGCCCGTCCCGCCGCCCGGTCAGCCGGCGACGGCCGAGTCGGCCCGCTTGCCCGCCATTCCCGAGCCGCCGGCCGCCGCGCCGGCGCTCGACACGCCGCGCGTCTATGGCGTCACCAACGGGCCGGTCCGGATCATCATCAAGGCGGCTGCCGATAGCTGGGTGCAGGTGCGCGACGCCGATCAGGCGGTGATCTCGATGCGCGTCCTCAAGCAGGGCGAGGCCTATCGGGTTCCCGATCGGCCGGGCCTCATCCTGCGCACCGGCAATGCCGGGGGCCTCGAGATCACCGTCGATGGCCGTCCGGTGGCGCCGGTCGGACCGTTCGGCAAGACCCGCAACGTGGCGCTCGACCCCGAACGGCTGATTGCCGGCAGCGCAACCCTGGAATAACCGCGTCCGTCTGGCGTTTCGGGGGCGTGCGCGGTATAAGGCTGTCGTTCTTCCCGGAAACAGCGTGCGAGTAGTTATGAGCGTCCGGCCCTATCGGGACATTCACCGCCGCAAATGTCGGCAGATCTTGGTCGGCAAGGTGCCGGTCGGCGGCGACGCGCCGATCACCGTGCAGTCGATGACCAACACGCTGACCCACGACGTCAAGGCGACGGTCGAGCAGATTCAGGGCCTCGAGCGGGCCGGCGCCGATATCGTGCGCGTCTCCTGCCCGGACCAGGAATCGGCCCTCGCGCTCAAGGACATCGTCCGCCAGGTTCAGGTGCCGATCGTCGCCGACATTCATTTCCACTACAAGCGCGCCATCGAAGCGGCGCAGAGCGGCGCCGCCTGCCTGCGCATCAATCCCGGCAATATCGGCTCCTCGGCGCGGGTCAAGGAGGTCGTTCAGGCCGCCAAGGACCATGGCTGCTCGATGCGCATCGGCGTCAATGCCGGCTCGCTCGAGCGCGACCTCTTGGAGAAATATGGCGAGCCCTGCCCCGAGGCCATGGTCGAGAGCGCGCTGACCCATGCCAAGATCCTCGAGGACAACGATTTCTTCGAGTTCAAGATCTCCTGCAAGGCGTCCGACGTCTTCCTCGCCGTCGCCGCCTATCAGCAACTCGCCGAGGCCTGCGACTATCCCCTGCATCTCGGCATCACCGAGGCGGGCGGGCTGCGCGGCGGCACGGTCAAGTCGTCGATCGGGCTCGGCATGCTGTTGTGGTCGGGCATCGGCGACACGATCCGCGTCTCGCTATCGGCCGATCCGGTCGAGGAGATCAAGGTCGGCTATGACATGCTGAAGTCGCTAGGCCTCAGGCGGCGCGGCGTCACCGTCATCTCGTGCCCGTCCTGCGCGCGGCAGAATTTCGACGTCATCAAGACGGTCGGCATTCTCGAGGAGAAGCTGGCCCATATCACGACGCCGCTCACCCTCTCGGTCATCGGCTGCGTCGTCAACGGCCCGGGCGAGGCGCGCGAGACCGATATCGGCTTCACCGGCGGCGGCAACGACACGCATCAGGTCTATCTCAGCGGCATGCCGTCCCATCGCCTGAAGGATCAGAACGTCGTCGACCATCTCGTCGGCCTCGTCGAGAAGAAGGCGGCGGAGATCGAGGCGGCCAAGCTGGCGGCGGCGGAGAGCGAGCTCGAGCCGGCGCAGTAGCGTACAGGTCTCGCACAATCTCTATCTTTAGGGGCGGGGCGCTGCCCCGCCCGGGCCGGGTAGAACCCGGCCCCTACGAATAATCCTCATGATTCTGGCCATGACATAATGTCCTCCCTCCAACCCGTTCGTGGCACGCAGGATCTGCTGCCCGCGCAAATGCGCCGCCACCGTGCCGTGGTCGAAACGGCGCGCGCCATTGCCGCGCGCTATGGCTTCGAGGAGATGGCGACGCCGATCTTCGAGTTCACCGAGGTCTTCGCCCGGCCGATCGGCGAGGCGACCGACATCGTCGCCAAGGAGATGTACACCTTCACCGACCGCGGCGGCGAGGAGATCACCCTGCGGCCCGAATACACGGCGGGCCTCGTGCGCGCCATCATCTCGAACGGGCTGACGCAGAACATGCCGCTCAAGCTCTTTGCACACGGCCCGATGTTCCGCTACGAGCGGCCGCAGAAGGGACGCTTCCGCCAGTTCCACCAGATCGATGTCGAGCTGATCGGCGTCGCCCAACCGCAGGCCGATATCGAAGTCATCGCTGCCGGCGCGCGCATCCTCGACGAGCTCGGCATCCTCAAGCGCACCGTCCTCGAGCTCAACACGCTGGGCGATCAGGAGACGCGGCGGCGCTACCGCCAGGAACTCATCAACTATTACGCGAATGTGAGCGACAAACTCTCAGAGGACAGCCAACGGCGGTTGGCGACGAATCCGCTGCGCATCCTCGACTCAAAGGATCCCGGCGACATCGCGATCAACGTCGATGCGCCGGAATTTCACCGCCATCTTAATGCCGACTCGAGCGCATTCTTTGACGCGTTGCGGCGTGGGCTCGATACCCTCGGCATCGCATATCGCGTAAACCCGCGCCTCGTGCGCGGCCTCGACTATTACTGCCATACCGCCTTCGAGTTCGTAACCACCGATCTCGGAGCGCAGGGCACGGTGATGGGCGGCGGCCGCTATGACGGGCTGGTCGGGGTGATGGGCGGCCCCGAGACGCCGGGCGTCGGCTGGGCGGCCGGGATCGAACGTCTGGCCATGCTGATCGACGAGCCCGCCGGATTGGCGCGGCCGATCGCCATTGTTCCGGTCGGCGAGGCGGCGGAGCTGCCGGCCTTGCGTCTGGCCGAGGATCTGCGCCGCGCCGGCTTTGCCATCGATCAGGGCTATTCCGGCAATGTCGGCCGCCGGCTGAAGCGGGCCAACAAGATCGCCGCGCGCGCCGCCATCCTGCTCGGCGAGGACGAGCTCGCGCGCGGCGCTGCGACCGTGCGCGACCTCGATTCGGGCGAACAGGTTGCCGTGCCGCTCGCGTCGCTCGAGGGCCATCTCGCCCGGTTCCGCTAGCGCCATGGCAGAAGCCGGCCTGACCTCGTTCGCGGCGACGCTCGACCGGCTGGTTCGCCGCCATGCCGAATTGCGCGACATCATGTCGGCGCCGGCGACCGAATCCGGCAGTTTCGCCAAGCTGTCCAAGGAATACAGCGACCTCTCGCCGGTCGTCGAAGCCGTCGACGCCCTGCGCAAGGCGGAGGGCGAGATGACCGAGCTCGCCACGCTGGCCGAGGAGGCCGGCGATGCCGAGATGCGCGCCCTCGCGGCCGAGGAGCTGCAGCAGCTCAAATCGCGCATTCCGGCGCTCGAGCAGCAGATCAAGCTCATGCTGCTGCCCAAGGACGAGGCCGACGAGCGCAACGCCATTCTCGAAGTGCGCGCCGGCACCGGCGGCGAGGAGGCGGCTTTGTTCGCCGCCGAGCTCTTCCGCATGTATCAGCGTTACGCGGCGCTGCATGGCTGGCGCTGTGAGCTGCTCGACGTCTCCGAGACCGGGCTCGGCGGCTTCAAGGAAGTGAGCGCGGCGATCACCGGCCGCAACGTCTTCGAGCGGCTCAAATTCGAATCAGGCGTGCATCGCGTCCAGCGCGTGCCGGCGACCGAGGCGGGCGGGCGGATCCACACCTCCGCGGCTACCGTGGCGGTGTTGCCCGAGGCTGAGGAGGTCGACATCAAGATCGACGAGAAGGACCTGCGCATCGACGTCTTCCGCTCGAGCGGCCCGGGCGGCCAGTCGGTCAACACGACCGACAGCGCCGTGCGCATCACCCATCTGCCGACCGGCACCGTGGTGCAGCAGCAGGACGAGAAATCGCAGCACAAGAACAAGGCCAAGGCTCTCAAGGTGCTGCGCGCGCGGCTCTACGACATGGAGCGCCAGGCGCGCGATGCCGAGCGCTCGGCATCGCGCAAGAGCCAGGTCGGCTCCGGCGACCGCTCCGAGCGCATCCGCACCTACAATTTTCCGCAGGGGCGGGTGAGCGACCACCGCATTAACCTGACGCTCTACAAGATCGACAAGGTGATGAGCGGCGAGGCGCTCGACGAGATCATCGAGCCGTTGCTCGCCGAAGATCGCGCCGCTCGTCTCGCCGAGATCGAATGAGCGCGCCGGAGCGCATGACTGCCCCAGGGCCGGCCGGCGGCATGACGGTCGCCGGCGCCCTGGTCGAGGCGGTCCGCGCTCTTGCCGCCGCCGGAATCGACGCGCCGCGTCGCGAGGCGCGGCTGCTCCTGTCGACAATTCTCGGCGTCGATGCCGCCGCGCTCCTCGGAAGCCCGGATCGCGCGCTGCGCGCGGAGGAAGGGGCACGCTTCGCGGCCTTCGTCGCGCGCCGGGCGGCGCGTGAGCCGGCCGCCCGTCTGCTCGGGCGCCGCGAGTTCTGGAGCCTCGATTTCGCGCTCTCACCAGAGACGCTGGTGCCGCGCCCCGACAGCGAAACGCTGGTCGAGGCTGTTCTGGCGCAGATCGGCGAGCGCCGTGCGCCGCTCCGTCTGCTCGACCTGGGAACGGGAAGCGGTTGCCTGTTGTTAGCCTTGCTGAGTGAGTTGCCGGCGGCCACCGGAATCGGCATCGACATCGCCGCGGCGGCGGCGCTGACGGCGCGGCGCAACGCGGTGGCGCTCGGTATCGTCGATCGCGCCAGCTTCGCCGCCGGTTCGTGGGCAATGGCAATCGTCGGAAGCTTTGATGTAATCGTCGTCAACCCGCCCTATATAGAAAGCGGGGCGATCGACGGGTTGGCGCCGGAAGTCGGGCAACACGATCCGCGCCGGGCGCTTGACGGCGGACCCGATGGCCTCGACTCCTACCGCGCGCTGGCGCCCGAGATGGGGCGGCTTTTGCGCAAAGATGGCGTGGCGGCATTCGAGTTCGGTGCCGGCCAAGCGCAATCGGTCGCCGCCATCATGCGGCGGGCAGGGCTGACGATCGTCGAAAGTCGTCGCGACCTTGCCGGCTTCGAGCGCTGCCTCGTTCTGCGCCGCGGCTGACGCGGCGAATGCGGTCTCGTCAGGGGACGAAAAAACTTGTTGGAAAGCATCATTTTCCCGTCTAGGGTGTTGCGGTGGATGGAGCCACGTGCTCCCTGCGCCTGCGGGCGCCTATGTCGCCTCTTCGACACTAATCGCTGGATATTCGCTAGGCGGATAATCCCCGAAGCGGCCCCCGCTTTACTAATGTTAACTTGCTAGCCACCGGATCGAGATGTCTTACCGCGATTTCAAAGGTATCATGAGACCAGGACAGAACAAACGACGCGGGCGTAACCCGAACAATCCCAATAACCCCAACAACTCGAACAACAACAATCCGAATCGGCAGCGGATGCCGAACCGGATGCAGACCTTCGATAGCAACGGGCCGAGCGTCAAGATTCGCGGCAACGCCTATCAGGTGTTCGAGCGCTACGTCGCACTGGCACGCGAAGCCGCGACGAGCGGCGACCGTATCGCCGCCGAGAACCTGTATCAGCATGCCGAGCACTATTTCCGCATCATGAATGCGAATGGTGAGGGGCAGGGCCAACAGGGCGGCGTGCCGCGTCCGATGACGCCAGCCGATACCGAGATGACGGGATCGGATGGTGATTCGGGCGAGCACGATGCCGGCGCCCAGCAGGGCTATGCCGGCGGCCAGGGTTATTCGGGGGGCCAGCAGGGTTATTCCGGCGGGCACGGGCATGGGCAAGGCGGCGGTCAGCCGGGCAACGCCCAGGCGGCGCCGCCGGTGCAGGCGCAGGAGCCGGCACCGTCTTCACCCGCCACCGCCCCGGGACCGCAAGCGGATCCGTTCGCCAACTAGCGCTCGGGATTCGAGCACCAGCCGCCCCGGATGCGAGCGCGGGGCGGCTCCGATGAACGTCGCTCGTAGCGCTTGTCCCTTCGATTTATAAGGGCTTGTGCGGCTGGCCGGACGCACCCATATCGGCCAGTGGAAGGTGCGGCACGTCGCCTCGAGAGGGGTGTGCCAAATCGCTTCACTCATGGGGTGCCTATCATGGAATTCGAGAAATACACCGAACGAGCCAAAGGTTTCGTTCAGGCGGCGCAGACGCTTGCCTTGCGCAGCGGCCATCAGCGTCTGACGCCCGATCATCTTCTCAAGGTGCTGCTCGACGACAAGGAAGGGCTGGCGGCCAATCTGATCGGTGCGGCGGGCGGCGATGCCGGCGAGGCGTTGCGTGCCGTCGAGGCCGAGTTGGCGAAGCTGCCGCGCGTCGAAGGGCAGGGTGCCGGCCAGGTTTTTCTCGCGCCGGAAACGGCGCGGCTGTTCGAGCAGGCGGAGCAGATTGCCGAGAAGGCGGGCGACAGTTTCGTCACCGTCGAGCGTCTGTTGCTCGCCCTTACCTTGGCCAAGGGAACCGGCGCCGCCAAGGCGCTCGCCACGGCCAAGCTGACGCCGCAAAGCCTCAACGGCGCGATCGAGGATCTGCGCAAGGGGCGCCGTGCCGACAGTGCATCCGCCGAGGAAGGCTACGACGCGCTGAAGAAATATGCCCGCGACCTCACTGCCGTCGCCCGCGAGGGCAAGCTCGATCCGGTGATCGGCCGCGATGAGGAGATCCGCCGCACCATCCAGGTGCTGGCGCGGCGCACCAAGAACAACCCCGTGCTGATCGGCGAGCCCGGCGTCGGCAAGACGGCGATCGTCGAGGGTCTCGCTCTGCGCATGGTCAACGGCGACGTGCCCGAGGGGCTGAAGAACAAGCGGTTGCTGTCGCTCGATCTCGGCGCCCTCATCGCCGGCGCCAAGTTCCGCGGCGAGTTCGAGGAGCGTCTCAAGGCGGTGCTCTCCGAGATCACCGCCGCAGCGGGCGAGATCGTGCTCTTCATCGACGAGCTGCACACGCTGGTCGGCGCCGGCAAGGCGGAAGGCGCGATGGACGCTTCCAACATGCTGAAGCCGGCATTGGCGCGCGGCGAGCTGCATTGCGTCGGCGCCACCACACTCGACGAGTACCGCAAGCATATCGAGAAGGATGCCGCGCTGGCCCGCCGCTTCCAGCCGGTCTTCGTCTCCGAGCCGACGGTCGAGGACACCATCTCGATCCTGCGCGGCATCAAGGAGAAATACGAGCTCCATCACGGCGTCCGCATCACCGACGGCGCGATCGTCGCGGCGGCGACGCTGTCGAACCGCTACATCACCGATCGCTTCCTGCCCGACAAGGCGATCGATCTCATGGACGAGGCGGCCTCGCGGCTGCGCATGCAGGTCGATTCGAAGCCGGAGGCGATCGACGAGCTCGACCGTCGCATCATGCAGCTCAAGATCGAGCGCGAGGCGCTCAAGAAGGAGACCGATGCGGCGTCGCGCGACCGCCTCGAGCGGCTGGTCAAGGAGCTCACCGAGCTGGAGCAGCGCTCGTCCGAGCTGACGGCGCAATGGCGCGCCGAGAAGGACAAACTGGCCGGCTCGCAGAAGCTCAAGGAGCAGCTCGATCACGCGCGCGCCGAGCTTGAGGTCGTTCAGCGCAAGGGCGATTGGAGCCGCGCCGGCGAGCTCACCTATGGGATCATTCCCGAGCTCGAGCGCAAGCTCAAGGCGGCCGAGGGCAGCACCGTCCAGGGCATGCTCGACGAGGCGGTGACCGACGTCCACATCGCCGGCGTCGTCTCGCGCTGGACCCGCATACCGGTCGACAAGATGCTCACCGGCGAGCGCGACAAGCTGCTCAAGATGGAGGAGAATCTGCGCCGCCGCGTGGTCGGGCAGGACGAGGCGCTGGTCGCCGTCTCCAACGCCATCCGGCGGGCAAGGGCGGGGCTGCAGGACGCCAACCGGCCGATCGGCTCGTTCCTCTTCCTCGGCCCCACCGGCGTCGGCAAGACCGAGCTGACCAAGGCGCTCGCCGAATTCCTCTTCGACGACGAGAGCGCGATGATCCGCGTCGACATGTCCGAGTACATGGAGAAGCACTCGGTCGCGCGCCTCATCGGTGCGCCGCCGGGCTATGTCGGCTACGACGAGGGCGGCGCCCTCACCGAGGCGGTGCGTCGGCGGCCTTATCAGGTCATCCTCTTCGACGAGATCGAGAAGGCGCATCCCGACGTCTTCAACGTGCTGCTGCAGGTGCTCGATGACGGCCGCCTGACCGATGGCCAGGGCCGCACCGTCGATTTCCGCAACACGCTGATCGTGCTGACGTCCAACCTCGGCAGCGAGGCGCTCGCCAACCTGCCGGAAGGCGCCGATGTCGGCGAGGCTCGCGAATCGGTGATGGAGGCGGTGCGCGCGGCGTTCCGGCCGGAATTTCTCAACCGGCTCGACTAGATCCTGCTGTTCCGCCGCCTGTCGCGCGCCGACATGACGGGGATC
>WNFM01307030.1_pt1 | contig 23322 bp, 22 predicted proteins | sample 5400271 | NCBI WGS metagenome assembly WNFM01 (sample SAMN13153352, study PRJNA577476) | soil metagenome | isolation source: 60 cm saprolite on Douglas fir-dominated hillslope | place: USA:California | collected 2013-09-17 | reverse complement strand
GCACTGACGGATAGTCAAGGGGCCATTCACAAAAGCGAAGCGCTTGTGCCCCTGTTCGAGCAGGTGGGCAGCGGCCAGTTCTCCGCCGCGCACATCATCTACCGCGACCGAACAAATATCCCTGGAGCGGCTTGAGCGGTCAAGTAGGACAACGGAGATGCCTCGTTGACGCATATATTGCAGGTAGCCAGCATCATTTTGCACCGGTGTGATAAGTACTCCTCGTGCGCGCTGTTCCTCAAGCACATGTAGGTAGTGGCTTTCTTTTTCAAAAGAATCATCAGAGTTGCAGAGGATGACGACAAAACCGGCCTCGTTAGCAACATCTTCAACGCCACGTGCCACCTCTGTAAAAAAGGGGTTACTAACATCCAACACCACCAGGCCGAGATACTGACTTTGCCCGGCTCGCAGTTGGCGTGCAGAGCCATTGCGTACGAAACCGATCTCTTCGATGACCTGCAGTACACGTTTGCGGGTCTCTTCAGCCACAATCTCAGGGCGGTTCAGTACATTTGATACAGTACCAAGCGAGACTCCCGCTTGTTTTGCTACTTCACGAATACTTACCATCAAAATTTGCTCTTGCTCTCTTCCTGCCTGGTGAATGGTAATAAAGGTTGGAACATATGTGTAGGAACGCGTGAAGCGCGTCCATGAGGGGCAATCGATACAGGGCAAGGACGTGATGTTTCGTATCCTACCCATGAGAGACCTTCATTCGACAGAGCCCCATAAATATAGTATGCCACAAAGTAATCAGAATTTGCTATTACATTATTTCCCCTCATAAAACACTTGACAAGGAGTCTCTCAAAACTTATACTTAAGATAATTGAAACGTTTCAATTACTCCCGCGACCCATCCTATTGGCAGATTTTACATGTAGGAACATGTATTAATGTTATCACATCAATGAAGAAGGGGCCAGGAGAGTGAAGAAGCTTTCTCAGCCTATCGTTGAACTCGTTGGAATTTCCAAACGGTTTGGCGTGGTACATGCGCTACAAAATGTTGACCTGAGCCTGTTTCCAGGTGAAGTGCATGCGCTGGTGGGGGAGAATGGCGCGGGGAAAAGCACGCTGGTCAAGATACTGGCCGGTATCCACCGGCCGGATACCGGGGTGGTGAAAGTCGGCGGCGAGATGGTAGAACTGCGCTCACCTACCCAGGCCCAGGACCTTGGCATCGCTGTCGTCCAGCAGGAACCGATGCTTTTCCCCGACCTGGATGTTGCCGAAAATGTCTTCATGGGCCGTCACCCCCGTGATCGCTTCGGGCGCGTTGATTGGAAGCGCATGTACCGCGAGGTCGATCAACTGCTCGCATCCCTGGATGTTTCGCTCAGTTCCCACGCACCGGTACAAGGACTCTCCGTTGCTGAACAACAGCTGGTAGAGATCGCCAAGGCTCTCTCCCTGCAAGCGCGCGTTCTGGTACTGGATGAACCGACTGCGGCCCTCTCGTCGCATGAGGTCGATGAATTATTTGCTATTGTGAAGCAACTGCGCGAGCGCGAGGTGGCTGTACTCTTTGTTAGCCACCGCCTGGACGAGGTTTTCACAATCGCCGACCGCCTGACCGTCTTCCGCGATGGCACGCACATCATTACGGCACCGGTCAGCCAGATGAATACCGAAGAGATGATCAAGCACATGGTCGGGCGCGAACTCTCCAACCTTTTCCCCAAGGGTGAGGCTGAGATCGGAGAAGTGGTGCTGGAGGTACGCCAGCTCACGCGGCCTGGAGTGTTTGCTGATGTGAACTTCCAGCTTCGCCGGGGCGAGATTCTGGGTTTTGCGGGGCTGGTGGGGGCCGGACGCACAGAGGTGGCGCGGGTGCTCTTTGGCATTGACCGGGCCGAGAGCGGCGAGATCTGGCTCAAAGGCAAGAAGGTACGCATCCGCTCGCCAAAGCGCGCGATGGATTATGGCATCGCCTATGTCCCTGAGGACCGCCACCAGCATGGGCTGGTCATGAACTTCAGTATTGCCTCCAATGTCACCCTGGCTATTCTCCAACAGGTTTCGCGCCTGGGGCTGCTTGATCCGCGCCGGGAACGGAAGATCGCGAGCGCGTATTCCAGCCAGCTGAACGTCCGTTCGGCGGGAGTGGAGCAGTTAGTCAACGCGCTTTCGGGCGGGAATCAACAGAAAGTAGTGCTGGGCAAATGGCTGGCGACCAACCCGTCGGTGCTGATCCTGGATGAGCCAACGCGTGGTATCGATGTGGGGGCCAAGGCCGAGGTTCACCGCATTATTTCAGACCTGGCCGCCAGGGGCCTGGCGATTATTTTGATCTCCAGCGAGCTCCCAGAGGTGCTCGCCATGGCAGACCGGGTTATTGTGCTACATGAAGGACGTGTTACCGGCACATTCGCGCGCTCGGAGGCGACTCAGGAGCGAGTAATGTTCGCCGCCACGGGACAGGATAGGTGATGGCATGACCGCTGCGAGTCAAGAAGTGGAGCGTGCGAAGCAGCGCAGCCAGGCAGGTCAGGCGCGTCTGCTTGGCCTGGTCAACCGGGTGCGCGAACTGGGCCTTCTGATTGTATTGCTTCTCATCGTTCTCATCGTCGGCATTCAGGCACCGCGCTTTCTGAGCATCGACAATTTCGAGCAGATTTTGCTCTCAGTCGCCATTCTCGCGATCGTCGCAGTGGGAGAGACGCTGGTGGTGTTGACGCGCAACGTGGATCTGTCGGTGGGTTCGGTAGTAGGCCTCACCGCCTTTGTCACGGCCTATTTCTTCAAGGAGCTTCCCGGTAGCAATCTGCTGCTGGGTATCCTGCTGGGTTGTGCGCTGGGACTGGTTCTGGGAATGGTCAACGGACTGATCGTCTCGTTCGGGCGTGTCCCGGCGATTGTCGCCACACTGGGAACCCTCTACGCCTACCGGGGCCTGGTTTTTATTGTCGCGTCCAATACGACCTCCCAGATCAATGCCTCCGATGTGCCGAGCAGTTACCTGGCGCTGGCGACGACCCAGATCTTTGGTATTCCGACCCTGATACTCATTGCGGGGGTCATAGCGGTGATCGTCGGTTATTTTCTGCATGCCTCGCAGACCGGACGCCAGCTTTACGCGGTAGGCAGCAATCCTGAAGCGGCGAACATCATTGGTATTCGCCGGGATTGGCTTGTTTTCGCGGCTTTCGCCGCTTCGGGGCTGCTCTGCGGGCTAGCAGGAGTACTCTGGGGAGCGCGCTTTGCCACCGTAGACTCGACCAATGCCACGGGCCTGGAATTGGCGGTCATCGCGGCGGTCGTCGTAGGCGGGGTCAATATCTTTGGTGGCTCGGGCACCATCCTGGGTGTGATGCTGGGTGCGATCGTACTGGGCACGCTGCAAAATGCGTTAAACATCCTGAGCGTTTCCCAGTTCTGGTTACAGGCGCTCTATGGCGCGGCTATTATTGGTGCTGTGGTACTTGATGCCTTTATCACCCGCTGGGTGCAGAGGACTATCCTCTCCAGGAGGAAGAAAGCATGAAAAAAGTCAAATCGTTCCTGATTACCTGGGAGGCCCTGCTTGTGCTCCTGCTCCTGATCGGTGTTGTGATCGGCAGTGTTCTCTCACCCTATTTCCTGAGCAGCTTTAACTTCAATGCGCTCACCAGTAACATCATGGAAATAGCCATCATGGCTCTACCGATGACATTGATTATCATCGCCGGCGAGATTGACCTGTCGGTCGCTTCGCTACTGGGTTTGACCAGCGTCGTGCTAGGCCTTCTCTGGCAGAACGGGCATTCTATGTGGCTCGCGATAGGAGTGGCGCTGCTGGTTGGGCTTGTTGCGGGCTGCCTCAACGGCTTACTGGTCACCAAGCTCGCCTTGCCCTCACTGGTCGTAACAATTGGCACTCTCGCCCTCTTTCGCGGTCTGGCCTATGTCGTTTTGGGCGATCAGGCGGTCAGCAACTTTCCCACCGCTTTTACCAATTTTGGATTTGGGACTATCCCAGGCACAGAGCTTCCCTGGTCGGGTCTGATCTTTGTCATCCTGGTGGCGATTTTTGTGGCGGTGCTACATTTTAGCCGCTGGGGCAGGCAACTCTACGCTATAGGCAATAACAAAGAGGCGGCGCGCTTTTCCGGGATCAATGTGAGCCGGGTGAAACTCGTGCTGTTCATTCTCTCCGGAGTGATCGCGGCGCTAGCAGGAGTGATTTTTACCGCGCGCTTTTCCAGCGCTCGCCCAGACAATGCAGTGGGGTTTGAACTCTACGTCGTGACAGTCGTCTTGCTGGGTGGTGTCAACATCTTTGGGGGGCGTGGCTCGCTGTTGGGCGTGGTATTGGCCATTTTCATTGTCGGCGTTTTACAGAACGTGTTAGGGCTGCTGAATATCAGTGGAGATATCCAGAATCTCGCTATTGGCTTACTGTTGATCCTCTCTGTGCTGGGACCCAACATCGCCCGGCGCATTCAGGTCGTTATAGCCCGTCGGCGACTTGTCGCGGGCAGTCCTCAACGAATGTAAAGGAGGAGACAGTGAAAAAGCTGTTTCAAACACTGGGACCCGGTTCTCTTGTTTTTGTGCTGCTGCTGCTGGCAGCCTGTGGAAGCACTACCAGCACTGGAGGAGGTACTCCTACGAGTGGTACAGGGAGCAACCTCAATATCGTATTCGTGCCCAAGCAGATCAACAACCCGTATTTCGACACGGCAGCCTCGGGGGGACAGCAAGCCGCCAAAGATCTGAGTGGACAATTCAAACAGGTCGGCCCGTCATCGGCCAACGCTGCTGCGCAGGTACCGTTCATCACGAGTCTCACCCAGCAGCATGTCGGTGCCATCGTCATCTCGGGCGATGATCCCAATGCCGTTGCACCGTCCTTGAAGCAGGCCATGGCGCAGGGGGTCAAGGTCGTGAGTTTTGACGCTGATGTGGCGCCCGATGCGCGCAACGTGTTTATCAACCAGGCCAACAGTGAGCAAATTGGCCGCAGCGAGGTGGATCTGCTGGCCCAGCAGGTCAATAGCACCGGCCAGATTGCCGTGCTCTCGGCGGCCAGCACTGCCGCGAACCAGAACACTTGGATCGGTTTCATGAAAGATGAGCTGGCAAAGAAGTACCCAAATATGCAGTTGGTCAAGGTCGCCTATGGGAACGACGATGACCAGACCAGTTTTAACCAGACGCTGGCCCTACTGCAGCAGTACCCAAACCTGAAGGGGATCATTTCTCCCACCACGGTGGGTATCGCTGCCGCGGCTCGTGCGCTCGAGTCGGTGCATAAAGGCGGTCAGGTAGCTCTGACAGGTCTTGGGACGCCGAATCAGCTGCGCCAGTACGTGAAAGATGGCACGATCAAGGGCTTTGAGTTGTGGAACCCTGCCAACCTGGGCTATCTGGCCTATTATGCCGCGGCCCTGCTGGCTGAAGGCAAGATCAAAGGGAATGTCGGCGAGACCTTCACGGCTGGCAAGCTGGGTAGCTATACAATTGGCGCCAATAACGTGGTCCTGCTTGGCCCACCGACCGTTTTCAATAGCGCAAACATTGACCAGTTTAACTTCTAGATCGGTTTGCCATTTCTCTGGGAGGCATGTAGAGAGGATCGTTTCTCTGCATGCCCTCTCGCGATTGGCTCACGAAGGCGGAGCAATTCTATGCAGCGCATCGCTTTTATGATGAGGATCAAGCCTGGTACCGAGGAAGAGTACCGTCGGCGTCACCGGCAGGTCTGGCCAGGACTCCTGGCGGACCTCAAGAGCGCAGGGTGCCAGAACTACTCCATCTATTTGCGGGATACGGAGCTTTTCGCTTATATGGAGGTCGATGATTTTCAGCGCTACCTGGAGATAATGGCAGCCAGTTCGGCCAGCGAACGCTGGGAGGCCCAGATGAGCGATATTTTACTCCGCGAAACCGAGGCGGCTACAGGTTTTCCGCCCGTTCTTGAGGAAGTTTTTCATCTCGATTGAAATACAGACAGATGCACGAGATGCGTAGCCTGCAGGGGCAGTCTAGAGGGCTTTCCTCTCTTGTGCCCCGATGGAGAGGGGATCTTGCATCCGTTTGTGGAAAGTTCGCCGAGTCAACAAACCTATTCCGGCACAAAAACCAACAATAGGCAGGAAAGGTGAGTACGTGAGTTCAGAAATCGAAAATCGCTTGCAAGAGCGAGGTGTCACTATCGCCGACGTCATCGCGTCCATGCAACAATTCAGAGTCGAGACTCCCTCGTGGGGATACGGCAATTCCGGGACGCGCTTCAAGGTGTTTCCCTGGCCAGGAGCGGCGCGCAATTTGCGCGAAAAACTGGAAGACGCTGCCATCGTCCAGAAGGTCACCGGCATATGTCCGAGCGTTGCCATCCATATTCCCTGGGACCGGGTGGACAACTGGCAAGAGGCAAAAGATCACGCCGCGCACCTGGGCCTGCGCCTGGGCGCCGTGAACCCGAATCTCTTCCAGGACAACGAATACCGCTTTGGTAGTCTCTGCCATCCCGATGCAACGATCCGCCGACGGGCTATCGAGCATATGCTGGAGTGCGTGGAGATCGCCCGTGTGACCGGCTCCGATACGATCAGCCTCTGGCTGGCCGATGGTACCAACTATCCCGGCCAGGACGATATGCGCGCGCGCCGCCATCGTCTGACCGAGGCCTTGAGCGAGGTCTATGCTGCTCTTGGCAACGACCTGCGCCTGCTGATAGAGTACAAATTCTTTGAACCGGCTTTCTACCATACCGATCTCTCCGATTGGGGTACTGCCTATACTCTGGCAACAAAGTTGGGGCCACAGGCGCTGGTTCTGGTCGATACCGGCCACCATCCCCAGGGCACCAACCTGGCGCATATCGTCTCCGTTTTGCTCGACGAAGAGCGCCTGGGTGGTTTTCACTTCAATGATCGCCAATACGCAGATGACGATTTAATCGTTGGCTCACTCCATCCTTTTGAGCTTTTCCTGGTCTTCAACGAACTGATCGCGGCGGCCGGGCAAAACGCCGATCAGCGCGTCGACTATATGATTGACCAGTCGCACAATATTGAGCCCAAGATTGAAGCCATGATTCAGTCGGTGCTGAATATCCAGAGCGCCTATGCGAAAGCGCTGCTGGTAGACCGCACCCAGCTTGCCGCTGCCCAGCAAGCTGGGGACACGCTGGAAGCCTATCGCGTTCTGCGCGATGCCTTCGAGACTGATGTGCGCCCACTGCTTGCACGTGCGCGAGTTGAAATGGGCTTGGATCCGGACCCCATCGCTGCATTCCGCAGCAGTGGGTATGCTGGGAAGGTCGCGCTGGAGCGCGGAAGCGCCTCGGCGACAAGTGGTTATCCGGGGGCCTGAACCAGCTCTCTCGTGCCGGTTCCCTCCGGCAAGGAAGATTCAGTTTGACTACGAAGGATTGAGTGCCATGACAGATATCTCAACACCAACTACGCTTGCGCAGCTGGTCGCGCGCTCGCGTAAGTTAGGCGCAGATCGCTCGATCTGCAATTGGGGAGGTGGTAATACATCCGCGAAGGCTGACGAAATTGATTTTCGCGGTCGCCCGGTACGTATCCTTTGGGTAAAAGGCTCTGGCTCAGACCTCGCAGCCTGCACAGAAGCGTCGTTTACCGGGCTTTTTCTGGATGACGTGCTTCCCCTACTAGAACGTGAGCGTATGAGCGACATCGAGATGGTGAACTACCTTGCTCACTGCTTCTCTGAGCCTGGCCGTCCACGCCCCTCCATCGAGACGCTGTTGCACGGATTCCTGCCGTTTACCCATATCGATCACACACACGCAGATGCGACGAATTACTTCGCCTGTGCAGCAAATGGCGAGGAACTGGCGCGGGACTGCTTCGGCGACGATTTAATCTGGATTCCATATCGCCGACCTGGCTTTGGGCTGGCACGCGAGGTAGCGCTGGCGGTGCGTGGCAAACCAGACGCGAAACTCGTCATCCTGGCTAAACACGGATTAATCACCTGGGGTGCCACCGACGAAGAATGTTACGCTGCAACGCTGGCGACGATCGTCCAGGCGCGTGATTATGTTGAGGCGCGTATCGCCCGTGCTGGCCGGACGGTCTTTGGTGGGCCTCGTGTCACGACTTTGGCAGTCGAAGTGCGACGTGACATCGCCGCGCAGATCGCACCCGTATTGCGTGGGCTGGTTTCGGCTGAGAAACGTCAGATTCTGCGCTTCGAAGATGGTGAGGATGTGCTGGACTTCGTGAGCAGTTGGGATGCGTCGCAACTGACGAAGATTGGTGCGGCCTGCCCGGATCACCTGGTTCATACCAAGCCCTGGCCGCTGCTCGTCGAGTGGATGCCGGACCAGAACGTCGATACGCTCGTTGAAGCCTTGCGTGCTGGTGTCTCGGCGTATGTAGCGCAGTATCATCGCTATCTGGAGGAAAACGCGCAACAGGATCTCGATCCAGATGCCTCAACGCCGGTCTATCGTGCCGCTGACGCCATAGCCGATCCGCGCCCACGCGTGATTCTGATCCCCGGCGTGGGGATGTTCACTACCGGCAAAGACGCCACGATGGCTGATGTCGCGGCACAGTTGTATCACCGGGCGATTGCTGTGATGCGCGGAACAGAGGAATGTGGCGGCTTTATCTCGCTGAGCAATGCCGAGAGCTACGCCGTCGAATACTGGCCGCTGGAGCAGTACAAGCTCAAGTTAGCACCACCGGAGCGCGAGTTCGCCCGGCACGCAGTCCTGGTAACCGGCGCAGCGGGGGGCATAGGTTCGGCCATCTGCCGGCGCGTGGCGCAAGATGGCGCACATATTATTGCTGCTGATATCGACCTGGCTGGTGCAGACCAACTGGCGGCGTATATCAACCAGCAATGCGGCAGCGGGCGGGCCGTGGCCGTGAAAATGGACGTCACCTCCGAGGAGAGCGTACGCGCGGCCTTCGATCGTGCAGCATTGGCCTTCGGCGGCGTTGACGTGATCGTCAACAATGCCGGACTGGCGTCCAGCGCGCCGATTACCGAGACAAGCCTTGTGGAATGGAATAGGAACTGGAATGTGCTAGCCACGGGCTATTTCCTGGTCGCTCGCGAAGGCTTCCGGTTACTAATCGCACAGGGGCGCGGAGGAAATCTAGTCTTCGTTGCCAGCAAGAACGCGCTAGTCGCCGGCAAGAACGTGGCGGCGTATTCAACGGCCAAGGCTGCCGAAGCGCACCTGGCACGCTGCCTGGCCGAAGAGGGGGGACAGTTCGGCATTCGCGTGAACACCGTGAATCCCGATGCTGTGCTGACCGGGTCACGCATCTGGGACAGTACCTGGCGGCAAGAACGCGCGGCAACTTATGGCGTGGCTCCTGACCAACTGGAAGAGGTATACCGCAAACGGACGACGCTGAGGGTCAATATCCTGCCCGAGGATATCGCCGAGGCGGTGGCTTTCTTTGCTTCGCCAACGCGCTCCATCAAGAGTACCGGCAACATTCTCAACGTCGATGGCGGCGTCGCCGCGGCATATCCGCGTTGAGGAAGGGGGAAGAATCATGGCGACACGCAATCTCGCGGCGATCGATCTGGGTGCCGAGAGCGGGCGCGTCATGCTGGCACGCTTCGATGGGCGGCAACTGAGCTTGGAGGAGGCGCACCGCTTTCCCAATCGACCGGTGAGGCTGCGCGGACATCGCTTTTGGAATGTCCTCGCACTATGGGACGAGACGCTCACTGGGCTGCGCAAAGCGCGCCAAATGGCGGGATCTCTCGATAGTATTGGTGCTGATACCTGGGGAGTCGATTACGCTCTGGTAAATCCCCACGGCTTTTTGCTTGGTCAGCCTTTCCAGTACCGTGACCACCGTACGGATGATATGATGGAGCAGGTGTTCGCACTCGTCTCCCGTAATGCCTTGTATGCACGCACCGGTATTCAGTTTCTGTCGTTCAATACCATCTATCAGCTCTACGCGCACGAATGCATGCATCCAGGTGAATTAGCGCGTGCCTATCGACTGCTTATGATCCCGGATTTGCTGCACAATTGGCTGTGTGGGTCACTGGTTACCGAGCGCACCAATGCTACTACGACCCAGTGCTGGGATCCTATTGCCGGAGAGTGGATAAAGGATCTGCTCGACCAGTTGGCAATCCCTACTCACATACTCCCATCAGTGGTCGAGCCGGGCACTTCGCTGGGTGAGGTCTTACCAGAATTGCGAGATGATCTCGGCTCGGTGCGTGTGGTTGCTCCCGCGACACATGATACCGGCTCGGCAGTTGTGGCCACGCCGGTAGCACTGTCTGGCGGATGGGGGTATATCAGTTCCGGCACCTGGTCACTGGTTGGCGTCGAACTCCAGCAACCGATCATGAGCCCGATGGCCCTTGCCGCCAACTGCACCAACGAGGGAGGTATCTTTGGTACGACACGCTTCCTTAAGAACGTGATGGGGTTGTGGCTCCTACAGGAATGCCAGCGCCAATGGGCACGCGTTGGTCACGCTATCGACTATGACACATTGCTGGCGGATGTGGATGGAGTTCCAGCATTCGCTGCCCTCATTGATCCAGATGATCCGCGCTTCCTGGCTCCAGAGGATATGCCAGGCGCGATCAACGCGTATCTGCTGGAGCACGGGCAGAAGCCGCTGCAGGCACCAGCGACCTTCGCAAGGTGCATTATGGAAAGTCTCGTGTTGCGCTATAGCGAGGTGTTTCACCAGGTCAGCCAGCTAGCTGGTACCCACATCAATAGTGTGCATGTTTTAGGTGGAGGAGCGCGCAACTCAAGGCTCAACCAGTGGCTCTCCGATGCTCTGGATGTGCCAGTGATCACAGGGCCGGTTGAGGCGACGGCGCTAGGCAATGCGCTTATGCAACTGGTAGGCCTGGGAGAACTGCACGGATTGGGAGAGGTGCGTGCCATTGCGCAGAATGTGCCAACGCAAGTCATCTCTCCGCAAACTGCCGGACGCGCTGCCTGGAACGATGCGGTGCAACGCTTCAGCGCTATGCGATCTCAATGAAAGGAGGAGCCGATGAGGGTTGGACTCTTTATCACCTGCTTCAACGATACCCCTTTGCTTACTCCCAACTCTTGTACAACCTGGCTCGTCGGCTGCTGAGCTCTACCTCGAAAATTCGGGGTGTCTCATGTATTTTGTCAAGTATTTACATATTTACTGTACTATTATTAGAAAAAAATATTTTCTACAGAATAGATGCTGTATGAGGATTTCCAGCACCCTCTCCCACCAAACGTTTTACTTTTTTCACCGCTGCCTCGTTGCCGCGCGCTAGCGCAGTGAAAATGCCGAGTGCTGCAAAAGCGGCACAGACGAGCAGGGCGGTTTGGAAGCTACTCACAAACGTATTTTGCAGTCCACTGATGCTCGTTAGCGGAAGGCTTTGTGCCTGCGGCGATGATAGGAGTGCACCCGCCGTAGCGCCTCCTAAAGCCGCAAAGACCGTACCTGTAAGAGCTACACTCATGCTTTGCCCAATGACGCGTCCTGTAGCCAGCAAACCGGATGCTTCACCCTGAGCATTACGAGGGGCCGCCCCCATCATTGTACGAGTATTAGGCGACTGAAAAAGACCCTGACCAATGCCGATAACGGCGAGACGCCAGATGATATCCCAGGTAGAACTTTGCGCATTGACCTGACTCAGCAGGAATAATCCAAAGCATGCTATGGCCAGGCCTATAGGAGACAGCCAGCGCGACCCCAAACGATCCGCAAGCGAGCCGCTCAAGGGCGCAACAACGGCAAGCATCAGCGGCAATGGAGTTAGCAGCAGGCCGGTTTGGATGGTAGAGAAACCGCGCAATTCCTCGAAGTAGAATGGTAAGAGAAAACCCGGTGCAAACAATGCCATCATACAGAGCATGAAGCTTATATTTGCAAACGCGAAGATCCGATTCGATACTAATCCCAGGTTTAAGATGGGATGCTCGACATGAGCTTCAACATACACTCCTACACTCAGCATCACCAAACTGATCCCGAGGGCAGCGAGCGTGCCAGCAGAAAGCCAACCCCATTCCTGACCAAAAGAGAGGCCTAGGGTTAGAGCAGCTAGTCCGATAGCCAGCACTGTCGCTCCAAGCGGGTCGAAGTGCTCAAGCTGCTCTCGCTGCGGGCGTTGCTCTCTATAAAAGTAAAACGCGGCGAGGAGGACGAGCATGCAGATTGGCACATTGACATAAAAGATCCAGCGCCAGGTCAGATACGCTGTAATGATTCCTCCAATGGTAGGCCCGGCAGCCACCCCTAACGATACCACCACAGCATTTAAGCCCAGTGCTAATCCTCGCTCATTGTTGGGAAAAGTACTGGTAATCATCGCAACATTGACAGAAAAGATGAGCGCACCTCCGATACCCTGGAAAAGGCGAGCAAGAATGAGGAGCAGCAAAGAAGGGGCAAGGCCTGAAAGCGCAGATCCGAGGATAAAAACGACCAGTCCCGTCAAAAAAATCGGCTTACGACCGATCATATCGGCAAGACGTCCAAATGTAAGGAGAACCGCGGCAATCACGACGAGATACCCGATAATGATCCACTCGGTGGCCCCACTTATCCCCACATGAAAAGTGCGCGCAATGCTCGGTAGGCCGATATTGACAATCGAGCCATCCAATGTGGTCATAAAGGTCGCTGCAGCTGACAAGACAAGCAGAATCCATTTGTTCATCTGACCCTGGAGTTCGCCAGTATGGGAAGAGGGGGGATTGGCTGTGTGGTGAACTGCGCGAACAGGAGCTGTAATAGCGCATGCTGCTCCATTTACACTGGCTGTTTCAAATTTCTCATACTTGTTATTCCTTCGCTCTTTATCCATTCTATCCTCTTTACCGGTTCCAATAACTTATGTTTTTTCTTTGAAAATTTCAAATATATTTTTTTCAGTTCCTTCACGACCTATCCCTTGCCTACAGTATATGGCGCTTGCACTTGCATGTCCAATATATAATTACTAAGAAATTAATAGATAATACCTATAAATGCGACTCTGCAACGCCGCTCGATCGCGGCTACTGCTTCGCAGTCAGCAGAGTCGAAAGGTAGTACCTATGAGAGGAGCGTTGAAAGGATGGAACTGCGCCATTTACGGTACTTTGTCGCTGTTGCGGAGGAGTTGCACTTTGGAAGGGCGGCTACACGGCTTTCGATTGTGCAACCATCTCTGAGCCAGCAGATTCGGCAACTTGAGGACGAGTTGGGCTTTCCTCTCTTGTATCGAACGAAGCGTTCGGTGGAGCTGACAGATGCAGGAAAGGTGTTTCTGTCAGAGGCACAGCATATTCTCGCTCAAGTCCGGGAGGCGAAACGTACAGCTCAACGGGCATACCGTGGAGAGGTGGGGCGGCTGGTGGTCGGCTACATTAGCTCAAGCACACACGACCTGCTTCCAATGATGCTGCGTGCCTATCGTGAGCGTTTTCCTGATGTAGAGGTCGCCTTAAGAGAACTGACGACTCAAGAACAGTTACGAGCGTTGGAAGAGGAATACATTCAGATTGGGCTCCTCCGCCTGCCTATTAGTGCTCCAATGGTGAATGTCGAGGTAGTTCGCCGGGAACCAATCGTGTGTGTGCTCCCAGGAAAGCATCCACTCGCCATGCGTGAACGGATCGATGTGTCTCTGCTGGCAAATGAGCCCTTTGTGCTCCAATCGAGCCAACGAGGAGCAGGCTACTACGTTCAGTTGATGAAGCTGTGTCTCGCCTCTGGATTCAGTCCCAATGTGATCCAGGAAGTAACAGAGATACATACGATTGTCAGCCTCGTCGCTGCCGGGATGGGGGTCTCACTGGTTCCTCTATCAGCTCGAGACATTCGCAGTCAAGGGGTAGTGTATCGCGAGCTGGAGGGAGCGGCTCCTCTGACTGAGATGGCAGTAGCCTGGCCACGCGATTCACGCTCAGCAATTGTGCAAAACTTTCTGACAGTGGCAAGAGAAACCGCCACAAACTTGACTTGAAGAGCTGTACTGGCTACTCCTCTGTATTAATGAGTGTGTCTCACGGCCTCTTATGAACAGGAGGCCGTGACATCAGTTTCAAGTGTTCTACCAACGAGTGGGTACCTTCACCCCGCCAGGTCACTGCTTACTGCTTTGGTTGATGACGTCAAACTCTTCCTGGTTCAGCTTGATCGTTGCGCCCATTACGTTCTCTTCGAGGTGTTTCACCGAGGAGGTTCCTGGGATCGGGAGCATGGTACTGGAGCGCTGGAGAAGCCAGGCGAGTGCGATCTGGCTGGGTTTCGCATTATGCCGCCTGGCGATCTGGTCGAGTGGCCCGCCCTGGCGAGCAAGCTCTCCAGTTGCCAGAGGGAACCAGGGGATAAAGCCGATACCCTGGCGTGCACAGATATCTATCATTGCTTCGGACTCAGCAGCCGTCATATTTTCAGACGCACGATCCGCCAGATTATAGCGGTTCTGAACGGTGACAATGGGCACGATCTTTTGTGCTTGTGCAAGTTGATCGATGGTCACATTCGAGAGCCCGACATGGCGAATTTTCCCCTCCTGTTTCATTTTCGCGAACTCACCGACGGAGACTTCGAAGGGGACCCTGGGGTCCGGGTGATGGAATTGATAGAGGTCGATGCGATCGAGGCGCAGGCGGCGCAGACTGCCCTCGAGAGCTTCCCGCAGATATTGAGGGCGTCCATCGGGTACCCATTGGTTTGGACCAGGACGCAAAAGGCCACCTTTGGTAGCAATGACAAGGTCTTTCGGATAGGGGTAGAGGGCTTCTGCAATGAGGTTTTCACTCACCTCTGGTCCATAGGAATCAGCAGTATCGATCAGGTTGATACCCAGTTCAAGGGCGCGGCGCAGGACTGCGATGGCTTCTTGCTTGTTGGCTGGTGGTCCCCAGATGCCCTCACCGGTGATGCGCATGGCACCGAAGCCCAGCCGATAGACCTTGAGGTCTCCACCAATGGTCAGCATCCCACTCGCTTCCGCCGGTCGCTGAGTTGTATGTTGCATTATCGTTTCCTCCTTACTTCACTATTTCCAACAGTGATTTCCTATTTGTTACCATCGGGTCTGCTTGTCTTCCCCCTCACCAAGTATACGGCGTGGTTGTTGAATTGTCAAGTATTTATATTATCTCATCTACTATTTATATGAAATAAAAATATATTTTCTATAGAAAAGCGCTTGCGAGAATTGCAAACCTTCTGCTTGTGGGACGATGATCGTCTTCCTGGCGCGATATACGGGAATCGGGCAACGTAGCGCGATACCGCCGTTCTGCTCAACCCACTCAACAAGCGAATCTGGTGGGGCATTACCGACCCATGAAACCCCTGGAGAGAATAACTCCAGCCAGGTTAGGGAATGATGCTAATGTCTCTTGAAGGACATCTTTGAAGAAGGCGAGGGATTGTTCCAATTGAAGCTCTCTGATACCTTTTAATTCCCTTTTAAGGGGTAAGAGGGAAGAAGGGTATTGTCAACTTGTTTATAGCTATGTGAAGAGAAAGCGGAAGGTACATCTTACCGATCTGCCAGACGTACCTTCCATGTACAGCAACCTATGCTGTTGCTTCTGGCGTTTTTCCCCACACAGTGAGGTAGATCTCCAGGCCTGAAAACGATTCTGCTAAAAACTCTCCCTGGAATTGCTGGTAGAGACTGGCGAACTCTGTTTCTGTCGCTACTCCCACGTTGAGGACAAATGTCTTCAAGAGCGAAAACACAATGGAATAATTTCTATACCAGCCATCCCGCCGGGATGTTTTAGCGCTATGCTCGATTGGGTGAGCCTTCATTTGCACATCGGTGAAGCCTGCTTCGCGCAGGAGACCAGGCAACTGATTGATAATGCCAATGTGGCGACCATCAGGATCAAAGCTCCGTTTCGTTTTGGTGAGGGCCTTTGCATAAAACTCCCATAACTTTCCTGCTGCCGCACTATTGGTAAGACCCTCGGTAAACTCTGTGATACGGAAAATGCCACCTGGACGAAGAACCCGTTGGGACTCTCTGAGCAATTTCGGCCATAGGTTGGGACTCATAAACCCGACGATGGTTCTGGCATTCACCAGGTCAAAGGTTGCATCCTCAAAATCAAAAGGCTGGGTGGCATCCATGAGGCGGAAGTGGACATTCTCGTATCCGCGCGCTCTGGCATGCGATGCTGCTTCTTCGAGCGCAATTTTGCTCACATCGATACCCGTTACTTGAACATCTGGATACGCTTCAGCGACGGAAAGTACCCAGTCTCCGGGGCCACAACCGATATCGAGGATCGAGGTAATATCTGCGGGAAGATGGGTATATTCCGAAAATAAACCTCCCATCCCCTCGGTTAAGAGCGGGCCGATCAGTCTTAACCACTCCAACTCGGTAGGACTTTCTTCGATAACGAAGCGGTTGTTTGGATCTGTTGTCATAAAGACTCCCTTTTTTCATATCAAGAAGTATCTTACTCTTTGCTCTTCAAGAGCTGATCGAGCAGTTCCTCTTCCAATTGCTGCCATACGTGTCGCTCAGTTTCCTCGATGCTGATGGGTTGCCCTTGACGGCTGGCTTCAAGAATGATCTGCGAAAGGCGTTGGCGATACTCTGCTACTTTCCCGCGCTGTATGGTACGGGAAGGCATGGGGAGGAGCTCAATATCATCCTGCTCATAAAAATCCTCTGGCCGTAAGGCCAACGTCAAGAGCTGGGCATATCGCTCGACGAGTGCTTGCCGAAATGGTAAAAAATAACCGGATTGTGTACTGGAAGCAATTAAACAGCCTGCGATACGCCCGTCAAACCAGATGGGGCAGGCTACTGCGCTTTCCTCCCCTTCTTCCCATCGAACGGGCGAAAAACCCAATTGACCGGTTCGATTTTCCGCAGCGAATGACCTCCCTTTCGTGACGGCATAGCCAGCAAGAGATTCGATGCCTAAAAAGAGTGCCTCCAAGGTTAACGTTGACTGCCAGGGAGGTGTTGCGACGCCTGTGACCTCGTGAAGGCTTCGAACTTTCCGGTCTGTCAAAGGAGGCATGCACACAGCAATGCTCAAGGCTAACCCCAAGCGGTTGGGATCAAGTTGGGCGAGTGCCTTATTGAGTACACGATTACTCACAGTAAACATCCTGAGATCTTTTCTGGTTTGTGTATAGGCATCTAACACGCTTTCGTAGAACTCGGTCGGGATTTTTTCAGCCGCATCAACGTGATCAGCTCCTTCGATAGCAATCGCGAGGTCGGGAAATTCTTGTAAAAGTAAGTGAACGAGCCGGGTACGGTATTTCGGAGCCACACATTTGATTAGCCCCTGGAGATTTTGAAGACGAGGGTTTGTTTCACTTTGAGACCAACGGTGGAGTGACAAAGGATTGATGCCAAGGGAGGTTGCGAGACGCTGTCGTTCGTGAGAATCGGCAATAATTTCTCCCAGCAATTCCCGCCAAGTTTGTCCTGATTCCATACTGCACCCTTATAGTTGTTTTTTGATGCATCTTCTTGATTTGCCTTTAGGATACCATTCGAGGACAGGCAAAGTCAACCATACGCATTGCCTGAGTCTGTCATTGCCTCCTGCGGAAGGAGGGCTGTTCCTTGTATCCTCTGCAGTTCCAGTACAAGCTATTCCTGCGTCCATTTTACGGTGGAATTCTGTGTACTGTGCGGTTCGGCACAACTTGATTTGCCCTCGCTCAGGAATGGTCTCCATTTTCACTGCCCTCGAGACTTTCCGGCCAGCCAGGCGCCCCGCCTTGGGAGGGCGCGAACGGATCGTTAGGCAGGCCATACCCGACGTTAAAAGCGCTGCTAGCGGGCGTGAAGCCATTGTTAGTAGGAATAACTGGGAGGGCTGCGCTGCCAGGGGGGATCACACTCGCATTGCTCGGCGGAAAGATCTGTGGCGAGGGCATGAAGCCATCCAGGAAACCGCTAATACCATTATTGGGCATACTATAGTCGTTGGGAGGCTGGCCATTCATGTCTTGAGGACCAAATCCGGCAAGTGTGGGTGCGTGCAAACCATTATTTGTCGGGTCAAATCCTTGCTGTATAGTGGCACTAGATCCATTTGGAGGCGCGTAACCGTTATCGGACTGCTCAAAACCGTTAGGGCCCGGACCAAAGCCATTGTTTGCCGTAGCAAAAGCAAGGGCGACGTTCCAGGTTGCCTGCGTTCTCTCCGCGTTGTTATTGCCTCCCAGGCTATCGGGATTGGGCTCGCGAGTGCGTGCCCAGGGGCGAGCGCCGCTCGGCGGCAGCTTCACATCTGTCTGTGGCAAAAGCATGCGGCGGAAAACAAACATGCCAATGCCCAGGCAAAGGAGCAGACCCAGGAAAGTGATTGCGACAATCACCACCACACGCGAAGACCCACCCCCTCCTGATTGGCTCGGCGTCTGGTTCCCTGTATTCCCTCTCGTTGTAGCAGGAATGCTCGTCGGGCTGGCGCCAGGCGTTTGCGCGACCCCTGTGGAGGTGCCTCCCGAGGCCGCCGTAGGCGATATACTGGTCGTTGCATTCGGCGATGCCCCAGTGGTTGGCGACGAAACCGGAGGCAGAGTGGGACGTGAGGTCGGGGACGGATTGGGCGTCGCCGTCTTCGTTGGAGATGGCTTGGGTGTAGCCGTCTTCGTGGGGGACGGGGATGGCGACGGACTCGGCGTTGGGGATTGACAATGTAAAAGAATGCCGCATCCGCTCACCGCGTACGAGTTCTTCACCACAGCGAGGGAGCTCATGCCCGAAATTACCAACAGCAAAAGCGCTAGAACGCCTATAACAACGCGCAGAGGAGTTAGGCAGACAGGCTCGTGCCCGTGCCCCTTGCCTCGTAATTGCTGCTGGGAGGAAGGACCAGACCCCTCGGACTGGCCTGGATTTCGGTTATTTTCCCTCATATCAGAAACGCTCCTCTCCTCGACTGGCCCACTCGCTTCTACATCTCCTATTTCACCCCAATGAGCCGCATCATTATCATTTTTGTTGTGAGTATATCCCTATTTCTGCGTAAAAAGAGAGAAAAACTGGAAAAATAGGCCATCTTTCCTGTGTAACACCCCTCAAAAGTCCTAATTTCTCATGTCAGTGAAATACATCTTTTATTTACGAGAAACTGAATAACTGGAAAAGGATGAGCTCCTTAACACACACTAAATATATGTCATGTATACTTTTATTCTGGAAATGGTAACATTCCCAACTTGCCTGCAATATTTGGATCACACGTTCATTCAGCTCGCCTGGCAATCTTACACAGAGGTCTCAGCAGGGAGAAAGGAATTTCCCTGGATCTACAACAATGGCTTGACGAGCGTCAATCTCGACGCCGGATGTTGAAGCACCTTGGGGTGCTTGCCGGTACCTCTTTGAGCCGGATGGTGCGGCGTGCATAGCGCTCAGCCAGCGCAGGAATGGCTTCTGCAAAGGTCTTACGTGGACAAGTCAATCGCTCACAGAAGAAGCGGCGCACCTGCACGAGCAGCCGAACAGTACGTCCGCTCCAGGGCAAATCGGCCAGTTTGCGCTGGTATCGATTGTGAATCCGTGATGAGAGCTGAGCACATGTTGGACAACTGGCGCTCACAGTGCGTGATTGAGCAAGAACGGTGATCACCCCACCGCTGAGTGTGATTTGTTCTATGGAAAAGCCTGGAAGATCAGGTAGAAGTGTTTGTGTCATCTGTTGATGTGTTATGATCCTGAGGAAGAAATGGTTCGAGAAGTGCCTTCTTTCTCTATTGTATCACTTTTTCGCTCACGCAATGTGCGGGAGAGCCATTAAGCTGGTGATTTCTTTGCAATTGCTCTGGTGATCACTTCCATTGCTAGCAATGGAGGTTGTCTCTTTTTCTGGAGGAAAAAGAGATGTGTCTCTTGTGCCATTACGGGAACTGAAGAAGCCCGATGCTGTTCCCATCTGCGTCTTTGACCCATGCAATCAGCTTCCCCCCACCGACATTTTTGACCTCTTGCTGTGTGTGTGCGCCAGCGTCTAACAATGCTTGCAGACTCTGCTGAATGTCGCTCACGTGGAAGTAACCGACAGGTCCCGTCATGCCTTGGTTGTGGCCATGAGGATCTAACCCTATTTCCTGGTCTCCCACCCGAAAGCCAACATAATACACCTCATCCGCATAAGGCTCTACGCCCAAAAGCTTGCTGTATAGCGTCTTTGCTTGAGCTATGTCTTTGACGGGATAGATGACTGTTCTGATACCTTGATTCATGAAGAACTCCTTCTACTAGCTGAACATCCAGGTTTTGATCGAGACGTTGCTGCCCACCCGGCGCTTCCACGGGAGCCGGTGTCCCTGTCACATCGGTTGGGTTTCGCTCGTCATTACTATGACGAAACGAAACGAGGGAATGTGACCGATGGACGAACACGAATGGCTGGCGAAGCAATTTGATGCCGAGCGTCCCCACCTGCGGGCGGTGGCCTACCGGATGCTCGGCTCCCTTACCGAGGCGGAGGACGCCGTGCAGGAGTCCTGGCTCCACCTCAGCCGCTCCGACACGAGCGGCGTCGAGAACCTGGGCGGATGGCTGACGACGGTGGTCGCGCGGGTGTGCCTCGACATGCTGCGCTCGCGCAAATCGCGGCGCGGTGAGGACGGGATCGACCCCGAGCACGAAGCGCTGCTGGCCGACTCGGTCGGTCTCGCGCTGCTCGTGGTCCTCGACACCTTGAATCCCGCCGAGCGCCTCGCGTTCGTGCTGCACGACCTCTTCGCCGTGCCATACGTCGTGATTGCTCCCATCGTGGGGCGCTCCCCGACCACGGCAAGGCGGCTCGCGAGCAGCGCACGCCGCCGGGTGCGGGGAGCGGCGACGGTTCCCGACGCCGATCTCACCCGCCAGCGCGAAGTGGTCGACGCCTTCCTCGCTGCGTCGCGCGAAGGTTCCTTCGACGCGCTTCTCGCGGTGCTCGACCCAGACGTCGTGCTCCGAGCCGACCGCGCAGCCGTGTCTGCGGGCGCATCGAGGGAGGTCCGCGGTGCGCCGGCCGTGGCCAAGCAGTTCTCGGGGCGTGCCCGGTCCGCACAACCGGCGCTCGTGAACGGAGCCGTGGGAGCCGTGTGGGCTCCGCGCGGACGGCCGCGTGTCGTATTCGGCTTCACGATCACGCGCGGGAAGATCGTCGCAATCGATATACTCGCCGACCCCACGCGCCTCCGCCAGCTCGACCTGGCGGTCCTCAACGACTGACGAGTCGGTAGTGGCTCACTTGAGCAGGATAGCCTGATCTCAATTATATCGATGGAGAAAGAGAAGCAAACATGCTTCGTGCATCACCACCGATTTCGAAAATGATAACGTCATGCGGACAAAACGAGCCAGACGCTGGCGCAGCGTGTTCTTCCAGCGCTCGACCTGGGCGGTTTCACCCGTTTCTTTTCCTCCGGAGGTATGCTGTTCCTCCGGGATCACTGCTGCATATGTCGCCCAGAAATCGGTGAAACAATGCCCCCGGCGATAGGCTGATGGAATGGCCTCCCACAAGCGCAGACCGGTTTTTTTACTCCGATCACCCACCGCGTAAGCGACCACCTGCCGCCTCTTGCGGCACAAGGCCATCCCCATCCAGAAGTCGGGTGCTTTTTTGAACACAAACGAGCCATCCGTTCGTCCAGTTCCAGCGTCGTGGAAGCGGGATCTGCTGGGTCGGGGACGACCAAGGTTGGACGGAAAGGAGGAAGCTGAACTCCTTTTTTTTGATCCAACGAGACACCGTGGTGCGAGAGACGCCAAAGGTGCAAGTGAGGCCACGGAGACTGCTTCGTTCTTGGTAGGCGTGCAGCATCTCCTCACGCCGAGATGCTGGGTAGGCATGGGGAGTCGGGTTCTCGCGACTTTGACGACCGCAGGCGTGGCAGCGAGAGAGGTGTTTCCCATTAGATGCGTGACCATTGCGTACGAGAGCATCGCTCTCGCAGTGGGAACAGTAAAGGGTGATCGTCACCATGAAGACTCCTCTTTTTGAACTGTCTGACCTTCAGAGTCTCTCATATCCTGCCGATTTGTACCACTACCCACGGAAAGTATACTACATTCGTCCTTCTTCTCTGATTATCGCATATCAAGATGACAATTTGATGACAAAATACCATGCCCAGGTTCATCCTTCTGTCATGTGCTTAGGCTACACTGTTGTTACGGGCATGAGCAACAAGTTGCTGAAAAAGAGCAAAGTCTCAATTATCAAGTCACATATATAATCAGGAGGTTTTTTTGTCATGATGACCACGCGTATCATACAGGTAATCTTAGGTATCGCCGGTTTAGGAGCCTTACTACTTGGATTATTATTCTGGATCGCTAACATTGACCTGATTAGCATTCATATGCTGTTTGGCCTTATCGTAACCCTTACTCTGCTGGTCATGAGTATTATAGCTGTCAGCACCAGAGGTATGAGGATCTGGGGCATTGTCGGCATCGTGTACGCCTTGATCGTGCCGGTCTTTGGTCTGACGCAATCTGGTATTCTCACTGGTAATCTGCACTGGCTGATACAGACCGCGCACATGCTGGTCGGCATAGGTGCTATAGTCCTGACGGGTATTATGAGCACCCGCTACATGACGCTTAAGCAGACAATTGCCAAACTTGGCACCGAGCCTCGAGCAGTACGCTAGGGGAGAACGGTTGTAATGAAAAGATTGTGCGCTCCGCTGGCTGTATGTAGCCTTGCCACCCTGCTTCTGACTGCCTGTAGTTTGACCAGTTCTGATCCCAGCACATCAGGTAATCAGGTACATATGAGCAATACCAACTTTGTCCAATCATCCATCACCATCAAAAAAGGAGAGAGCATAACGCTGGTTGCCGACACATTCATTTCACATGTCATAGCCAATGGGACATGGGAGAACGGGACCTCTAAACCATCGCAAGAGCCGGGTGCTCCTGTGATCAATAATGTGTCGATAGGAGCCAATAATTCTGAGACCATTGGTCCTTTCACCAGTGCTGGCTCGTTCAAAATCTATTGTACCATTCATCCTGGTATGAATTTGACTGTCGTAGTGCAGTGAGGGCGTTAAGGGATATGTCGAACTGCTCCTGATTCGCTTTCGTGCAGTCAGAGAATGTAGAAGCTCAACATTCCTGTTGTTCAAATTGCACGGGTGTGAGGTCGACACCCGTGCGCGCTTGTACGGGTGTCGATGGGGCCAGGGGCAGCGTCACTGTAAAGGTGGATCCATGTCCCAATTGGCTTTCGACGTTGATGGATCCGCCATGTGCGTGTACTACCCAATCGGCAATCGCCAGTCCCAGTCCACTGCCACCAGATGCCCGCGAGCGCGCTGGATCAGCGCGGTAGAAGCGCTCGAAGATATGCGCCATATCCTCCGTGGCAATCCCGATCCCTGTGTCTCGGATCACGAGGTGTGCTGC
>WNFM01095437.1_pt1 | contig 23322 bp, 22 predicted proteins | sample 5400271 | NCBI WGS metagenome assembly WNFM01 (sample SAMN13153352, study PRJNA577476) | soil metagenome | isolation source: 60 cm saprolite on Douglas fir-dominated hillslope | place: USA:California | collected 2013-09-17 | reverse complement strand
GTCCATGAACTTGCGCACACGCTGTACGCTGGCACTTACGGGATTGTTGTAGATTATATCGTTCTGCTCCCGGTTGGGGGCTTGACAAGCCTGGACACCTCGTCGCTCAAACCCCATGACGAGGCACGCATTGCACTGGTCGGACCCCTGGCAAATCTTGCACTTAGCGTGGCGCTTGGCATTTCATTAGCCGGGATCGCGCTCTCGCATCAAACTGATCTCGGTACAGTCGCGATACTTGGACTGCAACATCCTTCAGCGTTAGGCGTGTTAGCCTATCTTGCCGCTGCCAATCTCATGTTAGCCATGTTTAATCTATTGCCAGCTTTCCCACTGGATGGAGGGCGTGCGCTGCGTGCACTGTTGAGTACGCGAATGCCGTTTGATGAAGCCACCCATCGCGCGGCTATTGCAGGACGATCTTTCGGGGCCGGACTGGTTGCGATGGGCATAACACTGCTACTGATTGGCTCCGTCTACTACGGCACTGCACTTCTCATCGTGGGCGTGACGCTCTATGCAGGGGCAACCCATGAGGATCGTGTTGTCCAGCGGCACACGGCCTTGAATTCCTGGACTGTTGAGCATGTATTGCACGCCGCACCGTTTACCGCCGCGCCCAACCAATCGCTGGCAAGCGCGTTGTCATCCGTCGCCAGGGGTCACGTTGTTCCGGTGGTTATGGAAAACGACCCATTGCGCATTGTGGGTCTCTTGACCACTACGGAACTCAAACACCTGAATGGAACGCTCAGTGGATTAAAAGTGGCTCACGTCATGCGAACGCACTTTCCGAGTGTGCGGGCCAGCGATCCCTTGTGGGTAGCCTATCAGAAATTGCTGCGTTCGAGGTTGGTGGCGATTCCCGTTGTCAGTCAGAATATCTATTCGGGATTAGTGACAGTTTCCGACATTCGTTGGGCGCTCAAGCAGGGCGATCCGCCTTCGAAGGCGACGAAGTAAGGTCACGCTATTGTTCCAAAAAGTGAGATTGTGCTGCAACCGGCGCTTACTTTATACGTTCAAAGATACGTTGAAGCGATAGCTGTAGACCCGGTAGAATCTCATAGCCGTCAAGGACCTGATCACTCTGCGAAAGGACAATCCGCTCCCCACCAGGCCGATATACTTCAATCGTTCGCTGGTCGGGGTAGACAATCCAGATCAGGCCTGTACCAGCACTCAAATATTCGCCTGCGCGCTGCTGTAATTCATCAGCGGTGTTCGATGGCGATACAACTTCAATCGCAAGATCGGGCGCACCGAGATAAAATCCATCTTCACCTTGCTGATCGTGTTCAGCAGTAACATACGCCACGTCAGGAATCCGCGTGTTATACAAGTTCAACTCGTAAGTCCCGTCCGCGCCGCTAACCGCTCCGCCCAACTTATTCTCTTCAATGAACTGCATGATCAGGTAAATTATCCATGCTGCCAACCGGGTTTGACGTTTCTGTGAACCTGCTACCTCGATTAATACTCCGTTGTGTAGCTCATAGATCTTGCCATCATCAGGCATGTTCCAGAGGTCTTTTGCTGTAAAAAGGCGTTCCTGTACTGCCATCGCTCACCTCACATACAATTGTCCCGTAATTATACTCGATACTGTTGCCCAAATCGTGTCAAAGGAATCATCTGGGAATTCGACTGTGCTACACCTTCAACATCCAATAATCATGCGCGTAGCGCGAAGTACGCAATTCTTCGGCTCGATCCGATTCGGCAGGTGATAGCAAAGACTCCTTGAGCTTAAGGTCGAAGGTTGAGGCAAAGGCATCTCGGACGACCAGCGCTGCTTGCTCCCAGGTGATCTCCTGTCCAAGTGCATCGGAAAGCGTTACGGCCCGCTGAGTTACTCGTCTCCGCGCATTTTGACGTGCGGCTTCATCTACAAAGATGAGTGCATCACAAATGCGTGTCACATCGCCAACTAGCGGCAATGATCCGTGTTGCAGCGCAGCATTATTCTTGCGGACCTGAGCACTGCCGATTAGCTTTTTGCCATCCACTGTGATCTCATAATCGGAGGGAACCTCAAAACAGACCGGACCAACGGATTTAGCCCCCCTATCCGCTCGTTTATCCGCGTGAACATCCAGACCAATATATTGCAACGCCGTCAGCAGTGCCGTGCTCAATCTGCGATAGCTGTCGAGGATGCTTCCCTCAACCAACGGATGGCCCATCGGCAGTGCAACGCTATAGGTCAATTCGTCGGTATGAAGAATTGCGCGTCCACCTGTCATGCGCCGTACTATCTGCCAGCCCCGCGCCCCGATCCGCTCCAGGTCGGCGTCAGCGGCTGGCTGCGCGTAGCCAAGGGATAGGCACGCCGGGTTCCAACTATAAAGGCGTAAGGTCGGCGGTGCGTAACCACGGCCCACCGCTTCGAGGACCGCCTCGTCAATCGCCATGTTGGTCGGACCATCGCAGGCATCGCCCACAATTAACCGCCACTGGTCCATTACTTAACCTCGCCCGACGTGGGCTGTTCATCCGGCGGAACAAAAGACTCCACTGTAAATATTGTAGGATCGCTGGTTTCAGTTTGACCATTATCCAGCGTCGCCACGGCCTTTAGCGTGTGCTTACCCGGCACAAGCGCCCACCACAGTTCCCACGGATTGTTGTTCACGGTTCCGACAGCTTTATCGTCAATTGAGTAGATGACGGACTTCGTGCCTGGAGAGACTGCTGCCGAGAAGCGAATCTTTTGTATATCGAATGGGATGACCGGGCTAAGCTGGTACACGGTATAGGGGTCAGGTTGGAGCAGCCGGAAGCCTTTGCCCGCATTCACTACGAGATTTGCGGCAGATGGTGGCTGCTCGATGCCATGCCGCAAACCCCAACTGCGGGCCTCCTGCGGCAGTACCTCATAGACTTTGTTCACGCGCCGATCCTGCGGCGTCTGGTCGGTTGCCAGCAGCCCGGTTGCGCGATCAACGGCGAAGCTCTGGAAGACATTATCATATTTGGTCGGCACCGTTCCCTGAATGAACCATTCCAAACGCCGTGAGGGGCAGGCTGACGTCGGCAACAATCCGGACACCGAACAGACTTCAGCTTGCACCAATCCCTGCGGACGCTCGAAATTTAGCGCGGGCTGGCCTTTGAGTACGGCGCGCATGAACTCGTTCCAGATTGGCCCTGCGCCGGAGACGCCGGAGACGTTGACCATCGGCGTGTTATTGGCATTGCCGACCCACACCCCTACGACCAGATTCGGCGTGAAGCCCATTGTCCAGTTATCGCGGAAATCGGTAGTTGTGCCGGTCTTGGCTGCGGCAGGTCTGTCGATTTGCAAGGCGCTGTGATCACCAAATTCGGGCAAGCGGGCATTGTTGTCACTCAGGATATTCGTGATCAGATACGCGACACGGGGATCGATAACGGGTGCAGAGACCGCCGGAGGCTGCCACTGGAAAAGCGTTTTGCCAGCTTGATCTTGCACCTTGAGGATCATCGAAGGTTTGATCGCGTGACCACCATTATCGAAGGCGGCGTAGGCAGCGGTCAATTCAAGCAACCGGACTTCGCCGCCACCCAGCGTTACCGAGAGATCGAGGCGGCCTACGTCTTGCAGCGTAGTGATGCCGAGTTTGTGCAGCAAATTCAACAACGGTATCAGGCCAACGTGGTCGAGCGCGACGACTGCCGGGATATTATACGATGAGGCCAGCGCTTCTCGGATCAGTACGGGTCCATGTTCGACCAGTCCATAATTGCTCGGCGTGTAGCTTTGCAATCGCTGCGTGATAAACGGCGTGCTGACATCCAACAGCATCGTCGCCGGAGTCCACGGTTCCGATTGGTTGGGATCAAACGACAGCGAATAGGTGAACGGCTTGAGCGCCGATCCTGGCTGCCGTGGTGATTTGGCAAGGTTCACCGCACCGTCGATTTTCTGGTCGAAATAGTCCGCGCTGCCGAGCATCGCCAGCACTTGCCCATTGTACGGATCGAGGGCAATCAGCGCAGCATCAGTGGCATTATGTGGCTGTTGGCCCGCAGGCGGATGATTCAGGCGGTCAATTTGCCGTCGTGCCACCTCTTCGGCGGTATGCTGCCAATCCAGATCGAGTGTCGTGGTGACTTCCAGCCCACCGTGATACAACGCGTCCGGGTAATCGCGGGCGATCTGGTCCCAGACTTGCAGCACGAAATGCGGCGCTTCGATGTCAAACCGTCCGGAACCATATTGCAGCGGCTCTTTAAATGCGGCGTCGGCTTGATCCTGAGTCAGATCACCCCCCTGCACCATCAGGTCGAGCACAACTTTCTGGCGATCCTTTGCCGCTGAAGGATTGGTCAAGGGATCGTAGGTTGCTGGTGATTGCGTCAGGCCAACTAACATCGTGCATTCAGCCAGATCGAGCGCCTGTACATCTTTATTGAAATACACCTGCGCTGCCGCCTGAACTCCGTAGGCCATGTTGCCGTAATAGGATTGATTCAGATACAGCGCCAGAACGTCGTCGTGGCTGTAGCTTTGCGCCAATCGCACTGCCAGCACCATCTCTTTGAGCTTGCGCTGCAAGGTGCGTTCGGATCGCTGCTGCGGATCGAGCAGCAGATTTCGGGCGACCTGCTGTGTAATCGTACTGCCGCCTGCCCGGATTTCTCCGCCTTGAAGATTGATCCACAGCGCGCGGATAACGCCAACCGGGTCAACACCGGGCGTCGAGTAGAAATTACGATCCTCAGTGTCGATGGTCGCCTGAAGGAGCGGCCTGGGAATTTGCGAGAGGGGAACCGCCGTGTGCCGTCCACCTTGCGGCGGGATGATCTCGTACAGCAGCCGTCCGTGCCGATCCAGAATGCGCGTCGTCGGCAGGGCCAATCCTGCTTGCAACTGGTCAATGGATGGCAGCCCGGCGAAGATCAATAGGTACATTCCTGTTATCCCGGCAATCAGGAATAGACCTATAATGAAAATAATCTTTTGCCAGCGTCGCAGAGATTGCCAGCGTCGATTTATACGGCGCATATTTTGTCGAGCCTTGTTGCGTATAGCGATGAGTCTACCATATTCGGGGTTGGCACTTCATTCGCTTTATGTGCAGCGTTGAGTGATCGCCCGTCCGGCGTTGAGTAATCGTCAGTATGTGATGTTAGTATTGTAAGAGAGCAACCTATGTCCGAAGTATTTGTCAGCCATGTCAATAACAATGATGCCACTGCAACCCGAATTTGTTTTGCATTGAGGCAGGCCAGAATTGGTACATGGGTCGATCACATTCATGGTCCTGTCCGGGACGATTTGGTCGCCAGGGAAATGGAAAAAGCGATTAAGCGCTGTCAGGCTGGATTGCTTGTTTTGTCGGAAGACAGCCTTTATTCGCGGAAGTGTTCGCGTGAATGGCAGACTATCCTGGACCTGAAGAAGCCGTTGTACGTGGCGCTCATCGAACCTGTGCCGCCCGACGATTTGCCAGCAGTCCTGTGGGACCGCACGATCCCGTACATCGATCTCACCTATGATGTGGATCAAGGGTTAGCGGCGCTGATCAGTACCATTGATGGGACCGTAGCGCGACACTGATCTGGCTGAGATACTGAGCGTAGCATTAATGGCACGTGGGTTGCTTGTAGTTAGTGTACTCGCGGGCTAAACTTTCCTGCTGGAAAGTCAAAGGCATCCGCGAGTGTCACGGGTGCTTTCACTTTGTATTATGGAGGAGAAGGAATGCGAAAAGCGATCAGCGCGTTGAGTTTGATTTGTCTATTGCTAGTAACTGCCGTTGGCCTCAATGCAACAGTCACCAATGCGCAAAGCGCAACGGCCACCGTTGTTCCAACTAGCGCATCTATCAGTGTGTTCCCTGGCGAAACATGGGCACAAACGTACATTGCGCAGCAAAATTTCCAGAAGGGTTATATGTTCTGGATATCGACGCGTAAAGAAATCTGGGTACTAATCGCCGCAAATGTCGGCGACAGAACGGGCGAGTGGCGCGTCTACCAGGACACATTCAAAGATGGTGAGATGGAGCTAGATCAGTCGCTGATTGCTCCCATCGGCCTGTTCCAACCTCGACGCGGTTTCGGCAAGATCTGGCGTCAACCGTCAGAACTATTCAATCTGCTGCTGTGGGGAACCACGCCGGAGTTTGAAGCGTCAACGCCTATTGAGTATCTCACTGGGCCAAATGGTGGCCCTGGGCGCTACCTCATCCTGACGATTGGGCGCGAAATCTTCTCGTTGAACGAAAAAACGGCGGGTCAACCTGGCGGAACGTGGTTCTATGTAGGCAAGCTGACCGAGGGTAATCCGAACCAGGCGACGTTTACGCCTACTCCCGCAGGCGCTGCACCAGCGGCGACTGTGGCACCTACGACGGGTGGAATAGGCCCCATTGTAACGCCTGTAGGCACTGCGGCGGGGTAATTGGCTTATAGACCTCGAATGAAAAATAACACTGGGTGGCTCATCAACCACCCGGTTTATTTTCTGGATGCTCTTGCTGATCTTTCTCATAATCATCGACAGTCACCAACGACCCGCCCGTAATCTCCGAGTTGATGAGTCTACGATTCGCATCGTAGATGAACTCGGCCTCGATGCGATTATAGCAGCGCCGTCCTACAATCGTCTTGTGAGCGAAAAGCTGTTTGTCGTCGTCGCTGTGCGAAAGATCGTTCATCGGATTGATGCGAACCTTAATCACCTCGCCACACCGATTGCAACGGATGTAGTAGTACAGTCCCACATCGTCGCCACGCTTGATTGATGGACCTGGCGCAAATATATTCGCAATCTGCCGTAGAAAGTTCATACTATACGGCTCCTTTCAAGTTAACCGCTCAAGAATTGCAGTTGTCATGATTTCGGTATTGGCGCTGCCACCGAGATCGCGGGTCAGGATATTGTCACTCAGCGCATGGCGAACTGCTGATTCTACCTGGCGGGCCGCGTCGGCACAGCCCACATAATCAAGCAGCATAGCCGCGCTCAAAATCGCACCGATGGGGTTGGCAATGCCTTGCCCCGCGATGTCGGGCGCGGACCCGTGGACAGGCTCAAAATACGCAACACCAGACGAGCCGATGTTAGCCGACGGCGCGATGCCCAACCCGCCGATCAGCCCCGCAGCTTCATCCGAGAGGATGTCACCGAAAAGGTTCGTGGTCACGATCACATCGAAGCGTCGCGGGTCTTTGACCAGCCACATTGCACACGCATCCACCAGGAGTTCGTCGTAGCTCACATCGGGGAATTCGTCGGCCACACGAAAGCAGCATTCGCGGAACAAGCCATCCGTCTCCTTGAGAACATTGGCCTTATGGACAATGGTAACGTGCCTGCGAGGCCGTTTCTGGGCAGCTTCAAACGCATAGCGTGCGATCCGCTCCGACGCGCGAACCGTGATCACGCGCTCGGTGATCGCGGTATCACCTTCGCGACGTTCGCGCCCGGAATACATCCCCTCGGTGTTTTCCCGCACGATCAGCAGATCGATGCCAGCAGGGCTGCCAGGAACAGAGAAAGTAGGTCTCAAGTTGACGTACAGGTCGAATAGTTTGCGCATCGACAGGACCGGACTCGAATAGCCTGCGACTTTGGTGGAAGGCGAGGAAGTGGCACCGAACATCGTTGCGTCTGCCGCTCGAATTGCTGCCTGTGTCTCCTCCGGCAACGCATTGCCCCGCTGTTGAAAACATTCCCATCCAGCTTCTGCATGGGTAAACACGATCCCCAGGTTGAGCGCTTCAAGCACACGCGCCGCCGCTGGAATTACCTCTTTGCCCACGCCATCGCCAGTAATCAGGCATACCGTAATTGGCTGCGTCACGCTCACTTGGCACCCTCGGCAGCAAGTTTGGCTTTGAGCATTGGGATCAGCCCACCAGCTTCCATGATTGCCTTCAGTGACGGCGAAAGTGGCGGAAAGTCGAATGTGCCGCCCGCGCAAATCACCTGGTAATTGTCGGAATCTACAATCACGATCTCGCCATCCTGAATTGCTTCGGCAGCGGGTGGGCAAACTACCGGCAATAATCCACCGTTAACCGCGTTACGGAAGAAAATCCGTGCAATGGATTTAGCCACCAGCACTTTGACGCCCGCCGCGACTAAACAGGTCACGGCCTGCTCACGCGAGGAGCCATTACCCCAATTTGTTCCGCCCACAACGATATCACCCGGTTTGACATTTGCCGCGAAGCTCGGATCGAGGTCTTCGAGCGCGTGTTTCGCCATCTCAGCCACATCGGTTACGGTGTACGTGTATTTGCCAGGAAAGATTACGTCGGTGTTGACGTTGTTCCCATATTTCCAGGCGCGTCCTTGATATTGCATTTCGACCTTCCTTGAACAGTCAGCGCATGAATTTTATCGCTGTTCAGTCCAAACTTCACAGCAATTGATTCGCGTAATATTTCTATCCGGTTATAGTTGCAGTCAATGTGACTGGGATGAAGGATGATTTAGCACTATGCGTATACGCTCTTTAATCGTTGCCCTGTGTATATTCGTGATGTTTGCTGCAATCGAAATCCTGCCCGCACACGCTGCCAATTTTTCTTCCCCACAGGCAATGCTAACGAGCTACTACAACGACATCAGTTTGCACGAGTTTCAAGCCGCCTTTGCGATGTGGATCAATCCGCCGCAAAGTTACAATAACTTTGTCGTAGGCTACTCGGACACTGATCACGTGACGCCATATCTGGGCGATTACGAGCCAATCAACGCAAATGCTGGATTCGTGCCGGGTGTGCTCGTCGGCTACCACACGGACGGCAGCGTTATCGCTTATCATGGTTGTTTTAACGTGACTTTCAATACAGCGGGATGGGCGATCACGGGTGCGGCGTTCGACAACCTATCGGATACACTGCCTGACAACGATCTCATTCTAGGGTATCTGAGCCTTGATTGTCGTTCAAGCGTCGTTGTATTCCCAACGGCGGCTCCCAGTCCCACACCCAATGGGCTTTACCTGACTCAGAAGGCGTACAGCACGCTGGCCCATTACTACGAGTTAATCAATCAAAAGGATTTCGCCAGCGCCTATGCGTTGTGGCTGCACCCGGTTGACGGCCCCAAACCGAACGGCGCACCTCCGCAGGACTATCGCCTGCCATACAACGACTTCGTGAGCGGCTACGCGACCACAAAATTCGTAGACGTCTACCCCGGTGTCTACGACGAGGAGGGTGGATCGGCAGGCCACGGCTATCTGGATGGTAAGTTTCCCGTGATGCTGATCGGTGAGCATACCGATGGAACCTACGTGAGTTATGTCGGCTGCTACATCATGGGCGGGATGCAAGGGATTGACTTCGGGATTGTCAGCGGGGCATTCAAGCAAGTCTCGAATGGGCTGGACGTGCCGAGTCTCAAGGCTAATCTGCCGGTGTTGAAAAGCATCTGCGCAGAATTGAGTGGAAGCCTGAGATACTGAATATGGTGATAATGCGCCAACAGGCAATAGCACAATAGCGCCCGATGGTTCAAAAGGGCTGGAGTTCAAGCTGAAGAATTCAATATGCAATTGTATTACAAGATCAGTTGTGCCTGATTAAATAGCGCTTACAATATGTTGGATTGGGGATATTCAACGCAGAATACGAGGCTATACTTCATGGTTATACTTTCCCCCTCCCCCACATTGCGACGGCAGATTCTCGTCGCCCTGGTGTTCGCTCTCGTCGTCGCGGGATGTAGTTCCGCACCGCAAATTACGCCCACTGCCATAAACACTCCAAAACCCAAAACCACGTTTGCGATTTCTGGCTCGTCTACAGCGCTTTCCGTTCTGCAGGCCCTTCAGCCTGCATTTGAAGCAGATAATCCTGGTTATGCCCTTCAAATCCTGGAAAGCACCGGAAATTCTGGTAACAGCAGTGCAATCACAGGTATCAAAGACAAAACACTGGATTTTGGGGCACTGACTCGCGACCTTACTAGCGACCAGAAAGCGTCAGGCATCGGCGGTGTGGAGTTTGGACGTGCATCGATTGCGGCCTTCGTTCATCCTGGCGTCAGCATTACCAACCTCACTGGTCAGCAATTGATTGACATTTATGGGTGGCCCTGACCTGCCAATTGTGCTCTATGTCCGCCAGGCAGATGAGAACGTTACAGTAAAGCTGCGCGACGCTTTTTTTGGTAAAACGCCATTTCCGTCCAGCGCCCAGCTTTTAACGAGCAGCAAAGATATCGTTACCGCCGTATCCGGTACGGCAGGTAGCATTGGATATGGCGGCTGGCCCTCAGTGGTCGCAGCGCAGGCACCCATTAAGCCGGTATCCCTTGCCGGTGTGGCACCAACTGACAGTAACTATCCAGTGGTTAATTCACTCATCGTTGCCTATTTAAATGAGCGGCAAGCTGATATCCGACCTTTAACTGACTGGCTGATGTCGAAAAAGGGACAGGATGTGCTTGTGAAGCTGGGAGTAATCCCAGAAGCGACTAAATAAGCAAATATGTGCTGAACCTGAGCGACCGTATGATTTTGGCAACCTACGGCTGTGATTTGGCGGCATTCGACCTAGTACTGACCTCAATATCCCTTGGAATAGCAATAAGTGGTGCAAATTAAATTTGCACTACTGCGCCTCTCAAGGAACCGTTGTTCCATCCGTATAGGGGTCAGGTCTGTGAACGTTCAGTATCGACATCGTTACAACCAACAATAGAGTGGTCTATGAAACCTCCAAAACGTTTGCGGAATCTTACGCTTAATGTGAAAGTCGGCGCGTTGCTGATTATCGCATTCGTGATCTTACTGGCTGCCGTGACGATTGTACTCGTTGTTAATATCGATACGTTGACATCGCAGGTCAGTCATGAACGCACGGTTCAAGAAGTAAGCTTGATCCGGGCACAGTTCCAGCAATTTAGCAACTCGTTTCTCAGTACAGTGCGTATTCTGGTTGGTGTGCCAGGTATTGGAGACGCTGTGGTCACCAATAGTCCTGAGCATTTGCAGACCTCATTGCTGGTCGCACTGAAAAACATTGACGTAGATCAGGTAACTGTTTACGACGTTCATGGAAAGCTCATTCTGAAACGATCCCAGAATGTGGCGATTGCGGAGGACGTTATTCCAAGCCGTTTGATCTCTTTGGGCTTAATTGGTGTTGAGGTAACGGAACTTATTCCAGAAAGCGGTTCCACAACCGACGCGAGTTCGGGTATTGTGATAATAGCCGCAGCACCAGTAAAGAACGCGGCTGGCGATGTGGTAGGCGTTATTTTCGCTGAAAAGAAAATCAGCAATAAAGTTCTGGAACAAATTAACTTTGGGCGCGGTGATATTCAGCTTTCTCTGTTGTACCGGAGCAACGTACTGGCAAGCACTGCCAGTGGCTCGGTGGACGCCAGTGGTTTGCCCGGTAACGAAGCGATTCAGCAAGCTGTCAACGGGCAAGTATGGATTAGCCCTAATTACATCAGCGACAACAAGGGACATCAGGAGTCGCTGGCGTATGTGCCCATCCAGATTGGACGTAACACAGAAGCCATTGGCGTACTTCAAGTTAATATTGATCAACTTTTTGCCTTTCAACAAATCCTCATTCGTTCAACTTTGCTTGTGGTCAGCGCACTGGCGCTTGGCACAATGCTCTTCATCCTCCTATTTATGCGTCTGGGCATCGTGGATCCACTTCGACAGCTTACAGTGGTGACGCAAACTATGTCGCATGGCGATTACTCAGCACGCGCTACCGTAACAAGTACTGATGAAATCGGACAGCTTGCTGGTTCCTTTAACGGGATGGCTGATCAAATCAAGGGCCTCATTAACAGCCTGGAACAACGTGTGAGTGAAACACAAGCAGCCCGTGAACGTGCTGAACGTGCCGATCAGGTCAAATCAGCGTTCCTGGCAAGTATGTCGCACGAACTGCGAACACCATTAAATGCGGTTATCAATTTCACGCAGTTTGTCATCGATGGAGATGTGGGACCTGTCAATCAGGAACAGGTAGACATGTTGAGTGAAGTCGTCGGGAGCGCCAAGCATCTGTTGAACCTGATTAATGACGTGCTGGACATTTCTAAAATCGAGGCAGACTCCCTGAGACTGTTTATTGAAGATAATATTGGCCTCTCTGAAATTCTGGACAATGTTGTGTCGATTGGTCGAGGGTTGCTGGCAAATAAGCCTGTTCAATTTCAGACAGCCATTAGCGACAATCTTCCGATGGTGCGAGGGGATCGCCAGCGTATTTTTCAAATTCTGCTCAACGTTGCCTCGAATGCCTGCAAATTTACCGAAACAGGAGAAGTTAAACTCTCTGCCCACGAATCCAACAATGAAATCATCATTGAAATAGCAGATACCGGACCCGGTATTTCGGCGCAGGATCAGCCTCTGGTCTTTGAGGCGTTTAAACAAACTAAGGCCGGATTAATTAAGGGTGGAGGAACAGGATTAGGAATGCCTATCGCCAAAAGCTTGGCTGAAGCACACGGAGGTCGTCTTTGGCTGGAAAGCGAGCTGGGCAAGGGCAGCCGATTCTACGTTGCCCTTCCGATCAAATCCAACGAATTAGTACCAGAATTGCTTTAACCGCAGGGAATTTCTATGAGCAGTCAACCCGTTGTACTCTATGTTGAAGACGATGCACAAAGCCGCAAGATCCTCCGCGTGATCCTTGAGAAGAGAATGGCCTTGCCGCATGTTACAATCCTGGAAAATAGCCTGAATTTTCGAGCAGTAGTCTCGGCTCTCGATCCCAAACCGGACATTATCTTTCTAGATATCCACATGCAACCCCATAACGGCTTCGAGATGCTAGAAATGTTACGTCAGCTTGAGTGGCCCCAGTCTATTCCTATTATTGCGTTGACAGCCAGCGTGATGAGTGAAGAAATTCAGCAGCTAAGGACAGCCGGGTTCAATGGTTGCCTTGCCAAACCGATTGACCTGCAAACGTTCCCTGAAGCGTTCAACCGGATTTTAGCCGGTGAAACTATCTGGCGTATCACCAGCTAATACATACAATGGAGAGGCACAATGTTGCTGGAGCAGAAATACATCTTCATCGTCGAAGATAATCCACAAAATCGAGTTGTTTTCAAATTGGCTCTCATTCGACATGGTGCTGTAGTAGAGTTTGAGAGATGGGGTCAGGAAAGTATTCAGCAATTGAAAAGGCTTCCACAGATTGATCTGATCATCTTGGATTTGATGTTAGCATATGGAATTTCCGGATTTGATCTATTTGACGAGATCCGTGCGTTGCCAAGATTTGAGGATGTGCCAATTATTGCGGTATCCGCAATGGATTCAGCCCTGGCTATTCCTAAATTGCAGTCCAAAGGTTTTTCAGGATTTATCGCCAAACCTGTAAATATCGATCTATTCCCAAAGCAGATTGCCCGGATCATCAGGGGTGAACGTATCTGGTATTCATCGGTTGCGCCGTTGTATGAAAATCCAACGCACGATATTAACATGGAGAAATGATATGAGTCAGGCTCATGCGCTTATCGTCGATGACAACGTTCAAAACCTAAAAGTGCTTGCTCAATTGCTTGCCAAGCAGCATACCAGCTGCACAGAGGTTGCCGACCCAAGGAAATTGCCGGATATACTGCCCAATCTACAACAGGTCGATGTTGTATTCCTCGATTTGGAAATGCCCACGTTGAATGGTTACAGCGTGAAAGATGTATTGAGATCTCACTTCGGTGAGATCCCCATTATTGCCTATACAGTACACGTCAGCGAAATCAATGTCGTTCGCCATGCAGGTTTTGACGGTTTTCTGGGCAAACCTCTCGACAACATGCGTTTCCCAGACCAGCTGGCACGAATCTTACGTGGGGAAGCTGTCTGGGACTGGCGTACCGGGTAAAAACTACATCACCGAATAGTTCGCTAGCGATTTCGTCTGAGCCGGACATCAGCGTAGACAGCCACGACCAGGACGAAGCCCTTGAGCAAATATTGCCACTCGGACGGAATATTCATGATTTGAAGGCCGTTGGTAAGGCTCGCCATGATCAGCGCACCCACCATTGCTCCGAGAATGGTTCCTTCGCCGCCAAGGGTTGAAGTACCGCCGAGAATGCAGGCAGCAATAGCATCAAGTTCGTAACCCTGACCAGCCGCCGTAGTACCATAGCCAACATAAGAGGCCAGCGCGATACCCGATATGCCACACAGGAACCCCATCAGAATAAAGATCGTGAAGATGTTATTCCGGATATTTACGCCAGACAGCCGTGCTGCCTCACGATTGCCGCCGATGGCGTAGGCATAGCGCCCGAAGCGGGTATTGTTGGAAACGTAGGCAATGACGACAGCGACGAAAGCAAGCAAAAGAACCGGAACTTGAACACCGTTGTATTGATTAACGATGTATACGTACCCTGCCACCACGAGAGCAAACCCTGTAGTTTTGGCGAGATCAAGATAAATCGACGGTAAATCAAAGCCATACTTGAGCTTTCTCTGCCGACTGAGAAACATATTGAAGTACAGAAAGACGATTACTGCGACAGCCAGTAGCCAGCCAACCCAGGTCGGCAAGTACCCCTGCGAGATCTGCAAAAACCATCCGCCTTCTGCGGATATGGTCTTGCCCTGGGTTACGATCAAGATGGCACCAGTGAAGACCCACAGCCCCCCCAGCGTGACGATAAATGCCGGAACCCGGAGCTGCGCGATGATATACCCCTGGACGACGCCAACAAGCGTTCCGACAAGCAATGAAATTACCACCGTGAGTAGTGCCGTTAAGCCTTCTTGACCAGGGAGGATATGCGGCCAGATCTGTGTCTGCAAGACAGCCACTATCACAGATACAAAGCCAGCCAGCTTTCCGACCGAAAGGTCAATGTTTCCCGTCACAATGACCAGGACCATACCTACCGACAGAAAGCCGGTGACTGTCATCTGGCGGAACAGATTCGAGAAATTCCGGGCACTTATGAATGCGCCGTTAGTCTGCCACGAGAAAAATATCGTGATTACGATCAGGGCACCAATGAGACCATATGTTTGGAGGTTGGCGCGGAAGCGCCTGCTAAGACCGCCAGCCTCGCCTTGCGTTTGGACCGGAGTTGTAACTGAGGCCATAAGACCCCCTTCCTTGAGTAAACTGATTATGCGGTGATACTGGTTACTGATTGACTGGCATCAGCACTGGCTAATGTTACGCCGGTGGCTAGCGCCATGATTTTTTCTTGTGTTGCATCAGCAATATCGAGCGTGGTCGTAGAATGGCCTTCGGACATGACCATTACGCGGTCACTCATGCCCAGGACTTCTTCAAGTTCGCTCGATATCATAATAATCGAAATTCCCTGCTCTGCCAGATCGTTCATCAATTTATAGATTTCGTATTTGGCCCCCACGTCAATGCCTCGCGTAGGATCATCCATGATGAGTATTTTGGGCCTGGACATGAGCCATTTCGAAATGACGACCTTTTGTTGATTGCCGCCTGATAATGAATCAACATGAACTCCGAGATTAGGCGCTTTGATTGACAGACTTTTAGCGTATTGCATACTCGATTTGAGTTCAGCTTCGTCGTCGATCCTGAACCAGGTGGCAAATTGATTCAAATTTGCCAGCGAAATATTCTTCAAAACGGACTGAATGAGAATCAGTCCATGTCGTTTTCGATCCTCTGGAACGAGGCTAATGCCATGTTGCATTGCCTGCCGCGAATTTTTGACAGACAGCTTATGGCCTTCCAGTTTTATGTTGCCCTCAGTGATCCTGCCGTATTCGCCAAAAATAGTCATGACGAGTTCAGTGCGTCCAGACCCCATCAGCCCTGCAATGCCAAGAATCTCACCCTTGCGGAGGTTGAACGATACTCCCTTGAGCACCTCCCGATCCTCTCCTGGAGCCATGGCGTGCAGGTTTTCGACTTCAAAGATCACCTCGCCGGGATGACGATTTCCCTTGGGGAAGCGTTCTTTCATCTCGCGCCCAACCATGTAGCTGACGAGTTTTTCCCGATTCAGGCTCTTGGTCGGCTGCGTTGTAATGACCTTGCCATCACGCATGACCGTAATCGTATCCGCGATGCGGAAAAACTCTTCGATCTTATGCGTAATATAGATACAAGTCACGCCATGCTCTTTTAAAGTCTGCAAAATCTCCATGAGCTTGTCGATTTCAGCTTCGCTCAGTGCGCTGGTCGGCTCATCCAGGATCAATATCTTTGCATTTTCGGAAAGCGCTTTTGCAATCTCGGTCATCTGCATCCGGCCAACGCCCAGAGTCTTGAGAAGCGCCTGGGGCAATATATCAAGGTGATATTTTGCCAGGAGTTGTTGAGAATCTGAATAGAGTTTATCCCAGTTGATCGATCCGTTTTCAACTGGCTCTTTGCCAAGATAGATATTCTCGCCAACCGTCATACTGGGGACGAGGGTGAGTTCCTGATACACAATGGCGATACCCTCTTCGGTGGCCTGGCGTATCGAGCGATTCTCCAGTTTCAGTTCGCGCCCTTCGTAAAGTATCGTTCCCTCGTAGGTTCCCCACGGGTAAACCCCCGCCAGAATCTTCATCAGCGTTGACTTCCCGGCACCATTCTCGCCGCATAGCCCGTGGATCTCGCCACGCCGAATCTGCAACGATACGTCACTTAAGGCCGTGACGCCGGGGAACTGCTTTGTGACGTTTTTAATGTCTAGGATGATGTCATGGGTATCGTCAGTCATAAACTCTATATCCTTGGTTTGTAAAGGGGGCCTCCCCAGGATACGCATAATCGCAATCCGGCAGGGAAGCCCCATTCATTACTTCATAGAAGGCACACCAAAAGCTCAATAACTAGGTTCATGGCTTAGTATACGTCAGCCTTGATATGCCGACAAAAATCACCCTTAGCTGGCCTTGGTGGCCTCCATTGTTGCCTCTTGTGTTGGCTTGGGTGGTCTCTGAGCGTCGGGGATATCCTTGTAAACATCGTCATAGGTCTGGAAGCCGCTCTTGACGATCACGTCGTAGATGTTGTCTTTGGTGACCTGTACGACTGGCAGGAAGTCAGCCATCACGTTACCTTGCTGGCTCTTGTCATTGGTCAGTTCGGCCATCGTGTAGGACTTCAAATCGGCAACGGTTTTGCCCTGGAGCAGATTGTCAGCCAGATCAACGGCCAACGGCGACAGCAAACGGATGTCCTTGAAGATCGTCACAGTCAGTTCGCCCTTGACGATGCTGTTGCAGCCATCAGCGGTAGCATCCTGACCTGAGATCGGAACTTTGCCGGCCAGCTTCTGGGCGCGCAACGCTTGCAGCGCGCCGAGTGCAGTACCGTCATTCGACGCCACAACGGCGTCAACTGCGTTATTCTGCGCCGTCAGGATGTTCTCCATCAGTTTTTCGGCATTCGTCGCGTCCCAGTTCTCCACCCACTGATCGGCAACAACTTTGATGATGCCTGCATCAACGTAGGGCTGGAGGATTTGATCTTGACCTTGACGGAACAGGATCGCGTTGTTGTCGGTCTTCGCGCCGCCGAGCTTGACCAGTTTGACCGGGTTGTCCTTGGTCCACTTGCCGGTATCAGTCGCGCTCTTGATGCCGAGCGCGGTCAGGATACCCTGCGACTGCCCGTTACCAACCGCAATGTTGTTGAAGGACAGATAAGCAGCGATATTGGTCGATTTGATCAGGCGGTCGTAGGCGATAACCTTCACACCAGCCTTGGCGGCGTCGTTGGCAGCGGTTGCAGCAGCGTCACCGTCCTGGGCGATGATGATCAGAGCCTTGACGCCCTGGGTGATCATGGTTTCGATCTGGTCGTTCTGCAGCTTGGCGTCCTGGTTGGCCTGCTGGCTCACGACATCATAGCCCTTGTCTTGCAGCAACTGTGTCATGAGTTTGTTTTCAGCCGGCCAACGCTCAGTCGCGAAGTCTGAGAAAGAAAGACCTACTTTGATCTTTGCTTGCGCGCGCGCAGGCGCACCAAATGCGAACAGGCTAAGAACCATTGCTACTGAAAGCATGGCCGCAAATAAACGGGCGATTTTACCGGACATTTCTGACTCCTTATATTTGAATAGCGCAGCTAATTAAGCATCAGGGGTTGGCAAAATTTACCCAACTACTTTCCAGCATCTCCTTTCTATTTGCCTCTTGCCGTCACCAAACTGATCGACCCGGTGCCACGGTGACACCGGGTGGCATATTAACGCCAGCCGGAACACTCGGCCTGACGATAGCCGATTAATCACAGTCCTTCTACACGATGGTTATAACTCATTTCACGCCAACCATCCTGGGATTGCCTGGGGTTAACATTTCAGTGCCCCCATCGCCGCGTAATCCTCGCGTTGGGTCCGTAAACACAATATCCAGCACAGCAGCAACCGCGCCCATCACACACGCATCGTCACCCAGCCTGGAAATTTCAATTGCTACGCTGTCGCTCAATGCGCGGAACGCCTGCTGATTGATAACGTTTACAATCGTCGGTAGAAATGGTTTTAGTGCAGGACTGAGTGCGCCACCGATGACGATGAGCTGGGGATTAAACGTATTGATCAAGTTAATGATACCCACTCCGAATAACTGGCTAACCTGCGCAATGGCCTCGTAAGCGACTGCATCGCCTTCGCTAGCGGCCTGGGCAATTAAGTCTACACTCAGTTTTGAGAGATTGCCCTGTATTATGTCAAGCACTTTGGTTGAACGACCTGTTTGTGCCTGATCCATAACATATTTGATAATGGCTGGCGATCCAGCGACTTTTTCCCAGCAGCCATGTCGCCCACAGGCGCACAAAGGGCCAGACGGATCCAGAACCATGTGTCCGACCTCGCCAGCATAGCCATCTATACCCTGAAACAACTTTCCGTCGATCATTATCCCTGCGCCAAGCCCGACACTACTGGCGCTCAAGTATATAAAATCATGATAATTGGCAGCAACTCCAAAATAGTGTTCGGCCAATGCTGCCGCGCTGCCTTCATTGACCGCATGGACTGGTACGCCGAACTTCTTTTCCCACAGTGCCTGAAACCGGATGTCACGCCAACCGAGGTTCGGCGCAAATTTCAGTAATCCTTCGTCAATTTTGACCAGGCCGGGCAGTCCTAGCCCGATCCCCAGTAGTTTCCATCCTAGTTTCTTACTTTCCCGCTCGGCGCGACGCGCCAGTTTTTCCGCAATTGAAATCACTTCATCGGATAGTCTGGTATCAAATTCAACGCGATCTCGCCATTGAACAGTAGCCACAAAGTCTGTGAGAACCGCCTCAACAAAACCGACCCCGATTTCGACGCCGATAGCGCAGCCACCTGCCGGGTTTAGTTCAAGTCCAGTCCCAGGGCGGCCCCCCTGAGAAAGTTGTAAACCCATCTCGCGTACAAGATTCAGCGCGATCAACTCATCTACCAGACTGGAAACTGTTGCACGTGTTAATCCAGTTGCCGCCGCTAAACTCGCCCTGGTTCGACAATGGGTGGTGCGTAGATGGTTGAGAATTAGGGCGATGTTGAGGCGGCGAATTAAATTTTTGTCAGCAGACTTGCGAAGAGTATTCACTTTGGTTTTTTGATTATGAAATGCCCAAGAGTCTAATTTGTTTAATTACTATACAAAGTATAGTCTTGAAGATTTCTCATGTCAACAAAAAGTTACAGGGTTAATCGCAAAGTTCCGACAGATGTGGATGCCAACCCAATGTTAAGGGTCTTCATTTTGAGAAGGATAGACAGGCCCAAGGGAAGCTATCAATAGCATCGATCAGTGCAAAATTATGCGGCCCATCGAGTTGCCATGATGTCTGTCAAGAGACTGCCAAATTTGATGCGGAGAGATTGCCAGCGCCGAGCCTAGCGGCTCAGCACGTAGCTGCCCTGAAGCTGTGCAATCCGCAAACGGGAAACTTCGGACAGCATCCGGGTGATAGGCCGTACACAATATAGCGATTTGCCGATCCATAGCTTTTCGTAAGTGAGCGGGGTATCCGCGAGGAACGCATTGGCACGATTTAACGCTTGCTGTACACGCGATCCGTCAATCAGTCCTGCCTCACTCGCTGCGCACAGGCCAATAACAGCGTAGCCTGTTTCCTCGTGGGTCGAAGCGCCAAGACCCCAGCCACCATCACTGTGTTGAGACTCAATCAGGCAGACAGAGGCACGATGGGCAAGCTCATTGGCGGCTGGTACTGGCAGGCGAGCAAAAGCACGGGCTAGTTCGGCAGTAGCATAGACATAGGATACGTGCCACTTGCAGGTCACTGTACCGCGTTCATCCATTTCGGTACTCAGCCAATCCAGAATCCTGGCGTTCTTTTCATTTTCCGGCCACGCAGCGATCATATGGACATTGGTAGTAACGCTCGGGTTGACTTCGAATTGATAGGTCGTGTAGCAGGTGCCATTGAAGAACAGGGGGCCTGTCACAGCCAACATACGCCGCCGCACCCGCGCCGGAACCTGCAAAGCCAGCATGGACGTTGCTGCGGTATCCAGTTCACCCGGGTTCGGCATATCTTCGCCAGCGGAACCGCCCGATGACAACAGATGTCGTCGATTGCGGTTATAGAGAGCATATTTAAGCGGCGTGATTGCGGCATGGACCGGAACTGTGGTATTGCCGAGTTCGTGCCAGTACAGCAGCGACCAGGCGACCGCAAAATAATCCACACTATCCAGCACGCCGATGAGTCGCCGGTCACGATTGAGCGTTTCGACGTAAGCACTCAGCGCTGGTGCTTCAACGCCTGCTTCCTGAGCAGCAAGAACCGTAACGGCTGATGCGCCGGGCGAACCTGCGATTCCCCCGCACTTGATACTGAACGAATTGATAAAGCGGGTTAGATCGATGCTGCTGTCGTCGTAGACCCGTTCAGCAGTAAAGCCAGCAACCGAAATCATTGGTTCGTAAAAACCGCTCCAGGCCGCAATCTTCTTCGATTTTTTTGTCTCGCTGTCGATCAATTTCTGGACCGAGGGAGGATGAGCAGGAGGAACCAGCCCGAACCGCTTCGCACCGATCCGATCCAGGGCCGAGACGAGCACACCAAATGTGAGCGTCTCCGGTGTTGGAACTGATTCGTGTTGAGCTATCCCAGGCAGTGTCCGGATTGCCGTAGCGGATTCCTGCCCATGCCCAGCGCCGTGCAGTGCCAGCGCTGCCGAATAAGTCGAAATATAACAGTCGTGCCAGGATCGCGGATCGCCCCATGTGCCATCGCCGCGCCGATTTTTGAGCAACCAGTCAATACATGCCGCTTGGTGTGAACCTTCAACCAGACCTGCCGCTGCAATATCGTAAACTGATTGAGTGAGCGTCTCCATTTCGAGACATTGAGTGAGCAGTTCCAGGTTGGTTGACATTACGCTAAAATTCGCCTCTAGGATGCCAGCTTAAATGAAAGAATTATGCGGCAACGAGTACTTTATCGTCCGCTTTTTCCTCTTTGCGCAGTGTGCCGCTCATACGTGGCAAGGTAACGGTAAATGTCGAGCCTTTACCCATCTCAGTTGTAACGAGGATCGTGCCTCCCATGCGGTCTACAAGTTGTTTTGTGATCGCGAGGCCAAGCCCAGTTCCTTGTTTTTCACGCGAGTCACTACCGTCTACTTGCCTGAATACCTCGAAGATATAGTTGATCGCTTCCTGTGGCATTCCGCGCCCGGTGTCACGAACATGAATACGCCAATTCTTGAAATCCTCAGTCGAATCGACAGCGACGGTAACACCGCCTGTTTCAGTGAACTTAATCGCATTGCTGACCAAATTCGTGATGACCTGCTGAAGGCGTTTGGAATCGCACAGAACCCGTTCGGGAACATCTTCCTTAAACTCCGCCTTGAGGTAGATCGATTTGTTGGTGGCGAGGCTCTGCATCGTCTCCAGAAGATCGCTAACCAGTTTGCGCGGCGATTCAGGGGTGAGCACGAGGTCTACGGTCCCGGATTCGATCTTGGCGAGGTCAAGGATGTCGTTGATAAGCGCCAGAAGGCGTCGGCCATTGGTGTGCATGTGCCCGATCAGTTTCTTCTGGCTATCGGGAATCTCGCCTGCCATCCCATTCAACATGATCTCGGCATAGCCGATGATGGCATTCAGCGGCGTGCGCAGTTCGTGAGACATATTCGCCAGGAACTGCGACTTCAATCTGTTGGCGGATTGCGCTTCCTTCGCTGCTTTGTCCAGATCAGTGTTCGCGGTACGCAGCGCAGTCAGACGGCTTTCAAATTCGCCCTGGATTCCAGAGAGAAAAATAAGCTCACCGAGAATCTCAAAGAAGAGAGGCAACACGATTTCGAATATGCCTGTTTTATAACTGGCAGAGTAAAATCGGGGTGAAAGCCATTGGCTGATTGAAGCAGAGCAATAATGGTGAAAAAGGCCACAGCACCCGACGCGGGAGGGCCAATGCGGTAACTAGTAAGACCAACATCAACGCTGGGCCGATCAACGCATTCCAATAACCGTTTATCAGGGCCAGGCTAACCAGGATTTCGAGGAAGGCAAAGGCCAGCATCCAGCCCGCCATCAGCACATTGCGCCGTTCCAGCAACAGGAGTGACGCGATCATGAGCACATTGGAAATGACCAGAAAGATCAGGAAGTTCCAGTCACCTTTTGCGAAGTCCTGAAAGATAAAGACATTCGTGAATATTGCCAGGGAAAGTAAGACGATTAGCAGCACCACCGTGATTCGGATGGTGCGTTCACGGAACGCGACCTCTGGATCAGTTGAACGCGGTTGGAAGTATTTCAGGATAAAGGCGGGAATTCGGAGTTTCATGGTAATTTTCCTGCCATCTCGTGTACTGATTTTATGCAGTTGACCATTAATAAGAGAGATAACAACACCAACGCGCGTCAAGCATTGAGATGCGCAACCCTATCGTAAGGCATTTTAATGAGATGTCAACGCAATGTTACACATTAGTAATGGGGACTGCATTCACCGGGGATTCGTTGCGGTAGGTGACCATGCCGGATTTGCCACCCTTGATTTTGCGGACATAGCGCCGCTCGGTCACGTCAACCAGTACCTGCCCTTCGCCGCGTGAGGCGCTGTAATAGGCGGCTAACCCTGCTGCCTGCTGGATGACGCCGGCGGGAACCGTTCTGCCGCCGCTTTTGATGACCACATGCGCACCAGGGACACCCCGTGCGTGCAGCCACAGATCGTCAGGCTTGCCTTTGCCAAAGGTCACGTCTTCGTTCTGGCGGGCATTGCGTCCGACCCAGATGACCGTCCCGTCGAGCGTCGTGACCTTGAGCGGCCCGGATTTTCCACCTTTGGGCCGCGCCGTTCGCGGGCCACGCCAATAACCATTGGCTTGCAGCACATCCTGGACTTCGCGGATCTCTGGAAAGTTGGCTGCCAGCACGAGATCGGTTTCCAATTGTCGCA
>WNFM01040996.1_pt2 | contig 23334 bp, 25 predicted proteins | sample 5400271 | NCBI WGS metagenome assembly WNFM01 (sample SAMN13153352, study PRJNA577476) | soil metagenome | isolation source: 60 cm saprolite on Douglas fir-dominated hillslope | place: USA:California | collected 2013-09-17 | reverse complement strand
CAAGCTGAGATAGGAACCCGGAACGCAAAAAGGCCGCCCGCGCGATTGCGCGGGCGGCCCGAATACCTACTCGGCGTTGCGCTATTTGGCGGCGACGCCCTTCCATTTCTCGAAAGTTCGGCCACCTGTGTACCCCAGATAGCCCAAGCCAAAAAGCTGCCATAGCCCATCGGGAAGTGCGGTCAGCCAGTGATTGAGACCGGTCGCCATGCGATCGGCGACGGCCGGCTGGAACGCCCAGAGCACGGCGAACGGCATGGTCATCGATCTCCTGGTTGTCGAGAATGGTCGCCGCGCCGTCGCCCGCCACCGTCACCTTGCGCAGCTCGGCGATGCCGTCGCCGTCATAGTCGACGCGCAGATAGCACTCGGTGATCCATACCTCGCGCATCGTCGGATCGAGGGCGCTGTCGCCGCGCCACGGCATCTCGTCCTCGTCCTGGAAACGCTCGAGCCGCTCCAGGCTGTAATCGGCGACATCGTCGCCGGCGAGATCGACCACATTCGCCTTGGGGTAGCCCATTTCGATCAGCTCGGAGACCGTCCGCTTGACGCGGTGGGCGACGAACGGCGCCTCGTCGAGACTGACCGCGCGGCGATCGATGAGGAACTCGTCCGGCGGCAGCGGCTGCACGCGGACGCGGCCGTCGCGAATGGTGCGGCGGATGACGACGTCGTGCAGCATCGGCACCGGCAGCGGTGCGGGCGCCGCGCCGGGAGCGACCGCCGATCCCGGCGCCGGTGGCACCAGCGGAACGGCGGCCGGCATGCCCGGCGCGGCGCCCCCGGAATCCGGCGCCGCTTCGGGCGCGGACTCGCCCGTCGCGGCGGGGGAGGCAAGCGCCGCCGCCTCCGGCGCCATGGACGGGTCGGGGTATTCGTCGTGCTCGATGATCTCGATACCGGGATCGAGGGCGAGGATCTGCAGCTCCGCGTCGCTCAGCCCCTGATAGGTCTCGCGCGTGATGTCCTCGCTCTCGTCCCACCAGATCTTGACCGCGCCGGTCTTCTTCAGCAGCGCATCCTTGAACCAGGCATAGAAATTGGCGAAACCCTCGTTCTGCTGGTTCCAGATTCAGTTGACGTAATCGGTCGCCTGGTCGGCGGCGTCCTCGTCCTCGGGGCCGCTCGGGTTGAAGCGGACGACCTGGTCGCCGGCGGCGAAGATGCGCATCAGCGACGGCATCATGCTGTCGACCGCCTCGGCGACGTCATGCGAGACGACCTGGCTGCGGCCCTCGATCTCGTTGCCGAAGACCTCGCCCTTGTAATAGCGCTCGGCCTGGCGGCGCGCCTGCGCCAGACGCCCGCCCTGATAGCCGAGCGCGTTGTGGATCCTAGCGTCGAGAATGGCGGCGAGGTCGCTGTCGGACATTTTCGGCATGCGGGAGATCCTTCGACAGGGCGCGCGGATTCGCGCGCGGGGCGGCGCGGAACTGTGGCGTAAAATTGGAATTAAATGCGGCAGTAGAAGCAGGATGCCGACGGGCCATCGTCGGCAGTTACGAGCATCCGACGACAAAGGAGGTCCTGCTATCAGATCGCGAACTGGCCGGCTTCCTCGAGCGAGACCGCGTGACGATGCCAGGCTAGTCTCCGAGCTCGCGAATCGTGCTCAGATGGCCGGCGCGCCGTTCCCGTAAGATCCACTTGGCATCGATCGCTACATGCCGTGACGGGCTATCCAGCAGCCGCTCGAGAACTGCACAGCCAAGCTGTTCGTTTAGTGACAGGAGATGTGTTCCCGCCACCGTTTCTACCCAATCGTTCGGATGCTGGATAAGCCTCATCAGTACGGCAAGGCCGCGGTCCGGCATTTTTTTGAGATCGTGGCGTGCCTTCATCATTCGGTCGTAGGCGGCGTTGCCGACCTTGTAGTTTCCGGTTTCCGACAAGTACCATGCTGAATTGCGGCTGCTGTGTAGCGCTCGGCAATCTTGGTCTCTAACGGTGACAAGCCGACGGGATCGCTCATTTCTATTCCCCTATAATCTTTTTGAGCTGCTCGTTCCGAGAAGTCCCGCCACGGGGATCTCGGTGCTGACCGAGTTCATAGATCGACATCGCGCCGCGATACTGGACTAATCTCCAAGCTCACGAATCGTACGCATATGTCCGGCGCGCCATTCGCGTAAGATCAACTCGGCATTGGACGCCACATGTCTTGAGGGGCCATCCAGCAGCCGCTCGAGAATTGCGCAACCAAGTTGTTCGTTTAGTGCCAGGAGATGCGTTCCCGCCGCCGATTTTACCCAATCATTTGGGTGCTGCATAAGCTTCATCAGTACGGCAATGCCGCGGTCTGGCAGTTTCTTGAGATCGTGGCGTGCCTTCATCATCCGGTCGTACGCGGCATTTCCGACCTTGTAGTTTCCCGTCTCCGTGCAAGTACCATGCTGAATTGCGGCTGCGATGTAGCGCTCGGCAATCTTCGTCTCCAACGGTGACAGACCGACGGGATCGCTCATTGTCTAATCCCCTATGATGTCTAATCCCCTATGATCCTTTTGAGCTGCTTGAGGCCAAATTCATATTGCTTGTCGAAGGGCTGACCACGAAGCCAATCCCGAACTTTCTGCCCTTCGGAAATTTCCTGTTTAGACGAGTAAAATCCGCCGATTGCGTGATGATCAACGTTCGGCAACGGGACCATATTATCGAAGGTATGGATGGCTTGCGGGCCGAATTGATCCGTCTTCGGCTCCTCAACGATATGATGCCACGACTTACCGTCTCCGGCAGGGCCTAGATAATTTTTAATCGCCCTTGCCGAGTCGAAAGAATCCCGGGCGCCTTTGGATTCGGCGGCCGCTTTTGCAGCGAGTCGCGTGGCTTCCAATTCCGCCTTGACGCCTCCGGCATCCGAAACTATTCCGGCGAGAGCGGATCGGGAGAGACGGCGAGGTGGAGACGCCACGCACGACGCGGCCAAGCGAGGCGACTAGGATTTTGCCCGATCAGGCGGCAGCCCGGTCCGCGCTGGCACAGGAGCGCATTGCCGGACCATCGGCGCGACGGCGGGTTGCTTTGCGACGCGTGCCCTCGACGGCGGCGGTCGGCGGGACGACAGCGAAACGGCGCCGTCTCGTGAGAGGGCGCAGGTCAGCTCGTGTCAGCGAATCTGCGGTGGGAGGGTCAGGTCGGAAGAGCGCGGACGCAAATTCCGAACATGCCTGGAATGCGATCTGTCAAGAGAAAAATTCCGTATCGGTCATTTTTTCTTGCAAAGCGATCGTCCCGTCATCAGGGCTATCGCCACTATATCAGCTTAAGGCGAATTTTCCCCCCGTCCGGCACGTCGCGGATCTGCGTGGCGAATTCGCCGCGATAACGCAGCGACTTGACCGCATCCCAGGAAAACAGATTGTCAACAGCGTAGGCCCCCCGCCGACAAACGGGATCTTCGGCACGAGCCGCATATTGACCGGTAACCGGCCGTTGCGAACCTGCCATTCATGGGCTAGCGGATGACCCGTCAGAAAGCGGTAATCCGACAGGATCAGGCCGGCCCATTCCTCGAGGCTCGATGCAAGCGGTTTGGCCGCCCCCGTTTCGGCATCAAATGAACAGATATCCTCTCCTTTTATGCAGAATTGATTGCCGAAGATGTCTTCGGCGAAAAAGAAACACCCGCTCGCGAGATCTTCATACGAATCGACCCATGTATCCGTAGCGTTCCAGACATCGAGCCCGTAAATGTTCCCGGCGGACCGCATCGGGAATACGTGGAGCGCGGATTCAAAGGCGTAGAATCCATTTCGCCGTCGCAGGAATCCTGTCAATTCGCGCCATCTCATCGCATTCGGCACGGGCGCTGAGGCGGACCTCCCCGCCGGAAACTCAAGCAACGAGTCGGTCGCGATGGAGAAGAGCTTGTCGAGAGATTTGCCCACCGTCATTCTCCGATCTTGATCCGGACCTTACGCACCGTCCGGAAGTCCCCGGCATTGAGCGCCGATGCAGGCACCAGCACCGCGATTGTCAGAAGGATTGATCGGGCGCACGCTGGCCCCTGCGCCCCCTTCCTCAAACATTTTAGGCGGATACGGCCCGATTCCGATCTTGCCCGCCCAAGGAGGTGCGAGTGGCAGCGGCGCTGGAAGTATCGGAACGCCACGCCCGTGCTCGATATCTTCCTGGGGCGTCTCTCGCTGGAATTCCCTCTTAATTTTGTAGGAAGGGTCCTCCTCGTCTTTCTTACCGCCCTCGTCAGAAGCAAGTTGAATAATCGAATTCGGTTGAAGATCGCTGCTGACCCGCGGCCATCCGGTGCCCTCGAGCGAATCGCCGGACCGGTCGAGACCAACCGGGACTGGCGGAGGACTGACTAGCGTCGCTTGCTGCGGCGCCGCCGAGAATGGCCATGGCGCCACCGGGTTTGCCTGCGGTGGCGTCCAATTGTCGGGGTTGAGCGCGAAATGCTCGGGGCCGATCCGCGAGGCCACACCGGCGAGGAGCTGCGCATGGATGTCGTCGAAGGACGGATCCGGCCAGTCGGGTAACGGCATCGGCTCAGGCGGCTCCGGTGCACCGAGGCGATCGGGCAACGGGGTCGGACCCACCACGTCGGACCAGTCATAGGAAGCGGGATCGAAGAGCCAGGACGGCGCCGGATTCCGGGATGCATTCCACGGGTAGCGCGCGCGTTGCTGCGCCGCGACCGGCACGACGCCGCGCAGGAGGTCGAAGAGGCCCATGGCGATTGCTCCGGCGAGCGCGGATCGGGGAGGCGGCGAGATGGAGACGCCGCGTCGGACGCGGACAGGCGAGGCGACTAGGACGTTGCCCGATCAGCTGGCGGCGCGGTCGGCGGAGCCAGCGAAGGAGCACCTTGCCGGAGCATTGGCGCGACGACAGCAAAACGGCGCCGTCTCGTGAGAGGGGCGCCGGTCAGCCGTTTGTCAGCGAATCTGCGGTGAGAGGATTAGATCGGAAGAGCGCGGACGCAAATTCCGAACATGCCTGGAATGATATGTTTCTCTATCCGATCTGTCAAGAGAAAAAATCCGTATCGGTCATTTTTTCGGTAGTACGCCGCCGGCGAGTCAGAGTGGTCTCATGCCGACGCTGGTCGCCTATGAGAGCGATGGTCCCCGCCCCTGCGGCGAGGTGGTGCTCGACGATGGCAGCCGCATTCGCGTCTCCCTCGGGGCGGATGGCGTCGCGATCGAGCGTCTGCCCGCTGGCGGCATCGCGCACGAGCTGCTCTTCCGGGCCTCGCCGGATCTCGCCGCCTGGATCTGCGTCAGCCTCCGCGAGGGCGAGAGCGCCGCCGCCGCGCCGCTCGACATCGTCCTCGACCTCGTCATGAGCCTCGGCGCGATCGCCGCTATCAAGGCCGCCTTCGCGGCGGCCGCGACGCGCTACCGGCCTCGCGGCGCCTGACCGCCGAAACCCCGACGGGACTACTCGGGGGGAATGGGCGGGCGCGGCGCGACGTTCAACGCGACATGACCGACACGCACAGGACCGACATGCATGAAATTGGCGGCGCCATGGCGGCGCGGCTGCGCCGGCTAGCGACCTGCCTGGCGGTCGCGGCCGCGCTGGCGGGCTGCGCCGGCGAGATCGGCCCGGTCGATCATTCCTGCCATCTCAACCCCTATGACAGCCAAGGCTCGGGCTGCGAGCACAATCAATTCCGCGGCGCCTGGCGGCCCGGCCCCCACTAGACACTCCGGTTAGGCGCCCCGGATAGACGCTCCAATCAGCGCCGGCGATTGCGCAGGCAGCGTCCCTTGATCCAGTTTCCGTTGCGCACCCGGTGGCCGCGCACGTAATGGGCGCCACGGCCGCAGCGCGGCCCGGCCGTCTCCACGATTGCGGCGGCGGGCGCCGCCGCGAGCCCCGGGGCGCTGAGCGGCACGGCGCGCGCGACGGTGAGCGAAAGCGGCGCCGCGAGGCAGGCGGCGATGAGGAGGGGAGCTGCGAAGCGCATGGCGTGCCTCGCTCGCTTTGAAAAATGCCCGACAGAGCCTAAACACGGCCGGGCGGGTCTTATTCCCCCGCCTTCCCCGCCGCGGGGCGCACGAATCTGCGCGTCTCAGCGCGCCGCTTGGACGGCGGGGCCGGGCATTGGAACGACGGGCGCCGGAACGACGGGCGCCGGGTTCGGGGCGGCCGGTGCCGGGAAGAGCGGGGTCGTCCACCACTCATAGAGATCCCAGCCCATATTGTTGGCGTAGAAGACGCCGGTATTGGCCAGCACCGTGGCGGTGCCGAGGGTCAGCATGATCGGCACCGATCCCGTCCACGCATAGATCGCGCCGAATTTGGCGGCGGCGACGACCGGCTTGTAGGTCAGCCATTTCTCCGTCGACCGCCAGGCGCTCTCGGCGGCGTCGAAGCTACCGTCGGGCCGCGGCGCCGGCTTCGGCGCGTAGGTGTCCCAGAGATAGTCGTTGACGCCGTAGACGAGCCAGCTTTCCGTCGTGACGAACGCGGTCAGCACGACGCCGCCGACGACGCCGGTGCCGGCGCCGAGAATGAGCAGGTTGGTCAGCGCCGTGCCGATCTTGTAGGTCGTCGCCTTGGTCGCCGACATCAGGGCCGAGGCGGCGCCCGCCGGCGCGGTTTCCGGAGCAACCTCGGCACCCGGCGCCGGCGCGCTCGGGGCTACGGTGCTTTGGGTCACGGCGCTTTGGGTCACGGCGCTTTGGGCAATCGTGGCGCGCGGGACGAGGCAGCACGCGGCCAGCGCGGCGAGCAGCACGATGCCGTGCCACGCGGGGCGAGCGCGGGTGCGGCGTGCCGTGCCGAGACGCCTGACGGGCGCGAACATGCGGTGGAACCCTCGGCAGCCGCCCGGGGCGATCGGGCGCGGCAATTCTGCCGATCTTTGGCAGGGCTGGCTAGTCGAGCGTGCGCGGCGGGCGGCGCGGCGCGGCGCTCGGGGACCAGGGGAACGCTCCGCCGGGCCGCGTCGTTTTCCCAGGGCGTCGTTTTCCCAAGGCGTCGGTTTCCCGGGGGCGCGATGGCGAGTCCTCTCATCCAGTCTCTCTGGCCGGTTGCCGGCACCCTGGCGGCGGGGTTCCTCGGCGGCGCGGCGGCGTGGTTCGCGACCAATTTCTGGGGCAAGCCGATCGCGAAGTTCCTCGAGCTCCGGCAGCAGGCGCAGGAGACCATCCTCTTCCACGCCAATATCGGGCCCTATCTCGCCGACGCGGAACGCTTGCCGCGGGCGAGCGACGACCTCCGGCGGATCGCGGCGCAGATCGGCGGCATCACCGCGACCAGCCCGCCGCTCATCCTGTGGCTGCTGCGCCGGCGCGGCTACGATCTTCCCGCCGCCACCGAGAATCTCATCGGCCTCTCCAACACCCTGACCGAGCCCTATGGCGCCGGCCAGCCCCCGCATCGCGAGCTGACGCAGCGTGCGCTGCGCCTCCCCGTGGTGCCGTCGCGGGACGGTCCCTAGAGCGGCCCGAGATATTTCTCATAAGCCGCGATCCAGTCGCTCGCGATCTCGCGCTGCGCCCGTTCGATCGGCAGTCTTCCGGCGCAGACGAGCTCATGCAGCCGGTTCTCCAGCCTGTCCTTGCTGTGCGCGTTCCACCGCTCGGTGTCATAGCTCTGCGGCCACAGATTGGCGGCGACATCGGCGCCGCCGAGCTCCAGGCTGATCAGGTGATCGATTTCGAAATGGCTGCTCGTCTTGTCGATCCCGTATTCGCGATAGATCGCCGCCTTCAGCCTTCCCGAAGTGTGGCGCACTGTCTTGCTGTAGCCGGGCTGGCAGATCGTCGCCACGTCGGCGGTCAGCACGGCGCCCGGCGTCAGCGTCGGGTCGGGCCGTATCGGCAGATCGCCGGCGACGGCCGGGAGGGCGATAAGGCACGCGACGGCAAATGCGTGGATCTTGCGCATGATTCTCTCTCGATAAGGAAAGGCCCCGCGAAGGCGATCGGCGGGGCCGCAGGGGCTGGGTGCCGGCCGTACTCCGGCATGCGATTCGTCACCCTGCGTGGAGAGTCGCCGCGCGCGTGTGGCAATGCCGTGAGGAGAGCGGACCGGCGTTCCGTTACGGCGACAGGCCCGCACTGAGCGCGCGGGCAGAGACAGCTAGATGCGAAGTCCCATTATGTCGCCGTCATTGCGAGAAGAAGGCGAAGCAATCCACCTTCAGGGCTCGATGCGTTGAATTGCGAAGCGGACTTCAGTCCGGCGCGAGCGTTACGGGTTTCGCCGATAGGCGGCTACGAAATCGTCGCGCGTCATCCGATACGCCTTGCAGGGCTCGCCGTCGGCGTAGGTGCCATCGCCGGCGAACTTCATTCCGATCTGTTCCGCTACCCGGATCGAGGCGACGTTGCGGGGATCGATGTCGGCGACGATGCGCGGCAGGCCAACTGTCTCGAAGGCATGCTCGACGATCGGCCGCGCGGCCTCGGCGGCATAGCGCCGCCCCCAGGCGGCGCGTCGCAGCCGCCAGCCGATATCGATGTCAGGGCCGACCGAATCATAGGGGATGAGCAGGATCCAACCCATGAGCTGGTCTGGGCTTTCCTTGGCGAATATCGACCAATAGCCAAGCCCCGGCCCCCAGTCGCGTTTGATGCGGTCGATGAGAAACCGCTCATGCTCGGCGGGATCGTTCCACGGTCCCTGAATGTACTTCGTCACGTCGGGCTCGCGATCCATCGCCAGGCACGCCGCGAGATCGGCCATGGTGCGCGGACGAAGCAGCAATCGCGAGGTTTCGAAACGTGGCAGCAGCGTCTGTCCCTTCTTCATAGGCGCCAGAGAACGCGCCGGACTCGATCCGGCGCGCTCTCACCGTCTGTAGGATTGGTCGCTAAAAGCTACGCTTTTTCAGACAACAGCGCTTGAAACCGATGCCCTGATCCGCAGGGGCAGGGATCGTTGCGCCCGAGCTTCTCGACGAATTCTTTGTCGCCGTGGACGATGCGGTCGCCGCGTTTGACGTGGGTTTCGCTGTTAAAAGCCGTAGCGGCGCTTGGACATCGGAACGGTGCGCATGACAACCTCCATCGCCTATAATCGTTTTGCCCCTGAGGCGGCGGACGCTAATCGCCGTCTCGTTTTCCGTCAACGGTACTGGTACCGGAGACGATGCCCCGACACTGGGTGGTGACGCACTTTGAAATTTATTCTTTGATTATTACGGGGACACAATACCTATCTCGTTGCGGGTCCAACGTCATTCAACTTATTTCGCCAATTGAGTATTATGTCCCCGCAATTCGATGTGGTTTTTCGGCTCACTGTTCGGCAACGGCCGCGGCGGAGGCGGTTAGATGCGAGGCCTCGACGTGTCGTCGTCATTGCGAGCCGACGGCGAAGCAATCCACCTTCACGCGCGCCGCTTTGGATCGATTCGCTACGCTAGCAATGGCGCTTGAGCAGGCAGCGAAGTCGTCCCGGGGAGCTGGTCGTTGCTGTCCCTCGAATGCAGTAGCCGATCATCCGACCAGGCGACGGCCGGCAGTCTCTCTAGTGGGATTGAACGATCAACTTCGTTTCGTAGCAACCAAAGCAGATGAAGACGTAGATCATGCCGCAATCTGCGATGCAGAACTCATCATTTATCGAATCGAGCTGCGCATAGAACGTCATCCTCTCGGCGCAATCGGGACAATCCGGCCAGTTCTCGCCCTGCAGGAAATCGGGATGCCCGCCGAGCTTATGCCGATGCCCGATTTCCTTCGGCGCCCATTTGAATTTCGGAAGATTGCTGGCTTCCTCGTTCAAGGGCTGAGGAACCAACCTGAAGGGCGGGATCGCTTTCATGGGGATGGGTCTCCATACGGATGAACCGGCAAATCATTCAGCCCATATCGCTTTAACGTCACGCCGGCTTGTGCTCCGGTGAATTCAGCCCATGGGCAAAATAGCCTTCCTGAAAGATCCACACGCTATCCCGCACGCCCTGATCGAGAATCGCGCCTACCTCGGCGATGTCGGATGAGGGCGGCACGTCGACTGAATAGAGCCTTCGAGGACCTACACTGAGACGGAGGCTCTTGCTCTCATAGGTGCAGCCCTGTGTCTCCAGCCGCCGCCAATACGCCGCGAAATCGCGAGACGCCGGCGGCACCAGGACTATATAGGTCGAGTGCCCACCGCGCTCGACGATACCTGTAAATTCGAGCCTGTCGCGGGCTCGCCCTGCCCGTACGACGTCGAGATGGCTGACGCCTGTCGCAAAGAAGGGCGAGTTCTGCAACCGGAACGCGGTTCCCGCCATTGCGCCACCGACCGGCTCGGCCCCACAGCCCTTCGCTTGGCCGACCGTGTCAGTCGTCGGGATCAAGGTTGAAGGTCACTATGACGAGTTTACCGTTCGTCGATCGCTTCATCGTCAAGCCCCATCCTCACTTAGGGAATCGTAGCTATTGTGGGGACATAATACCTATCTCGCTGCGCGCCCGGCCCGTTCAACTCATCTCACCGATTAAGTATTATGTCCCCACAATTCTAGTAGGGCAAGGCGACAGGCCATGGGGTCGCTCATCTCAGCTCAGCTGATCGCGGTAGTCGCTGAGAATCTCGCGGTCGATGAATTGCAGGCGTCGTTTCAGTCGGTCCGCCCATTCCGGGGTGGCCGGAACATTTACCGGAATGAGATCGGCTACGGAGCAGCCGCTCTCCGCCGCGGCAACCCATTCCTCCATGGCACCAATGTAACCGTCGAGAGCCGCTGCGGCGGTCGGACATTCGTCGACTGTGATATACGCCGACGGCAGATCGCCCACGATCACCCATATCCAAGAATCAATGTCGGGGCGCTTAGGCTCGATCTCGAAAAGAAATACGCCAATGATTCGACCTCGGATGATGCCGACATACTCTCGCTTGATTTTCCCGCACCAGCGGTAGAATTCGAGATATCGTCTTGCCCGATCGTGCAAAGCGACCATCTCCTGCCAATCTTCCGGCTTAGCGGCGATGAATTCTTCCCACGGCGCCACGGTGTTCAGGTCAGGATTTACGATCATTCACCCCTCCCGCGCCGCTTGCTCCAACGAGAAAAGTCACCGGCCTCTCTGTGGCGTTTGACATGCTCGCTGTGAGGCAGAGGTTCATAATTCCAGACATCGTCCGTACCACCATCCCCTCGTGCCTTCTTGTGCGCAACCTCCATGTTGCGACCGGTCTCAGGATCAGTTGGCCATGTAACGCCATGCTCTTCCTCATACGCTTTGCGAAGCTTGCTACTCTTCGGCCTTGGACCCGCTGGCTGTGGTCTCGGCGAGGCTTCATCAGCACCGGACGGTGCTTGCTCTCCGGGCGCTGCGCCGTCCGCGGCGGAGCCGTCTGAGGTATCGTCTGTCCCCTCCTGATTATAAGCTGGCGGACAACGGCCATTGCTGCGGGTATCGTCGCTAGCTGTGCTCGACGGATAGAAGAATGCTCCCAGGCCAGCGAGCAATGGCAGACCAAGCGCCACTCCCGCCGGAAGAAGATCGGCGACGGAAATCCCCGACAAGTAAGGCAGAGCCGGCGCCGCAGCGCTGGCGGCAACGACCGGAGCACCGGACGTCGACGGTCTTTGTTGCGCCGTCGGCGGCAGGTTGTCTGAGACATTGTCTTGCCGATCCTGCAACGAAGTCGGATTGCCCGCCTGCTGCGACAGGAATTGGAGCGGATCGAGATAGCTGGCGGGAAGGACGAAGGGTGAGGCGTCGTATCCTGTTCCCGGAAGGGACGTACCCGCCGGGTTTAGCGCCGGCGGCAGCCAGTTGTCGGGGTTGAGCGCGAAATGCTCGGGGCCGATTCGCGAGGCTGCGCCGGCGAGGAGCTGCGCGTGAATATCGTCGAAGGACGGATGCAGCCCGTCGAGTAATGGCACCGGCTCGGGCAGGTTTGGCGCGCCGACGCGATCGGGTAACGGCGACGGAGCCAATACGTCGGACCAATCATATGCCGCGGGATCGACGAGCCAGGACGGTGGTTGGTTCGCGACTGCCGTCCCGGAGTTGCGCGCGAGTTGCTGCGCCGCGCCCGGCACCAAGCCGCGCAGAAGGTCGAACAAGCCCATGGCGATTGCTCCGGCGAGCGCGGATTGGAGAGGATCGGGTAGAGGGAAATGCCGCGCGCGGGCGGCCGATGGCGGCGGCTAGACGGGAAGCCTCAGCAAATTGTCGCCGTCATTGCGAGCGCAGCGACAGTGCTTCGGGGAAGGAGGCGGCCATTAGGACGCCCCCGACATTGACGCGCGTTCTACGTACGGATATAGTCCGTACATTACGGTGAAATCAGTAAGGAAGCTGCCATGTCGTCGGCCAGCACCGCTCGAGAGGACAGGATCGAGTTGCGGGCAACCAAGGAGGAAAAGCGGCTTCTGGCGACAGCCGCCGCCCATGAGCGGCTGGACGTGACCAGCTTCATCATGCGGAACGTACTGCCTGAGGCGCGCGCCGTGGTGGATCGCGCCGAACGCATCGTTCTGACCGAGCGCGATACCGCGCGCGTGCTGGAGCTTCTCGAGAATCCGCCCAAGCCGACCCCTGCCCTCTTGGCCGCCGCGCGGCGTCGCACCGCGCGAAAATAGTCGCGCCGGTGGAATGGCGCGAGGAGCCGATCGCGCGGCATCATGATCGCAAGATTTTCGATTGCGGCGCGGCCGCGCTCAACGACTATCTCGATCGCTACGCCCGACAGAACCATGAATCCGGTGGCGCCAAGACCTTCGTTGTGGTGCTTCCCGCAGAGCCGGCGCACATTCTCGGCTTCTACTCGATCAGCCCCGGCGCCATCGAGTTCGCCCGCGTGCCGGCGCGATTGACCAGGAAACTCGGCCGCTATGACGTGCCGGTGTTTCGGCTCGGGCGTCTGGCGATCGACCGTTCCGTGCAGGGAAAGGGGCTTGGCGGCGATCTGCTGTTGGCGGCCGGCGAGCGAGCCCTAAGCGTCGCGGCGGAAGTCGGCGGCGTCGCCCTCGCCATCGATGCGAAGGACGCGTCGGCAGCAAAATGGTATGAGCGATTCGGTGCGCTCATGTTGCTGGACGATCCGCTCAAGCTGGTGCTCCCGCTCGCCGTCGTCGCTGCGGCGATCGCGGCAGCCCGGCGACGCCGACGATAAGCAGAGAGGCGGTGGAACGCGCATAGGAAGGACAGGCTGGTCAGGGAAGGTTCGGAACGGCGCGGACGCAAATCCCGAACATGCGGAATCTTATATGCTTCTCTATCCGGTCTGTCAAGGAAAAAATATCAATATGGATATTTTTATGTCCTGCTTGGCCCAGCCGCCCGCCCGCGGGCTTCTATAGCGCAGGCGGCTACAGCGAGGGCGGCGGCTCCGGCGCGGCCAGGGTCAGCGTGGTGACATGCGGCGGATCGCCGAGGCGCAGCCGGACCTGCCACGACCGCCAATCCCGCGCATAGCTGCCGGGATCGTCGAGGCGGATCAGCGCCGTCGAGCGGAACTGGTCGACAGTCACGATCTGCGAGCCGGGCGGGGCGATAGCACCCAGGCCGCCGAGCGGCAGCGCGACAGCGGCGGGATTGCTGCCCGGCCCGCCGGCGGACGACTGTTCCGAGAAGGGCTGCCGATAGACGCTGGCCGGCGCGACATCGACGCTATCGGCGGCGATCACCGCGCCGTCGGGTCCGGCGAGCTCGGCTTGGCGCAGCGGCAGGCGGTCGTTCACCGTGACCTCGATCACCGTCACCTCGCCGCCGGGCAGGAAGCGGGCGGCCGCCGTGAAGGGCCGCTGCCCGATATCGCCGCCGTCGCGCGCGCCGTCGCAACCGCTCAGCACCGGCATCAGCAGGAGCCCCGGCATCAGCACGAGCCGGAATGCGAGCGTGGCGAATGCCGGTTTTGTCGGGCGCGGCATCATGGCGGCTACCTCTCGCGCTCCCCCCGCTATTGGATGTAGAAGGCGAATTTGTCGCGCAGCTCCTGCTCGAGCTTGCGGTCGAGCTCGGCCATGAGATCCTTGGTCATCGCGTACCACGCCTCGTCGCGCTGATTGGGCGTGATCCCGTCGGCGACGGATTGCGTGCGCGTGACGCTGGCCTCGACGCTGCGCTCGGAAAAGCCGCGATCGTTGAGGAGGTCGATGGCCATCGTCGCCTTGGCCTCGTAGCGCTGCGCCTGATCGGTGGTGAAGGCGCCGGTCAGCCCTTTCGTCCGCGGCAGCTCGGTCTCGACGACGCTGGCGTCGATGATGCGCACGCGCAGGCGCCGCGTCGTGCCGCTCGCCTCGAGCCGGTCATGCACCCAGCTCTCCATCGCATGCTCGGGCGAGATCGGGAAGAGATGCTCGACATTGGGGGCGCGAAAATTGGCGTGGAACTCATCCTGCAGATCGATCGCCGCGACGTCGACGCGCAGCCGCGGCTCCTGGGTGAAGCGGATATCGGGAAAGCTCGGCTTCGTCGCCGAACTCTCGCAGCCGGCGAGGAGAAGGAGGCCGAGAAGGACGGCGTGCGCCAGGGAAGATTTCATGCGGGCCTCGATCGCTGGGATTATCTTGATCTTGCCGGCACACTGGCATGCGCCGCCCAGTGCTTCAAGCCTAGCCGCGCTTCAAGCGCTCAGCCCGGCTTGCAAGCGCCTAAAGCATTGTCAGCTCAGATCGCCCCCCTCCCGCCTTGAGGATCACCTTGACGTGGATGAGGTGGCGTCAGCCCCGGACAGGCTTGCTATTGGCGGGCTTCATCTTGCTCGTCCTTCAGGTTGCTCTCCGACCTCGGTATGACCGTGCGGGAGATTTCCGTGGCGACCATCCAGCCAGGGCGCTCCTTGGATTCGCACGATGCGGACCGTAGACGCATGGCAAGGTCTTTCGTGAGAGGACGATCCCAGTTGAAGATGACACAACGTTCTCCTGAGGGGCCGCGCATCTCGCCGTCCATTTGCGCGGCGTAATTGCCGTATTGACTGCCGACGCCATTGCCGACGCTCATCGGAAGAGTGACAGCGGGTGTGGACGAGCAACCAGACAATGCCAATGCTATCGACACAGAGCAGCACGCGACCACCAGCCTCATCGGCCTCCCCCTCTTCCTGTTGCCGTCGTGCAACGTGGGAGGCGAATGCGGCATTCTTGCGGTGTTACAGGCGCGCGCCATGCAACGCGACCAACGACATAGAGCAAACGCCTACTCAGACATGGCCGGACGCGTGGGCGCCTGCCTGCCCCTCGAGGGGCAGGGCAATCGCATTTGACGGCGCCGTTCCTTCTCCTCTCCCCCTCGGGGAGAGGAGGGGACCCATCGCACTAGCGATGGGAAGGTGAGGGGGGTGCATCCGCAGGCTCCTTGCATCAGGAAATCAGCGAGGAAGCGGCGAGTCCCCCTCACCCTCCCGCGCCCGCGGCGCGGGTCCCTCGCTCTCCCCGTTGGGGCGAGGGGATAGCGAGGCCCCGTCAAATGCGATTGCCCTGCCTCGAGGGGGGAGGGGTAAAGACATATGCGCTTGCCCTCGTGCGTCCTCCGAGGTGACGTCAAGCGCCTCACCCCGCCGCGGCGGCGGCGATCTCGTCGCGGGCGAAGGAATAGCGCGTGTTGCAGAACTCGCAGGTGACGCTGATCTCGGCGTCCTGGACGATCTCGGCATTATCCGCCGGCGGCAGCTGGCGCAGGATGCGCTCGATGCGCTCGCGCGAGCAGCGGCAGCGCGCCGCGAGGCCATGTGCGTCGAACACCCGCACGCCGTCCTCGTGGAACAGGCGGAACAGGAGGTCGCGGGCCGGCAGCGCCGGCGCCAGCAGCTCGGCGGCGGTGCTCGAGCTCATCAGCACCATGGCGCGGCGCCAGCCATCCTCCTGCGCCTCGCGGGCGAAGGCGTCGAGCCCGTGCGCCGGCAGGCGCTGCAGCATGATGCCGCCGGCACGCCACGCCCCGCTCGCGGGATCGCGGCCGATCGCCGTCTTGATGCCGGCCTGGAGCTGCTCCGACTGGCGGAAATAATGATGGGCGCATTCGGCGAGGGTGGCGCCCTGCAGCTCGACGATGCCCTGATAGCGATCGGTATGCTCGCCCTGGTCGACGGTGAAGGCGATATGGCCGGCGCCGAGCAGGCGCGGCACCGATGCCGGCGTCGTCCCGCCGGCCGCCTTGGCGCCGGCCACCCTGGCGCCAACCACCTTGGCGAGCTGGGCCGCGTCGTATTGCGCATAGCCGCGCACGGCGCCGGCGCTGGTGACGTCGGCGACCATCAGCCGCACCGGCCCGTCGCCCTTGGTCTGCAGCGTGAAGACGCCCTCGTATTTGAGCGCGCCGGCGAGGATGACCGCGACGGTGATCGCCTCGCCGAGCAGCGCCGCCACCGGGTCGGGATAGGCATGGCGGGTGACGATGGTATCGACCACCGAGCCGAGGCGGACGAGGCGGCCGCGCAGGGAGGTCGCCTCGATCTGGAACGGCTGCACGAGATCGTCGGCGAGCCTGGCCGCCATGCTCATCGGGCAATACTCATCGGGCAACGCTCATCGGGCAACGCTCATGGGGGGCAACGCTCATGGGGGCAACGCTCATCGGTTTCACGCCGCCGCGGCGCCGCGCGGCGAGACGGCGATCAGCCGAGGCACCAGGCGAGGATGCCCTTCTGGGCGTGCAGGCGGTTTTCCGCCTCGTCCCAGACCACCGATTGCGGCCCGTCGACGACCGCGGCGCTGACTTCCTCGCCGCGCTTGACCGGCAGGCAGTGCATGAAGATGGCGGAGGGCTTGGCGCAGGCCATCAGCCGCTCGTCGACGCGATAGGGCGCCAGCATGTTGTGGCGGTTGACGCTCGCCTCGACTCCCATCGACACCCAGGTATCGGTGACCAGGCAATCGGCGTCGCGCGCCGCCTGCTGCGGGTCGATCGTGACGCTGACGCGGCCGCCCGCCGCCTGCGCCCATTCGAGCAGCCGCGCCGGCGGGCGCAGCTCGTCGGGACAGGCGATGCGGAGGTCGAAATCGAACCGCACGGCGGCATGCACCCAGCTCGCCGCGACGTTGTTGCCGTCGCCGCTCCAGGCGACGATCTTGCCCTGCGCCGGGCCGCGATGCTCCTCGAGCGTCATGACGTCGGCCATCAGCTGGCAGGGATGCGAGCTGTCGGTCAGGCCGTTGATGACCGGCACGCTGGCGTAATGCGCCATCTCCTCGAGCTTCGCGACCTGGGTCGTGCGCATCATGATGGCGTCGACATAGCGCGACAGCACGCGCGCCGTATCGGCGACGGTCTCGCCGCGGCTGATCTGGCTCGACCCCGCGTCGAGCAGGACGACCTCGCCGCCGAGCTGGCGCATCGCCACCTCGAAGGAGACGCGGGTGCGCGTCGACGGCTTCTCGAAGATCATCGCCAGCGTCTTGCCGGCGAGCGGCCTGGCGCCGCCGCGGCCGCTCTTCTTGAAGGCGACGCCCATGTCGAGGATGCGCCTGAGCTCCGGCGCGTCGAGCCGATCGAGATCGAGGAAATGGCGCGGCGGCGGCGCCGCGCCGGCCGTCGCGACTGCCGATCCGGCAGTCGGGACTGGCCGCAGCGCCTGGCTCGCCGGGCGACTGACGGGCCGGCTCATGTCGCGAAGCTCCGCGCCACCCGATCGATGATGGCGACCGCCTCGTCGATATGGCTCTCGTCGATGATCAGCGGCGGCAGCAGGCGGATGACGTTCTCGCCGGCGCCCACCGTCAGCAGCCCCTGCTCCTGCAGCCTTGTGATGACGTCGTTGTTCGGCACGACGCAGCGCAGGCCGAGGATCATGCCGGCGCCGCGCACTTCCGCGAAGACGCTGGGATATGTCTCGACGAGGGCGACGAGGCGCTGCCACAGGCGGCGGGCCGTGCCGTCGACCTTGGGCAGGAAGCCGTCGGCGAGCAGCACGTCGAGCACGGCGTTGCCGGCCGCCATCGCCAGCGGGTTGCCGCCGAAGGTCGAGCCGTGCGAGCCGGCCGTCATCGCCGCGGCGGCGCGCTCGGTGGCGAGGCACGCGCCGACCGGGAAGCCGCCGCCGAGCCCCTTGGCGACCCCCATGATGTCGGGGATGATTCCGGCCCATTCATGGGCGAAGAGCTTGCCGGTGCGGCCCATGCCGCATTGCACCTCGTCGAACACCAGGAGCAGCCCGTACTCGTCGGCGACGGCGCGCAGGCCGCGCAGATAGTCGAGCGAGGCGGGCTTGATGCCGCCCTCGCCCTGCACCGGCTCGACCAGGATGGCGGCGGTCTCCTTGCCGATGGCGTTGCGCAGCTCGTTGAGATTGCCGAAGGCGACATGGTCGAAGCCGTCGACATCGGGCCCGTAGCCCTTGAGGTATTTCTCGTTGCCGGCGGCGGCGAGCGTCGCCAGGGTGCGGCCGTGGAACGAGCCGTTGCAGGCGATGACGCGGTATTTCTCGGGGCTGCCGGTCTCGTCGTGATATTTGCGCACCATCTTGATGGCGCATTCGAGCGCCTCGGCGCCGGAATTGCCGAAGAACACCGTGTCGGCGAAGGTGTTGGCGACCAAGCGGTCGGCGAGGCGCTCCTGGCCGGCGATGTGGAAGAGGTTCGAGGTGTGCCAGAGCGTCTTGACCTGCTCGCTCAGCGCGGCGACGAGATGCGGGTGGGAATGGCCGAGCACGGTGACGGCGATGCCGGAGGCGAAATCGAGATATTTCCGTCCGTTGCTGGCGAAGAGATAGGCGCCCTCGCCCCGTTCAAAGGTGAGGTCGTACCGAGCATAAGTCGGCAATACAGCAGGGATCACGAGAATTCTCCTGCCCCATCAGGGGCTTGCGCGAAAAGGGGTGTGAAAAAGCGGACGAAACGGCCTCTACCGTCGTCGTCGCGCCGGCGAGAGCGCCCGCCACCCCTTCATCATGCGGCCGTGCTGGCCTGCACCGCGCACCATATCCTAGCTCCATCGCTCGCCGCGCAAACGCCAGAGGCGAAAGCCGCGACGCGGAAAGCGCGGGAGTATGAAGAGCTAGCGGAACCCTGTCAACGCACCGCATCATGTCGCACTGATACCCGAAAGCCGCGGCGACTTTGCAACAGCTGCCCGCTCCTTTCCGTCCGACCGGGAACAGGAGGGCGAAAGCCGGTGTTGAAGGCGAATTCGTTCGTCCACCCACGGATCGGCAGCGACGGCGACAGCGCAGTGTCCCGTCGGCGCGGATCCGGCAGCGGTTCCCAGCTCTGGCATTCCCTCCCTGATGGCCAGTGCTGCAACTAGGCCCCGCCCTCGTCGGCGGGGTCTTTTTTCGCACGGAATAAATCGGATGCGGTAACGTTGCCGAATCAGCCACCGACTGAGGATCTCTCGACATGGCTACGCTCTGGCGCGGGTACCTGCGCCTCTCCCTGGTCTCCTGCCCGGTGACGCTTGCTCCGGCGACGTCGGAATCGAGCCGCATCCGGCTCAATCAGCTCAACAAGGCGACGCATAACCGCTTGCGGGTGAGGATGGTCGACGAGGAGACCGGCGAGGAGGTCGACCGCGCGGATATCGTCAAGGGCTACCAGGTCGACAAGGGCAAGTATGTCCTGCTCGACGACGAGGATCTCGACGCCATCCAGATCGAATCGTCGAAGACGATCGATCTCGAAACCTTCGTCGATGCCGACGCGATCGACTGCCTCTATTTCGACAAGCCCTATTACGTCGCCCCCGACGGCGAGGTCGCGGCCGAGACCTATCGCGTCATCGCCCGCGCCATGCGCGACAAGGGCAAGATCGGGCTCGGCCGCGTCGTCCTCTCGACCCGCGAGCATCCGGTCGCCGTCGAGCCGCATGGCGGCGGGCTGCTGCTGACGACGCTGCGCGCCGCCAACGAGGTGCGCCCGCCGGCCAATGTCGAGGAGGACGACGAGGTCAATGACGAGGCGGTCGCTCTCGCCAGCATGATCATCGATAAGCGCTCCGCCCGCTTCAACCCGCAGTCCTTCCACGACCGTTACCAGGACGCCTTGCGCACTCTCGTCGAGGCGAAGGCGAAGGGCCAGAAGCTCTCTTTGCCGGCCCCCGAGGCGCCGGCCAAAATCGTCGACCTGATGGACGCGCTGAAGCGCAGCCTCGCCGAATCGCCCAAAGCGATAGCGGCGCCGAAATCGGCGAAGGCCGCGAAGAAGAGCAAGGCCGCCGATCCGCGGCAACGCCATCTCCTGCTCCCCGTCAGCGGCAGCAAGGAGCCTGCTCGCCCGGCAGGCCGCAAGAGCACGGGCAAGGCGCGAAAACGGGCATAGTCGCCGTTCGAGACGCCGCCAGCGACGGCTCCCCCCAGCGGCGACTCCCCATGGTGAGGCAACATGGCAGCACGCAGGACGGCGCGGGGCAAGCAACGCAAGACGGCGCCCCTCCGCCAAGCCGGCCGCAAGCTGACGGAATACCGCCGCAAGCGCGATTTCAGCCGGACGCCGGAGCCGGCGGGAACGCCGGCGAAGCAGCCGGCCGCGCGCGCCGGGCTGCGCTTTGTCATCCAGAAGCATGCGGCGACGCGGCTGCATTACGATTTCCGCCTCGAGCTCGACGGCGTCCTCAAGAGCTGGGCGATTCCCAAGGGCCCGAGCCTCGATCCCAGCGAGAAGCGCCTTGCCGTCCATGTCGAGGACCATCCGCTCGACTATGGCGATTTCGAGGGCGTCATTCCTAGGGGTCAATATGGCGGCGGCACGGTGTTGCTCTGGGATCACGGCACCTGGCAGCCGGACGACGAGGACCCCGAAGCCGCCTATCGCCAGGGCTCGCTCAAATTCACCCTCAACGGCGAGAAGCTGCACGGCAAATGGGCGCTCGTCCGCATGGGCGGGCGAGCCGCGCGCGAGAAACGCGAGAACTGGCTGCTGATCAAGGAGAAGGATGAGTTCGCCCAGCCGGGCAGCGGCACCGCTGTCGTCGACGAGAACCCGCTCAGCGTCGCCAGCGGCCGCGACATGGCGACGATCGCGGCGCATGCCGACCGGGTATGGGATTCGCGCAGCGGCGAGCGGCCCGCACCCGAGCCGGCGGCGCTGCTGGAAGGGCTGACGGGGGCGCGCAAGGCGCCGCTGCCGCGCGCGCCCAAGCCGCAGCTGGCGACGCTGGTCGATAACGCGCCGCGCGGCGACGACTGGCTGCACGAGATCAAGTTCGACGGCTATCGCATCCTGGCGCGGCTGGCGCGCGGCAAGGCGACCTTGCTCACCCGCAACGGTCTCGACTGGACGGGAAAATTCCCCGAGATCGCCGCCGCCGTGGCCGCGCTGCCGGTCGACAACGCGGTGCTCGACGGCGAGGTCGTCGCGCTCGCCGCCAACGGCCAGTCGAGCTTTGCCGCCCTGCAGCAGGCGCTGTCGGACGGCGAGACCGGCGCGCTCGTCTATTACGGCTTCGACCTCCTCTATCTCGGCGACCGCGACCTCTTCCGGGTGCGGCTCGTCGACCGCAAGACGGCGCTGCAACGCCTCATCGCCGGCCAGCCGGGCAACATCCCGGGCGGCATCCTGCGCTATAGCGATCACCAGGATTCGCGCGGTCCGGAATTCTTCCAGCACGCCTGCGCCCACTCCCTCGAAGGCATCGTCTCCAAGCAGCGCGACGCGCCCTATATGCCGGGCCGCAGCCGGAGCTGGCTCAAGGTCAAATGCGGCAATCGCGAGGAGTTCGTCATCATCGGCTTCAGCGATCCCGGCGGCACGCGCAAGGGCTTCGGCGCGCTGCTCCTCGGCTACTACGACGATGGCGGCAAATTGCGCTATGCCGGCCGGGTCGGCACCGGCTTCGATCATGCGCTGCTCGGCGAGCTGCGCCAGACGCTCGACAGGCTGGCGCGCAAGACGAAGCCGGTCCTAGCCCTGCCGAAAGGGGCCGACGTGCGCGACGTCCACTGGGTCGAGCCGAAGCTGGTCGCCGAGATCGGCTTCACCGAATGGACCGATGACGGGGTCCTGCGCCACCCGACCTTCATCGGGCTCAGGGCCGACAAGGCGGCGCGCGAGGTCGTGCGCGAGACGCCGCAAAGCCCCCCGATCGCCGGCTCCCCGAACGCCGGCCCCTTGAACGCGGACAGGGCGCCGGCAACGCCGAGCGCAGCGCCTCGCGCCCAGAATCGCACCGGGAGCGGCGCCGCCGGCAACGGCGCTGCGACGATTGCCGGCATCACCTTAAGCAAGGCGGACAAAGTGCTCTATCCGGAATCCGGGATCACCAAGCTCGATCTCGCGCGCTATTACGAAAGCGTCGCCGATCGCGCCCTGCCCCATCTCGCCAACCGGCCGCTCAGCCTGTTGCGCTGTCCGGAAGGCCATACCGGCGAGTGCTTCTTCCAGAAGCACGAGAGCGCCGGCATGCCGCCATCGATCCACCGCATCGAGATCGCCGAAAAGACCGGCACCACGACGGCCCTCTACATTAGGGACCTCGCCGGCCTCGTCGCTCTCGTGCAGATCGGCGTGCTCGAGATCCATCCCTGGGGCTCGACCGTCGCGCGCGTCGAAGAGCCGGACCGGCTGACCTTCGATCTCGACCCCGATATCGGCTTGCCCTGGCGGCAGGTCGTCGACGGCGCGCTCGCGGTGAAGAAGCTGCTCGACGAGCTCGGCCTGCGCAGCTTTCTCAAGACGACCGGCGGCAAGGGCATGCACGTCGTCGTGCCGGTGACGCCGAATCTGCCCTGGGACGAGGCGAAGCAATTCACCAAAACAGTGACGGAGCGTCTCGTGGCAATGGCGCCCGCGCTTTACACCGCCACCCTCGCCAAGCGCGCCCGTTCCGGCAAGATCTTCATCGATTATCTGCGCAACGGCCGCGGCGCGACGGCCGTCGGCGCCTATTCGACGCGGGCGCGCGCTGGCGCCACCGTCTCGGCGCCGATCGCCTGGTCGGAGCTCGAGAGCGGCACGCGCTCCGACGCCTTCACCATCCGCAACCTCACCAAGCACCTGACCGGTCAGCGCGCCGATCCGTGGAGGGACTTCCTCTCGACCCGGCAGTCGATCACCGCTGCGATCCGCAAGAAGCTCGGACTCTGAGGGGACGCGGCGGCGACGAATCGCCTGCCCGCTCGTCGTTCAACGCATCTCGCCGATCGAGTCCTGGCGCAATTCCGTCGCTATGCGTGCTCGGGAGCCTGCGCCAGCGCCTCGTAGGCTTGCAGGAAGCATTCCAGCTCGGCCTGCCCGCGGAAGGTCAGAAGAAGATCGTATACGCCGGTCAGCTTGCAGATCTGTCGCACGACGGCGTCGGGCTCGTTCTCGTAGTCGTCGAGATCGGCGCCGATGTGCGCGTCCGGCTCGCCGATCCCGCTCCGCCGATAGGAAGCGGCAATGCGCGGGAACGCTTCGTCCAGCACCTCGATCATCGGCACGAAGCGTCGCGGCAGATCGCGATCGCGCACCCGATAGAAGCGGGCGATCTGCGCGTCGCTCGCCGGCACGAAAACCTCCGCCCGATTGCCGAAGCGAAAGACCCGCAA
>WNFM01272062.1_pt1 | contig 23339 bp, 26 predicted proteins | sample 5400271 | NCBI WGS metagenome assembly WNFM01 (sample SAMN13153352, study PRJNA577476) | soil metagenome | isolation source: 60 cm saprolite on Douglas fir-dominated hillslope | place: USA:California | collected 2013-09-17 | reverse complement strand
AGAGTTAGTATGCAACGTCGAAATGGCCCGATGCCCTGACGAGGAAAGGCGCATGAGAGCGTCCGCGCTTTCCTCGTCACGAATCTCTCCCATCATGACATTGATATATGTGCAATAATAGCTACGTTGCCAAGTGCCTAAGCCAGCATTCTCGTACATCAGGTTCAGCAGCAGCGAGCAATCCAAGGGCGACAGTCTACGCCGCCAAACTGCGCTGGCCGAGGAATACGCTCAGAGACATGGTTTGCAACTCGATCGTGAACTGACCTTTCGTGACCTTGGGATCAGTGCCTTCACCGGCAAGAACAAAACTGAAGGCGCGTTGGCCGCGTTCATCAAGGCTTGCAAATCCGGCAGGGTAAAGCCGGGAAGCGCACTTTTGGTCGAATCGCTCGACAGATTGAGCCGGGAGCAAGTCCGCAAAGCATTACGTCAACTGCTTGAACTGATTGACGACCATGGCATCGAGATTCACACACTCGCTGACAATCGCATCTACGGTCCCGGCACTCAGACCGAAGAGCTAATCATTTCAATAATCGTCATGTCCAGAGCCCACGAAGAATCTGAGCGTAAAAGCCAGCGCGTTGGTTCAGCATGGAGAAATAAAAAGACTTTTGCTGCCAACAACCCTGGAATCGCGATAACCGCAAAAGTACCCGCATGGATTCGCGCAGAGAAGGGAAAGCGTTTTCAACTGATTGAGAAACGAGCTAAGGCTATCAGACAGATTTTCTTCTATTCACTCAATGGTCTGGGTGCCCAACTCATCGCCCAATATCTGAACGACAAACATGAGTCATTCACGGACTCTGGTAAAGGCTGGCACAAATCCTATGTCGAAAAAATTCTCGTAAACCCGGCCACCTACGGAGCATTTCAGCCTCATCGAAGATTACCAGATGGAAAGAGAGAAAAAGAGGGCGATTTAATTTTAGATTACTTCCCCGCTGCGATCGACTTCAAAACTTTTAAAGCGGTACAGGAAGCGCGTAAAAGCCGGTATCGCAAACGGAAAGGGAAATCCGACGCTAAGATTAATAATCTCTTTGCTGGTCTTCTTACGGACGCGGACCTACGGCTGCGGATGACTTTCTATTGGAAAGGGAACGAACTCATCACCGACTCTTACCGATTTCGGAGAAAGCCCAACCGAATCAGCTACTCTATTTTTGAAGATGCTTTCCTGCATTTCCTAGACGCTTTGGACTGGCGGGCATTACAAGGCGGCACTGAAACTGCCGAACTAAAGACAGCGAACAGTCGCCTAAACAAACTTCTTTTGGATCGCGAGAAAAACCAGAAAATGCTGGACCGCCTGACTAGGCTTCTACTGGCTGATGACGAACCGCCAAAGACGTTACTTACTCAGTTGAAAGAATCCGAACATAACGAACATGAGCTCATTCGAGAAAATGAAGCGCTTTCAGCAGAAATAGCTCGTCTAAAATCACAACAGCGTCTAATCGCTGATCCCGCCGAACTGAGAGTTGCTCTAAGAAACTCAACCGATTTAGTCACTCGCGCACGGCTTCGAGAGGAAATCAGAAAACGACTCTCCCAAATCAACCTGTACTTTCGATTCACGCCCTTAATCATCGCAGACATTCAGTTTGTAAACGGAAGCAAGCGACAGGTCGTGTTCTGGCCGAAAGAACAAAAGGCGTACGTGATTCCCACTGAAGCGAAAGAGCTGCTAACTCAGCCCCTGGAAAAAGGAGTTATTTACCTTTATTGATCCCGCACCCGAAGCCCCAATGCTGGATGGCCTCATAATTGCCATCTCGTGGCGAGATATCAGTAAATCAAAGCGGCCAGTGATGAACCGGCGAAACGCTGTCAAGTAATAGCCATAGCACGCGCAGTGCGGAGTAACCGCACAGTGTCGCGGTGGCCTGCGTGTGATCCATCTGTAAACGTAGTTTAATGCTGGGTCCTTGGGAACAGCCACCCGACCCAAAGCGCAGCGTCGACCACTTCGACGACCAATTGCCAAAGTCCCACCCGATCCTCGGACGACTCCAATCCACGGTGGTTAGCCCATTCCATCAATGCCTCAGCTGCACTAGCGTCATCAACATCGGCGGGATCAGGTCCTAATTCTTGCCGCAGCAACGCGCGGGCGCTCTCAATGGATTCCTCAGTACTCTCTTTGAACATCGCATTGACAGTTTCTGGGTCACGTTCCAGCAGTTCCTCGGCCCAGCAACGAGCATGGCGCACCAACCTGGCCAGCCATCGAGTCGTTGCGGAGTGATCCTCTTCGCGAATTCCCTCTGCCATGACGCGATCGTTCATAAATCGCAGCACCAAACTTTCCTCGATGCTGCCTGGGGAATACTTCGACCGCGCAATCCGCAGCAATGGATGTTCCTCAGCTTCGCCGCCGCGCCCGTTGTCTCGAAGGTTTTCGGGATTGTCGATAATATTGCGCATAAAGGGCAAACGAAGCGTCAGCGCCAATTGGCCAAACGTCTCTAGGAATCGCTCCTTCGACATCGCAATACCGCCGAGTCCGGTAAAGTTGATTGATCCCTCCCACGCGAACATGAAAGCTTTGAACTCTTCGCCTAAGTTTTTCGCATTCAGTTGCAGCTGCGCAAACTCGCGCGCTTCAGTAATTGTTATTCGTCGGGGCTGCTGCTCAGTTTCAATTCCCTTTAGACCCTTCGCTATAAAGTCAGGCAATCCTGCCATTTCATTTTTGACGCGCTTCCAAGGGTCCCCGGGAAAGTGACGCAGCTTATCCCACGCCTGACCACAATCATCGAACGACTGTAGAAGTTCGACAAATAAGTTCTGTGCGAATTCATCGGAATAAAGAGCACTTGGCATCAAAAGCGTTGGACACGCACCAAACGGAAGTGAGAAGAATGCGCGCAAATCTGGTAGCGAAGGCGAGGTTTCACCGAAGGTAACAATACCAACTTCATAGCAGCTCTGGCTGAACGGATTTAGCATGAGATGCAGCAAAGCGCGGCGTTCACCGACCGATCCAAAACCGCTCGCAACCAGTGCATTCATAGTGGGTCCCATTGGATTAATGATTCCGAGCGCAAACAGCGTCGTGAACCCTTCTTGACCCACAGAATCTAAGTCCATTTCAATGGAATCAGAATGGCGATGAAAAACAAATCCGGCGCTCATAAGCCGACGATCTCGCTGAATAAAGGGTTAGTGTCTAGCTAAATATGGCACTTTGAACGTCTTAGCCCGCGGCATTGAGCGAGGAACTCAGCGTTTTGTCTTTCGGTATCCGACATCAACCGGTTAACCTGTTCGAAAGTGAGGCCAGGGCCCACTCAAATTTCTGAAATTGCCGTTGGATGTCAGGAGTGTTAAGGGAACATCACCCCATAGCTAGATGGTTGTCCTTCTAGGTACCTGACCTCGCGCAAGTGCAGTCGGATAGTAATACTGACATCTGATTGTGAAATTACCAGTACTGTTGGTTCCTTCTTCAGAGAAAAGTTCCTTTTGAATCTCCTTACCTCTAAAGACGCCCCATCCTCGGGACCGTGCGCCGGCCTCGCTCCGGCGACACGCGCGCATCGCCGGGTAGCCAGTGGTGAAGCAGTGTTGCGGTCGGCCCCGAAAGGGCGACTACTCCGTGCAGATGTTGCGGAAGCATTACTGGGAGGTGGTGGACGGGGAGACGGCGGAGAGGTACTGGGCTATTCGGCCGCCAAAAATCTACTCCACGCGCTCTGGGACTTGCTGTCGGTGCCAGAGAATCTGGTTAAGCTCTTGGCCGCGCGGCAACCCGCGGCGCAACAAATCGCCGCACACGGATACCTGGATGCCCCTTTCGAATTAGAGGCGGAAGCGAAGGCTGTTAAAGCATGTCGGGATGCAGGAGTTCGGCCTTTTTTAACCTTTCCTGATCTCCATAACCGAATTATCCTGAGTGCCTTCGCAAAAACCATCCCAGACTTTAGACCGTCCGGACAACGCGTCCAACAGCCTGTGTCCTTCGTCGACGGTGCCCGACGTAGCCAGCATCAGATCGCCAACGCTTTCAGCAATGCGTCGCGGGCATCGAGGTAGTAGTGGATGGTGATCTTAGCCGCCAGATCGTCGGGCAGGTCGTTCAACTGTCGGCGGCTGCTGATCGGCATCACAATACTGGCTGCACCTTTCTCTATGGCAATTTCAACGACGGCGACTGGATTGAAAATTGTTTCGACGGAACCGCCCAAGTTTAGACCTCCGGTGATAACGAAACCGCCCTTGATACTCTTCTGGAGCAACGACGAGCAGAGAGCGAGAAGCACACCGACGCCGACGCCAGCGCCGCTCTTCGCACCGTCAAATGCGCGCAATTGAACCGAAAACTCGTGATCCATTTTTTTGTGCAAGGACAGCACCCCGTCAGTGCATCGCAATTCTTAAGGGAGCAAACAGCTGGAAATAAATGTGTGGCGCTTGTGGCTGAGAAAGCGCTATTTGAATGCGATGGTAGAGAGAAGACCCGGGCGCTTCAAAATCGGCCAAGGGAATGATGTACTTGACGAATGGATAGACCGGTGCGGTTCGGAGATCTACGTTATTTTGGAATTTCATATCGATGAAGCAGGCCAGATGTCTCTGGCGAACGTGCTGGCAATCTCCCAAGCCGCCACGAGCTCGGTGTTACTTGGCGATCCGCAACAACTCGATCAGCCCCAGAAGGGTATCCATCCGCCAGCTGCGGAGGGCTCCGCTTTTGATCGCCTGTTGCGGGGACACGCGACCGTCACCCCCGACCAGGGACTCTTCTTGACCGAGATCCAGCGGTTGCACCCGGGCATTTGCGCGTTCACCTCTGAGCTCTTTTATAACCGTCGACCGCGCCTCGCCCTGAGAACCAGCGGCAGCGCCTCAACACTGAAGGTCCGCCTAGCGGGACAGGGCTCCGCTTCGCCCCGGTTGCTCACTCCGGAAGACAGAGTGAGTCCCCGGAAGAGGTTGAGCGGATCTCGCAATTGATTGACGGCCTCGTGAGGCAGGGGAGTACCTGGACGGATCGTAAGGGCGAACCCCAGAGTCTCAAGCTGGAACATGTGCTCGTTGTGGCCCCGTACAATGCGCAGGTAGCCGCGTTGCGTAAGAGACTCCCAGCGGGTGCCAGGGTCGGAACGGTAGACAAGTTCCAGAGACAGGAGGCGCCGGTTGTTTTTTATTCGATGACGACGTCAACCCCAGAAGACGCGCCGAGAGGCATGGAATTCCTCTATAGTTTGAACAGGCTTAATGTCGCCGTATCGCGGGCGCGTTGTGTTGCTGTCCTTGTTGCCTGTCCGGCTTTGTTCCAAGTCGAATGTAAAACTCCGCGGCAGATAATGCTCGCGAATGGGTTCTGCCGATGTCTCGAGATGGCCATAGTAATTTGAGAGCGCGATCGAACAGGGTGAACGACGTTCGTGAGCTTTTGACAGACTTTGCCTGGCGTCGAAACTTGACTACGAAGGATAAAAAAAGGGGTTGTTTCTATATATTAACGACGCTGCTTGGTAACATAGTAAAACCGGAGGGCGCAGAATAAGATGCCTCAAGATATTTCCTCGCGATTGCGCGGTACCGGCCATGTGCCTGCGCCGCAGTGGGTTATTGAACGTGTTTCAGTCCCAATTGGCAAACAGCGCCTAGAAGCCAGAAAGCCGGCGGATCTCACGATCTGGCCGGACGTATCGTCCGGAGTCTCAGACCGAGATGTCCAAAAGTTTTGGGCCGAAGCATCCAAAAAATACGCTAATTCATGTCAATGGGACGAGTCTTCGGTAAGAGGAAGTGTTGCTATTGGCTTGAAAGGCGGCGGTGCGATTGACCACGACATTGCCGTCACAATTGAACGCTCTGTCCAATCAACCTATCAAAAAGTGGTCGATTCCCTAAGCGCCGAGATACGGCGAAACAGCCGGCTATTTCCAGCTGCTTACGGGGTCGTAGGATTGTTACAACCGTTAGACTCTCCAGGAACTCGCCCGGGATTCAGCTTACTGATTTCCGGCCCGCACGGTGGGTCCGAGGCGGCTCGGGTGTTTCTTCACGCATTCGGAGAGCGAGGTATTTCGGGACTTCTCGCGCGTCAAATCGAGGAGGATCAGTATGGTATAATCCGAGGTCTCTTTCTTCCAGAATGGTTCTGCCACTTTGGTGATAGAAACGGAGGAATTGATTGGAACGTCTGGAAGACTGTTGCCCCGTCCGATTTCGAAAAGCATTTCTATGAGGCTATGCTTGTGTGGAGCGATGAGATACTGAAAACACTTCATCACCTCCAGGAGAAAGCACGTCTTAACATAGAGAGTATTTCCTTAAACTCCTATTCAGCCATCACCCTCGTCGACACTGATGAGAAAACTACGCGCAACGAGATTTCTCGCCTCAAGGAGCCAGCGGGTTTTTCTGCGGCTGAGGTTTTTGCGCATTATCTTAAGAAGCGCCTTCGACAGCCGATGCCATAGTGACCTACCTGAATTCGATGCCTGTACCTGCAGAAATTTCCCTCGCCGCCCTTGAATCTCACCTCTGGGAAGCGGCGAATATCCTACGTGGTTCGGTGGACGCCGCGGATTTCAAAACGTACGTTTTCCCGCTATTGTTCTTTAAACGCATCTCGGATGTCAGAGATGAGGAGTATCAAACCGCTCTCGCGGAATCCGGCGGTGACGAGGAGTACGCCCAATTCCCGCAGAACTACCGTTTCCAAATTCCCGAGGCTTGCCACTGGGAGGACGTGCGTACTGTTGCGATCAATGTCGGCCAAGCGTTGCAAACGGCGGTGCGCGGAATCGAGAAGGCAAACCCGGAAACGCTGTACGCTATATTTGGTGACGCGCAGTGGACGAATAAGGACCGGTTGTCGGATTCGCTGCTCCGTGACTTGATTGAACACTTTTCTCGTATCAATCTCGGCAACCAGGCCGCACGAGCAGACATTCTCGGGCAGGCGTACGAATACCTAATCAAGAAGTTTGCCGACGCCACGAACAAGAAAGCTGGCGAGTTCTACACACCTCGATCGGTGGTGCGGTTGATGGTCAATATCCTCGATCCGAAAGAGGGCGAATCCATCTACGATCCGGCCTGTGGGACAGGCGGAATGTTGTTAGAAGCCATCCATCACGTGAAGAAGAAGCACGGAGACGACCGTACGCTTTGGGGCAAACTGTTCGGACAGGAGAAGAATCTCACCACCTCTGCAATCGCTAGAATGAATCTCTTCCTGCACGACTCTTCGGATTTCCGAATCGTGCGCGGCGACACTTTACGTAACCCAGCGTTCTTCTTCGGCGATAATCTTGCCACGTTCGACTGTGTTATTGCCAATCCGCCGTTCTCACTCGAGAAATGGGGTGTCGAGGCTTGGGCGAGCGATCCACACGGCCGCAACTTTGCGGGGATGCCACCTGACAAGAGTGGCGACTATGCTTGGGTGCAGCACATGATCAAGAGCATGGCGCCGAACACGGGCCGCATGGCCGTGGTGCTGCCGCATGGTGCGCTCTTCCGGATGGGGAAAGAAGGAGAGATTCGTAAGAAGATTCTTGGTATGGACCTCCTTGAGGCCGTCATCGGCCTGGGACCCAACCTATTTTACGGCACCGGCTTGGCTGCCTGCATCCTCGTTTTCTGTGAGCGTAAGACGAATGACCGGAAAAAGAGGGTGCTCTTCGTCGATGCCTCCAAAGAGTTCAAGGCGGGACGTGCGCAGAACGAACTCCTGCCTGCGCATATCGAAGGCATTTATCAACTATATCGTGATTATACGGACGTGGAAGGCATCGCCCGCGTTGTCACAATCGAAGAGATCACTGGCAATGATTACAACCTCAATATCACGCGCTACGTCGAGCCGAAGGTTGAGCAGGAGCTAATAACAGCGGACGAGGCGCTGCGGCGGCTGAAAGACAGCACTGAAGAGGCGTTTCTGGCAGAAAACAATCTCCTCGAGATGCTGAGCAGAGAAGGAATTTTGATTCCAATCGAATGATGCTTTACCGGCCACGAAGTCGAATTACCAGAGTCCCGATAATGCAGGGTCCTTGTTCCTTGATTTGTCGCAATGAGAATCTCGCAACAACAGCTTGAATCATACCTCTGGGGCGCAGCGACGCTTCTGCGTGGGACGATAGATGCGGGTGACTACAAACAATTCATCTTCCCTCTATTGTTCTACAAGCGTTTGTGTGACGTGTTCGATGAGGAGACGGAAAGCGCGCTAAAAGAGTCCGATGGTGACGTAGTGTTCGCCGCCTTCCCGGAAAATCATCGCTTCCAGATTCCGTCTCCAGCGCATTGGCGCGAGGTCCGTAGGGCGACGAAGAACGTTGGTGCAGCGCTTCAATCAGCCATGCGCACGATCGAGACCGCCAACCCGGATAAGCTTTATGCCATATTCGGTGACGCACAATGGACGAACAAGGACCGGCTCTCCGACGCCATGTTACGTGACCTGGTCGAGCATTTCTCCTCGCTCGAACTCACTGTAGCCAACCTGCCCGAGGACGAGCTGGGCCAAGGCTACGAATACCTCATCAAGAAATTCGCCGACGATTCGGGCCACACAGCCGCCGAGTTCTACACCAACCGCACTGTTGTTCATCTAATGGCCGAGATGCTCCAACCGCAGCCCGGCGAATCCATCTACGACCCGACCTGCGGCTCGGGTGGCATGTTGCTCTCGTGCGTCGCCCAACTTCGCCGCAAGGGTAAAGAATGGCGCAATGTCCACCTTTACGGCCAGGAACGAAATCTCATGACGTCCTCCATTGCGCGGATGAACTGCTTCCTGCATGGCATCGAGGACTTCCGCGTCGAGCGCGGCGACACCCTCTCCGAGCCGAAGTTCGTACAGGGCGACCGCCTGCAACATTTCGACGTGGTACTGGCCAATCCGCCCTATTCCATCAAGCAATGGGACCGCGAGGCCTTTGCGAGTGACCCTTGGGGACGCAACCTATACGGCACACCTCCCCAAGGCAGAGCCGACTATGCCTTCTGGCAACACATTCTTTGCAGCCTCGCGCCCGCCACTGGTCGCTGCGCCATCCTGTTCCCTCATGGCGTACTTTTCCGGGAGGAGGAAGCAGAGATGCGGCGCAAAATTGTCGAAGCCGACCTCATAGAATGTGTCCTAGGTCTGGGACCAAACCTTTTCTATAACTCCCCGATGGAAGCTTGTGTTATCATCTGCCGCATGGCAAAGCCCAACGCGCGGAAAGGCCGTATCCTCTTCGTCAATGCCATCGACGAAGTGACCCGCGAACGCGCCCAGAGCTTCCTAACAGACGACCACATCGAGCGCATCGTAAAAGCATACAAGCAGTTCAAGGACGAATCCGGATTCGCCAGGGTAGCCACGTTGGAGGAAATCCGAGCCAATGACGGCAAGCTGAGCATTCCGCTATACATCACACTTGTCACCGCGTTATCGAGCCCCGAGAAAACGGTCAGGCGGCCTGATCTTCTGGCGATGCTTACCGATTGGCTGGAATGTTCCCGACAACTGCGAGCGTCACTGAGCAGAGTTTGTGCAGCAGGCGGCGACGCTCGGGCTGTGCCAGGCGTAAATCCCGACTGGTCCAAACTCCCGCTCTTTCAGCGCAAAAGGTGGACCCGCGTTCGCTTTGGTGATGTGGTGGAAAACCTCAACGAGACACAAGGTAATCCCGCCGACGCCGGGCTGGAGCGGTTTATTGGTCTGGAGCATATCCAGCCCGGATCGCTCCACATCAAGGCGTGGGGCAACGTGGCAGATGGCACGACATTCACGCGGCGGTGTCGGCCTGGGCAGGTGCTCTTTGGGAAGCGCCGGGCCTATCAGCGCAAGGTGGCCGTGGCCGAGTTCGAGGCAGTGGTGTCCGGCGATATCTACGTGCTCGCGCCGAAGAACGACGGCCTCCTGCCGGGACTCCTGCCGTTCGTCTGCCTATCAGAGCGGTTCTTTCAGTACGCAGTCGGGACTTCCGCCGGCTCGCTCTCGCCGCGCACCAACTGGAGCAGTCTCGCCAGCTTTGAGTTCGAGCTCCCGCCGCTCGGACAGCAGCGCCGCATCGCTGAAATCCTCTGTGCGGTGGATGAGACAATTGAGAAAAATCGGCGTTTATTGATGGCCCAGGGCGATGCCTTGCGAGCAGCTTTCGAATCGCACACAGGTAATTGCGAGGAGAAGACTTGGCCATTGGTTAAAATGGAATTCGTTGTGAAACGATTTATCGATTACCGGGGGAAGACACCGACTAAGACGATTGACGGTGTGCCGCTAATAACGGCGAGAAACGTGCGTGAGGGTTATCTCTCCGAAGAGCCGCGCGAGTTCATCTCAGCGGAGGACTACGATTCGTGGATGCGGCGAGGAATCCCGACTCACGGTGACGTTCTTATCACAACGGAAGCTCCCTTGGGCAATGTGTCGCGGGTTCCAAATTATCAGTTTGCGTTGGCGCAGCGAATAATCTGTCTCTCACCGGACCCAAAAGTAGTTGATCCCTCGTTCTTCTACTGGGCCATCCAATCATTGCCGGTCCAGAGGCGGATTCGGCAGGCTGCAAATGGAACGACAGCTTTCTTCAGCGAGACCGCGACCAAGGAGATTGTGGAATCTCACGGCGTCGTCTTTAAGCTCCGCCAAAAGCGAAGTTCACAATGCTTCCCGAACCCCTGGCATGACATCGCCCGCCGGTATCAGCGAACCAGGAAGGTGCACCGTAGAACCCGGCGCAAGAACACTGATGGCATCAATCGCCAAATCCACAGCCTTGCATTCCGGGATTTGTGAAATAGCCGTGTTGACTTTCGGCTCGAGGACTCCCCGATAAAAAGGGGAGTGATCGCTTCCCCCGAAAGATAATTACTCTTCACACAAAACCAGGGACAATTCTTTCGGTCCAGCAGTCCTCACACAATCGGCGTGGGTGCGTAGAGTCGCTCGTTCGCGACGTGTAAAAACTCATCGAGCGTGATCCACAGCGCGCGGGCTTGGCGGGTCGACCGCTCATACGTCGTGCAGTGGGACGCAGGCGGGGAACTGGTGCGCGCGTAGCGGCAACTGTTCGAACTCTCTCTCCGAGATCTGCGCCATGGTCTGCTCCTTCAGGAGCGCGTTGAGTTTTGCGGGGCTAGCTAGCTATGGGGCTAGTTAGGTCGCGAGCTGGATGAGTCAGCAAAGAGGTAGTCGGCATCCACGTCCTTTTGACCCGCTCGCTTTTTGGCGACGGTATTCCGGCCGTCATCGACGTGTTCATTTTGGGGAATGCCTTTGCTGATCCAGGAAAATAGCGGTACGGCTCGCTGAGACAAGACCTTCGTAACTTAGTCTCTCAGATCAAAGCAACTGCTAGGACTTTTTCGAGAATGGCTCACCGAGAAAGCTGGGAAGATCTGAAAGAGGCATTCCGCTGGTGAAAGCCTTAATTTGTTTCAGCGAAATTTCCTCAAATTTTAAAGAATCTTGCTCGACAGATTGCTCCAGTAGTTTCTTTCCTGCGTCAGGCCATAACAGCGCGAGGTTATATCCGAGTTCGGCCGCCGTTGTGAGACGTTCGTATACGGCAAAATTGTCGTAAAGATCCCTCCTTTCGCACTCAGGCCAGGGATTCCAAGTCGTGCCGCCGAATTCGCCGAGGAAGGCACCTTTGATTCGAGCGCGGTGTTTGGGAGGAGTTTGCCGCTGGTCGAACAGCCGGATTCCGCGAAGCTGCGAAACCTTCGCCCAAAGGGTACCCGGAGGATCCGGATAATAATGTACCTGAGGCCATTTTCCGGTCACCAGCCTGCATAGCGCTGAAGCCGTTGCGTGACCCACAGTGCTGACAAAGCCGTTCTTGTCGATGTGTGTGATGCATTCCCCAAGGAAAAACCTCAGCTCTTCCTCTCTTATGCTTTGGTGTTTAACCTCCCATTCAGGCTCGTTAAAAGCGTCAAACGCAAGTATGGCACTACGTTGTTTAGCGCTAAATGAATCCAGGATTTTATCAAGCGTTCCAGATAAGAACTTCTGTCTAGCATTGTCATTGATCGCGATGTTGACCCGTCCTCCGCCAGTATTTTGCTTTAGAACCGCAGTATCCAGACCGGCGAAGACGCCGAAGTCAAAGAGTACCGGTATAAGCTGCAACCCCGTATTGTCGGCTGAATCGCACAGGAAGTGAATTCTGTCGAGATAGGCCTGGCTTATTTCTTCGGGCGGATCGAACTCATAGTCGCTTGAGGCGGGGCGGCGGCGGAGCCTCCGTTCACTCAAACGAGGTTGATTCCCGTACTGCGCTCCATTTGCGAAAAGCCAAATCCTGACCACAGACACGCCAATCCTTTGGAGCTGAGCGAAGTTGCGTGGGAGTGATTCTCGCCATTGGTATCCTGGGTCGAGTTTGCCCTGTTCCAGACCCACAAAGCTGGACCAATGATTGCATGGCCACGCGTAGTTCACTCCAACGTTCATAAAAGCTTTTCAGTACCCCATCTGGAAGTGTTGCAAGTTTGGAGGCTCGACCGGATAAGCTGAGCTGATGCAGCTCGGCATACTTCAGCGGATTGATTTGCAAAATCCTGGCCGAAGGTCATTAATGGCTGACGCTAATAGCAAACAAGCGTATAAGAGGCAAGGCGCGATCGTTCTTCGGTACCCCGGTACCACCGCTGCCATCGGTGCGTCGCTGAACCCGCCAAAAGCATCGGGGCGTTTGCTGATGAGATCGCCAGCACGTTGATGTGCCGGGGCGTTAGCGCCCGAATCCAATCCGGATGCTCTTTTTCGAGGTATTTTCTGACCTCGTTATAGTTATGTAAGCGAGTGCCCACTGCGGTAGTGTATCTCCAAAACGGCTCGCGAAACCAGCCTCTTGCAAATGGTTCCGACCCGCCGATTTAGGTTCGCCTTGTTGTCCGTTGAACGAAAGGCAGAGTGCTGCAAGAAACTACCAAAGAGGTAGTCGGAATCCACGTCCTTCTGAGCCGCTCGCTTTTTGGCGGCGGTATTCTGCGTAGCTTCCTTTGGCGCGTTTTTCTAGCGAAACCGACTTCTGCTCGCGCGCGATTCTGATGGCTTCGCAAAACGAAGCCTCAATTTGGGTCTCGTCAAGCTCAAAGAAGTACTGGCGGAACAGGTGGACGACACTGATGGGCGACAGGGTTACGTTCTGGAGATCCTCGCGGCTTTTGGGATCGATCGTCTCGATACTGAGGAAAGCATCGGCGCCGTTGTGAGCCTCCGCCATCCTCGCGAGCATGGGCTGGCCGTTCAATCCGCTCGATAGCCTGAACATTCCAAAGAAACCGACGTTCCGAAAAACAACCGACCTTGCGGTGAAAGATATCCTCCCGGGGACAGCGTCGAAGACGGCTCCCACCATTCCCTGTCAGATTCATCGAACCATCACAAAGAAGGGAACCGGCCCATCCGGCATTCCGGACATTGTCCGCAAGGATGTCCTAGAAGGTTATGTCGCCGCTATTGCACAAGCTAGCGACTACATCTACATCGAAAATCAGTATTTTCGGGAGAAAGAAGTAGCCGACGCCATTATCAGCCAGCACAAAGCGAAGCCCGATCTCCGAACGATCATCGTCATCCCGAAGGTCATCGAGGAGTTCCTCAAATCGAAAGGCGACGAACTCTCCAAACACGGAGCAGCCCTTCAGTTCGAGTTGTTTGAGTCCATGAAGAAGGCCATTGGCGCCAACCTGGGACTGTTCGCGATGGTCCGCAAGGACAACATCCTGATCTACGTGCACAGTAAGCTTGTGATTATCGACGACAAGTTCACCAGTATCGGCAGCGCCAACTGCAATCCCAGGATCTTCAGAGTCGATACGGAACTGGAATTTCGCTGGTACAGCGAAACGATCGCCAAAGACCTGCGTCTGAATCTCTGGAACGAGATGCTCGGCAGCCCCTCCACTCTGAACACCTGGAGCTCGAAGGATTATGTGAAGAAGTGGTCGAAGATCGCGAAGAAGAACATAACGGGGAAGGCCGCGGATCAGAAGGGCTTTGTCATTCCGTTCGACAACAACAACAAGGGCGAGAAGAGCCCAGTCCCGGGACTCTCGAACTTAGTCTGAAGGCCCACTGAGGATAAGACGTTCAAACGCCCTCTTCCGTGCCCGTCGGGCGACCGCGTGGAGCAATCGACAGCGAAGACCTCTTTGAAGACGATGGCTACAGGCGCTTCTACGATAAATATTGCAATCTCAAAGGCGACAAACTGGTTCAAGAGATTTACCGCAGCTATCCCTACTACGCGATAAACAGCGAAATCGCCGGGTGCCTCATGAGTGAAAAAGAGGTCATCGCGGCTGAACGCCCCGATGACGCCTCCATGTGTTTTTTCACTAGCTGTACGAGCTGTACGACGCGGCAAAATGAACCAGACGAGAGGCTGCCAATCGAATTAACTGATGAGAACCAGATTCCAGACGAGGCCAGGGCGGTACTGAAGCGATTAGGACCCGACGATCATATTCCAGCCGGCTCGACCTTGGAATGGGATTGGGATGATGGTCAGTTGGACTGGGAGCTTTCGGTGCGCGACACGCAGGCAGACGTCGATTGTGGATACGTCGCAATTGTTCCCCTGAAGAACGGAGACCGGTTCGAGCATAGAATAAAGCCGCCTCCTAGTCATAATGAATGGGCTCTACGCTTTGTCGTCCCCTGCAGCACTATCAACGTTGCCATCCCTGACATCTTAACAAAAGGCTCGCTGCACGAAGCTAAGCGCCGGTTGGACATGCTCCTTGGCTTCAACACGCCTGTAATCCCAAGCCAGGAATAACTAAAGCGACCTCACGTTCTGTATGCCCTACCAAAGCGTTCTGCCGCCGACGCAACTCGGCCAGCTGTTTGGGCCTGGAAAGCCCCACGAAATAATAGACTGAGCGCGCTGAGATCTCTCCAGCCTGGAACGCCTTCACCAGCTCCGGGTGACCGTGTTTCTGGAGGCGACGAAGCCGTTTCGCCCAAGTCGGATTCATGGCAGAGGATTGCCGGCAAACTTCGTGAGCAGCTGTTGCTGAATGCGCCGGCACCGATCGATCACGACCTCGCAGGCAGAAATAATTCGCCCAGCGTGCTCCGGGGAACCGACGTGAAGACAGGCAACGCCGGGGTCGAAGTCCATGCTGGCCAGCCGGTAAACCGGGCGGGCGCAGGAACATCGGTTCAAAAGGCGAATCTTTGCCGACAAGGGCTCCGTTCCCGTCCCTGGATTTCTGGATCCTGCCTTACCGGGCCCGGGCGCGACCAGCGAAAAACACTCATTCGATGACAAAGGCGCTGCGAAATGACTCGGATTTGAATGGCACATCGGAGCAATCCGCATCCGAAGGCGTCTCGAGCAAGGAACTCTTTCCTGAAAACAAGGAGCCGGAAATTGCATGATGATCTGCGCACCCGCAGCGGGGCGTCCGGCTTTCCGAGTGGGAGTATGGGATCGGAACGGCCCGAGAGCACAGCGAGGACGGCGCAGATGATCACATTTCCCCAGAAAAACAGACTCGGAGTCTGTGCGGGAGAAAAGGGCAGGCACAGTCTCCGGCGGCGAAGCCGCATCAAGAGTCCACGGCGTGAGCGAAGATTTGTTTGATCTCGTCGCGCGATTGAACCGCCGGCATTTTTTGTGATTTTTTCGCGCGTTCGACTTGCTCAAGCCAACCGATCTCGTGTTTGAACACTTCCTTATAAAGGAACAACAGCGCGCTCAATGCCTGGTTCTGTGTCGCTGCCGATACATTGCCGGTCCTCGCCAGATGCGTGAGAAACTTTGTGATCTCCGCCACGCCCAGTTCTTTGGATGTCGCAGTTGATGGAAACGGATGAAGCGCTCGATCCAATCGCAATACGATCGCTCCGTTCGCAGGCGGTAATGCTTCAACCGCAAGACATCGCGCGTCTGGTCGAGGAGCTTTAAGGCTTGCTCGCGGCGACGGGTCGCGGTAGAGATGCCACGGTCAATGATGTCGCTTTTAGTGATCGGCCTCGCTAAAGGTAACCGGATCATACAGATTTTATCTGCAATTAAATTACAGATTTTTGGGGCCGAATTCTCGTTAGGCGCCGCGAAAGACCGGAGTTCCCCCTATGGACTGGGACTGGGCAAAAGTGATCAGTGTGATCACGGCCATCGTGACATGCGCAACAGCTCTTCTTACCTATCTGCGTGAGAGGGTCAAGAAGCCATCGGAGCCTACATCCTCCGCGCGACTTCGCATTCGCCACCTGTCGCGAGGCGACGGTGCGCCATGGATCAACGCTGTCCTGAGGATGTCTCTTCCTGTTGTAGCGATCCTTGGCGTTTGCTTTCTGGCAGCGTCGCTATGGTTGCTTATTCGGGAGCCATCACTCGGCAACACGGGTGCAGTGGCCTTCTGGACATTATGTCTCGTTTCCAATGTGTATCAGTTTCGCGTCCTCAAGAGAGGTCGCGGTGCACCGTCAAAGGTCCGCCGTGAAGCTCGCGTCACAGTCGACGGAAACTACGACGAGATCTTTGATCGTTGTGAGAGTGCCGTACGCAAGCTCCGCGCGAAGGTTATTTCGCTTGACCGGGACAGCGGCCAAATCCATGCACGTACCGGATTTAGTTGGCAGTCGTTCGGAGAGAGAGTGGATATCAGTGTTACGAGGCAAAGCGATACTGTCTGCTCGGTCGTGCTAGCAAGTGATAGTGTCACACCGATCACAATGGTGGACTACGGAAAGAACTCCAAGAACCTGGAGATCCTAGTCGAAAACCTGTGATGCAATCGCCGGACCGCATCAGGTGCTATCCCGCCTCCCAGGCGCACAGATTATCGTTGCCTCGGTCCAAGGTCAGCAGATCAGCGCCGAAGGTTTAATCTTTTCTGACTTGGCTCGGCTGGAAGAGATCGAACACTGTGACGTCCTCTGTGTCCCCGGCGGTGCCAGTTGCACGACGCCATGCAGAACGAGACTTATATGGAAGCCATCTCCCTATTAGCTTCAAAGGCGCGTTACATCACCTCAGTCTGCACAGGCTCTCTCATCCTGGGTGCAGCCGGACTCCTCAAAGGCAAGCGCGCAGCTTGTCACTGGGCTTGGCGCGACTTTCTATCCCTGTTCGGAGCAATCCCCGATTCCGGTCGCGTCGTTCGCGATGGCAACATCCTGACCGGCGGCGGCGTGACAGCAGGGATCGATTTCGCACTCACTCTAGTCCACGAACTCGCAGGTCCTACAATGGCTCAATCCATCTAACTCAGCCTCGAATACCCACCCGCCCCTCCCTTTAACTCAGGACGCCCCGAGATCGCTCCCAAAGAAATCCTCGAACGCGCCCAGTCCATAAATGCCAAAGCCATGCCCAGGCGCAAGGCGGCGATCGAGCTCGTATCTCGCCAGCGCACAGAAAGCAAGTAGCTCAAACAAAGTAGCGCGGTCCCGTTCCACGTTTCGAACGGAGTGGAATGCGAGAGCCAAGTCCGTCGCAGCGACCTGCTCTCCGTGACACGACCTTAAGCGGGTCAACTTGTAGCTCTAGGCGATGAGATTCTGGGGTGTCTTCACTCTTGCGGACAGGTATAAGCTAAGGCTGAAACCGTGGAGAAGAACGATCAGAAATCATGGAGTAAATTTGGCCGACGCTGAAATATTCCCTCGACTTTGACCATCGACTCCGACTGATTTTGAACCGTTTTTTTCTGGCCTGGGTCCGGAAACAACGGCCGAAGTGAGACGCTGGATCTTTTGAGCCAGGCGAACACCGGCTAGCGATCACGAGCGTCGTCGTGCTTGCCCAGCCTGAATTCCGCGCTCGACCGCGGCGCTCCACTCCTGGGATGGCGGGGCGTCGCTGAATTCGTCGTGCCAGATCCACCACTCGTAGCGCGGGGTCTGTGGATAGCCCTTCGGCGAATCCTCCCACTCCTCCTGGCGCCCAAGCGCAGTGATGTCGAGATAGGTCCACGTGCTCCCCATCTGCTCGTCGCCGCGTTTGTCAATAAAGTAGGTGCGAAACACGTTGCCGCCGTCGCGGATGAACGCATTCGTGCCGTGCCATTCGTCCACGCCGAAGTCCTTATCGAAGTCGTCCGTAATCGTGTACCAAGGGATGAGTTCCCAGCCCATCCGCGCCTTCAAACGCTGGATGTCCTTCTGCGGCGCGCGCGACGCGAACACCAGCGTGGTGTCGCGGGCGTTCAGATGCGCGGGGTGAGCGACCTGGTCGGCCACCATGGAACAACCGATGCAGGCATGCTCCGGCCAGCCGTGTACGCCAGGTTCGAAGAAGGCGCGGTAGATGATCAATTGACGGCGGCCGTCGAACAGGTCGAGCAGACTTGCCTCGCCCTCGGGCCCGTCGAACTTGTATTCCTTCTCCACGGCCACCCACGGCATTCGCCGACGCTCGGCGGCCAGCGCGTCCCGGGCCCGGGTCAACTCCTTCTCCTTCACGAGGAGCTTTTCGCGCGCAGCCTCCCACTCCTTCGGCGACACCACGTTTGGTCTCTTCATCTCTGATGTCAGTGTTTGGGTCCTCATTTTTGCCTTTCGTTCTTATTCATAGTAGTACAACGAACGAGCTCTGGAATTGTGGACATAAATTTGCGCTCACATTGCTCTTTCATGAGACCGGATAAGCTGACGCCCACGTTGACGCGGCGCTTCGTGGCCGGTTTTCTGGTTATCCGGTTTCTCAAGACTGGTGGACCAAAGATGTTGGCCCATATGGACTAATATGTATCGCGGATGCTCCGTTGGGGCTCTGTGCTCATTTTACCATCACGTCCGTAGGCAGTGTGGCGAGTTAGTCGTTTGCGTTCCAGAAAACGAGATAGACTCGCATCACCTCGGAGGTTCATTCACGCGGAAACTTCAATACCAGATGGTCGTGAGCCTCGTCCTCGAAAATCCACTCCCGGCTCGACGTTTCCCAAATCGCCTCGTTCGATTCCGTATTCAAAGCGATATGGTTCGGAAAAGGTGCGCTCAAAAGCTGTCCGGGCACCAGTACGTTCACGCCGTTGACGATTTGCCTCCAGCTGCTGCCGGCGAAGTACGGAAATTGATGGCTATGCCCGGAAGCGAAGTAATCCGGTCGGTAGGTTAGGAGAAGTTCGGCGGCTTCCGTCTCTTCCTGAGCAGACCCGGGATAGGCTATCGGCGGAACGTGATGCAGAACCAGCCACGGACTCCCGCGTTGCCGCCGGATACTCGCTCCGCGATCCAGCCAGACCGACTTTTGTTCCCGATAACAGTGGTAGGGCACCGTCGTTACGATCAGGTTATCCAAAACGTCCGTCGAGCCATCCGCAATAATCTTTGGCTCTCTTCCAAGTGCCGCTAGCCACTCATATACGGGCGCACGGTCGGCGGTGATTTGACGTCCCGCGTTGTCATGATTTCCAGAACAGATGGCGACTCGGGTTACCTTGGCTAGCTCGCGAATCCATCGGCTGACGGTCCTCGCCTGCATGATCCTCGGCTCAGCGTTGAACATGTCGAGCAGGTCCCCGGCTATGCAGACCAGATCCCATTCCGCCGCACGACTCAACAGCCGGAACCATTGCTCCGGGTAGTGGAGGTCCGCCGTGATGAGAATTTTCATGCGTTGGTTTTCAAAAAGAAATGACTCCAGGTTAGCGCTACTTCCTGTCGGAACATTTCGATACCCCGAAAATCGGTTCGCAGGCGGTATTGCAGATCAGCAAAAAGCATTTCGGCACCCCGCCGATTGGCTTCGATTCCGGTTGCCGTTCGCGCGCCTCTGATGCCTCTATCAGTGGCCAGAGGCTTTGAGCGCTGCATGAGTAAAATACGCTATCACGAAAGTTTTAGATCAACGTTTTTTCTGTGAGAAATAATTATCTTAGAGCGGAAGCGATGATTCCCCTTTCTCCGGGAGTGCCGCTCTTAGTACACCTCGAAAAATCGGCAACAGCTCAGAGAGCGACTTCAGAATTCGTTCATGGTCCTGGACGACGCCCTTCCCTCAGTGAGTAATATTGGACCGTATTTGATAGTAGTATGCGAGAGCCTTCGCAGGGGATTGCGGATCAAGAACTACCTTTTCGCTGGGGCGATCTGCGCGATAAATTTCTCGGCGCGCTATTGCGTGTTGCCTGAGCCCGTCGGCGAAGGCCGCCTCGGTTGCGAGCTGATTAACCTTCTCCATTACTTTGTTCCCAAAATGGTATCGGAGCGAAACGTATCGCTCGATGGCAGACCAAATGAGCAACCCACCAGTTGAATTCGGCGAGAAGCTGGCACCTGGAACCAAGGTGACGCTTTTCGGCGGCGATAGCCCCGACAGGATTGTAACAGTCCTTGAGCGACTGATCGACGACTAAAGTCTTGGAGAGAGCACAGCCGGGATTCGACAGGCCTTCGCTAAAGAGAGAATGTCACAAACATGTCCTCCACCGAATCTTCAAATTTGAGCCCAAAAATCTTCGCGTCCTATGCTTGGTCCGAAGAGCGCAGCGCGATGGTCCGTGAGGTTTGCGAGCGATTGAAGGCCGACCACGTAGATGTACTTCTGGACCAATGGCACCTGAAGGAAGGAGACGATGTCTACCACTTCATGGAGAAATCGGTCAACGATCCGACAGTGACTGCCGTCCTACTCTTTTGTGACAAATTGTACGCGAAGAAGGCAAATAGCCGCACCGCTGGAGTAGGCGCGGAATCCCAGATGATTTCCCCCGAGGTATACGAGAGCTTTTCCAATTCCAGGGTCATTCCGCTCATTTGCGAGCGTGACGAACACGGCAAGGAGTACCGACCGCATTTCGTTAAGAGTCGCTTCTATATTGATTTTTCCTCAGAGGAGCTAATCAACGCGAACTGGGAGCAGTTGATCCGGAGAATCTATGGCAAACCACAGTTCAAGGAGCCACCGTCGGGCCCGGTGCCATCATATATTTTGGAGCCGGAGCGGCAGCCTAGGCAGTCAGTGGGGAAATTCCTCCACTGGAAACAGACCGCCGCTAAGAATGGGGCTCTTCTAAGCATTGCCGAACGGGACTACTTGACGGCTCTGTTAGCTGATTTAAAGGCTCTATACTGGCAGCAGCGTAGCGAGGGAAAGGATGCTTACGAGCTGTTGGCGGAGGAACTCAATTCGGCGAAGGTGATGAGGGACGAACTCTTGGAGCTTTTTGCCGTGAACGCGGCTCAAACCTCCGGCCACACTGGCAGCGGCCGGATTGGTTCAATTCTTGATCGACTTCTGGCTCTGCGCTCCTTCGATCCGGCCGCCGGGAACCGGCCGGCCGTTGGAAGCGAGGCGCTCAATCTCTTCTTATACGAGCTTTTTCTTTACACGATTACCCAACTAGTCGCCTCGGAAGACTACCATGTAGCCGGGAATCTTCTGGATAGGCCCTACGCCACGGGAAACCACTATTATCAAGGACAAAACTTTCCGACATTCGCGACATTCTATACGGACTCGAAAATCTTGGAAGACTACAATTCAAGACAACAGCAGCACTATCGGGATTACCAGTCGGTGCTGCTCTCCAAGCGGTGCAGCCTGGAACACCTTTCGCTCGATCTACTTGTTCAAGCCGATGTGCTCTTAGCGGTGCGAGCGATCGTGAAAAACGACGAGCAATGGTATCCGCGAATGTTGTACTTCCGTGACCGTTCGCCAATCCTACCACTTTTTGCGCAGGCGCAACGAAAGCAGGGCTTCGAAAATCTAGCGGTTCTTGTTGGGACACGTGACAGAGAAGAACTGGCGGACGGCTTCGCCAGAAGGATCGAAGACGGAAAACATCCTTTAAGTCATTGGCAACACACGGCAACAGTATCCAAGGTGATTGACCTCGACAATATTACCGGAAAATAGAAATACGTTTAGCAGTAGATCCGAGCCATGAATTAGTTGCCGTGACTCTTTAAGTGAGATTCCATGTCGTCCGATTACGAAGATCAACTCATGTTGCAGGGTACGGTGGTTTCGCGACCGGAAAGTCCCGCGTTGGAAGGCGCTGCGGCGAGAGCAATTGAAGAAGCATTTCGCGAGGTTATCGAGCGTCGCTATCTATACCAGAAGCTCACCGTAGATCTGAGACCAGTCGATGAGGCAGTAAAGGAAGCAATTAAAGACGCTACGATGAGGGCAATTACGCCGGGTGCTGGTGCCGGAGGAGGGCTTATTTCACGACCAATACCGGCGACTGAAGAACGGCTGAAAGAACTCCGTACTGAAATTGAGGAACGACCATGGCGGCTTGTGACTCGCCACACTGGTGATAATCCGGAGCTTGCACGAATCCACCGCGTAGCTCGATCTGGCGCGCAGCCGCTGGGGACGGCCGCAAATGAGATGGATCTGATGTTCTATCTTCCTGCGGTTCGTCTGCGCTGTTCTGGTCGCTGCAAAGACGGCACTACGTTTATTGCGCTCGTATCATCAAGCGACTCCGGATTCGACAGCCCATATCCGCACAAGACGAATACAGGCACGGAGCAGGTGTTCATACCGATCTACAGGTGCGAGATGTGCCGGGGAACGATCTATACAATCCTGATCCGTCGAACGGGACTTCGACTGCACCTATGCGGATTCGCACCTCGCCGGGAACCACTGGCTTCCGAACCTGTGCCCGAGCATCTCGTCCCGATTCTAAAGGATTCGGAGCAGGCGGTGGCCGAGGGCGGCACATTTGCTGGATTCTACCATCTCCGAACGATGCTGGAACATTACCTCAAAATCCGATTGGGAATTCCGATCGCGCAGCAGATTCGCGGAGATGAACTCATTGCCAAACACCACGAAACGCTCTTGCCAGGGGTGACTGCCGTGCTTCCATCACTCACCACCGCCTGGGAGAGGCTTAGTTATTGGCTTCACACTCGCACTGGCGAGGTTGTGGATTATCAGATGCAACGCAACTCTATTTGCAAACACATCGAAGCCTTGCGGGTTCTCGGAGACAGTGCGGGGGCGCAAAGTTCGGCAGACGCGAGCGAAAGCTCATCGTGAGGCAGCGCGGTCCACGACTTGGATGTGATGGAATGAAAGCCAAGATAATGCAGCGCCAAGTGAAGCGAAAAATCATAACATCAGTAGCGGTAGCGGTTTTGTGCTGGCACCGCTGGCCAAAGCACAAATGGGTTGGACATTAGCGCAATGGCGTGAGCATTTCGGTAAAGAATACAGTGTTGATGACAATACCTATCGCTATCATGTTCGACCTTGGGGCACGAAACCTACTTTAAACCATGGCGAAGGCGTAGAAGGCACTATGGTTTATACACAGTGGACGTCCCCAGTCCCCCGAAGAAGGCCGTGATCTCCATCCCACGCGGGCCGAAAAGCTTCATCAAAATGTAATTAATAAAACCAATCGCCGCGATGATGATTACGCTAGCCCAGTTTGACTGC
>WNFM01192098.1_pt1 | contig 23344 bp, 14 predicted proteins | sample 5400271 | NCBI WGS metagenome assembly WNFM01 (sample SAMN13153352, study PRJNA577476) | soil metagenome | isolation source: 60 cm saprolite on Douglas fir-dominated hillslope | place: USA:California | collected 2013-09-17 | reverse complement strand
GTCCCCCTATTACCTATCCCCCGGATAGGGTGAGGGTGGGGGTGGAGCCGATTAGTGCTTCTTAGGTGGCGGTACCAATATAAACGCTTTGTCGGCGGTGATATCGCCTTTGAAGGTGAAATTCTTCAAGCCCTTGACTGCACTCGCATCGATATTCAGCTCAATAGTCGGTGAATAACCGCTCTGTTTCTGCACCAGGAGCGTGTAGGCAGGCTGACCATTCACCTTTTGCACCTCATGGGGTACATACCACGAAACCGTGATCGTCGAGGTGCAGTCCTTTGGCGTCTCAGTCAGGCCGCCCCACATCGCACGGCTAGGGAGGTCGCTGGTCAGGGCTGTCGGTGGCCCAAGGCTATCTACTGTCCAGGCAGTGTTCAAGCCACCACGCAAGCCCAGAGAGTAGTTGCCATTGGGACAATAACGAGCCCCGTTAAAGGAACTATCGTATTGTGAGCATCCCGTGCTTACCGTCCCAGGAGTTGGAGTTGGAGTTGGCGTGCCCTTGGTAGTACCTGGCTTACAGATAGCATGCCCTGAATCGAAGCCACTTCCCCCTTGCAATTGAGCTCCTTTAGGAGCGTATACACGGATATAATCTGCATAGGTATCAAAACCATAAACAGGTCCCTTTTGTTGGTAATCGAGGGTAATGGTCAGATTATGCGTGGCACCACCGCTGGCATCCAGTGTAATATCATCATGCTCGGTTGTATGTACGTACTGGCTAGCCTTACTGATGCTGATATTAGCCTGGACAACGGCAAAACCGTCTTGTTTTGCGAATGTATCTATCGAGGAACTGTAGCCATGGTTCACTAACCAGTTTTCCGCGGCAGGATTGGCAAAGTAGATCTCCAGGTCACGCGATTGAATACTTTTGATAGCACTCTTACCCACCGCGATCAATTGTGTGGGCTTAAGATGACGCACGCGATCAAGCAGCATCTTCGCTAGCGTCGAGGTGAAAGCTTTTCGTCCTGCATGAGTGTAGTTACCACTAATCGCTTTTTCTCGCGCAATAGCCGAGAAGTCCTGCTGGTAGTAGTGCAGGCGCTCTTCCAGGTTCTTCGAGGTAATCGTCTCGTTATATCCCGGTACTTTTATCGGTCCGGTGACATCCAGAATATTACCAATTAACTTTGGCGTAAAGGCAATATTACCATCCAATGGGCCGCCACCCTCATCCTGGAACAACTGCATGGTCATACGTGCCGTGGTCGGGAAATCACCCGAGAGATTAGAGTCACGCACGCCCCAGTTGCCGAAATTCATCCAGCTATATCCCGGTGGGGCTGTGCGCCCGATAGCCGTACCATTTCCCGCGTAATCGATTATTGTGACATCCGTCAATGACAGGGGAGACATACGCCCATCTTGAATTTGCAGAATACCATATTGGCCGGTAAAACCACCCCCTGGACGTAACTCAGCACTATCCATTGTCTGAATTAAGAAGCGACGCGGTTGACCTACACCCAGCAGCCAGGTTACCAGCCCGACCAGCCCTTGAGCCTGGACAATCATATCCTGGGCCTTGGGCAGCAAAGGCATCAAGGAAGCTATCTGGTTCTTCTGAGCATTGCTGATCGGCAGATCTTTGATTGAGACATTGCTCATCTGCATACGTATATCAGTTATGTAATACAGAGCATGCACCATTGACCCTTCAATCGCTTCAACATCAGACGTGCTAAGCAGGGGTTTGGTAGAGCCAGCGGCCAGCGGCGAACCATGAATAATGTTCGCTCCAATGAGCGCGATACCGCTCAATTCATCTCCCATACGCGACACGTCCATAGCGACCTGGATCAGGCTCTGAGCCATAACCAGTGTATTGCTATACTGTGGCGCGAATTGGGTAATGGCTCCCTGCACATCAGGACGGTTGACCAGTTGCTGTAGCTGCGTAAAATCGCTTTCTGCCGCCTTAAACTCGACCTGGGCCTGACTTAGCTTTGTTGCGTCCAGGGCCGAGGTATAATCAGTTTTCGAAACGTTGAGCAGATCTTTTACTTTAAGCAAGTGATTCACGCCATCGTGTGCAATACCACTGATATTATTATACGCACCATAGGCAGCCATCCCAACTCCAACCGGCACCAGCACAAAGAGCAGCATAGCTACCACTGCAGCCATGCTGACAATGCGCAAAATGCGTTTGTTTTTGGAGTGACCCTGGACATCACGCTGCCAGCGTTTACGCACCAGGCGCCTCTGTACCGCACGTTTCGGAACAGTATATGTACGCGTCGAAGAAATTGGCACGACCAGGGGCGCAACTTCGACTGCTACGGCCGTGATAGGCCGCGTTACCTTGGCAAGCGCAAAGCGTTCCTCTTCTTCCTCAACATCCCCTTCAGTGGTATCCTCATCCTCTTTGGGAACATCTTGACGTTCAACAACTGTGCGTTCCACCTCGGCATTTTCATCCTCTGCCTCGGGCCCTTCCTGTGCCTCCTGGTCAACCGCCTCATTCGCGTTGACAGAGATCTGATCCTCAAGCGCCAGCGCCTCGGCCATGATATCCAGCGTCTTATCGGCCTCACTTTCACTGGCCGCTGCTTGTTCCTGGTCGCTCGTAGCCTCCAGATTAACCGTATCCTCCGCATTCACAGGTGTTTCTAGCGTATCCTCAGCAGGTATATCTTCCACGGCCACATGTTCTGCTAGCTTTTCAGTCGGCCCCTGTGTCTCTTCTTCTGCGTCTGACTCTGGCGCTTCCGCAGCAGGTTCTTCCGTACTAACTGGCTCCGCTCCGTGCGCAGATGATTGCTCTTCCTCACTGGCTTGTTGTTCATCCGCTGCTGGCTGTTCTACTTCTACCCCTGGATCCTGCTCCTCCTCGGGCAGGACTTCGCTCCCCTCTTCATTCTCACCATCGGCAAACTCAGGGAAAGGAGTTTCTGGCATAGCCATAGCAAAGGAAGCATGTTGGGAAGATAGATTGATCGCTTCGTGCTTAGCCGTATCACTCTCTTCATCCTCTACAGCTTCATCGACGAGAATAGAGGACTCCCCTGCTTCAGACGCTTTACTACTCTCCTTGGAGGTTCCTGGTATTTCTTCTTGAGAAACGTGGGACTCCGTATCAGAACACCGGGATTCTACATCCTGCTTTTCGGCATCTTCTGCCGCAGGAGGAACAGGATAATCTACAACCTTTACGCCGGGCATTAAGGCGCGAAAACCCCACTCTTTTCCGTCCCGGTGCTGCATCGTACACTTTTCAGCCAGTTCCAGGAGATTTTCTGTGGAGATATGATGTTGCAAGGCGATTTCTTCAGGAGGTGCATCAGTTGTAAAGTACTCTTTAATAGCAGACTTACGCTTCAGATAGCGTTTCTTTTCGCGTGAACTCAAGGCACCGATCTTGCCCACTTGCCAAGAGGCAATATCACGCTTTCTATTCGCAAAGCTCGGAGAATTTTCCACTCGCGCGCCAGGCAAGGTTCACCTCCGCTTATCTATATACAATAAATACATAACAATACACTTTAAAACACAAGAGATTATCGATTATAGTCTATGTCTTTTAAGTTGTATCCCACAACTTAACTAGCGTCAAGTGAACTACATCACATTCTGTACATAAGGCATCAGAATCAAAGACAGCATTATCCCCTTTATAATAGAGACGGCTGAAATCGGTAAAATGTTGCATACATATATAAAAATACTACGATGCTTCAAACAAATATGCATACACTAAGCTGACTTCCCATATACTTAATCGTTTGAGGTAGCCAAAATGTGACATCTTCCCCTGTAGGTACCAGGAATGATTGTTCAACTCCTGACACGCGTGTCAGGAGTTGAACAATCATTCCTGGTACCTACTTTATTCGCGCTTCGAGTGTCCCCAGTTGCTCTTTTAGCTTACGGTTTTCTTCGCGTACCTGGTCAAGATCATTCCGCAGCTGTTTGATCTGTTCATCGGTCTTATCACCGGAACGCAATGCCTGGACTGCAACACGCATCTCGCGCTGCACTCTTGTTTCAGTCTCACGACTTGCCACACGCTCAAGCACGCCTATAGCGCGTTTCTCACCAAGTTCCTGCAAGGCATGAGCCGCACTGCTCCGCGCTGACGCCCAGCTATCATGCTCAAGGGTATTAATTAAGGCGGTCACAGCGCGCTGGCGCGCCTCTTCACTGTAGAGATGGCGCTTATTGCCAACTACCGCCAAACCACCGGCAGCACCTGATCGCACCTGTGGATGCAGAGAAGCATTGCCCAGTTGACTGGCAAGAATCTCAACCACACGATCCTCTCCTGTGGCCGCCAACCCTCTAAAGATGCCACGCTGGAGTACATGGTTCCAGCACGGACGCTCAATCGACTTGACCAATTGGTCCACAGCGTCAGCGGTACGCGTCTTGCCCAGCGCTTCCGCCGCTGCTGCTTCTACCTGGTAACTGATGTCTCCGCGCTCCAGCACACCAATAAGAGCCTGGGCAGAGCGTGCAGCCAGTTCAGCCTGCTCCGGCGCCTGGAACGTACTCAGCCCTTGAATGATAGCTGTGCGCACGCGAGAAAGCTCAGGGGTCGTCTGTTCCTGCAAAGCCTGCAAGAGAATAGCCTGGGTTTTCTCGCTGCCAATCTCTGTCAGAGCCCTTGCTGCCGCCACACGTACACCCCAGAATGCATCGTTAAACAGGGCCGTCTTAAGCGCCTCAACGCTGACATCATCGCCTTGCTCGCCTAACGCCTCCGCCGCTTCAATACGGCCCAGGATATCGCTATCATGGGCAAGCTGGTAGCGCATCATCTTGTTGGAGCGCTCAAACTTGAGAGTTTTGAGTAACCAGCCATTGGGATCGAAGCGTACCATAATTGGCTCGCGTTCCAACGGAAAGTAGAAATTCTGCTCGACCTGCCCATCCTCACCCGCGGTCACCCGCATCTCTATTGTACGCGTCGCGCGAGTATGTTCATCCCTGGCCGCCTCATCCGAGGTGGGGATGGTAAAAGCCAGGTCAATCGGAGTGACAAAGCATGGCGTGAGATCATCGACCTTCTGCGTCTGCTTGATCTTCAACTTGACCATACTATGCTCGCTGTCCCAGACGTAGTTGACCTCAAAGGCTGGATATCCACCCTGGTACACCCACTGCTGGAAAAACTGCGCCAGGCTTCTGCCACTTACCTCTTCAAACGTGCGCTCCAAATCAGCCGTAATAACCTCGCGTTCGCGATAACGTTCCAGGTAGGTTTTGACGACGCGTCTAAAGGTCGCATCACCAAGTTGATGGCGCAGCATGTGGAGCACCCAACCGCCCTTGTTATACATATGCCCATCAAATAGCTCAAAGCCATCGGAGTGGTAGACATGGTAAACGATAGGGCGCCGGTAGTGTCTATCTTCATGCAAATACCCCTGCTTGAGAATGAGCATCGATTGCTTGAAGTAGTCATTGCCCAGGTCCTGCTCGCTCCACAACTCTTCAAAGTAGGTGGCAAAACCTTCGTTTAGCCAGCCATTAGGCCAGTCACGGCAGGTCACAAGATCCCCAAACCACTGGTGAGCCAGTTCGTGGGCCACAACAGGCACAAAGTCGAAATCCAGGGAGGCGCGCTCGTCAAGCAGTAACGAAAAGCCATGTGTGGTCGCAGTGGTATGCTCCATAGCGCCAGTATAGAGCTCAACGACCGTCTGGGCATACTTATCATAGGGATACTCGACACCCGTGTACTCAGAGAAGAAGCGTATCATCTCGGGCGTCTTGCCCATATAGAAATGAGCATCGTCTTTGCGATCATGACGTACATAATAATTGACGGGTTTGCCATGATATGTGTCCTCAATCACAGCGAAATCGCTGACTACTAATGAGATCAGATATGTTGCATGAGGTATATCATGCCGCCAGTGATGCGTCTTAGTTGCGCCATTGTCGGTCACGTTGAGCAGGTTGCCGTTAGCCACAGTCATAAAATTGGCGGGAACAGTGACAATGATCTCGGTCGTAGCCCGGTCGTTCGGTGCGTCATGGCAAGGAAACCAGTAGCTGTGATAACGCGGCTGTCCAAATGTCCAGGCCTGGATGGGGCGCGTTGGATCTTCCGGGGCAGGCTTGATAAAATGCAGCCCTGTGCGCGGCTTCGCATGATATTGCACAGCTACGGTGAATTCTTCACCATGGTGATAGGGGCGATCCAATGTTATAGTAAGCTTCTTGCCATCAGCACTAAATGCTAATTCTTTGCCACCCTCCAGGGTGACACGCTCAATCTGCAGTTCAATTGCATCAAATGAGATGGTTTTTACTTCTTCATAGAGCACTGAAAACGTTGTACTGACCGTGCCACTTACCATTTCCTGCTCGAAATCAAGCACAATATCCAGCTTGACGTGTTTTACGTCTGCTGGCCGGTCAGGGGCATAGTGCACACTATCACCAGCGAGCTCAAATGAGCGTGCCTTCGGCGTAGGAGCATGTGTTTGCTGATTAAATAAGCACAAACTATAGCCGCTATCTAGCAGGGTCATCTGCGCGCGATTACAACCTTCCAAGAGAACCTCCTCTGTAGATCAGATACCAACAGTAGTGTCTGATTTCAAACATCAACGGCACTCGCCGATATGGGAAATATGGCAATGCAAACTAGCCATGTTATCTCATCATACAACTTCTACACAAAACCCAACGGGCTCCTCCTTGAACCTTTACAACATATGTATCGTACATGTTATGCTATCTATTGTATAGCTAATGAAAGGGTCTTATGCGATATGCACACAAATCGGTCACGAATAAATAGATTCTCACAAATGCTTCGCTTCCTTCGTGTCTCAAGGTTGTTACTCTGGACTATCTGGGTTATTTACCGCGAACGTAGACGTGTGATGCGAGCACGTGAGCGAGGCAACTACGATGTTCAGCCAAATATTGAAGTGCTTATTAAAGTCCTGGTTGCTTTCCGTATCACTGCCATCAAGCTCGGTGTACTGATGATCAAGCTCGGGCAGTTTCTTAGCTCTCGTGCCGACCTGCTGCCGGAACAAGCCCTTGACGTGCTTAGTTCGCTCCAGGACGAGGTGCCACCAGCACCATTCACACACGTGGTTTCTGTTATTGAAACAGAGTTAGGGAAACCAGTCGAGCAAGTATTTAGCATGTTGGAACGCAAATGCACTGCAGCAGCTTCGCTGGGGCAGGTACATAAAGCTACGCTTGCCTCTACAGGTCAGGAAGTCGCCGTCAAGGTCCAGCGACCCAACATCGACCAGCTCGTGAGCATGGACTTGAGCACACTCAAGTTTGTCATCTGGATAATCAGCCGTTTCGTCGATACGAGCGAGTTTATCGACCTCATGGGCGTCTATCGAGAATTTAGACGCACCGTCTACGAGGAGATTGATTATGTGACCGAGGCAGCTAATGCGAAACACTTTAAAGAGATGTTCAAAGATGACCCCGGCATCTATATTCCCCAGGTCCATGACGATTATACCTCACGACGGCTCCTGGTGCTAGAATGGATTGATGGCATTAAGATCAATGACTATGCAACGCTTGAGGTGGAGGGTATCAGTCGTTTGGAAGTCGCCAAGCGTACAGTTCAGACGTACTTCTACCAGTTCTTCACAGCTGGCTTCTTTCATGCGGATCCCCATCCAGGCAATATCTTCGTCAAAAAAGGGCCGTATAACGAACCAATCATAGCTTTTGTGGATTTCGGCATGGTTGGCACGCTCACAAAGAATATGAAGAAAGCCATGAAAGACCTGTTTTTAAGCTTTGTGACGCGTGATTCGCACGCCCTGATCAACGCGCTTGCTAAGCTGGGCTTTATCGGTGAAGGCGCCAACATGGTGGCTCTCGAACGCGGTGTATCCTTAATGATGGAACAATACTTCGGTATGACCCTGGGCGAGGCCCGCGACCTGGACATTCCCGAGGTATCCCAGGATATCGAGCAGTTGCTCTACGGTCAGCCCTTTCAGATCCCCGCACAATTCGCCTTTACAGGACGAGCCATCAGTACGCTGATAGGTGTCTCTACCGGGCTATCACCAGAGTTCAATTTCGTGGAGGTTGCCACGCCTTATGCGCGCAAGTTCCTTGGCCTGGACTCCGAAGGTGCCGGGCAAACCATCCAGGACATCCTGAACCAGGTGGTGGAGACAGGCCGCATCCTGCTGACCCTACCGCGTTCCCTGGAGCGCGTCGTCACAAAAATTGAAACAGGCCAGATCGAGGTCAAACTTGCCGGTGCTTCGCGCAATGGCCGCTCCCGCCGCCGGGGACACCGCAGAGGCCCGGCAAGCAATGATGTAGCCGTAACGAGCATCGGCGGCTTCTCCTGGGGACTGGTCTTTATAGCCGAGATGGCCGGAGGCACAGTCTTGACGTTGGCCCACCAGACTATTCCTGGCTGGTTCTGCCTGGGACTGGCCGGCATCACAGCCTTAGGCCTCCTATTCAAAAGATAGAGACTGCTCAAAATGGTCGTAAGTGGTGCGGGAAGCGCCTGGCAGTTCGGCCAGGCGCTTCCCGCACCACTTACGACCATAGCCTCGCCGCTGGCGGAAGGAAAGCTAGTCCAAACGAACAAGGTAGTACTATACATTGCAAGAAATAATCTTCAGGGGGCGTACATTTCATACAGCATGATGTTATAATACGAATGTGCATTTATAGAGAGAGCTTTTTGTTTCTCTTGTATGGAATGCAATGCTTTTGAGATGAGGGGATTGCAAGGTACCATGGCAAAAAAAATTCTAATTATGGATGACGATCCAACTATTGCTGATTTGCTGGCTGAGGCCCTGGCTTACGAAGGCTATGAAACCTTTATGACAACACAGAGCCTGCGCTTCTATGATGCCGTTCGCGAACACAAACCAGATCTCATCTTGCTCGACCTGATGATGCCCTACCTTGATGGACGAGATGAACTCAAACTGATGTCCATGGGCGCAGAGCACCAGATCCCGGTCATCGTTGTAACCGCCTTTCTAGAGGCAGGCAACGAGGAAGCGGAATTTCGTCAGTCGGGTGTCGTGCATATCGTATACAAGCCGTTTGACCTGGAGAAACTCGTGGAGCTGGTGAAGTCAACTATAGGCGAGCCGGAGGAGAGAGCTTCATGAGCGCAGCCATCCGTGTCGCTCTCGACGCTATGGGAGGTGATCATGCTCCTGGCGAGATTGTTCTGGGCGCGGTCCAGGCCGCACGTGAATATGGCTTCGGCGTCTACCTGGTAGGACCCGAGGACCGTATTCAGGCCGAGCTGGCTCGCCATAATACCCAGGGACTGGATTTGCCCATCATCCATACCGCTGAATTCATACCTATGGATGAGCACAATCCTGCCAAAGCAGTACGCAACAAGAATACGTCGATGGTTCGCGCTTTGCAACTGGTCAAAGATGGAGAGGCCCTGGGAGCCGTCTCTGCCGGCAACAGCGGTGCTATGATGGCCGCGGCCTCCCTCATGACCCTTAAACGGTTGAAAGGTGTAGAGCGCGCAGCTCTTGGAGGCATCCTGCCCACCAAAGATAGTGCATGTATGGTCATTGACCTGGGCGCGAATACTGACTGCAAGCCCGAGTACCTGCAACAGTTTGCCTTGATGGGTTCCATTTATATGGAACGCATTATGCACCTGAAGTCTCCTCGCGTTGGTTTGCTTGCCAATGGCGAAGAAGAAGGTAAGGGCAACCTACAGGTGCAAGAGGCCCACCAGCTTCTCAAGGCCAACGCCTCAACGCTTGGGATTAATTTTATTGGCAATGTCGAGGGCCGCGATATTTTTGCGGGGACAGTTGACGTCGTGGTATGTGACGGCTTCGTTGGCAATGTCGTATTGAAGGTCAGCGAGGGCTTATCTGAAGTGCTGCTCGGCCTGATCAAGGCCGAGATGACGAAATCACTACCGAACAAACTTGCCGCACTCGTCCTGCAATCCGACTTGCGCAACATGGGTAAACGCCTGGATTACGCCGAATATGGCGGTTTACCGCTGCTAGGCGTCAATGGCGCGGCCATTATCTCCCACGGTCGCTCAAACGCCAAAGCCATCAAAAATGCGCTGCGCGTGGCCCGCCAGACAGCCGAGACAGGCGTGGCACAGGCTATTGCTGAAGGCCTGGCTAAGCTGAGTGTGGGGGAAGAAACAACAGCCTCCATGTAACAAAAGACCTCTCTCCTTTTAATTTAATGGCAGGAGAGAGGCTTTATCACGTTGCGGGGTAAGACCCCTAGCTTCAGCTCTGGGGATGCAAGCCGCACTGGCCGCAGGCGGCATGCTCTTGACGCATGTGAACAGATGTGCTATACTCCCCTTGTTCACGTGTACACTAACAATTCAATCGTATTTGGGCGTTTCGCGGTAAAGCGTTCCCGCGAGTAAAAGTACGAGCGTACCAACCGTTGCGTGTACCAATCGATGAGACGGACAGAGCCCACCAGCCTTCCGTTGAGGTTGCAACGAACACGGGCTCGGACGGAGCCTTCAGGAGCCATCCTGAGAAGCCCTCGGCTTGAGCCGGAGGGAGTCGTCACTCTATTCCTCTGTTTTGCGTTGGCGCCGGGCTAGCGCGCCCATCCTACCTATGCGACTATAGAACTCTTTACCGAGCCGCTTTTTGGTCGTGTTACCGCCTTTTTGTCCCATCTCTGCAAAGTGTTCTACACCATACTTACTAACGTTGGTCTGTCCACCTTTTTGAGCGATAACGCGATAGTACTCACTGCCGCGCTTCTCTTTAAGCCTCATGCCACCCTTTTTACCAATGCGCTTATAGTAGTCTTCACCATATTTAGCACGGATCCTACTCCCCCCCTTGCGTCCCGCACTTGAAGTTGACATGGGTACGGGTTTTTCTTCGCCTTCCGGCAGCATAAATATCACCTTTCCCCGGCCTAAGGCCTGCGGTTGATCTTAGTTTCAATTAAGGCAAATAAAATAGACGGGTTGCTTACCCGTCATCAGAGTATACTGAAAAGCTCATCTACTGTCAATAAAACTCAGAAGTCAAAGAGATGAAAGAATTCGTAATCTGGACAAAACGTGTTCCAAAAGCTATACTTAAAGATGCCTGATGTATCAATGTGTTACAAGGAGTATTGTTCTGTATGGGTGAGTCATCTACCCCCAAATTTCCCCCATCTTTCATTCCCGTGCCTGTACCAGGCGAAGATCAGTACAGGCGCAAACCACCTGTGCCGCGAACTTCGTTATGGGAGCTTTGCAGCGGATGGTTGCGCTATCAAAGTATCCAACTACGCTGGGATATCGAACGTCGGCTCGCACGTCTCCTGCATCGCCGCTGGGGAGTGTAGTACCTCCCTCTTTAAGGCTTCCCGTGCTTTGGAGGTGGTGACACGGGCGTCGTTACTGGCGTGGTCTTGAAGTGAACCGTGATATGCTGGGGTATGAAGGGCATCCATTGAAAGAAGCCTGGATGCACACTGATCTGTGTACTCACTACATTAGGTGTGCCATTCTTCCCATTCAGCACATTATGAGCATAATCAATAGACTTGCCAGACATTAAATTGCGCACGGTATCTTCTGTAATTTGTGGTGCGACCTGTCCCACCGCTGTAAAGCTGAGCACAAGCGAACTGCCATCCCTGGCAGGCGTATTCTTCAATTGCTTTAACTCTACCGTTTGCTGCGGCACAAGCGCTGAGCTAGAACTGCGCTTACTCAAGCTATTTCTCATCTCAGCCATCGCTGCGGCTTGCAGATCGGCAGCACGTACCACTAGCACTGTCATATGTACCTTCAATGTCTCCATGAAAGTGCCGCTTGATGCTACACCACCTACACTGGGGCTTACTACGGGCGTTTCCATGCGTACAACATTACCCTGCTTGTCGCCTTCATGCACATGCTTTTGCAGATAGCTCTTGACCAGCGCATCAACCTGGATATCCAGGGTGTTTTTTACGCTGTTCACATCCCCATTGGTTACAGTTAATGCCCTGCCCGCGCCTCCATGAGTGGTAGGGTCAGTATTGTTGACTGTCAGATTAATCGTAGCTCCTGGGTTGGCTTGTTGCAGCTTGCTTATACTTTGTACCGGAATTACCGTGATACTATTAGCCGGGACATTGCCGCTTGTGCCAGGGTTCTGGGCCAAAATAGTCGTTGGCTCGATCTTACCTTTTTGCACCAGCACATCGGCCTGCGTGGTGAACAGGATATTATTTTTCGTCGCAATCGTGGTTCCCGTTGGAATATCGACCTGAACGTTGCCATTATTGGTGAAATACACAATGCCATCCGCGGGTACGATTCCTACCGTTGTTACTCCACTAGCTTTACCCGTACCCTGGACGCTCGTATCCAGGAGCAGCGTCTGGGCAGGCAACGTATGCTGGATAATATCCTGGTGGCTGGTAGTTGTGGCGGTCAGTTTCAACGGCAAGCTATAGCTTTGCGATGGTAAGGTCACAATGACATCAGCGGTGGGCACAAGATAGACAAGGGCGATAGTGAGCAACACTATGAGCACAACCAGCGCAGGTACGATCAGGCGTCCCACTTCACCACGGCCTGGACTTTTAGCCGTCACTTGTGGCTTGTTAACCTGCCTGGATGCACGTGTCCGGCTTGGGGCCGGGCGTTTTTTCAACGGTAGCTTGCCAGGCTTCGTTTGTGAACGTGGTTGAGGCAACTCTACAGCTTCGGGCGTTCGTCCCAAACTCCCGCTAATCTGGCCTCCTTGATGCGCCGCCATAGGAAACGCTGTACTTGGACTCTGCTCGTACACTGGCGGCAGTTCCATGTCGTCCTCACTGTCTGACGGTGTCGATGGTAGTGGCATAAATTTGCCACCACGATTTGTCCGTGGACGCGCGCCATGCACACGCGATGGACCGGGTATATCCTGCTCCTCGTTCGAAGTAGGTATAGCTCTGGCGGATGCAGCCGTGGAACGATCAACAATGTCCCCCATGTCCCCCTGATCCTCGATCGGTAAGATGTCGGTCGGATAGGAGGCAATATCAGGCACCTTGTCATCCATAAATACAGCGCCGTGTTGTTCGGGTAATCGGGCAGTCTGGTCATCATCCAGGTAGGTAAATGGGCCATCAGTTCCCTGCTGTCCAGGCGACATATCATAGATGGGCGGCTTAGTTTCCGAGCTTTGTTCAGCAGCAGGCGGCTGCGTGTCAATGCCTTTCTGTTGCGCAGCCTGGCGTATAATCTGTGACTGCCGGTAATCCTCGTATACGTGGTTCGGTTCTTCATCCTCAAATGGCTGGTTTAACGGCTGGAGTGGAGCAGAAGGTGAGCCAATGCGATAGTTAAAGTCCTGGCCAAACGGCCTGGGATCGGTATCGAAAGTAGCCGAAGACTGTGTTGGCTTTTGTGATAAAGTGCTATCCTCATCTTTATGTGAGATCTTTTCATCCGGCTCTGGCTCTAATATAAGATCAGGGGGAGGTTGCACACGTTGCTTGCTGCTTTGGCGGTCAGGTGGCACTTTACCGATAGGCGTTCGCAGGCGCGCCGAGGTTCTGCCACCCAGCGCGGGTCGTCCTGGACGACTCGCGGGACGTGGTTTGCTCGTAGGCGTAGACTCCAGTGAGTCAGCAACTTTAAAGCCTGCCGCTTTGACCACTGAACGAATCTGGCGGTCAGTGCTGATAATCAGAACGTCCTTATTTAATTCACGCGCGCGCACATGCAATAAGCGCCAGCTGACATGACTTCGTAATTGTGTTTGTGCAGGAACAACAAGAATAATGCGCCGTGCCGCTATGTGTTCCAAGCGCTCTCGTACGTTGGTTAGCTCTTCTTCTGGGCTGAGATAGATAATCTGCTCGTCGGCCATATGCCCATTCTCCCCTACTTGCGCGTATACCGTAGGTGCCATCCTGGCATACTCGCGCTGAATGTCTATCTTAATATCTCTCAAATGTGCATATCTTGAATTACCCGGTAGAGCGCCCGTTCCAGAATATTATTATCGTTCTGCAGTTCGATGGCCTGATGCGCCAGCGCCATCGGCGTAATATCTTGCGCATTTTTTAACAACTCTCCGGGGTCGACAAGACTCGCTACCATGTCTGGTTGCACCGTTTGTATGATTGGCTGGCGAGCAAATGGCAGCCGCTCTGTCCAGGGGAACGCTTCGAGTTTCTGGCGCAGGTCTGGCAGCGCCGAACCTCCCCCTACCAGGTAGATAGCCGGTGGCAAGAGTTCCCCCTTTGAGAGCTCTTCCACCAGTAATTCCACGGTATCCATCCAGGTCTGACATTCAGGTGCAAGTATGGCCCCAAGCTCATCACGGTCATTGCCCTTGATGCTGCCGCTGCTGTATACTATTTTGAGCTTCTCAGCCTCTTTGATGGAGATCCCTTTACTGGTCGCAATACGGCGTGTAAAGGTACGTCCACCATGAGCAAACATGCGCGTCTCCTCGATGCCTCCTTGCCTTACCAACGCAATATCAGTTGTTCCACCACCAATATCTACAAAAATGGCTCCGCTATCGCTGCCAGCATTCGTACTCAGGCAGCGTGCCAGGGCGTATGGCTCGGCAACAATCGTCACCAGTGTCAGATCCAATCCCTGGGCTACGGTCTCCAATGCGCCCAACTGCATCAGTGGCGCAAAGGCGCTGAAGAGATTTAAGGTAAAATGTCGCCCGCGAAACCCGATGGGATTAGCCACCGTCTGGCCATCGATACGCACGGAGATAACCGCCGCGTTTGTCAAACGTACTTCAATATTCGGGTAGCCTGTTTCGGCAGCAATACGATCTTTGGCATTCTTCAGTAATTTCTGTTGTGCCCCTGTAATAAGATTCTCTAGCTCCTCCGGCGTAATCGGCTGGGTGGGGTGCTGTCGCTGTTTATTGATGGTAATCGAACTACCTTTAACCAGTTCACCGGCAATACCTATCACCGCTGAGGGCGCAACAACTCCTCCCGCCGATTTTTCAGCTTTGATCAGAGCTTCATTACAGTTGGCAATCACCCCAGGAATGTCTGTCACAATACCATCAGACATATGGGCATAGCTTTGTTGATGGCGCCCTACTCCCAGTACAACTCCTTGATCGTCTTGCACTTCGATAATGATCGCCTTGGCATAGGCGGTACCAATATCCAGCGCAGTAAAAAGTTGGCGTTGGTCGCCACCTCCATGAGGAAGCGACTGGTCATCATACGCTCCCTCGTAATAATACCCGTTCTCTTCTGGTCTTCTCATAAAGAGGTTACGTAGACTTTGAAAGAGTCTCATGCGTCATAATCCCAACTATAATGATCAAGTGCCGTACTATTTAAAGAACACGTAGCGCTGTAAAAAACTTTCACCCTTCAACTCATCATCACTGAGCGATTTGTGCATTACATGTCCTTTATAGCACAAAAATACCATTTCTGCAAAAATTACTTGAGCGCTTCCTGGACAAGGCCCGTCACCAGATCAAGTGCCGCACCTAACTCAGCCTTGTTTTTACCCCCACCCTGCGCAGCTTCCGGTCTGCCTCCACCTTTACCGCCCAGGCGTTCGCCCACTTTGCCCGCAATTTTCCCCGCATGCAGGCCTCGCCTGGTTAAGGCCGGATCAACATTGACCTGTAGACCGATACGCTCGCCAAAGCTGCTCGCCAGGACCACTACACCCATGGGACTGAGTTTCGTTCGCACCATATCGCCCATTTCACGCAGCACCTTGTCATCTGGTACATCCACGGTTTTGGCAACAACCTGCACTCCCGCTATCTGCTGTGCGTGCCGCGCCAGTTCCTCTGCCTGCTGCTGAGCATTGTCGCGCTGGTATTGCGCAATCTGACGCCGGGCGGCGGCCAGTTCCTGGGTCAATTGTTCCACGCGCGCTTCAAGCGTGTCAGGTTGCGTCTGCAACCTGGCAGCCAGCGTATCCACCATAGCGCTGCGGCGGCGTAGATACCCCTCGGCGGCCCGTCCTGTTAGCGCCTCGATACGCCGGATACCGGCGGCAATACTTGTCTCCTGGATAGTGATATAGAGACCAATCTGGCCCGTGGCTGCACAATGGGTGCCCCCGCACAATTCTGTACTGCTGCCCATAGATACAACCCGCACTACATCCTCGTATTTCTCACCGAAGAGCGCCATTGCCCCCGTGCTCATTGCCTGCTGTAAAGGCATGATATTGGTATAAACGGGATAATCAGCCCGAATCCAACGATTTATCTGCTCATCAATTTGTGCAAGTTCTGAAGTCGTCAGTGGACGGGGGCAGGTAAAGTCAAAGCGTAAACGCTCTGGTTCAACCAGCGAACCTCGCTGCTCGACCTGTGGTCCCAGCAAATCGCGTAAAGCTTTGTGCAGCAAGTGGGTGGCGCTGTGGTTGCGCATTGTATCCTCGCGCCGCTGTTCAATCACGCTGGCCTGCACTGCATCACCAACCCGCAGGTAACCTTCGCTCATTTGCCCATAATGGACGATCAGACCTTTGAGCGGACGCCGCGTATCCTGGACATGAAACACGCCTACCGAGCCGGTAATATCGCCTTGATCACCTATCTGCCCACCGCTCTCAGCATAGAAGGGCGTTACATCGAGTACTAGCAGTGCCCGTTGCGGCGTACTGATGCTTTCAACTTCAACGCCGTCAACAATTAAGCCGACCACTTTGCTGCTGCCGCTGATTCCCTGGTAGCCCGCGAACTCACTTGGTCCCACACGTTTAAGCAGGTCCGCCAGGGCTTGCTCATCCTGCCCCTGGACAAAAACGTTCGTTGAGCGACTGCGTTCCTGTTGACGCTGCATGGACTCTTCAAAGCCTGATACGTCCACGCTCAAGCCGTGCTCTGCCGCCACTTCTTGCGTTAGCTCCAGGGGGAAGCCATGTGTATCATAGAGCTTAAAGGCCTCCTCACCAGGAATCGCGTGATGGCCCTGGCGCTGCAAATCCTCAATCAGGGTATTCAGCAGATTCAAACCTGCATTCAGGGTCTGGTTGAACTTTTTCTCTTCCAGGCTCAAAATTTCTGTGATGCGATCACGCTGTAGACCGAGTTCGATGTAGTGATCCTTCATCAAATTGATAACGGTATCCGCGGCCTCGGATAGGAAGGATTTATCCAATCCAAGCAGTTTGCCATGACGTACCGCGCGCCGCAGCAGGCGCCGGAAGATATAGCCGCGCCCCTCATTGCTGGGCAAAACGCCATCAGCGGCCAGGAAGACCAGGGCGCGTCCATGATCAGCGATGACTCGTAGCGACGTGTCATGTTGCGGGTTTACTCCATAGCGTGTATTCGCCAGCGCAGCAAAGCGATCAATAATACTACGGAATATATCCGTATCAAAAACAGATTCCTTGCCTTGCACAACCATCGTCAGGCGCTCCAGGCCCATGCCTGTATCTATATTCTTTTTTGGTAGTGGCGTTCGCTTCCCCTCGAGATCCTGATAGTACTGCATGAAAACCAGGTTCCATATCTCCAGGAAACGTTCGCACTCGCAGCCCGGCTTACAATCAGCCCGGCCACAGCCATGTTCCTCGCCACGATCATAGTAGATTTCAGAGTCAGGGCCGCAGGGACCGGAGGCCCCTGGAGGTCCCCACCAGTTATCTTCCAGGCGCACAATCGCCTCATCAGGAAAGCCTGCTATTTCACTCCAATACACTGGAGCTTCGTCATCCTCGGGATGCACTGTCGGATGCAAACGATCGGCTGGCAGTTTAACCACCTGAGTCAAAAATTCCCAGGCATAGCCAATCGCCTCGCGCTTAAAATACTGCCCCACAGAGAAATTGCCTAACATTTCAAAGAAAGTCAGGGTGCGCTCATTGCCTACTTTATCAATATCAGTGGTGCGAAAACATTTCTGCGCCGAGGTAAGTAAGAGAGCAGGAGGAACTTCACGCCCCAGGAAATAGGGGATCATTTGCTGCATGCCTGCCGTGGTCAACAATACCGTCGGATCATTGCGTGGTATCAGTGACGAACTGGGCACCTTAAGGTGGCCTTTGCTGGCAAAAAAATCCAGGAAAAGCGCACGAATTTCATTACCAGTAAGTTTTAGTTCAACAGACACGTCATTTCCCCTTATGCTCTTTCTCTTATATAGGAGTAGGTTTTACGCCTGCCCTCGTATCGCTTCTCGTCTCTATCTATGTACCATTTCATGCAAATGAAAACTTGAAAGCTCACAAAACATGACCTGTAAACCCAGCTCTAGTGTTCTATCACACTTCATTTAAAATGTTGCCCGCTTCGCGGGCCGGTGGGGCAAGAGGCCAGGGCACAGCCCTGGAACCCAGTCAGGGGATTGCATCCCCTGCACCCCTGCTTTCAATAGTCAGACTACTAGTAGGAGGCGGCTGCCATCATGTTCTGCACACTCAATAAATATTGTAAGATACGTGTAAACATCATATAAAGCGCATCCTGATTAAGCGCTTGATATACGTATGCACGCGCATTATACCAGAGGAGAGAAAGCATCGCAATGGAGAGAGCTCGTAACGTTTCCCCGCTCGAGATCATCGTGCCCCGCAGAACCATCCTGGTTCTCTGTGGCCCTGCCGCTTCCGGTAAAAGTACCTTCGCCTCCCAACACTTTGCCCCGAGCATGATTGTATCCTCCGATTACTGCCGTGAGCTTATCTGCGATGATAGTAACAACCAGCACGTCAACCGTGATGCATTTGATCTCTTCTACTACATCATCAACAAGCGCATGTACCTGTCTCGCTTCACTATCGCAGATAGCACCGCCTTACAGGCCAGTGCCCGCGCTCGCCTGCTTGAATTGGCCCGCAGACATGGCTATTTCGCCTGTCTCCTCATCTTCAACACCTCCATAGCTACCTGCCTGGAACGCAACCGTCAGCGCGGCCGCAATGTTGAGGAGCAAGTGATTGCCTACCACGCCGGGCTGCTGCAACAGGTCATCCGTGATGCCGCGACAGAAGGTTGGCAGCAAATACATATCCTGGATGAGAGAAATAGCCCTGCAAAAGTCGAAGTTATTACAGACTAAAAATATTCACCGCAGGTGGCAAAGAGATCCGCATAGTACCTCTTTTCAATTGTCAATTTTGGAGATACCATATAGTTGTGCTGCTGCCCTGGGTACCAGCACAAAAACATAATTGTATTTCACATGTATCATCTTGATACCTTTCACATTCACGATGATCATGTCTCTCTTAACTTATCATGAAAGGCCTCGTATGCAGACCCCTCTCATCTGGAAACGACCACAGCTCCAGTATCCTCCTATCTTTGATACCGTTTTCTTTGACGTTGATGGCGTTCTCATTAAAACTACCGACTCCTTCCGGGCCACCGATATTGCCGTAGCTGAATATGTCGTAGCACATATTCATGGCCTGGATTGGGGTCAAGGCGAAGGCAAGCCACTGGTCACGATCGAAGATGTCAATGCTTTTAAACAGGCTGGTGGCTATAATAACGACTGGGATATGTGTTATTTATTGGCCTCACTTGCCACAGCCCGCCTGCGTGAGTGGCGAGGTACATCCCTGGCCACGCGCAGCAGCCAGGAGTGGGCGGACCTTTCACGCGCTGCTAACCTCCAGGGTCGCGGTGGTACTCAGTGGGTCAATACAGTCATCCCCGCCAGCGCGCGCCTCGACTATGGCCTGATTGGTGACCTCTACCACGAGTATTACTGGGGAGCCGCGGAAATGCACAAACGCTTTGGTCATGCTCCGCGTTATCTTCCTGCTGCCCCCGGCTTTGTTCATCGTGAAGAGATGCTCTTCACCGCAGACCTCCCTACCCGGCTGCGCCAGGCGGGCATACGTTCACTGGGCATGATAACAGGAAGAGTTGGACCTGAGGCAGATAGCGCACTAGAGCGTATGGAAGCCTACTCTGGTGCGCGCTGGTGGGACGTTGTCATCTCTGCCGATATCTGCGCTAAACCCAATCCACGCGCTCTACGCCTGGCAATTGAGGCTGTGAAAACCCAGGGAGGACTCTACATCGGCGATACTGCCGACGACCACGATCTCGTGCTCAATTATCGCGCCAGCCAAACCCCAGGCGAACCAGAAATACTCACCGCCATGCTTGTCCACCACGACGAAATAGCCGTCTACCAAAAAAGAGGCGCCCACTTTATCATCAGCTCGGTCGAGGATGTCATCGCCTGCCTCCCGTAGCAACAACATATTAACCAACGTGGTCTGAAACTGCGGAATGTCGGTGAGAAACATCAGCCAGGAAGCTGAGGTCGAGGAGTTAGTGATACTGCCTCCTCCTCAACCGCGCCCAACGCACGCAGCGTGGCCTTCTGCGCCTCGGTCAGTCCCCTGATCCCCGTGATATCGAGGCGCTCGTAGGGGCGATCGCGTCGCAGCGTGCGGAGATGCTCGCCACTGGACAGGTCCCAGATCCTGATGGTCCCGTCATCGCCGCAACTGGCCAGCCTGCTCCCCTCGGGACTCACCTTGAGCGCCTGAATTGTCCCCTGATGCGCCTCTTGCACCTGCACGCACTCCCCGCTGTGGACCTCCCACCAGCGCAGCCTGCCGTCACTGCCTCCACTGACTACCAGCTCTCCACTCGGAGCCCAGGTCACCGCAGAGACCACCCCCGCATGCCCCGCAAAGGCGCTATTCTCTGCATTCCCTCTCCCCCGGAGAGGGTGCCAGGCAGGGTGGCGCTCGCCGCTGTGGGCATCCCACACGAAGAGCTCCCCACCGTCCCTGCTGCCGCCACCAGAGGCCAGCCGCGTCCCATCGGGGCTCCAGGCCACGCTCATGATGAGCCCATGATGCCCCGCCAGCCGCAGGAGCTGCGTCCCATCCGCGGCGTTCCACACATACACGTGGCCATCATCACCCCCGCCGACCAACCGCGTCCCATCGGGGCTCCAGACCACGCGACGGATCCAGGTCGGGAGCTGATGGCTCACCCAGCGTGGGGAGCGCGCCGTCACATCCCACACCAGCACACCCTGCAGAAAGGTTCCGCTGGCCAGGCGCTGCCCGTCCGGACTCCAGGCCACACCATAGAAGACGGTGTCGGGGTGGTCAGGGTCCCGGAGAATCTGGACACAGGTCCCGGTGGCTGGGTCCCAGAGCCGGACGGCATTATCCCACCCAGAACTTGCCAGCCTACTGCCATCGGGACTCCACCCCACGCCAGACACGGTCCAGCGATGGCCGCGCAACACCCTGGGCGGCGCCCCACTGGCCACCTCCCAGAGGGTCACCAGGGTATCCGCGCCGCCACTGACCAGTTGGGTGCCGTCCGGACTCCAGGCGACGTCGGAGAGGGGAGCCGCGTAGCCCTGCAGGACCCGCACGCACTGCCCACGCTCCACGTCCCACAGCCGCAGGGTGCCATCGTCACTGCCACTGAGCAGGTGGCGGCTGTCGCAGCGCCACCCGATAGCTGCCCTGTTCAACATCCCACAGCCAGATCGTGTGGTCAAAGCCGCCACTGGCCAGCGTGCCTCCATCCGGACTCCAGGCCAGGCTTTGCACCCGCTCCGTATGCCCCGTCAGCGTCTGGCGTACGCGTGGGCTTCCCTCCTCTCCCACCTCCCACAGCTTGACGGTGCCATCCCAGCTCGCGCTGGCCAGGGTGCGGCCGTCGGGGGCAAAGGCCAGTCCCCGTACCCAGTTGCTATGCCCTGCGAGCGTCTGCACGCAGCGAGCAGGTTGGGTCTTCCGCATCTCCCACAGCCGCATCGTTCCCTCGAAATCGCCACTGGCGAGCCTGCGCCCATCCGGACTCCAGGCCAGAGAGAAGACCGGGCCGGGATGCGGCAAGTCCTGCAGGGGTGTGCCCAGCTTCGGATCCCAGAGCCGGACGGTCGCATCATGTCCCCCACTGGCGAGCGTGCCTCCATCAGGAGCAAAGGCCAGCCAGCTGATGCCCTTGGTATGCCAGCCCGACCAGAGCGGGGCCCCACTGGCGACGTCCCACAGCGTGACGCTGCCATCAAAGCTCGCGCTGGCGAGCGTGCCTTCGTCCGGGCTGAAGGCGAGGGCCCGCACCCTGTCGCTATGCGCCTGCCAGAAGAGATGTAAGATCTGGCCTGCCTCGCGCCACACCCGGACTTCCCCCCGCTTGCTGCCCGCGGCCCAGTCCTGCCCGCTGCTGCTGATGGCCACCGCCATAATGGCATCGAAGGTCTCGGCAAAGACGCTGCCACGGATCAGCGCTCCGGCAAGGGTCGCGTCTTGCATCTCGACGCCTTGTAGATACACGCTGCGCAGCGACAGATGCGACAGATTGAGATTACGCAGATCCCCGCGCAGCAGGCGTAGCAGCGCCAGCAGGTTGGCTGGTCCATAGCCCTGGGCCTCCTCGTCCCACGTCCGCAGCTGGTTGAGCAAGCGCAGCAGCTGCTCCTCCACCGCATCGGTCTGTCGGTAGCTGGCCTGCAGGCGCAAGAGGACCGGGGCCACAATCAGCCGCTCTTGCGCCTGCCGCACATATTCCTTGGCTCCCGCCTGCTCGAGGGCATAGCTGATCAGGTGCTCCCACACAGCGTGCTGGATCTGCTCACTCACCCGCTCCACCAACACCTCCGTCACATACTCCAGCACCACCGATTGCAAGGTGAACGTCGCCTGCTGCTTTCCCCGCTCGACAAGCGAACGCCGTTGCAACGCTTCCAGTGCCTCGCTCACCTGCACAGTTGCAACCGGAGGTACCAGCATCGCGTGCAGCTCGACAACACCTCGCGGTTCGCGCACGACCGCCAGCCAGGTCAGCAGTGCTTGCTCCAGGGCAGAGAGCCGTGTCAATTGCTCGGCAAGCAGGTCACGGATGGTGCTAAAGATCACTGTGTCCTGCTCCAGGAACGGGCCAATCTCGCCACCAAAGAGTTCAACAATGGTTTCTGCGACGATATATAATGCCAGTGGGTTGCCCATATACATTGCGGTCAACTGCGACAGTTCTTGCGCGGTGCCAACCACCTCCCTTTCCTCCAACAATTGCTCGCTGGCTCCTCTCTCCAGGCCGGTGAGTTGTAACGTGCACACGGAGGCACGGTTACGCTCCAACTGCTCGAGATCGGCTGGTTTCTCCCGCGAAGTGAGCAGCAGGCAACTCTGATGGGTGGCTTCGCCCACCCGGCGCAGCAGTCGCCCGTAGCCCTCATAGCCGGGACGGAACCGTCCTTTGACCTCCCCTTCCTCCAGGAGAGCTTCCAGATTGTCCAGGACCACGAGCGCGCGAACCTGTCGCAGGTACTCGAGCAGGAGGCTGAGGCGTCGTTCCAGGTTGGCAGGCACGATGCCCAGCGGCCGCGGGGAGAGGACCTGCAGGCAGTCATCCAGCAGCACTTCGCACGAGGGGGCATCACGCAGCGAGCGAAAGATCACGACCTCGAAGTGCGAAGCCAGCCGGTACATCACGCTGACCGCCAGTGCCGATTT
>WNFM01231065.1_pt1 | contig 23374 bp, 27 predicted proteins | sample 5400271 | NCBI WGS metagenome assembly WNFM01 (sample SAMN13153352, study PRJNA577476) | soil metagenome | isolation source: 60 cm saprolite on Douglas fir-dominated hillslope | place: USA:California | collected 2013-09-17 | reverse complement strand
GAGGTTGCATGTGCCTGCAACCACGAGGCCCGACCAGCCGTATCCAGCGCAGTGTGGCACAACGCCGCAGTGTCCAAAAACAGGCGCACGTGCTCCCGCTCGGCGTACTTACCGCCCATTTCCACACAATGGCGGGCCGTCTCCAAACATATCTGCTGAGTATTCAAGCAGACATTACTGCTTTCTTTAACATGTAACTCCGTGCGGACTGTCTGATTCTGAAGCACTGCGGCCTCCCCACTAAACTTGACGATCACAATTCAGATACCATTCAGACACAGTTCAGAGAAAATGCAGAAGCAAATGCTATACCAATGAACCACCAACCTCATCAGCCACGTCGCGCTCCAGCCGCTGCCTGATTATCGCTTCCACGCTGATCATTGTTGCCAGAACGCCCGCCGCCGCGTGATTGCTTACCGCCCTCACGCCCGATTTCCGCCATATGGTCACGATCTTGGCTGACCGCCTGACCCCCCTTGCGTCCGGCTTCACGGGCTTCGTCCGACGTAAACTCGTGTGCCGTTCCCTTTTGATGGGCTGCTCGGCCTCCTTTGCTGGCGATCTCGCGCTGCTTGTCTTCATCCATGGCCGCAAATCCTCGTGTCCGCTTGCGCCCCCGGTTTGACTCGTTAGGTTTACCTGTCATGCTCCGCTCCTCTTTTAGTGTCTGCCTTTACTGGCAGAACGCTCAGGTTACCAGCCTCAACAGGCCTCAGTTGGCAGCCTGTCGATCCGATAACTGGGATGAGAGCAAACTGTGTACCTTCCAAGAATGCGCGACGATGCGCTTCCTAAGCCGCGCCATAAAGCGTTGGCGTAAAACATATATGGTTTTGATACACGGTCTACGCTCAAAATTATTGTTTTCAGGGATGCCGTCAATTTGCGCCAGCGATGGGAATAACGGTAAAATGGCTGAGTGTTCCGGCGTCGTCACCTTTGCTTGACAATGCCAGACCGCTGTGATAGAGTACGCCACTAGGCGGGCAGATTCGCAACCTAACAACTCACCGACGTTCGACTTTGAACGTTTAATATGAGCGCGAATCCAAATGCATAACCGAGGAGATTAGCATTGGCTAAATCACGAACCGAACAATTGGTGGAGCGCTTGCGCGACTTGCAGGCAAGCTCGGCGGACGTTGAAGCCGCCGCTATCGTCAGTGTTGATGGACTGAGCATGGCCTCATCAATGCCGGCAAACATCGAGGAAGACCGCGTTTCCGCCATGTCCGCCGCAATGCTTTCACTGGGTGAACGTATTGCGAGTGAACTGGGTCGTGGCAGCCTCGATCAAGTATATGTTAAAGGTGAACACGGGTATGTAATCCTCATGTCTGTGGGGGATGAAGCAGTACTAACCGTGCTGGCCCGCGAACAGGCAAAGCTCGGCCTGATCTTCTTGGACATGGGCCGCGCCGTGAAGGAATTGGCAAAACTCGTCTAAATTTGCCAGCACTAGAATTCGATCTGCTCACACAGTCACACAGGTAGGGAGGATTGCGTGTCGCCAGAAAAAAGCGGCCTGAATTACCCAAATAAAATTGCCCGAATCTACATCATGGCGATGGAAGATGTGATGGGAAAGAATGGTTTGAATGCCATTCTCAACCTCGCAGGGCTACAGAATTATATCGATAACTACCCCCCGGATAATCTGGAGCGGCAGTTTGACTTCGCGGATTTCACCGCATTAAATGCTGCGCTGGAGGATATGTACGGTCCACGCGGTGGGCGTGGTCTGGCGCTGCGTGCGGGACGTGCCTGTTTCTCGCAGGGCCTGAAGAACTTCGGCGCGTTGGCAGGCGTCGGCGACCTGGCATTCAAGGTGCTGCCGTTGGGCGCAAAGCTCAAAATGGGCTTGCCCGCGATGGCGACCATCTTCACTAACTTCAGCGATCAGGTCAGCGAAGTGCAGGAACACGACGACCACTACACGTACACCATCAAGAAATGCCCGGTCTGCTACAACCGCAAAAGCGATAAACCAGTTTGTCATGCTGCGGTTGGTCTGTTGCAGGAAGGTCTGCGCTGGGTGAGCGGTGGACACGAGTTCCGCGTCGTGGAAAGTGAATGTCACGCGGCGGGTGCTGAGAACTGCGTCTTCGTCATCTATAAAGAACCAATTGGCTGATAGCGGTACATTTTCACGCAGGTTAACTAAGCGCTCCAGATAGGGACTGAGGGGGAACCTTTGGCAGATAAGTCGCAGATTCTCATCGTCGAAGATGATCTTGACCTATCGGAAATGCTTAATGCCTACTTTCGTGTCCAGGGTTATGAAGTCTTAACAGCAGCCTGGGGCAAAGACGCGGTAAAACTGAGCACCGAACATAACCCCGATCTTGTCGTGCTGGATATTCGTCTGCCCGACATTGATGGGTATGAAGTTTGCCGACAATTACGCACAAACCGCCGCACACAGGATATTCCCGTGATTTTCCTCACCGAAAAGCGGGATCGCGTCGATAAGCTGGCGGGTTTGGAACTGGGTGTAGTCGATTACATCACCAAGCCGTTTGATATTCAGGAACTCCGGCTGCGGGTGCGGAATTCGCTGCGGCGTGCCGCGCAGGCGACGCTTGTTAACCCGGTGACGAGTGTGCCAGAAGGCCAGCTTGTCCAGGAAAAATTGACCGAGATGATCAATGGCGACAGCAATTGGGCGCTGCTGACCATTGGCATCCATGGCCTGGATACCTTTGGAGATCGCTACGGGTTCATCGCCTCCGATGACGTGTTGCGGGCGGTGACGCTCATGGTCAACAACGCGATCCGCGAAGTCGGCAATGAGTCGGACTTTATCGGTCACCTGGGACAAAACGAATTTGTGATTATCACGGACCCCGAACATGTCAATGCAATCCGTGATCGCATTGAGATTCGCATTAAGCAGAGCATGGAATATTTTTATCCGCTCAAAGACCGCGACGAAGCCCGCCGTGCAATGGCAGAAAGTCGATTGCGGCTGATGGTCGGACAGGTGCTTTCGAGCAACGGTCCCTTCTCCGATATTGACGCCCTCAATGTAGCGATTAACGCGAATCGCCACCTCGAAGCCTGAGAATCTGCTGTTCGACAGCCGATAAAGTCCGGATAGTTCTGGACAACTTGCACCATCATTGAAAATGACCCGGCAGGACGCGCGGGTCATTTCTGTTACGAGGTTCTCACCGGGATTAGCATCGCTGGGCGGCATACATTTGCGCCAATAGGGATTGGTCGTATTGAGCCAGCAGATGCCACGGCCCATCATATATCTCTATCGCCCCTTTTAGATCGCGGTCCCGCCAACCACCGCAACGAAACGCGATGCAGCGTACGCCCGCGCGCTGCGCTGCCTGGACATCGTAAGGCGTGTCACCAATGGCAACCGCTTCATTTGCGGCGAGGCGGCCCTTATTTAGCGCCACTTGCAATATATCCGGGTCTGGTTTGGTGTTGTCCACATCGTTAGCAGACGTGATATCGTCAATGATTTGGGTGATACCCACAATATTTAGCAGCGCTTCGGCATCGGGTTTTTGCGCGGAACTGGCAACAATCAGCGTGAGACCGCGTTGGTGCATATGTTCCACCAGTGCTTTTGCACCGGGAAATGGCCTCACGTAGGGCAGATAGTTTGTGCGAACTATCTCGCCATATTGTCTGGACAATTCCTGTGCTTGCGGATCGTCTTTTGGCAGGTTGACAACCGCCTGGATCAATTTATCGCCACCCATGCCGATGCAGGATCGCACTTTGTCAAATGAGACATGATAACCATGTTTCGCAAAGGCATCTGCCCAGGCGCGGGCATGGGCGTCGTTACTATCGACGAGCGTGCCATCAATATCGAGTAATACTCCTCGGACCGATGTCATGAGCCTCTCCTGGCTGATCAGATTACCCGCAGATTACACAGTCCTATTGCAAGAACAGTGCCGCCAGGAGAAGTGCCCTATAACAAAATCATTCGCTATTGACTGGAAGCGCTACCCACAAATCGCCTTGCAGCTACCGCACAATGCCCAGCCGACAACCCACCGAATGGCATTGCTTTGTCGTTGTGTTTTGGCAAACCGTGAGCAAGTAAACGTAATATCAGTTGTCGCGATAGAGCGGTATTGATAACGTCACAACCGTACCCCGGTCAACTTCGCTCTCCAACGTCGCGTCGCCGCCGTGGGTGAGCATGATCTGTTTGACGATGGGTAAGCCCATACCTGCCCCCTGCTGCTCATGTTTGGTCCGCTCAGACTGGATCAATATCTCCCAGATACGGGACTGGTCATCTGGCTTAATGCCACGCCCGTGGTCGATGACACTGATATAAGCTGTGTCATCCTCATTGGTCAGGCGCACGACGACCTCGCCGCTGACAGGGCTGTAAGTCCCGGCATTCCGCAATACCTCATACAACGCCGTTCTAATCAATTCTGGAACAGTCAGGATTTCAAGGTGTTCGCGCGGTTGATAATCGGCGATATAGGTAATTCTACGTTCGCGGAATTCGTCGGAGGCAACCTTGATGACTTCTGTGATGATCGATTCAAGGTTCAATGCCTCGCCGAGCGTCTCCATCTGGATTTTGGAATGGCCGCTAATCAATTCTGCATACTGAACGAGTTGCTCAGCCAGGTGATTCAAGCGCTGTGTGCCGCTTCGGATCAAGCCCATGCTCATCTGCATGTCATTCGGCAGATTTTCCTGCTCAAGCCCCTCCGCGAGCAGCGAGAAGCCGCCCGTAACATAGGTGAGCGGGGTGCGCAGTTCGTGGGACAGCAGTTGGACCATGCGGCGGCGAGCATCATCCAGGTCATTCTCAGCCTGCTCCCGGATTTCCTGGTTGCGCTTTAACTTGCTTCGCACTGCCACGAGAAAATCATCGGCATTGAACGGCTTCACCAGATAATCGTCTGCGCCGAGTTCTTTGCCGAAGCGGATGTCACGCCGTGAGCCACGGGCGGTCAGAAAGATAAATGGAATAGTGCGCAGTGTCGGATTGTTGTGAACAGCCTCGAAAAACCCATAACCATCGAGGCGCGGCATGGCGATGTCGCTCACGATCAGATCGGGGCGGCATTCGCCCGCCGAGAGCAGATCGAGCGCGGCCTGCCCATCGACGGCTGAAACGACGAGATAGCCTTCCAGCGTTAGCACCAGGACGGCGTTTTCGCGCAGATCCTCATTATCTTCAACAACTAAAATAGTTGGTCTGGTTTGTACAAGTGGAGAAGATTTGGCTTCCATGGTGATCAACTTTACAACTCCTCAGTGTGTTTGACTGTTGGCAACCAGAACGCAAAGGTTGTGCCTTTTCCCAATACACTACGCAGCACAATATGACCGTTGTAGTCATCCAGTAATTCTTTAACCAGACTCAAGCCTAGCCCCGTGCCGGGTATGCTGGTCAGGGCCGCCTCGCCCCGGAAAAAGCGCGTGAAAATATGGGTCTGGTCGTAGGAGGACATGCCCTTGCCTGTGTCCCGGACCACGCCCACCATCCACTTACCGGCACTGATGTTGTCTGGAATAATCAGGTGTTCATTTGCAATGGTCGTTGCAACCAGATTTCGTTGGTTATCAAGCTGGACTTGACCCGCGTAAACCTTGACGTGACCGGGCGGCGGCGTATATTTGATCGCGTTGCTGACAAGGTTGCGCCAGATGCGGGCGATGTCGGAGGCATCGGCGCGGACCGGGCAGCGATGACCGGGCCAGACTGCCTCAAGTTGCAGCCCTTCATTTTCGGCATTCGGCTTTAACTCATCAATGACATCCCCGCCACTGGCGACCAGATCAATTTCCTCGATCTGTCTATCGACGGTGCCGCCGTCGAGCTTGGCAAGCCGCAGCACATCCTCGATCAGGTCTGCCAGAATATCGGCCTGATAGGTGATGCGCTGTACCATCTCCAAGCGCTGATCGTCGGTCAGGCGCTGGTAGTAGTTGCTCAATGTGCCAGCCCGCAGCTTGATAGCCGTAAGCGGCGTACGCAATTCGTGCGAAACGGTGGCGACGAACTGGCTCTTGAGATCGTCCAACTCCTTCAAGTTGGTTACATCCGTTAGCAAGCCAAGCCAAAATGCCTCGCCTGTCCCAGCAATAATCAGCCGCGCCCGATGGTGAACCCATCTATCTTTGCGGGTCTGAATGTTGATGACACGATACTGCTCATCGAAATCCTGCCCGGTTGCGGTTGCCCGACTCGCTTTTTCCATCACCCAGGGCAAGTCTTCGGGCTTGATGCAGCTTAACAGACGCATCATATCCTGTGGCGGAATGCCAAACAGGTCATCGGTCCCGCCGCTGATGAAGCTCAAACCGTTGTGAGGCGTGTCTGCCGTATACACGACGCCGGGAACCTGCTCGATGAGGCTTTTATAGCGCGTCTGGGTGCTGAACAATGTGTCGGTGCGCTCGTTGACCAGTTGTTCAAGGTTGTCGAACAGGCGCACGTTTTCCACACCAATACCCAATTGGCGGCCCAGAATATCCATCAGATAAATGTCAGTTGAGAGGAATACGCGCGCTTTCGTATCCGCGAAAATCATCAAGCCGACTACTGTGTTATTCGAGATGAGCGGCACTTGCAACGATACGGCGGGCTGACCATCCACAATCGGGTGTTCTTTAATGCGTGCGCGCTTGGAAAACGGCGTGATATGCCCTGATTCCACGTCCTCCAGCGATAACGTTCGCGGGAAGAATGGATCGTCGGGTGCCAGGCCATGTTGTGCCACTAATTCGAGTACTGTACTGGGTCGTCTGCGTAGATAGATACAGCCCATTGGCATTTCGAGCGCACCCAAACCAACTGGAAGGACGCGCCTCAAAATATCAATGACTTCGCCGCCTGTGGTGGTTGCTTCTGTAACGTCACTCAGGGCGGTGAGTTCAGCGATACGCTGGGCTGCCAGTACCTGTGTCTGCTGTCGCATCGAGACATCACGCGCCACAAGCTGGTACATGCCGCCGCCAAGCGCCGTTCCCCACATCTCCACATCGACGACGGTATTATCCGGTTTGCGAAAGCGCATCCCGAAATTGCTGACCTCGCCTTTTTCTTTCAGGAGTTGAAAGGCTATCAGATAGTCGTTGCCAGCATTGGGGGCCAGCAGGTCTTTCAAGGAAGTCATGGTAAGTTGAGTATAATCGCGACCAGTCAGCGCTTCCGCCGCCGGGTTAAAGTCAAGCAGAATACCTGCATCGTCAGTCACGAAGATGGCGTCCAACGCATGTGCAAACAACATGCGATAACGCACTTCAGATTCAACCAACGCATCGGTAAGCTCGTAGGTATTGGTCAGGTCGGCGATGACGCCCAGGATACGGAACGTTGGAGCGCTTCCACAGCGTATCGCGCGATCCAGCACATAGCAATACGAGCCGTTGGCCCGCGTCATGCGGTATTCTTCCTCAAACCGCACGCCGTCGTAGATCATGGCCTCGCGCGCTATCTGGATACGCTTGCGATCATTGGGGTGAATCGCCGCAAACCATGCGGATTCAGTTCGGGGAAATTCACCGGCAGGATATTGAAGCAGACCGTCGATATCGCCTGACCAGTCAATCGTGGTGTCGTCGATGGTCCATTCATATACAGCGTCGCTGGTTAACCCTACAGCCAGGCGATAACGCTCCTCGGAGCGGCTCAGGCTATCGTGTTTGGCCGCGTAATTGATAGCTGCCGATGCCATGATATTGGGTCGATCTCGCAGAAATCGATAAACATCAAACCGATGATGTCGTTGTCGGCGATGAGGGGTATGCCCAGAAACGCCACGACAACATAGTTGTAGTCGGGGTCAGCGCGCCATAACGGTTCTTTTGAGGTATCTGGAATATAGAGCTGGGTCCGTGTTTCGACCATTTTCTGCATGGTCGGGAAATGCGCAAGGAGTATCGTCCGGCCCAGATGCTCGACAACGGGTAAACCGTGCTGGTCAACGGCTGCCCCAATGCGAACCGATTGCTGAGCGGCGTCCGTCAGCGCAACCATTACTCTGTCGCAAGGTACCAATTTGACCAGAGCGCCAGCGATGTGAGCCAGAATCGTGTCGAGAGACTGGCGGGCATTGATTGCCGCACCAATCCCTGCGAGCGCCGCAGCGATGGCTGTAGGTTGAGACACATTCTGGTCCTGAAACACGATGGTCCCTTAATCCACGTAGCGATGAATAACTGTTAGCAAATCGTGAATGGCAAACGGTTTAGTGACATAATCATCGGCTCCCAGGTTGCGCCCACGGTCAATATCATCGGGGGTGGTGAGCGCACTCAGGAAGATAAACGGTACATCGGCGCACTCTTTGTTCATCTTGACCTGCTGGCAGAGATCGTAACCGTTAAGCCCGGCCATTACCACGTCCGCCAGGATCAATGCAGGTGCGCTCTGGTCGATCACCTGTAGCGCATCAATGCTGGACGAGACGGCTTTCACTGTGTAGCCTTCCATCTCCAAAATCAGCTTGAGATTTTCCATCAAGTCGTCGTTGTCATCCACGAGAAGAATATATGACATCCTTGGCCTCAGTATGGTTGCCTCACCAACAAGCATCCCTTAACCCAACGTCCCATTTCAAATATTAGCAACCGGCATTAATACTGATACGCTCTAATGCTACACCACATGAACTCGCTTGTCATGTAACAAGATCGTAGCTATTAGGAGATCGATCATCGTGTTATTTTAGAGACACCTGGCGGAAAAACCTCATTCCAAACTTATAACCATTCGGGGGTTGTTAACTTCGCTCTAACTGATGCTATACTTGCTCCAATTTCTACTGTGCCTCAAAGAAGCTGGCCCGGACTAATGTCGACTGAACACACGAAGCATGTACAGATTCTTGCCAGCTTTGTTCAAGGTGAATGCCCAAACATCGCGGCGCAACCTGTCCCACTGCTCTCCGAGGATGCCATTCAGATTTTGCGGGAGGCTTTGACCACCGCCCGCGATCATCGAAACTGGCTCGAAGCGGCGCACATCACGAATGCCTTAACGCTCGTCCACTTTCATGCCTTCGATCTGTTCGCAGCACGCCGTGAAGCCGAAGAATCGCTTTCACTACTGCGCGCAGCTAATGACGTGTCAGAAGCTACGGCACGGGTCCTTGGCAATCTCGCCACCATCAATTATTACGCTGGCGAAGTCCCAGCGGCGCTGACCTGCATCAACGATGCCCTTCAAATTGCGATTAATCAGAACAAGCCGTTGTTACACGGCTATTTTTGGTGCAGCCTGGCCTCAATTCAGTGCTATGGCGGGCAGTATACGGCAGCCAGCCAGTCCTTCGACCAGGCGCGCCAGCTTTTTGTTGCGGAAGGGAACGGCCTGGGCATTGCGTGGCAGCAGTACGTACAGGGCTGCGAACAGGACCAGGATCAGGGAAACTTTGATCAAGCACTGGAGAAACTCCAGGCAGCACTGCCCCTTTTGCGCGAAAAGACGACACCCAAAATAACGATTGAGATTCTGTTCGGCCTTGCTGTTGCTTATTTAAATCAAGGCGACACAAAAAATGCTGACAGTCGCCTGGGTGAGGCAGAACGGCTGCTGACCGAAGGGAAATATCACTGGTACCGTCCGAAACTTTTTCAACTCAAAGCACAGCTTGCCCTTGCGGAGGGCAATTTCAAACTCGCCGCACAGCATGTTCATAGGGGATTGAGCATGGTGGGCGATCATGGTGATCTGCGCACCTTGTCGCCACTGTACCGGCTGCTCGCCACTATCCTGCAACAGGAGCACAGTTCGATGGATTCGATTATGAACGCGCTGGACCGTGCGATGGCAGTTGGACGCACACGCGCTCGACGGTTGGATCTGGCGCTGGCATTGAAAGAAACCGGAACTTACATGAAGGTTTTTGCCAATCGCGCGACAGCACGTGCCCGTGGCTCTGGCTTTCTGTTCGAGGCTGAACAAATGCTCACCGAAATGGGTTTGCCGACCTGATTGCCCCCACCGACGAACGACATGTTATCCTCAACTCCATTCGTTACTCAATGTGATTTAGGGAGCTTTATCTGTGGACTCAATTCGTGTTACCGTTTGGGGTGAGAATCGTCACGAGAAGACCAACCCAAGGGTGGCTGCCGTGTATCCTACCGGGATGCACAATGCCATTGCCGACGGCCTGCGCCAGTATCCCGGCTTTGAAGTGCAAACCGCGACGCTGGATGAACCTGAGCACGGCCTGACAGAAGATGTACTGCGTGACACCGATGTACTGACGTGGTGGGGTCATCTGGCGCACGGCGATGTGCGGGATGACGTTGTAGAGCGTGTGCGCCAACGTGTCCTGGACGGCATGGGCTTGCTTGTGCTGCACTCCGGTCACTTCTCGAAAATCTTCAAAACCCTGATGGGGACAAGCTGTGATTTGAAGTGGCGCGAAGCCGGGGAAAATGAGCGCATATGGGTCGTGGAACCGGGCCATCCCATTGCCGAGGGGTTAGGCGAAACCATTGAACTTGAACACGAGGAAATGTACGGTGAACGCTTTGATATTCCGCAGCCAGAAACGCTCGTGTTTTTAAGCTGGTTCAAGGGTGGCGAAGTCTTCCGCAGCGGATGCTGTTACAGCCGTGGCAAAGGGCGCATCTTCTATTTCCGGCCCGGTCACGAGACGTTCCCAACCTACTTTCACGCCGATGTCCGCCGCGTAATCGCTAATGCCGCACGTTGGGCCGCTCAGCCACCGTCGCCAAAGGTTGTCTTCGGCAACGCCAAGCCGCGCGAAGCGCTAGAGGCTATCACCGAGTAGGCTTTTGTCGAACAGGAGACAACAGCGTAGGTTTGCATCGGCAAAGGCGAACCGACTGCTGATGTCTCCTATATAAATGACCCCTCGTGACCTTTTCTGCTTGCCAGAACAGTCTTTTTATGCTACGATTTCGGCTATCGTTCAAAAATAAGTACAAAGGAGGAAATTATGTCATCCATCTCATTTCATATTCTTGTGGTCGAAACAGGTACGCGTGTATCGCACTGCGCTTAGGTATTATCCAGAGCAACTCTGATTTCCTCCGGCATAACGGGTTCACGCCCGCAGCCGATTTGAAGCTCCTGGATAATTCTCTCTACTTGTTGTGATTCTCCTCTAAGCGCCAGTCTAGCCAGCCCTGACGACCTCATGACGTGAGGTGGTAGTGTCGCGCTGCCTGGTGATCTCCCGAACGACTTTCACGAAAATCGCCACGCTTTCTGTCACCTCTGAGCCTTCAGCGGATTACTGCCGCTGCCCACCCATGATCATCCTGTCAACTTAACCAGAGGTGCTGGACCCCTTGCCTGTTAGAGGAGAGATTTCGTGAATTCCCGAAGCAAGAAATTCGTGTCTTACTACAAACCATATCTGGGATTGTTCTTTGCGGACATGGTATGTGCGATCATTTTGTCGGCAATTACGCTGGTACTCCCCTTGTGCGCAAATTACATCACCAAAAATATATTGGGAGGAACTACCTCCAATGCACTCAACCAAATCTATGCGGTGGGCGCTGTGATGCTTGTCCTGGTTGCCATTCATACTGTGTGCAACGTCTTTGTTGACTACCAGGGGCATACGATGGGGGCAAAGATGGAAAGCGACATGCGCCTGGAATTGTTTGAGCATTATCAAAAACTGTCGTTTAGTTTTTATGATGAACAAAAAACGGGCCAGCTAATGACCCGGATCACCAATGATGTATTCTGGCTTTCCGAACTTTATCATCATGGTCCCGAAGACATCGCCATTTCATTTTTGAAATTTGTCGGCGCGTTGATCATCCTGATTCATATCAATGCTCATCTGGCCTTGCTCGTCTTTCTCTTTTTGCCACTCATGACTGTCTATGCACTTTATTTCAATAAGCGAATGAATATCGCCTTACGAAAAACGAAGGATCGGATCGGCGATATTAACGCACAGGTTGAGGATACGCTTGGGGGTATCAGAGTTGTAAAGTCATTTACCAACGAAGAAATCGAAAAGATGAAGTTTGCTCACGAAAACAGTCGTTTTGTCGGCAGCAGAAGCGACGGTTATAAGAGTGAGGCTTTCTTTGATGGCGGTTTGACTGCGTTCACGCAACTCATAACCATTGCCGTTATCATTTTTGGCGGCGCTGCTATTGTAAATGCTTCTCTGGATTTAGCTGATCTGCTGACATTTTTATTGTGTGTTGGCATCCTCATCGATCCAATTCAGCGACTGATTAATTTCACGAGACTGTATCAGGAAGGGATTACCGGGTTTAACCGCTTTATGGATATTCTGGAAATAGCGCCAGATATCCAGGATTCAGGCGATGCAATTGAATTGACTCACGTTCAGGGCAACGTGGAATTCAAGGATGTAAGTTTCAGGTATAAAGAAGACCATAATTATGTCATCAGGAACATATCGCTAGACATCAGAGTCGGAGAATACATTGCCCTGGTGGGGTCTTCAGGTGTTGGCAAAACGACACTGTGTTCTTTAATCCCTCGGTTTTATGAAGTAAACGAGGGGGAAATCCTGCTCGACGGCAAGAATATCAAAGATATTAGCTTACGCTCACTGAGAAGGAATATCGGCATTGTCCAGCAGGATGTCTATTTGTTTGCCGGGACAGTCGCCGACAATATCCGCTACGGTAAACTCGACGCGAGTGCGGCAGAGATTATTGAGGCAGCCAAAAAAGCGAATGCCCATGATTTTATTATGGCGTTACCGGATGGGTACGATACGGATATTGGTCAGCGCGGCGTGAAATTATCGGGGGGACAAAAGCAAAGGCTGAGTATCGCCCGCGTTTTCTTAAAAAATCCACCCGTACTCATTTTTGATGAAGCGACCAGCGCTCTGGACAACGAAAGCGAAAAGGCCGTTCAAGATTCATTGGAGAAGTTGACCGCCAACCGCACAACAATTGTCATCGCCCATCGCCTGTCAACAGTCAGGCACGCACAAAGAATTGTCGTATTGACTGACAATGGGGTTGATGAGCAGGGAACCCATGATGAATTAATTGCATTGGAGGGTACCTACGCGAATCTGTACAATATGCAATTAGAAATATAGGACCCAAGCTAGTGAACAGGTCGATGTCATCGGCACAGACTGTCTCAACGTTAGCCGTACAGAAATGGCGGGCAATGGAAACTTGCCCGCCAAGCATCGAACCGGACTAGCCGCCCAGCGCTAACTGCACGATATGCGGCGTGACGTACACCTCGATAATCGCCGCAATGATCAGCATCGGCAGGACCACGGCAATGCCAACCTTGATCGTGTCTGCCAGCGCGCGGAGCCACGAATCCCACACGCCATCCCCTTGCGGCGGACGCGTAATGATCGCGCCGAGGCGTACTGCCGCCGCAGTGGCGATCACGATGGCCGGAATTTCAATAATGCTGTGCGGCACAATCGCCGCCGCGAATGTCCCAACACCGAGCGATGCAATTCCCGGCTGACCGAGCAGGAATCCGAGAATGCCGAAGGGCGCAATGGTCAGGATGATGCTCATCACGCCAAACGTAAAGACGGAGAGCAGTGTCCCACCGACAAGGATGCGCCCATTCTGGGTCAGCACGGCGAGGACGCTGCCAGGATTATTGGCTAACTGGAAGTAGCTGTTGAAATTGCTTACTGTCTGGGTATGGTCGCCGCCAGAGGGTAACAGGACCATATCGGGGCGCAGGCGAGCGACTGCAAATCCTGCAATAAAGGCAGCCAGAATGCCGATGCAGGTAACGATCATTGCGCTGCGCAGCTTGGGAATGACAGGAAACACGCTGTAGCGATACCAATCTGCGACGTTCTTGACTTCTGGACCGCCTCGAAACTGCGTCCAGAACAACCGCCACGCCCACTTCAGATTGATCTCGTCAATCGAACGCCCAAGCAGTTCTTCGCGGTTGAACAGCCGTGCGCCCATCCCGAACAGCATGATATCCGCCACGATCAGGGCCGCCACGATGTACCACAGAATATAGCGGTTATTGGTGATCATGATGTAGCTCTCGAACATGACCAACAGTGAAATCGGGATGATGATGAAACTGGCAAGCAGGTTCGAGGCCCGCGTCGAAGTTGTCTGGCTCGAAACGACGACAGCACCCGTAACCATGATCAAGGCTTGCGCGGTGGTGAGCACGACAATCTGAAGGATCAATTCAACTTCGGGCCGCCACTGGGTCGTACCGAAGATCAGACCCCCAACGTAGATCGTGATGCCCAGATAACTCGCCAGCAGCGGTGGGATCATCGCGGCAAGCGCCTTACCGACGTAAAGCTCGGTATTGGTCAGCGGCGTGGAGAGCAGCGGTTCCAGGCTGCGACGTTCTTTCTCACCGACAAATGTTTCTAGCGCAATGACCAGCGAGATAGAGATCGGGAAGAAGCCAACGATCATTGGCATCAGCGGGAGAAAGTTGTTGACCAGTGGCGACGCACCGTTGACCTCAAAGAAGTGGATAAATAGCCCGGTCATGTTATTGGCAAGCACGGGAAATACCAGCGTCAGCACGAAGATCGGGACCATGATCCGCCAATCGCGGAAGCTGTCGCGCACCTCGCGCCGTGTCACGATGAGCGAATTACGGAATGACTCGCCAATGCTGTGTTCGCCCGTGTTAAGGAAGGTTTGTTGTGCGGTGGTAGCCATTATTTGGTGCCTCGTGCTTTTTCATCTTCTTCGACGATTTGTAAGTAGACGGCTTCCAGACTCTGTTTTACTTCGCTGAGCGTCACAATATCTGTGCCGTGCTCCGCCAGCCGACGCAGTACCGCCGGGTTCGTGGCTCGTGGATCGGGCGTGCGGTAGCGAAGCCAGCTATCGCCTGTTTCCACGACCTCCACGATGCCAGAAAGGTCTTTTGCCACGCCGTTAAGTGGCTGAACGAATTCTATCTGCATCATGGGATTGCCGACGAAGCGCTGGGATAGTTCCGCAAACGTGCCATTGGCGATAATCCGTCCACGCCGAATGACCCCGATCTTGTCAGCCAAAATTTCGGCCTCGGCAAGGTTATGCGTGGTCAGGACAATTGTACGTTTGTCACGTTGCAACTCAACGATTGCATCACGGACGAGCTTGGCACTTTGCGGGTCCATGGCGGAGGTCGGCTCATCCAGTAACAACACGGGCGGGTTGTGCAGCATGGCCCGCACCAGCGCCAGCTTCTGCTTCATGCCTTTGGAGTAATCGCCAACGCGCCGGTTGCTCGCTTCCGAGAGGCCGAAGCGCTCAAGCAGGTCCATTGATCGGCGGCGGCGCTCGGCGGGGGAAAGCTTGTAGACGCGCCCGAAAAAGTCCAGATATTCCATCGCCTTCATGCGTTCATACAGGCCGTGCTGCTCGGTCAGAACGCCGACATTGGCGCGGACCTGGGCGGGCTGCGTCACCACATCAAAGCCCGCTACCCGCGCCCACCCTGACGACGGATTCAGAATCGATGTGAGCATTCGGACGGTTGTGGTCTTGCCTGCGCCGTTCGGCCCAAGCACCGCAAAGACGCTGCCTGCATCTACCGAGAACGTGATGTTATCGACAGCGCGAAAGTCCTTGAAATCTTTCGTTAACCCCTCGGTTTCGATCATGCGTGATTACCCTTCAAACTATGCAAATCCTGACGATGCCGCCTGAACAACAGGGCTGCGGCGATGAGCGCGGCGATGGCCGCAACGACTTGTGAGATATTCACACCACTTACTAACGATACGTTTACCCTAATGAATTCTAGCAGAAAGCGCCCGACCCCGTATGTCACGACATATAACAATGCAATGTCACCTGACCTTAATCGGTCCGAATAGCGAACAAATAGGAATAGAAGTGCTGCAAAGATCGCCAGCGCCAACAAGCACTCGTAGATAAATACCGGGTGAAAGCGAGTCGAGTCGAGTGGATAGCGGGTCAGATCGGTGTATTGTCCAACGCGCTGTGCCGGATCAGTAATCAGTATTCCCCACGACAGCGAGGTCACATAACCATATAAGCTCTGAGTCGCGCCCTCTCCCAGACGGACGATGGCCTGCGCCAGTGGCAGAGCGACGGCAGCAATATCAAGCCATAGGAGCAGCGGCAAATGATTTTTTCGTGTAAACAGCCACAGCCCGATAGTTCCGCCAATGATCCCGCCGATCAACCCCAGGCCGCCCGTCCAGAGCGCGATTGCTCCCTGGTTTAACTCAAAGATGTGGTTCAGCATCCACCCGGCAGTCAGGCCATTATCCACAAAGGATTCGGGCGGGAACAGGACAAACCACAATCTTGCGCCGACTAATCCGAACAGGGCTACCCACACCAACCCGCGCCATACATGCTCACCAGGCTGCCCTCGGCGTGCTGCCAATCGCGCCGCGACTTCGGTGGCAATCCAGACGCCAACCACAACACTGATCGCGTACCAGGAAATACTTAACAATACCGTTGATCCTCAAGCTAACGGGACAACGCAGTATCATACGCGATTTACTGACAGTAGGGCTAGGGGCTGTAAATGTGACCAGTATTATCGGAGAAGAAATCTAGAGATGAAAACAAGTCTCACGCGTCAGTTTAGATGGCGCGTGAGCAAGCAAAGTGGTGAATTATCGCTTAGGCTTGAGGAGTAGGCGGCTTGCGGCGCAACCCAAAATAACCGACTGCTGCCCCGGCGACAATGAAGATTAACCCCATTACTGCCCAGAACGATTGACCGCTCATGACGCTGCCGGGCAGCACGCCGGTACCTTGCAGCAACCAGACAGCCCCTACTAACAGTATCAGAACACCAACGCCAGTAATGATCCAACGCATCAACAATCCCTCCCTCAATAATTAACCGAACGTTCGATTAGTTACTAAAATTGTAGTGCATTGAGTCTGCTAGCGGCAACCAGTTCGCTATCGTAGAATGGGCTGATACTATTAACCCATTGCGTGACAGGGAACAGAATCGGTTACAATCTGGTTAGAAACGTTACTATGGGAAGCGGAGCAAGATGCAAGTCTTTATCTGTTATTCTCGCGCCGATAAACAGTTTGCAGCGCAGCTCGTCGACGACCTTGCGGAATACGAGGTCGATGTCTGGATGGACGTTCGCAGTATTCCGACAGGCAGCAACTGGGACCTGGAGGTACAAAAAGGGCTGGACCACAGCGATGTCATGTTGGTGCTGCTGTCGCCCGCTTCGGCTGCTTCGCAAAATGTTGCGGATGAGTGGAGCTACTTTATCGAACGCGACAAACCCATTATCCCGATCATGATCGTACCTACTGAAGTTCCGTTCCGGCTGTCGCGCCGACAGCGGGTAGACTTCACAGCAGATTACAAACATGGCTTCCAACAATTACTCATCTCGCTTGGTTCCCCAGCATTGCGCGATCCCGAAAGCACGCAGCGCGTCCGTGCTGTCCCAATGCACGATCCGCATCCGGCGTCCGCCGCGAAAGCCGCCGCGTCCGCGCCAGCACCATCAAAGCCAGCGCAGAAGCCCATTATGCAGGCTCCTCACGTTGCGCCGGAAGTTGGCATCAAAACATATCCGGTCATCTGGGCAGATAGTTATCACTGGTTCAATGGCATGGGCACTCACGCGACGCAGGGCGATGTGATGGTCAGCCCACGCGAACTGCAACTGGTCCCGCACGCCAAACCGATAATCACGATCCCGCTGCGGAGTCTGGTCTCGGCATCCATTCAGCGCTCGGTTGACCAGCATCTGAAGCTCACCTATTATGGGCACGATGGCAGCTTTCAGTCACTGGTGCTCATGGGCGCACCCAAAGAGCACCGCAAAGAGATCACGCTTGAGGTGTTGAACCTGCTCAAACTGCTGACGGGGAGATCATTGACGTAGAGGTTTTTGAAATGGCGACGATTGAGGTATTTGGAAAAGTTAACGAGAACGGTGAAGTGGAAATCGAGCAGCCACAAGGACTGCACGCGGGAAAAAGAGTGCGAGTTACTATTACCGAGCTTGATGAGCCTCAAGAAAAAGAACATTGGGGCGAGAAGGTTGCAGCGTTACTCGATCAATTGGATATGAGCGAATGGGAAGCATTAGATATTGATGACCCAGTAGAGTGGGTAAAAAACCAGCGGCGCGAAGAAGAGCGGCAGCGTGGAATAACCTGGGGTGATGAATGACGGTTGGTATCGTCGACACAACCGTCATTGCCCATATATTCCGTAAGAACGCTGAAGCCAAAGCATGGTTAGTAGCGCAAACAAATAAACTTTCTGTAACTTCGATTACATGGTTGGAAGTTATGTACGGCGCTCCGGGAAAGATAGGTCAACAAGTCTGTAAAACAATTCTAGATGAATTTGAACTGATCAACTTAACCGAAGACGATCAAACATGGGCCATGACACAAATGCAAGCGTGTCGACTAAGTCGAGGTATAGGGATCAATGATTGTTTGATCGCATCTGTATGCCATCGGTTACAAATTCCCATATATACCCACAACGTCAAAGATATGACAAAAATACTCCCTGTTGCGCGAGTTATTCATCCATATTAACGGAGTTCAATGACTACCTTACTCATCGAAAAGCAAAACGGCGTCTGCACACTGACGCTCAACCGTCCAGAAGTGCGCAATGCTGTCGATGGAGAGACAATGCTCGCGCTCGGTGAGGCGGTTGCGGCGTGCGACGAACACAGTGATGTTCGCGTCGTGGTGATTACGGGGACAGGTGGCGCGTTTTCGTCAGGGGCGGATATTGCAGCGGCAGTCCGGCAAAAAATTACGCCCGCCACCGCCCACAGCATCCTCACCGGAGCATATGCACCCACGTTCAGGGCGATACGCGCTTGTCCGTGGCCGGTGATTGCCGCCGTAGACGGGATGGCGGCGGGCATCGGCTGCGATCTGGCGCTGGTATGCGATATTCGGCTAGTGTCGGAGCGCGGTGCATTCGCGGAACTGTTCATTCGCGTGGGCTTGATTCCCGATGGTGGCGGGACCTATTTGCTGCCGCGCCTTGTAGGACTCGGCAAAGCGCTCGAAATGATATTTACGGGTGAGACGGTGAATGCGAAAGATGCCCTGATGCTTGGTCTCGCCAACAAGGTCTATTCCACCGAGTCATTTTATGCGGATGTGCAGGCTTATGCCGAGAAGTTGGCGGGCCAATCGCCGCTGGCGCTCATTCGCGGCAAACGGGCGATGCTTGCAGCGTTGAACGACAGATCATATGAGGATGCGATGGCCCGCGAGGCTGGCTATCAACGCGAAATTTTTGAGAGTGAGGACGGCTTTGAAGGTTTTCAGGCATTCCTTGAAAAGCGTCCGCCCAACTGGAAGGGACGATAATGCCACCCGCCGATCAATACGTCGCCACTACCGAGTTTTATGTCCGCTATGCGGAGACCGATGCGCAGGGCATTGTCCACCACGCTTCATATATCGTCTACATGGAAGAAGGGCGTCTAAACTACGCCCGCAGTCTTGGATTGGATTACGCAGAGTTTGAGCGTTCTGGATTCTTCATCACGGTTATTGGCGTCCAGGCGCGTTATCGTGCCCCCTCGCACTACGGCGATCTGATCCGGGTGACCTGCTGGGTCGAGGAACTGAAAAGCCGCATGGTGACTTTTGGTTATGAAATCACCAATGCGAAAGACAACACCGAATATACGACAGGCGTGACCGAGCACATTTGCCTCAACCGTGCAGGCAAGCCAGTTCCGTGGCCTGACGAGTGGAAAGCTAAGCTGGACCGCTAAAGCAGCGAATCCTGTGAGGGGCCAGACCCATTGCTCCTGAAGCCCAGATGTCGATAGGCGTGGGGCGTGGCGATGCGGCCTCGCGGGCGGCGCTCAATAAAGCCAAGCTGCAACATGTACGGTTCAACCACGTCTTCGATGGTATCCGCCTCCTCGTTGATCGATGCCGCAATGGTTTCCAGACCAACTGGCCCGCCGCCAAACTTTTCGATGATAGCCAGCAGATAGCGCCTGTCGAGTTCATCCAGGCCAAGCGCATCGATCCCCATCAAACTGAGCGCTTCAGCCGCGACCTGCTGGGTGATCTCGCCGTCAGCCCGCACCTGCGCATAGTCTCGCACACGCTTGAGCAGCCGCAGCGCGATACGCGGCGTTCCACGGGCACGTGTGGCAAGCTCCTGTGCGCCATCCTCGTGAATGGGCATCTGCCACAACTTTGCCGCCCGATTGATGATCTTCATAATCGCTTCGTGCGAATACAAATCAAGGTGGTACTGCGCTCCAAAACGTGTTCGCAAGGCTTGAGTCAGCAACGCCAGCCGGGTTGTCGCGCCGACCACGGTAAATCTCGGCAAGTTGAGCCGCACGTTCTTGGCGGCTGGACCCTTGCCGACCACGATATCCAGCACGAAATCTTCCATCGCCGGATACAGGATTTCCTCGACGGCTTTGCCGAGCCGGTGAATTTCATCGATAAACAGGACATCGCCCGCCCGCAGATGGGTGAGAATAGCCGCGAGATCACCTGCCCGCTCGATGGCTGGTCCCGCCGTGATACGGATATTGACGCCCATCTCCTTTGCCATGACGTGTGAAAGCGTGGTTTTGCCGAGGCCTGGCGGTCCGTAAAACAGGATATGGTCGAGCGGTTCCTTGCGTGCTTTGGCCGCGTCAACCTGAATTTGCAATTGGTCGATCACTCGCTCCTGGCCGATGATGTCCTTCAGGAATTGCGGGCGGAGGTTGCCATCTTCGTCTTCACGGCGACGTTTGCTGCTGATGTCGCGTTCGCCGTGATCATCATCTGACATAACCAAAGCTGCTCCAATCGCTCATGTGTGCTACGGTGGTTAGTATACCGATCCGCGAGGGAGCGGTCAATTGCATTGGCGTTTTTAGTTGACCTCACCCCCTGACCCCCTCTCCGTTTGCGGAGAGGGGGAACAGGTAGGCTAGAGAATCCCAAAATGATCACCTGTAGTAACTCGAAAAACGGGAAATTCCAGATTTATTGAACAGGAAATAGCTCGCGCACTGAGACGCTGAAGCTGGGAAGTACATCACCGCCGCTCAACGGATCATCGAGGGTAAGGAGTTGACGGTCAGTCGGGGTTAGCACTTCAATGATTTGGCGTGCTGGATAAATTATCCACACCATGCGTGTACCGTTTGCCAGATAGAGCAGCGCCTTATCCAGCATGAAGCGCGTACTTTGTCCTTCTGACTGCACCTCAATTGCGAGATCAGGTAAGTAAGGGGCAGGTCCAGATTGAACAAGTGCGCCGTGCTCTTTTGTCACAAACGATAGATCGGGGATCAGGTCGTTTTCATCATTTCCAGGTAGCCGATAATGTGCTTCTGTCAATGCATAACCGATTGGATGTTCACGGAGATAAAGCATCAGAAAGAAGTTCACCAATGAGATCATCGCGGCGTGCAATTGAGTCGGCATTTTCTCAACGATCTCCCCGGAGATGAGTTCAAAATGGCGACCAATATTTTCGGGCTGTGCCAGGAAAGCATCGAATTGCGCCGCCGTGATTTTGTCATGTGTGATCATTTCTGATCCTTCCTTCCATTTTTCCATCTTACCGCGATTTACGGTTGGTGGACAGGCTACCTCACTCTGACATGCCCGCCGTGGCGATAATCTTGGTTGGCGTCACGCGGATCATCAATTCGCCGGGGACAGCGTTGCGCTTGCCATAGGAGTCAGCAAGGGCTGGCCCCATGTAGCGCCCCGCGAGACGTGTTGCCCAGTGCAGAAATTCTTCGGGCGTGGGAGTGGCGATCTCGGCAGTGCCTTCGACAATGACGAACGAAAATGGCGGCGTGTCGTCATCCACACAGAGGCTGATGCGGGGATTCTGGCGGATATGCTTGGCTTTCACCGTGGTATGCCAAGTCGTAAAAATGATGGTTTCGCCATCCATCTCAAACCAGACAGGCGCAATGTGGGGCTGCCCATCTAAAGATGCCGTCGATACTTTGGCAGTACGGGGGCGATCCAGCATGAAATGCCGATATTCGTCCTCACCTTATCCTAATCTAAGGAAAAACAGTCCCAAAATTCAAATATCGAAGTTCATGAGGTGGTATTCCGGATCAAAAACGTCCCATCCCGTATGTTCATAGATTAGGCGAGCTGCTTCCAGATCTCCATGTCTAAGATTTAACCATCGAACCGGATCACCTTTGTCTAAGACGATTTCCATGCTCCATTCGTTTTCTCCTGCAGCGAACCAAACAGGAATCCACAGAGGATCGGAGAAGTCAGATTTCGGGAACAATTTGGCAATTAAGGTGTGAATTTCTGCTCTTGTTCCTAAAGGAATTAGCCCATTTTCGGGCCAGGGTTCGTGAGGGTTCCAGCGTTTACCTTCGGGTGTCAATTTGAGTACGCTCAAATACCAGGACATATTCTTCCCTCGGGATTACCGAATTTATGGACATTATAAGATTATTCCATCGTGACCAGCCGGTAGCCAACGCCCGGTTCCGTGACCAGAATCTTGGGGCGGGCGGGATCGGCTTCGATCTTCTGACGCACTTGACCGATATAGACACGCAAATAGTGAGTTTCGTCCACGTACTGCGGCCCCCACACCTCGCGCAATATCTGGCGATGCGTCACGACCTGCCCGGCGTGCTGGATCATGAGCTTCAGCAACGCGTATTCCGTCGGTGTGAGCTTGACTGGCTCATCATTGACGGTCACAGTGCGACGCGATAGATCAACCGAGAGGGGTCCAGCTTGGAAAATTGCGGTCTCTGGTTCTGGTTGGGAGTGGCGTTGTGCGACGCGCAGCCTTGCCAGCAGTTCGCCCACGCTAAACGGCTTGGTGAGATAATCGTCGGCCCCAGCGTCGAGCGCGGCGATCTTCTCATTGTCGCCATCGCGAACCGAGAGTATGCAATTCCAGCCCGTCCATGTCGGGCAGTCCCAGGTCCAGAATCAACACGTCAGGCCGCAGCGTGGCAAACTGGGTCAACCCGTCCTGTCCAGTCTTGGCTTCAACTACATGGTAGCCATTGGCTTCAAGGCTAATTTTCAGAAAACGCCGAATTTGCGGCTCATCGTCAACGATGAGCGCCACCGGTCCTTCAGTCATTGAGTAGCTTCCTTTGGCGGTTCAGGGGTTTCCGTAATTGGCAATCGAATCGTAAATCGTGCACCACCGTTTGCACGATTTTCGGCGATAAGTGTACCGCCATGTGCTTCTACCAGACCGCGACTAATCGAAAGCCCTAAGCCTGTACCGCCTGTGGCAGCGCCGGGAGCACGGTAAAACTTGTCGAAGACTTGTTCTGTGTCGGCAGGCAAGCCGGGACCGCGATCCGCCACGACAATAAGCAGCTTGGCCTCCTCTACTCGCGCCTGGACCCGGATGCGCGTTCCCGGCGGCGTATAGGTAGAGGCGTTATGCAGAAGGTTGACAAGCGCTTGCTCTAGCAGTACATAATCTGCGCGG
>WNFM01242884.1_pt4 | contig 23379 bp, 25 predicted proteins | sample 5400271 | NCBI WGS metagenome assembly WNFM01 (sample SAMN13153352, study PRJNA577476) | soil metagenome | isolation source: 60 cm saprolite on Douglas fir-dominated hillslope | place: USA:California | collected 2013-09-17 | reverse complement strand
ACGATCTCGAGCACAAGCTGGCCGACCCGGCGCTGGCGCATTGGGCGCCGTGGCTGCGCGACATCCGGGTGTTCCGGCCGCACCAGCTTTCCGACGAGGTCCAGCGCCTGGACCGCCTCGTCGGAGGTCTCGTTGGCCAGGTTGCGGGCGCTCAACCAGGTCGGGTAGCTCCGCAACCGGTCGTCGATCGCCTTGTCCTGGAGGACCACGTTGAGGATGTAGGCGCGCGTCCGGATGTCCTCCCGCAGCGCGCCGGTGATCGCCGCGCTGGCCTCCTGACGAGCGGCGCGGTCGTCGTCGCGGAGGAGCGCCAGGGCCTGCTCCAGGCTGACCCGCTGGCCGCCCATCTCGGGCTTGATCGAAGCCGACAGCTCCTCGAAGAGCCGGACCCAGGCGCCGGTGGAGACCGGCGAGCGTTCGGTCAGGAGCCGCTCCTCGACCTCGCTCAGGTTGTGGGGGCGGAACTTGCGGGCTTCCTCGACGGTGTGCCGGTAGCGTCCCGCCCTGGGATCGGCATAGAGCGGCGCGACCTGCTCGTCGGTCAGGTCGGCGAGCTCGAGGTTGAAGAACACGAGGTGGCGGCCGCGCTCGGCGCCGGCTTCGTCGATCCGGGCCACGAGTCGGCCGTTGGCGGGGCTCGCAGTGTCCTGGGTATGGAGCAGCGAGGCGTAGATGGAGGGGCGGGAGACGCGGTCCTGGAGGTCCTCCAGGCGCTCCATCATGGCCGCGAAGTCGGCCGGTGGGAGCGTCGCCAGCTTCCCCTTGTAGTCGGCCTCGAACGCCTGCGCGTCCTCCATCCCGGCCTTCAGGGTCGATTCGATCTCGGGGTCGGTCGGCGACGCGTAGAGCTCGCCGAGGTCCCAGCGGACGTTCTCCGCGCCGGTCGTCTTGGTGACCTGTGCCATCGCCGATTCAGGATAGCCGGGAGCGCATCTGCTCAAGTTCGGCCGGCTCCGGCCAGCGGTCCGCGTAGACGCCCCGGTTGACTGCGGCGGTCACCTCGCCGAACAGCTCCCCGAGCTCGCCGGCGGCAACCTGCCCCAGGTATTCGTTGGGCGTCTCGGGCGGCGCCCGGCGGCGGCCGAGCCGGCGCTGGAGGCGGTCGTAGAGACGGATCAGCTCGGCCTCGCCGGGGCTCCGCGCCTTCCGCCCTGGCAGCCGCCGGCCGCGCAGCCAGAGCAGGCCCACGACGAGGACCGCGAGCAGCGCCGCCAGCCCGGGCAGCAGCGCCAGGGCGCCGATCCCGCTCAGCGCGGCGGCCGGCGCTCCCAGCGCCAGGTGGGGGATCAGGCGAGCGAGGCCGGAGGCGGCCCAGCGGTTGGGGAACTGGGTTGCCGCGAGCGCCGAGAACGTCGGGGTCGGGTCGACCGGCACCCAGCCGTGGCCCGGGAAGAAGACCTCGATCCAGGCATGGGCGTCGCTCTCCCGGATGGTGGCCTGGTCGAGCGTCGCGTCGTACTGGCCGGGGTCGTAGCCGGTGACCAGGCGGGTCGGTATGCCCTGGCTGCGGAGCATCAGGGCGGCCGCCGTGGCGAACATCTCGCAGTAGCCGTACTTGGCGCCGAACAGGAAGTAGTCGACCGGGTCGACGCCGGCCGGGGCGGGCGGCGTCGCCAGGGTGTAGCGGTAGTCCGCCTGGAGGTGCTTGGCCAGCGCGATTACGGCGTCGTAGCGCTCGCCCCGGGGGTTGAAGCCGTCGAGGTAGCTGCGCGCCAGCGCCCGCGCTTGGGCCGACAGGTTGCCGGTGTCGAGGTAGGTGCCGTCGGTCGGGGCGGGCAGCTCCGGCGTCAGCACCCGGAGCGAGGCGGGCTTGTAGTCGGGGAGGTGGGAGACGACCGAATATGTCGTGCCCGGCTTGTGCGGCGCCGGCGCGTAGAAGTCGCCGAAGCCATCGACCCGCACCTGGGACGCCGGGTAGTAGAGGCTGGCGACCGGCGCCGCCGCGTAGATGACGCCGGGCATCGAGCGGACGACGCGGACCGTCTGGACGAAGTCCCCCAGCTGGGGACCGGAGGCGGTGTTGCCGAGGTGGCGGCTGTCGACGTAGGCGGGAAAGGTCCGGAAACGGGTGGACGCCCCGGCGCTGACGACCCAGGTGCCGCTCCGGTACTGGTCGAAGGTGAGGCCCCGCCAGTAGGCGGGCGCCCCGGTCCGGATGTACATCACAACCGCGCTGCCGAGCCGGCCCCGGAAGCGGAGGTCGACGTTGCCGCTCTTGCCGGAAGGATCGGTGGCGAACTGGACCAGCGGCACCGCCGGCTGCTCGAGCCCGTTGAACTGGACGTCCGCCGGCAGCGAGATGACCAGCGGCCCGCTCGGCGAGATGCTCGGCTGGGGCAGGATCGCGAAGCCGGCGACGCCGGCCAGCAGGGCGGCGGCGAGCGCGATCGCGACCGGACGCCCGGGCAACCGCAGGGGTGGCGCGCCGATCCGCTGCAGGTTGCTCGAGATCCAGAAACCGAGCAGGCAGCCGACCCAACCGACGATGAACACCGCGAAGCCGTAGTCCCAGGCGAAGACGGCCGCCAGGTAGAGGAGGGCGAGGCTCATCCAGAGGCTCGAATAGAGGTTGCGGCGCGTCGTCAGGTCGAAGCTGGTGACGGCGGCGAGAAGCATCACCAGGTTCGCCTGGGGGAGGCTGCCGCCGAAGAGGCCGGTCACCGAGTCGAGGACGAAGTAGGCCAGCGCCAGGAACATCATCCCCGCGATCAGCGCCTGCAGCGCCCGTGGCCGCTTGCGGTGCCGCCAGGCGTAGCTGAAGCCGTGTCCGGCGGCGGCGATCGCGAACGCCGCGAGCGGCACCACGACGGTCTGTCCATACCAGCCGATCGCCAGCGCGGCGAGCTCGAAGGCGGCGAGGGCGAAGCCGCGGGCCCAACCTGAGTCCTCGACCGGGGACTTGGGCAGCAGCCGCAGCTTCAGTCTGCTAACGGCCATTCCAACCCCGCCCTCGTGAAAGGCACCTCGAGGTCGCCCTCGCCGATCAGCCAGGCCCTGGTCGCGGCTCCTCTCGCCTGGAGCCCCTTGAGGGCCCCCACGGCCGGGCCGGAAGGCTGGTCGGTGAACGCGATCGCGTCCATGACCCGGGGCTCCTCGCTCGGTGCCGGCGGCAGGTCGGGCCAGTTCGCCAGCCACTCGAGGACCGACCAGATCGAGCGCGCCTGCCAGGGGGCCAGCGGCTCCAGGCCGGGCGCCCAGAGGTGCACCCGGCCGCCCTGGCGCAGGCAGTCCCAGGCTTCCGAAGCGGCCAGCCGGGCGAGCTGGTCGGCGGCCGCGGGGGTGGCCGGCTGGGGGTCGAGGATGAGTGCCAGGACCCGCAGCCCGGGCGGCTCGAACTCCCGTACCACGAGCTCGCCGCGGCGGGCACTCGTCTTCCAGTGGATCCGCCGCAGCGAGTCGCCGGAGCGATACTCGCGGACGCCGTAGAGGTCGGTGCCGTGGCCCGCCCGGACCACGGTCAGCTGCGACTCGACCTCGCGGACCTGGAGCCGGTCGCTGAGCGAGGTGAAGAGCGGCAGGGCGACCGCGAGGCCTCCTCCCTCCTCCTCCCGGCGGGTCCGGAAGAGGGCCAGCGGATCGGACGACTCGACCACCAGCCGGGAGGCGGCCAGCGGTCCGCGACCGACCGGGCCGAGGGAGCGCCGCGCCCTCCAGCCCTCGGCCGGGACGACGCCGGCGCCCACCTCGAGGGCGACCTCCCCCACTCCCACCGAGATTCGGGCCGGGCCGTGCGCCCAGCTTCCGGCGTGGTCGAGGCGAAGCTCGAAGCCGATCGTGTCGCCCTCGAAAACCGGGGCCGGCAGCGGAGCGTCGCGGAACTCCCGCTCCGGGATCTCGTTGACCGGCGAGAGCTCCGACGGCGCGACGTCCTGGAGGCGGATGCCGCCGCCCAGGCCCCGGGCGTTCCAGCGGGCATAGACGAGCATCGCCAGGATCGCGGCCCAGAGCAGGAAGCCGAAGAGGAAGAGCCAGGCGACCTCGCTGGTGGCGCCGTAGAAATAGACGACGACGCTGAGCGCCAGGGCGCCGAGCAGCCGCCAGGTTGGCCGCAAGTTCCGTCTAGCCGCGCAAGGGGGGAAGCGGCAGCACCGCCACCACCTCGGCGAGGACCTCAGAAGCCGTCGAGCGGCCGCGCATCCCGAGGCGGTGCCCGAGGACCGGCTGGACCAGCGTCTTGACGTCGTCGGGCAGCACGAAGTCGCGCTCCTCGAAGAGCGCCAGGGCCTGGGCCGCCCGCTGCAGGTAGAGGCCCGCCCGCATGCTCGCCGGGAGGGCGACCTCGGGACGAGCGCGGACGGCGGCGAGCAGCGCCACGATGTAGGTGCGGATCGCGGCCGCGACGACGACCCGCAGGCAGGCCTCCTGCAGCTCCACGACCTCGGCGCTGCTGAGGACCGGTTCGATCTCGGTGATCGGGTCCCCGTGCTGGCGGCTGGCGAGGATCTCCTCCGCCTCCGCGGCCGAAGGCGGCCCCATCTCGCAGGCGACCAGGAAGCGGTCGAGCTGGGCCTCGGGCAGCGGGTAGGTGCCGTGGAACTCGTGCGGGTTCTGGGTGGCGATGACGAAGAAGGGGCTGGGCAGCCGGTGAGTGACGCCCTCCACGGTGACCTGCGCCTCCGCCATCGCCTCGAGGAGGGCAGATTGCGTGCGCGGTGTCGCCCGGTTCACCTCGTCGGCGAGGAGGACGTTGGTGAAGACGGGCCCCGGGACGAACTCGAAGGTCCCCTCCCGCTGGTTGAAGATGCTGGCGCCGGTGATGCCCGCCGGAATTCGCCCCCGATCGAGGCCGCGATGGAGCGGGCGAGCATGGTCTTCCCGGTGCCGGGCAGGTCCTGGAGGAGGACGTGGCCGCCGGCCACCAGGCCGGCCGCGGCAAGCCTCACGGTCGCCGACTTGCCGACGATCACGCGCTGAACGTTGCCCTCCAGTCGCGCGAGCATCCCGGCCGCCCGCCGCGGCACCAGGGCCGGGGTCGCCATAACTGCCGCGGATTCTACCCCCGGCGCCCTTTGCGCTACTCAGGAACTCGTGATATGTTATACCGAATAGGAGTTATATCGGACATTGTTACGTCAGCGTTTCGCATAGCCACCTTGTCGTGAAAATTCAGGAGGTACAGCGGTGCTAATGTCCATCCTCGTCTGGCTCGTGGTCGGCTTGATTGCGGGCTTTCTCGCCGGCAAAGTCGTCAGCGGCCACGGTTACGGTGTCCTGATGGACATCGTGGTCGGCATCATCGGCGCCTTCCTGGGCGGCTTCATCGCCGGCCTCATGGGGATCGCCGCGACCAACATCATCATGCAGATCATCGTGGCCTTCGTCGGCGCCGTGATCCTGCTCGTCATCCTCCGTGCGGTAGGCGTCGGACGCCGCAGCACCGTCTAGCCCAGCAGCTCCCTTCCCCCACGTTCCGTCACCCTCCCCACCATGTGGGGAGGGTGAAAACTGCCCCTAACTTCGGCCTAGGACTCTTGTGATCACGTCGCCGATGTTCGGTCCGCCCTTGCCGAAGGGCAGCGACCTGACGCGGTGGGCGTAGACCATGTCGGCGACCCGCGCGATGTGCTCGGTGCCGACCTCGGGGACCTCTTCGTAGGCCGCCTCCGCCTGCGCCGCGCGGGAGCAGACCAGGTCGGCCCGGTGTCCGTCGACCTCGAGCGCGATCGAGAGCTCCGCGATCAGCTGCAGGATGCTCCGCGGGATGGTTACCTCGGGGAAGGTCGAGATCCCCTCCGCGATCCGGTCCCGGACATCCTCCTCGGCAGCCTTGTGGTCGGCGAAGAACTGGGTCGGGTTGTCCTCCCAGGCGGCGCGCTTCTCGACGATCGCCACGCGCTGCTCGAGGTCGCGAATGCCCTCGACATCGACGCAGAGCCCGAAGCGGTCGAGGAGCTGCGGCCGCAGCTCACCCTCCTCCGGGTTCATGGTGCCGACCAGGATGAAGCGGGACGGGTGCATGACGCTGACGCCCTCCCGTTCGACGACGTTGACGCCCATGGCGGCGGCGTCGAGGAGAACGTCGACGATGTGGTCGTCAAGCAGGTTCACCTCGTCGACGTAGAGGATGTTGCGGTTGGCCTCGGCGAGCACGCCCGGCTCGAAGCGGCGCGAGCCCTCCTTCAGCGCGGCCTCGAGGTCGATCGTCCCCACGACCCGGTCCTCGGAGGCGTTGATCGGCAGCTCGACCACCCGCATCCGGCGTGTCGCGGTCACCAGCGTCTCGCCCGCCTGGACCCTTGCCTGGCAGTCCATGCAGAGGTTCTCCCGGTCATTCGGGTTGTCGCCGAAGCGGCAGCCGGCCACAACCTGCTGCTCGGGCAGCAGGCGGGCGAGGGCGCGCACCGCGGTCGACTTGCCGGTGCCCTTCTCGCCGCGGATCAGGACACCGCCGATGGACGGGTTGATCGCGTTGAGGACGAGTGCCATCTTCATCCGTTCCTGCCCGACGATGGCGCTGAACGGGTACGAGTAACGCTCTACGGCCACCTTGGAAGTCTACCCACGGTTGAGCTGCCTCTCGACGACCGACGCGATCTCGTCGCGAGAGAGGTCGAAGAGGCCGTAGTAGCGGGCGCCCATCCGGCCGGCCAGGTCGGCGCAGGCGTTGATCGCGTAGGTCTGGTACATCGGCGCCACCCGGGCCAGGTGCTGGATCGAGGGCAGGTGGCTGAAGTCGCGGGCGGAGTCGATCACCAGGCAGTCGATCTTCTCGGCCTGGATCATCGCGGCCACCTTCTGGGCCTCGACCAGCGGCTCCTCCTTGAACATCGAGATGTTGCCGCGGCCGTCGCTGATCAGCACCAGAAGCGGCCGCACGGTCGAGTCGCGGAGGACCTCTGTCTTGATCACACTGAGACCCGCCAGCAGGCCGTGGGTCAAAGGCGTGGTGCCACCGACCGACAGACGCTCCAGCCGCCGCCTCGCCAGCGAAACCGAGGAGGTCGGCCGGAGGACGACCTCGGAGGTGCGGTTCTTGAAGATGACGACCGCGACGCGGTCGCGGCGCACGTAGGCGTCCTGGAGGAGGGAGAGGATGGCGCCCTTGGTCGCCGCCATCCGCTGCTCGGCGTCCATCGACGCCGAGGCGTCGACGACGAAGACGATCAGGTTGCCCGTCTTCCGCTCGCGCACCTTCTCGCGGAGGTCGGTGCGCTCCAGCTTCATCCGCTCGCCGCTGACCCGGCCCCGGCGGACCTGGAACGGCGCCGCCGCCCGGATGGTGGCGTCGACGGCGAGGTCGGTCACCTTCTCCGCCGTGCGCGCGCTGGTGTAGCGGCCGCGCCGGTTCGCCGACTGGGCGGTGGCCCGCTTGCCCCCCTGCTTGCGCGGGCGCCGGTGGCGGGGCAGCTCGATCTTCTTCACGTCGAAGGTGTCGGCCGTCTCAGGGTTCGACTCGGAGCCCATCCCGCCGCCCGCGCTGCTGCCCTCGACGGAGCCGCTGGAGTCCTCCGCCGAGCGGCTCTCCTCCTCGGTCTCCTCGGCGGCGCCCTGCTGGTCGGTCGAGCTCGATTGCTGCTGCTCGTCGGAGGTCTCCGACTTGCCCTCCTCCTGGTTAGCCGGCTCGTCCTCCGGCCGGTCCTCCTGACCCGAGCCCTCCTCCCGCTTGACCGGGCTCCGGGAGCGGTGGGCGAGCGCCAGCTCGGCGGCGTCGAAGATGTCGTCCCGGGTCGGCAGCGGGTGGCCGCGGAAGGCGGCGAGCGCGCTGCAGGCGCGGGCGACGACGAGGTCTGCGCGGTGTCCCTGGACGCCGCTGTCGACGCAGATCCGCGAGATCAGGCGGGCCTGGGAGGGGCTGATGGCGACCTGGCCGATCGCCTCCCGGGCCTCGACGATCCGCTCCGAGAGGCGGGCGTCGGACTGCCGGTACTCGGCCAGGAAGGCGGGGTCGTGGTCGCGGAACGCAGCCTCCCGCTCGACGATCGTCACCCGCAGCTCGGCGTCGACGATCCCCTCGACGTCGACGCAGAGCCCGAAGCGGTCGAGCAGCTGGGGCCGCAGCTCGCCCTCCTCGGGGTTCATCGTCCCGACCAGGATGAAGCGGCTCGGGTGGACGATCGAGACGCCCTCCCGCTCGACGATGTTGACGCCCATCGCCGCCGCGTCGAGGAGGACGTCGACGATGTGGTCGTCGAGCAGGTTCACCTCGTCGACGTAGAGAATGTTGCGGTTCGCCTCGGCGAGGACCCCGGGCTCGAAGCGCCGGTGGCCGTGGCGGAGCGCCGACTCCAGGTCGATCGACCCGACCACCCGGTCCTCGGAGGCGTTGATCGGCAGCTCGACCACTCGCATCGGCCGGGTGCTGAGCGGCAGCTGGCCGAGGTCGGCGCGCTGCCGGCACTCGATGCAGTAGTGCTCCGGCTCGTCGGGGTCGTCGCCGAAGTGGCACCCCTCGACGACCCGGTGCTCGGGAAGAAGGCGGGCCAACGCTCGCACGGCCGTCGACTTGCCGGTCCCCCGCTCCCCTCGGATGAGCACGCCGGCGATGCTCGGGTTGATCGCATTGGCGACCAGGGCGAGCTTCATCTTCTCCTGCCCGACGATGGCGGTGAAGGGGTAGAAGTCGCGTTCGAGGGTGGCTGCCATGGCTGTGAGATAAGCCTACCCAGGCTGCCGGATCCCGCTAGAACCCGCCCTCCCGGTCGGTCGGCTCGTCCATAAAGGGGTAGCGGTAGGCCTTGGCTGGGTTATAGGTCTCTTTGATGGTCCTGGGGCTGGTCCAGCGGACCAGGTTGAGCAGGCTTCCCGCCTTGTCGTTGGTCCCCGAGGCGCGCCCTCCGCCGAAGGGCTGCAGGCCGACGACGGCGCCGGTCGGCTTGTCGTTGATGTAGAAGTTGCCGGCCGCGTTGACGAGCCGCTCGCTCGCCTGCTCGATTGCCGAGCGGTCGGTGGCGAAGACGGCGCCGGTGAGCGCATAGCGGCTCGTTTTGCCGCAGAGGTCGAGCGTCTCCTCCCACTCCCCGTCGGGATAGGGGTGGACCGTCAGGATCGGCCCGAACAGCTCTTCTTTGAGGAGCCGGAAGTCGGGGTCGGCCGTCTCGATCACGGTCGGACGGACGAACCAGCCGACACTGTCGTCGGTCACCCCACCGGCGATCACCTTCGCCTTCGGCGAGCGCCTGGCGTATTCGATCGCCTCGCTGTGGCGGGTGAACGCCGGCTTGTCGATCACGGCGCCCATGAAGTTGCGGAAATCGGCCGGGTCGCCCATCGGGATCTCGTCGACCTCGCGCGCCAGCTCGTCGCGCATCGCGTCCCACATCGACTCCGGGATGTAGGCGCGGGAGGCCGCCGAGCACTTCTGGCCCTGGTATTCGAACGCGCCCCGGATGAGGGCCGTCTGGAGGGCGTCGATGTCGGCCGACTCGTGGACCATCACGAAGTCCTTGCCGCCGGTCTCACCGACCAGCCGCGGGTAGGTGCGGTAGCGGCCGATGTTGGCGCCGACCGTCTGCCACATGCCCTGGAAGACCTCGGTCGAGCCGGTGAAGTGGATGCCGGCCAGGTGGGGGTCGTCGAGCACGACGTCGGAGACCTCGGACGCGCTGCCGCTGACCAGGTTGATCACCCCGGGCGGGAGCCCCGCCTCCTCGAGCAGGCGCTGGAGCAGGCTGGCGACGAGCAGCGTCTGGGTCGCCGGCTTGTAGACGACCGTGTTGCCGAGCAGGGCGGGTGCGGTCGGCAGGTTGCCGCCAATCGAGGTGAAGTTGAAGGGGCTGACCGCGTAGACGAAGCCCTCCAGCGGCCGGTACTCGGTGCGGTTCCAGGCCGTGTGGTCGTTGAAGGGCTGGATCGCCAGCAGCTGGTCGGCGAAGAAGACGTTGAAGCGCCAGAAGTCGACCAGCTCGCAGGCGGCGTCGATCTCGGCCTGGTGGACGGTCTTGCTCTGGCCGAGCATGGTCGCCGCGTTGATGGTGTCCCGCCACGGACCGGCGAGCAGCGCCGCGGCGCGGAGCAGGACGGCGGCGCGCTCGTGGAAGGGAGTCGCAGCCCAGCTCTTCTGGGCCATCAGGGCAGCATCGACGGCGTCCTGGAAATCCCTCTTGGCGCCGACCTGGTACTCGCCGATCACCAGCTCGTGGCGATGGGGCGAGCGGAGCGACCTGGTCGAAGCGCCTTTGCGCCGGTCGCCGCCGATGGTCATCGGGATGTCGACGCTGACGTCGGTCATCTGGGCGAGCTTCTGCTGGAGGCTGAAGCGGTGCGCGGTACCCGGCTCGTAGGTGCGGACCGGCTCGTTGTGGGGGGTCGGGACCTTGAAGTGCCCCTGCTCGGTCATGCCGCAAATCTATTCCACATTCACACGCGGACGGCGGCGCACGGGCTTAGAATCCGGCCCGCAGTGCCGCTGCTCGACGGCCTCTTGCACAAAGGCGACGGCGGGCCCTTCGCGATCCCGGTTGCGTCATCGATCCCGGTCGCCTTCCGCGTCTACTACACGCCCGGCTATCCGCCCCTCCTCGCGGACGACCTGCGTGTCAAGGCGGCGGGTTGGGTCGCGGCTCACGTCGAGGAGCCCCTCCGAGCGGCGCTGGCGCAGGTCGTCGGGTCTCCTCTGCTGATCTACACCGACATGGCCAAGACCGCCTTCCCGCCGGCCCTCGACCTGCTCCAGCACGCGGAGGTGGGGGCCGAGGAGCGGAGTCGCTTGGAGAAGGCGTGGCAGGTGACCGTCGTCAGCTGCGAGGCGAAGCCTCAGGTGCCGATGTTCGGCCTCTGGGCAGCGATCGCGTCGGCCCGCTCAGCCGCCCTCGAGCTGAGCGGGGCGCTCTTCGACTCGCCGGCCGTCCGGATGACCCCTGTCGCCTCCTACGAGCAGGGGATCGCGGGCGATGGCGTGCTCCGGGTCGCCGACCACGTCGCCTTCCCGGCGGACCCCGACCCGAGCGGCCTGGTCCGCTGGCACACGACTGGGATGAGCAAGTTCGGACTGCCGGAGATCGTCGTCCCAGCCCATCCCGGGCCCGACCACGGTCCCCTTCTTCAGGCGCTCGCCCAGCACGTCCTCGACTCTCTGCTCCGCGCCAACCACGAGCGGCCCGAGCCGCTGACCGAGCTGGTCGTCCCGGGCGAGCTGACCCTCCACGAGCCGCCGGCGACGCTCCGCCTCCACCTGGCGCACAGCCAGTCTGGGGTTCCGACCCTGGTGGCGGTGCCGCCGGCGGGATAGGCCCATCGCCGTCCTGGGCCCCGCTTCTGGCGCTGGCGTCGGGCGGAAGGTCTTGGGAGAGTTCTATGAAGGGGAGGACCGGTCACGCCTTGGTGTCGAACGCGGCGCGCTGAAGAAGCCCCTTATGCATGTCAACGGGCCGTTGATAGGTACAAGTCGTACCACTTGGACCTCGGCATCGACCCGGATAGGTGCAAGTGGTACCACTTGTACCTGCAGCGCACGGTGTTTGGGCCAAGTGTCGACACTTGGCCCTTCGCGGCTCGACGCAAACCCTCCAACGCCGCTCTTCGACACCAAGGCGCGGACTCCGCCGCCCCTTCCATGGCATCTCTCCAGGCGTGAAACCGACGCCAAAGCAGTGGCCCGCAGGCCTGATTCAAGACGAGATCTAGCCCGGCAGCAGGTCCTTGACGAGCTCGCGCTCCTGGAGCAGCTCCTCGGTCGTCAGGCGGATCTTCTCCTTCGCGAAATCGTCGTGCGGGAGGCCCTCGACGACCTCCCAGTTGCGGCCGTCGGTGCTGACCGGGAAGCCGAACTGGAGGCCCTCAGGGGCGCCGTACTCCCCGCGACTCACCACCGCCAGCGATGTCCAATCCCCGGGCCGGGTCCCGAAGTGGACGCTCCGAACCGAGTCGATCGCCGCGTTCGCCGCCGATGCGGCCGAGGAGAGGCCGCGGGCTTCGATCACCGCCGCGCCCCGCTTCTGGACGGTGCTGATGAACTCGCCCCGCAGCCAGTCGCCGTCGGAGATGACCTCGGGCGCCAGCTTCCCGCCGATCTTGGCGTGCGCGAAGTCGGGGAACTGGTTCGCCGAATGGTTGCCCCAGATGGCCAGGTTGGTCACCTCGGCGACGGGGGCGCCGGCCTTCTGGGCGAGCTGGGACTTGGCCCGGTTCTCGTCGAGCCGCGTCATCGCGAACCAGCGCTCGGCGGGGATGTCGGGTGCATGCGGACGTCGGCGGCGGCGCGGGCGGCGATCGCCCTGCCCTGGGGACCGAAGATGCTGCCGTTGACGGAGAGCAGGTCACCCCGCTCCATGCCCTGCTTGCGGGGCACCGAGCCCACCAGCAGCGCCCAGGAGGTGCCGTCGAACGCCTCTTCCGTGTCCGCCGTCGTGACGACGTCGGCGAGGAGCGGGAAGGCGCAGTCGTCGAGCTCCATCACCACCCCCTGAAGGGCCTTCATGGCGGGCTCGATCTCGAGCAGCCGGAGCACGACGGGCTGGTCCTGGCCCAGCATGTCGCCGCTCGCTATCCGGAAGAGGAGGGAGTAGCCGATCTGGCCGGCGGCGCCGGTCACGGTGACGTGGAGGGGCGGGTTCACGGTTTTGTGCTCACCGATTCATTCTCGCGACTTCGTCACTCCCAGCGGCTCAGAAGCTCTCCGTCTCGAACACCTCGGGGCCGGCGAGGCGGCGGGCGAAGGTCAGGAAGCCGGTGTGGGCGACCATCCGGTGATCGGGACGCATGCTCCGGCCGCGGATCGTCCAGCCCCGCTGGAGGACCTCCATGGTCTGGATGAGGCCGTAGCCGCCGTGCTCGCGGAGACCGTCGCAGAAGCGGGCGACCTGGCTCACGTTCGGGCAGTGGGCGAAGATCAGCCCGCCCGGCCGGAGCGCGCCGGAAAAGGCGGCGATCGCCTGCCAGGGCTCGGGCAGGTCGAGGAGGGCCCGGTCGACCCCCACCTCGTCCACGCCCTGGTAAACGTCGCCGAGCCTCATCTCGAGGTTGGCCGGCAGCCCGCCGAGGGCGTCGCTGACGGCGGCCCGGGCGAGCGCCAGGAAGTCCTCCCGGACCTCGTAGGAGACGACCCGGCCGGACTCTCCCACGGCGCGGACGAGGGCAGCGGTCAGCGCACCGGTTCCCGAGCCGGCTTCGAGGACGAAAGCGCCCGGGTGCACGTCGGCGTACATGAGGATGGCCGCGAGGTCCTTCGGGTAGATCGGCTGCGCCTGCCGCCGGCGGCCGGTCACCCGCTCGGCGAAGGTCGGGCGGAGCGCTAGCAGGCGGGTGCCGGTGTGGCTGCTGACGAGCGATCCCTCCGGCCTGCCGATCAGGTCGTCGTGGTTCACCGTGCCGCTGTGGAGGGAGAGCTTGGCGCCCTCCTGGAGGATCACCTGGTAGGTCCGGCCCGCCTTGTCGTGGAGAAGGACGAGGTCGCCCGCGACGAGCTCGCCGCTCAGGGCTTGCGGGCCCGAATCAGGGCGTGCCAGTAGTTGTGCCAGAGCCTGCCGTCCCGGCGCTCGGGCTTGAGCTGCTCCCGGGCGGGACCGGTCGCGGTCTCGACCATCGCCGCCAGCTCCTCCACCCGGTCCTTGGGGAAGCCGATCCGGACGACCCAGGGCTCGAACTCCCAACTCATCTGGCGGAGCCGGGTCTCCTCGATCGCGAAACCGGCCGCCTTCAGCTTCTCGATCCACTCGTCCACCGTGTACATGCGGACGTGGCTGGGGTCGCGCAGCTTCTCCACCGCGTGGAGGTGGTCGCGCGCCTCGCGGGGTCGGAGGACCCGGTTCGCCTCAGCCAGGCTTCGCTCCAGGTCGTGGAAGTGGTGGGCGGCGACCCGGCATGCCCAGAGATCCAGCGAGCCGGCCTCGAAGGGCAGCTCCTCGGCGTCGCCGAGGACCCACGCCACGTTTCCGACCCCCCGCTCCGCCGCCACCCGGCGGGCCTGGTCGAGCATCTCCGGGGTCAGGTCGAGGCCGGTCACCCGGGTCACGTGGGGGGCCAGCGCCAGGGCCAGGTTGCCGGTCCCGGTGGCGACGTCGACGACCCGGTCGGCGGGCAGCGGCCGGCCGACCTCGAGCGCCTCGGCGAGCCACTCCTGGCCCGAGTGGTAGCTCGACGTCACATAATTTGCCGCGACCGGGGCAAACGCTTTCCGTACGTCCTCGCTCATATCGGAGAACAAATCATGCAGAAAGCGGTCGCCCGCTGGTCGGGCAACAAGGTCAAGTTCGAGATTCGGGCCAATTCCGGGCATAACTCCGCGGTCGACGAGCCCCCCGCCTTCGGCGACGACGAGGGCATGCGGCCCACCGAGATGCTGCTCGGGGCGCTCGGCGGCTGCACCGGGATCAACGCCGTCCTCCTCCTCAAGAAGTTCAAGCAGCCCTTCAAGTCGCTCGACGTCGAGGTCGAGGGCGACCAGCAGAAGGAGTGGCCGCACGCCTTCACCGAGATCCGGATCAACTTCAAGATCGGCTGGGACGGCAAGCACGACAAGGCCCTGGTCGAGAACGCCCTCGACATGGCGGTCAACAAGTACTGCCCGGTCGACGCGACCCTGAGCCACGGCACCCGGATCAAGTTCAAGCGCTCGGACGCCTGATCTCTCCCCCACTTGGTGGGGGAGTACCGCCGCAGGCGGGGAGGGGGGGCCGGCGCCGGCACAGGGTGGGCCTCGGACGCTTGATAAAATCTCCAACCTGCTTTCCGACTACGGCCCTCTCCTGATCTTCCTCGTCATCAGCACCCTGGTGGTCGCCCTGCTGGTGGGCCTTTCCTTCGTGATCGGGCCGTCGCGGCCAAACCGCCGCAAGCTCCAGGCTTACGAGTCGGGGATCGTCCCGACAGCGCGGGCCCGGCACCGGATGTCGGTCAAGTTCTACCTGACCGCGATGCTCTTCATCATCTTCGACATCGAGGCCGTCTTCTTCTATCCCTGGGCGGTCATCCTCCGCCAGCTCCGCTGGTACGGCCTGATCGAGATGTTCGTCTTCATGCTCATCCTTCTCGTCGCCCTCGCCCACATCTGGCGGAAGGGAGGCCTCGAATGGGACTAGGCGAGGCCCTCGGCGACAATCTCATCACGACGACCATCGGCAAGGTCATCGGCTGGGGACGGGGCAACTCGGTCTGGCCGGCGCAGTTCGGGCTCGCCTGCTGCGCGATCGAGATGATGCACATCGCAGGCTCCCGCAACGACGTCGCCCGCTTCGGCTCGGAGGCCTTCCGGGCCAGCCCCCGACAGTCCGACCTGATGATCGTCTCGGGCCGGGTCAGCCAGAAGATGGCCCCCGTCCTGCGCCAGGTCTACGACCAGATGCCGGACCCGAAGTGGGTCATCTCGATGGGCGCCTGCGCCTCGACCGGCGGCGTCTTCAACAACTACGCCCTCCTCCAGGGCGTCGACAAGATCGTCCCCGTCGACGTCTACGTGCCAGGCTGTCCGCCCCGGCCCGAGGACCTGATCAACGCGATCACGATCCTCCAGGAGAAGATCAAGGCGCAGGGGATCACCCCGAAGCTGTGAGCCGCAGAGCCGGCGTCAGGGGCGATCTCGAGAAGATCGCGGTGGCACGGGGCGTCAGCGCCGGCGACGAGTGGGTGACGGTGCCCGCGGAGCGGATCCGGGAGGCGCTCGAGGCCGCCCGGGGCGAGGGCTACGACTTCTTCTCCTTCATCACCTGCGTCGACCACCTCGCCCGCGACGACGGGCGGCCACCATTCACCGGGCCCCAGGGGGAGGGTCCCCCTCCCCGCTTCGAGGTCGTCTACGAGCTGCGCGACATGGTGAAGGTGCGGCTGATCCGGATCCGCGCCTTCCTGGGCGCCGAGAACCCGACCATCGCCTCCGCCCACGACCTCTTCGGACCGGCCAACTGGGACGAGCGAGAGGTGTGGGACCTATTCGGGATCCGCTTCGAGGGCCACCCCGACCTGGTCCGGATCCTGCTCCCCGACGACTGGGAGGGCCACCCGCTGCGCCGCGACCATCCCGTCGGTGGCGACCCGGTCGACTTCTCCTCGGAGCACGCGGAATGGCAGACCAGGCCGGTGAAGGCTTGAGCACCGAGACGCCGGAGCCCGCCGGGATCACGGTCCAGCGCGAGCCCGGCGGACCGGGCAGCGAGCAGATCCTCACCATCAACTTCGGGCCCCACCACCCCTCGACCCACGGGGTGCTGCGGCTGATCGTCGACCTCGACGGTGAGGTGATCCGCAAGATCCGGCCGGTGATCGGCTACCTCCATACCGGGATCGAGAAGACGGCCGAGTCGCTCCGCTACCAGCAGGCGGTGACGGTGACCGATCGTCACGACTACCTCTCCCCACTCTTCAACAACCTGAGCTACGCGATGGCGGTCGAGAAGCTGATGGGGGTCGAGGCGACACCCCGCGCGCAGGCGCTCCGGGTGATCATGTGCGAGCTCTGCCGGATCTCCTCCCACATGATCTGGCTGGGCACCAGCGGCCTCGAGATGGGCGCCATCTCGATGCTCTGGTACTGCCTCCGGGAGCGGGACAAGGTGCTCGACCTGAACGAGGAGATCTCCGGCTTCCGGATGCACACCTCCTACATCCGGCCAGGCGGCGTCTTCGCTGATGCGACGCCCCGCTTCCTGGAGCTCTGCGGCAAGTTCGCCGACGAGTTCCCGGCCAGCGTCGACGAGTACGAAAGCCTTCTCACCGAGAACCCCATCTTCAAGCTCCGGACACAGGGCATCGGCTACCTCTCCAAGGAGGACGCGCTCCGCCTCGGCCAGACGGGGCCGATGCTGCGCGGCTCCGGCGTCAGCTGGGACCTGCGCAAGAACGACCCCTACTCCGGCTACGAGAAGTACGACTTCGAGGCGGCGGTCGAGACGGCGGGCGACTGCTACGCCCGCTACCAGGTCCGGATCAAGGAGATGCGCCAGTCGGCCAAGATCATCCGCCAGGCGCTCGACACCCTCCCCGACGGCCCCATCAACGTCGACGACAGGAAGCTCCTGCCCCCACCGCGGGAGGAGCTCGACACCTCGATGGAGGCGCTCATCCACCACTTCAAGCTCTTCACCGAGGGCTACTCGCCCCCCGTCGGCGACTCCTACGCGGCGACCGAGTCCGGCCATGGCGAGAACGGCTGCTACGTCGTCTCCGACGGCACCCACAAGCCGCGCCGGGTGAAGTTCCGGAGCGCCGGCTTCGTCAACCTGCAGGCGACCGAGCGGATGGCGCTGGGCGGGATGGTGGCCGACATGATCGCGATCATCGGGACCATCGACGCCGTGATGGGGGACGTCGACCGATGACGGGCGGGAGGGTGGTCATTTGAGTATCGATCCCCGCAAGATCCCCACCACGGGGCAAGAGACCGGCCCCACCAATCCTTACCACGAGCCGCTCGACCGCCAGGGGGCGAAGCTGGACGAGCACACCCTGAACGAGGTCCGGGAGCTGCCCAAGCGCTTCCAGCCCGGCTCGCGCTCGGCGGTCATGCCCGCACTCGACCTGGTCCAGGAGGAGCTCGGCTACCTGACCCCGGCCGCCCTGTCCCAGGTCGCGGAGGCGCTCCAGCTCGACCCCGGCTACGTCGAGGGGGTCGCCACCTTCTACACCCTGTTCCACCTCCAGCCGGTCGGCAAGCACCACTTCTACGTCTGCGACAACCTCAGCTGCCAGCTCGCCGGCGCGGAAGAGATCCTCGAGCACCTGAAGCACTCGATCGGCGTCCGCGAGTATGGCGAGGTCACCGGCGACGGCTTCTTCAGCTGCGAGCCGGTCGAATGCCTGGGCGCCTGCGAGTACGCGCCGGTCATGCGCCACGGCCACCGTCTCCATTACGACCTGACGCCGGTGAAGATCGACGAGCTGCTGGCGGGGTTGCGGCCCAACTCCTTCCTGGACCGGCGCGAGGCGGTGGAGCGCCCGCGGACCGCGCGCAGGGAGCCGAGGACGACCTGATGCCCGAGATACGCGGAAGCCAGGGGCCGGCGCCCGATCACATCCTGACCCGCTGGATCGGCATCGACTACCTCAGCGACATCGAGGTCTACGAGAAGCAGGGCGGCTACCAGGCCTGGAAGAAGGCGCTCACCGAGCTGCAGCCCGCCGACATCGCCAACGAGGTGAAGATCTCCGGCCTTCGCGGCCGGGGCGGCGCCGGCTTCCCGACCGGGACCAAGTGGGGCTTCATGCCCCCGCCCGACGGCGGCCCGCGCTTCGTCGTAGTCAACGCCGACGAGTCGGAGCCGGGGACCGCCAAGGACCGCTACCTGATGGAGAACAACCCCCACCAGCTGATCGAGGGGATCCTCATCGCCTGCCGGGCGATCTCCGCCCAGCAGGCCTGGATCTACATCCGGGGCGAGTACGACCTCCAGCACGCCATCGTGCAGCGGGCGATCAACCAGGCCCGTCTCAAGGGCTACATCGGCCCCCAGCCGTTCGGCGCCGACTTCCCCGTCGACATCCAGATGTTCCGCGGCCACGGCGCCTACATCTGCGGCGAGGAGACGGCGCTGCTGGAGTCGCTGGAGGGCAAGCGGGCCCAGCCCCGCTCGCGTCCCCCCTTCCCCGCCGTCAAGGGCGCCTGGGGGCGGCCGACGCTGCTGAACAACGTGGAGACGCTGAGCACCGTGCCCTGGATCGTCGAGAAGGGCGGCGCCGAGTACGCCAAGCTGGGGACTGAGAAGTCCCACGGCACGCGGCTCTTCACGGTCAGCGGCGACGTCCAGCGGCCGGGCAACTACGAGATGGAGCTCGGGCGGCCCTACAGCGACCTGATCGTCGGCCTCGCCGGCGGGCCGAAGGAGGGCCGCAAGATCAAGTGCTGGTGGCCGGGCGGCTCCTCGGCGCCGGTGCTGACGGGCGCCATGCTGGACACCGGCACCGACCTCGAGGCGCTTGCGGCGGTCGGCTCGATGGGCGGCTCGGGCGGCGTGATCGTCGCCGACGACACTCGCTGCGTCGTGAAGATGGCGTATCGCCTGATGCAGTTCTACGCCCACGAGTCGTGCGGCAAATGCACGCCCTGCCGCGTCGGCGGGAACTGGGCGGTGCGGACCTACGAGCGCGTCCTCGCCGGCTCCGGCAGCGCCGCCGACCTCGCGCTCTTCGACCGCGTCCAGCAGGGCCTCGCCGCCGGGCGCTGCCTCTGCGGCCTGGGCGACGCCGCCGGCTGGGTCATCCAGTGGACGATGGCGCGCTTCCGGGACGAGTACGAGGAGCACTGCCTGCGCAACGAGTGCTCGGTCGAAGGGAGGAAGCTGGCCCGTGCCTGATGAGCCGGTCAAGGATCCCAACCTCGCGACGCTCACGATCGACGGCCGTGAGGTCACCGTCCCCAAGGGCACCCTGATCGTCGAGGCCGCCAAGCGGGTCGGGATCGAGATCCCCGTCTTCTGCTACCACCACAAGCTCGACCCGGTCGGCGCCTGCCGCCTCTGCCTGGTCGAGATCAGCCCCGGCCCGCCTCGCGCCCAGACCGCCTGCACGACGCCGGTGGCGGACGGGATGACGGTCCGGGTGACGAGCGCGATGGCGGTCAAGGCGCGGGCCGACATCCTGGAGTTCGAGCTGACCAACCACCCGCTCGACTGCCCGGTCTGCGACAAGGGCGGCGAGTGCCCGCTGCAGGACTTCACCTACCGCCACGGCTACCCGGTCAGCCGGGTGCAGGACGCGCGCCTCCACTTCGCCAAGCCGCTCCCCATCAGCCCCAACATCGCGCTCGACCGCGAGCGCTGCGTGCTCTGCTACCGCTGCACCCGCTATTACGACGAGATCGCCTGGGAGCAGGAGCTGACGAGCGCCCACCGTGGCGTCGAGTCCTACATCGCAACCCAGTTCGACGAGCCGCTGACGAGCGTCTTCAGCGGCAACATCATCGACCTCTGCCCGGTCGGCGCCCTGACCTCGCGGGTCTGGCGCTTCCAGGCGCGGCCCTGGGACATGAATCACACGGCCAGCGTCTGCTCCAAGTGCTCGGTCGGCTGCAACGTGAACCTCTGGGAGCGGCGGGGCGAGCTGATGCGCGTCACCAGCCGGGAGAACGACGAGATCGACGACGGCTGGATCTGCGACCGCGGCCGGTTCGACTACACCGACGTCAACGACAGCGAGCGGCTCCGCGCCCCCAGCCTGGGCGGCGTGGAGGCGACCTGGGAGAGGGCGATCGCGGCCGTCGCCGCCGGGATCAAGGGCAAGGGCGCGAAGCTCGGCATCTCGCTGCCCCAGGACCTGACCAACGAGGAGGGCTTCCTCTTCCGCCGGCTGCTCGACGGCCCGCTCAAGGGCGCCCAGGTGAAGATGCACGGGCGGACCGCCCTCGCTCCGCCGCAGACCGACCAGCTGCTGATCCGGGAGATCGACGGGCTCAAGGCGATCGTGGCCGTCGCCTCCGACCTCCGGGAGGACACGCCGATCGTCAACCTGCGGGTCAAGAAGGCCGTCCGGCGCGGGGCCAGGCTGCTGACGCTCAACCCGGCGCCGACCGATTTCGACCGCAGCGCCGCCGTGGTCCACATCCGGACCGAGCCGGGCACGGCCGCAGAGGCGGTTCGCGCCCTGCGCGACCACGACGCACTGAAACAGGGCCCGGTCGGCATCCTCTACGGCGACGGCCGCGGCGGTGAGGACGTCGCGGCGGCGGTGGCCGAGCTGGCCCAGGCGCTGGGCGCGAAGACGATGCCCCTCTACCGGGGCACCAACGAGCGCGGCGCGGTCGCCCTCGGGATCGCTGGCTGGGATCCCCTGGAGGGTATCGACACCCTCCTCAGCTGGGGCCCGCCGCCCACCGCCGGGGTGCCCCGTGGCGTCCGCTTTCACGCCGCCTGGGACTACCTGCCGCGACCCGCCCACGAGAAGGCGGACGTGGTCCTCCCGGGAACCAGCTTCGCCGAATCCCAGGGCAGCTACACCAACCTCGAGGGCCGGGTCCAGCTGCTCCGGCCGGCGCTCGACGTCGAGCCGCCCCGCCGCCAGGGCTGGGAGGTGCTCGCCGAGCTGGCCGGCTACCTCGGCGTCGAGCTCGACTACCCGGGCATCTTCGCGATCCAGAAGGAGGCCGCGGTGGTCTACCCGGAGCTGATCGGGATGGTCCAGGAGGTCGCCACCGGCGGCGGCGCGCAGCCGGTGCTGCTGGGGGCCGCCCGGCCGTGATCCTCACCTACAGCGGGCCCGACCCGGGCGGCTTCTACGCCGACCCCATCGGCCACTGGGTGATCGTCGTGGTGGCGATGCTGGTGACCTTCTTCATCCTGATCACGGTCACCGCCTACGTCGTCTTCGCCGAGCGGGTCCTGATCGGCCGCTTCCAACGCCGGCCGGGCCCCAACCGGGTCGGTCCCTACGGCCTCCTTCAGTCGGCCGTCGACGGGGTGAAGCTGCTCACCAAGGAGAGCTTCATGCCGACCGGGGTCGACCGCTTCACCTACCTGCTGGCGCCGGCGATCGCGGTTCTCGCCGCGCTGATGACGTGGTCGGTGGTGCCCTTCGCGCTCTGGTACAGCGGCGCCACCGTGTACTGGATCGCCAACGTCAACGTCGGGATCCTGGTCATCTTCGCGATCAGCGCTATGAACGTCTACGCCATCATGCTCGGCGGCTATTCGTCGAACAACAAGTACTCGCTGCTGGGCGGGCTGCGCAGCGCCGCCCAGCTGATCAGCTACGAGATGTCACTCGGGCTCTCGCTGGTGCCGACGTTCATCATCGTCGGCTCGCTCCGCCTGCAGGACATCGCGAACTACGCGGTGCACGTTGGACCGCTGTCGCTGCCGTTGATCTTTGTGACGCCGCTCGGCTTCGTCCTCTACCTCGTATCCGCGGTCGCGGAGACCAACCGCGCGCCGTTCGACCTGCCGGAGGCGGAGCAGGAGCTGGTCGGCGGCTTCCACACCGAGTACTCGGGGTTCAAGTTCGCGATGTTCTACATCGCCGAGTACATGAACATCTTCGCCGTCTCGACGGTGGCGAGCGTGCTCTTCCTGGGTGGGGGCAGCGGGCCGCTGCTGCCACCGATCTTGTGGCTGATAATCAAGATCGCGCTCTTCCTCTTCTTCTACATCTGGATCCGCTCCACCCTGCCGCGGCTGCGCTACGACAGCCTGATCGTCACCGCGGTGATCGTCGTGGCGGCCGAGAGCTAGCGCTGTGCCCGGCCAACCGCGACCGCCCCGACAGACCGCACAGCTGAGCCTCGGCAAGGAGCTGCTCGGCCTCGCCAAGGGCCTCGGAACCACCTTCTCGGAGGCGCTCAAAGGGAGCCAGACGGTGGAATACCCGGAGGACAAGACGCCCCGCTCGGAGCGCTACCGCGGCCGTCATTACCTGCGCCGTTACGACAACGGCCTGGAGCGCTGCATCGGCTGCGAGCTCTGCGCCGCGGCGTGCCCGGTCGGCTGCATCCTGGTCATCGCGTCGGAGAACACGCCCGAGCACCGGGTGTCGCCCGGCGAGCGCCACGCCAAGGTCTACGAGATCAACATGCTGCGCTGCATCTTCTGCGGCTACTGCGAGGAGGCGTGTCCCGTACAGGCGATCGTGCTCGGCCCTGAGTACGAGCTCGCCGACGACAGCCGCGAGAAGTTCATCTACACCAAGGAGATGCTGCTCGAGCCGGACCCCCGCGAGGTTGCGAAAGAGGTCGACGGGGCGGGCTCGAAAGCTTGATCACCGCGATCTTCTTCGTCGCGGCCCTCGTCGCACTGGCCGGAGCAGTCGGCATCGTGCTCTTCCGCAACCCGATCGCCAGCGTGCTGAGCCTGGTGCTGGTGATGTTCGCGCTGTCAGTCATCTTCCTGCTGCTGAGCGCGCAGTTCCTTTTCGCGGTGCAGCTGATCGTGTACGCGGGCGCGGTGATGGTGCTGTTCCTGTTCGTGATCGCGCTGCTCGGACCGGTCCGGGAGCTGGCCAGCACGCGCCTGCCGCACCAGGGCACGCTGGCTGTGATCGTCGCCGCCGGCTTTGCCGCCCTGCTGGTGTCGCTTCTCGGCAACCTGCGCTACCACGCCCCGGTGGCTACCAACCTGGACGTCTTCGGAACCGTCGAGCAGGTCGCCTTCGGCCTCTTCACGACCTACCTCTATCCGTTCGAGCTCACCTCGCTGATCCTGCTCGTCGCCGCGGTCGGCGCCATCTACCTGAGCCGCGAGCAGCGGCGTTGACCTACCTCGACGGCGGGTCGCTGGTCCTCGGCGGCGAGACCCTCGACACCTCCTGGTTCCTCATCCTCGGCGCGCTCCTCTTCACCATCGGCGCGGTCGGGATGCTGGTGCGCCGGAACCCGATCGTCATCCTGGTCTGCATCGAGCTGATGCTGAACGCGGTCAACCTGACCCTGATCACCTTCAGCCGGCAGCTCCAGAACCTGGACGGCCAGCTGTTCGCGTTGATGTCGTTGACCGTCGCGGCGGCCGAGGCGGTCATCGGCCTCGGCATCCTGGTCGACATCTTCCGGCTCCGCGAGGTCGAGGACGTCGACCAGCTCAGCGAGCTGAAGGG
>WNFM01090451.1_pt2 | contig 23396 bp, 18 predicted proteins | sample 5400271 | NCBI WGS metagenome assembly WNFM01 (sample SAMN13153352, study PRJNA577476) | soil metagenome | isolation source: 60 cm saprolite on Douglas fir-dominated hillslope | place: USA:California | collected 2013-09-17 | reverse complement strand
GCCGCTTTGGGATTCGTGAGCTCGAACGGATCCTGGACGAAATGTTGGCTAACCAAATGTTGCAGGCGAAAGACCAAGGTGCTCGCGAGGTGGTTCTTGAGGCCAATGACGCCGGCGAGGTTGTGGTTGTCCCATCCGGGTAGTTTCGAAACAAGATTTCACCACAGAGACACAGAAAACATAGAGGAAGAACAGATCATCCACAGATTTCGCAGATTACACAGATTTCGTTCAGAGAACCCAGCGGGCGGTGGTGGCAAAACCAAAAGCAAACGCATCCGGTGAAATGCAGTGCCTATCTCTGTGGCTATCCATGATCTCAAGCCGAAATCTGTGTAATCTGCGAATCTTTTCCTCCGTGTTCTCTGTGTCTCTGGTGAAATTTTTTTAGAATAACAATTCCAAATATGAAACTGGTTCAGCTGACCGCCATCCTACTGTTGTCTGCCTCTATTCTGACCCAACGAGTCAGTGCGGGCCCACTTGATGCAATCAAGAGCTTCTTTGGGGGGCGGCCACAACCGACAGCCCATATCCATCCCCATCCCCGGCCGCATCCTAAGGATACGAAAGACGCAAAAGACGCACCGAACGACTCCTCTTCGCCGACGGTGTCTCCGGGAGATCAACAGCCAAATGGCTCTCCGGGGCCGAACGCGCTGAGTAATACCACGAACAGGCCAGGCCGGCCCGGCATTGCGTCCGAGTAAGCAGTAATCAGTGGACGAGAGGTCCATGGGTTCTCTGAACACGCATTACGAATTACTGGCGCCCTTCTCTTGCTCTCCAGAGAGAATCCGCTCGAATGACTGATAGCACTGGCTGCGATCTGTTGGCAGTCTATGGTACTCTTCGGCGGCGATCTATATTCCAGAAGCTACCCGTGGCCGTCTCACGGCTCCATGTGGTCGGCTGCGGCCTAATCAGAGGGCGGCTCCTCTGGCAACGGACATTTCCGGCTTTAATTCAGGATCGGGGGGTCGCACGGGTCGAGCTTCTCCGGATCCGCGATCCGAAGGTCTGGCCTGACCTGGACTTCTATGAAGGATTCGCCCCGACGAATCTTCAATGCTCGCTCTTTATCCGGAAGAAAGTTCTTCTCCTCAACCCTAGGTTGATAGTGTGGACTTATTTCCTAAATCAAGGAATTCCGCGCGGATCTCTGCTGCTCGATGCTTCCATTTCAATCGAAGTCCGTTACCGATAAATTACAAAATCGTTAGTGAAAGATAACGGACTAGACGCCATGCCGATCTCCTGATAGGCGATTGGCCCACTGCTTCAAGTGATACAGAATTCGTATCGCCGAATGGATTTACTGACGCCGAGGATGACGACGCGCCTTGGGTTGGAGAGGCCAACGAGGAGTTAGCGGAATCGGCAGCGGTACCTCAGGGGTCGCCAAACCCAAAAAATCGTCCGGCCTACATAAAGTACTCGCTGAGCTATATGGATGCGAGCGTCATTCCCAACTATTGGGCGTATGCAAGTTACTACACCCTATGCGACGAATTCTTTTCGTCGATAATGGCCGCCAGCTTTCCCAATCATGTCTACGGTGTCGCTGCGCAATCTGGCGATTTAGTTACGGAATATCATATCAATCATGTCGGAGCAAATAAGCCCTACTTGGTGAATTTTTATTTTCCTAGTGTTATTGAGCAGCTGGGTAATGCAGGAGTAAGCTGGAAATACTATAGCGGCCGCGATCCCGTGACAGAAACAGCTTGGAATCCTTTGCCGGGGTTCCGGAAATATCTTGAAAAGAACGGAATCGTTTACGATCTCAATGCGCATTTGTCTAGAACGAGCGATTTCGAGAACGATGTCCGCAAAAACAACTTACCTCAGGTTTGTTGGATCACGCCGGACAAGTTAGATAGCGAACACCCCCCTCGCGATGTGCGGGTCGGAATGTGGTACGTAACAGGTCTGATAAACCTTATAATGAAGAGTCAATATTGGAAGAATTGTGCAATCATCGTAACCTGGGACGACTCGGGCGGTTTTTACGATCACGTGCCACCTCCGCAGGTAGACTCACTCGGTCTTGGGTTCCGCGTACCGGCTCTGGTGATTTCACCTTGGTCTAGGAGCGGGACCGTTGTGCATACAACATACGATTTCACCAGCACGCTCAAACTAATCGAGACGAAGTACCAATTACCGCCTTTCACCGGGCGAGACGCATCCTCGAACACCATGCTGGAATGCTTCGATTTCACCCAAACGCCTTTGCCGCCTCACATCATCAAAAAGAAGTAAAATTGGCGACTTGCCAGGTCGGGTGTTGTCCCAAACCGAGGTGGACAGCACAAGCATCGGCTGTTAGAGTGAGTTGAGCCAACATGAGGATTCGCTTAGGACGTAGCTCGGCAGGATTCAGCGCGGCCTATCGAGAGCTAGCTTTTCGTATTAGCCTTGCTGTGGTCGCCTTGCCGGTCGTCAGCACCTATTCTCAATCTTCCTCGATACCGATCGAACATTTTATCTTTATTATCCAGGAGAACCATTCGTTTGATAATTATTTCGGGACGTATCCGGGGGCCAATGGCATTCCCCCTGGAACTGCACTCGCCGACTACCCGGGAGGTCCCTTGGTCAATAAACCTTATCTCGAAACCAAAACTCATATCTCGGCTGACCTGCCCCATGACTGGCTCTCTTACCGAGTAGCATGGGATAACGGAGCAATGGACGGGTTTCTTTGGGGCGAATATTCCCAGGGCAGCCATTACTATGGAAAAGGAATCCCGGTCCCGACGCCCAACCCCGCTCTGGTAAAGATAGTAAAGAGGAAGAGAGCTTCAGCCACGGTACCGCTGTCAACGTTAGCGGACGGAGAGATTGTGTCTCCGAATGGCTTTATAGATGACGAGGACGACGAGGCCCCCTGGGTCGGAGCGGCAAACGAGGCCTTGGCCGATGCGGCCCCGGCCCCGAAAGGCACCCCAGATTGGAAGAAGCGTCCCCGCTGGGTGATCGAAACGCTCAGCTATATGGACGGGAGTATAGTCCCTAACTACTGGACTTATGCCCACGACTATACCCTGTGTGACGCATTTTTCTCCTCCGAATCCGGCTCGAGTGCACCTAATCATTTATACCCGATAGCGGGACAAGCGGCCAGCATCGTCAGCAATGACGGCCTAGGCTCTCAAAACATCGCGGTTTACATGTTCCCGAGCGTCATTAACCTTTTGGGCAACGCCGGGATAACCTGGAAATACTACAGCGGCTTTAACACGGTCGTAGAGGGAATTTGGAATCCGCTGCCAGGCTTCAGACAATATTCTAAGCGAATGGGTCTCCACGTTGATGAGCACCTGGCCAAAACTGTCGAATTCAAACACGACGTCAAGAACGGTGCATTGCCACAAGTCTGCTGGATCACACCTTCGTCGGATCAAAGCGAGCATCCGCCTAACGACGTTCAGGTTGGGATGTGGTATGTCACGCGGTTAATCAACGCAATAATGGAGAGCAGCTATTGGAATAACTGTGCGATCATCGTTATGTGGGATGAATCTGGCGGCTTTTACGACCACGTACCTCCCCGTCAGGTTGACGAGTTCGGCTTTGGTTTCCGCGTACCCGCTCTAGTTATCTCGCCGTGGTCACGGAGCGGACAGGTGATCCATACTCAGTACGACTTGACGAGTCCGCTCAAGCTGATCGAAACCAAATTCGGTTTGCCATCTCTAACCGCGCGTGATGCATCTTCTAACACGATGCTGGAATGCTTCGATTTCAATCAAACTCCGTTACTGCCCCACATCATCAAAAAGAATTAGCAGGCGTCCGAAATAACCTTTCCTTCCATATCATCTGGAATCGGAACGTCCAAAATCTTTAGAACCGTCGGAGCAACATCCTGGATTTCCAAGCCCTCTAGCTTCTGGCCCGACTTGGAGGTGGTCGGCCTTACAATGAAGATTCCGTCTTGCCCATGATTTGCGTCGTCCGGACCGGTATCGTTCTCAAAAGTGTAAATGGAACCGCGTCCCATCGTACCCGCAGATCGCCAAGCCAAGTTACCAAAATAGACCATTAGATCCGGGGCTACACCATTTCTGAATTTATAAAGATCTTCCGGGCGTAATACTCTTGTCCCAATCGGCTTGCCCTCCGGGTCTGGAATCGCTTCTATCTTGGCAGTAAGTTCAGACCGCAGATTCTCGTATTCTGCGCGGTCAACGATCCCTTGGGGCTCCCGTCCCCGTACGTTTAAGAAAATTCGGGAGTAGTATCCGCCATCCCCCCAAGCTTTTGTCTTAGACCAATCGACTTTCAGCCTCGCAAACGGGGTCGGAGTCGTGGGCATCTCATGCAAAACCAAATAGCCCTCCCGGACCAACCATTCGTTAACGCAAATCGAACCCTCCATTTTCTGGGCGCCGTGATCGGAAACGATGAATACGGTAGTGTCCTTGTCCGCAAGCTTTAACAACTCCCCAATTTGAGCATCAACAAATTGGTAATAGTCGACAATGGCGTTTTCGAAAGGGTTACCCGGACAATAGTTGCGATGAGTCTTGTCCATGTAAGCCCAAAAAGCGTGTTGGATCCGATCCACGCCGATCTCGACCATCATGAAATAGTCCCACTCCTTTTCCGCCAGGAGGTAACGCGCCAGCGCAAATCGCTTTCGCGTCATTTCGAAGATCTCTTTGAGAATCGCTTCCTTCTTGTCTGATCTAAATTCGCGAACGTCCAGCAAGTATTCCCCAACGACTTTTGCTATCTCATGCTTGAATTCGCTCGGGTAGGTATAATCGGCGTGAATATCAGGCGTTAAGAAATCTCCGACCAGGATACCGTTGACCGCCATGGGCGGAAAGGTCTGGGGTATACCTACCAGGATGACCTTTTTACCGTGTCGCGAAAGAATGTCCCAGACTCGATCGACTTTGATTGCGGTGGAATTAGCAATGACGTGTTTATCGTAAGAATGGTCCGCTCGATTGCGAAAACCGTAAACACCAAGCGTCCCAGGTTTTTTGGACGACGTCATGACTGCCCAAGCGGGCACGGTGATCGGCGGGTCGCATGACCGCAATCGTCCGTAAGCTCCTTGCTGGATAAGAGAACGAATGTTCGGGAGTCGGTGCAACCAACGGCCGAATACTAGCTCTGGTTCGGCACAGTCCAGACCGATAACCATAGCCCGGCGGCGGCGATTCCACCATTTCAAGGCCACGCGATTTTCCGATGGTCGAAGCCGTTTCCGTTCGTCGATGAGATCAAATTCGTCCACTCACTCGGCAACCTTGCGTGCCGGTTCGGACCCTTCCTAAGCCGATCGCCGTTCCGGTCAGCACCCTTGGGCCCGTCTAATTGGATTCCGTACATAAAACTGAGATTTACGTTCTCCCTCCAGAATAAAAAGGAGCTGTTCTCGGGGTCAAGAAGTAACCTTGAGAGAACATCCTTATTCGCAGAGTTTTGCAGCAGGCCCAGCTTATTCACTCGTACCAGTCAAACATCGGCCCGTACTAAAGCGCTGAGTGCACCCTACAAATCGCCTTGCGAGCTGCGGAAGCGCCGAAATAGTACAGCGACTCTAGTTTGCTTAACGCTTTCGCCTGAGAGATCAGATCGATTTGATTTTGAACCTCGTCTCCGAAGCGCGCTCGGGTTTCGTTGAAAATTGGAACAGCATATTCGTACAAGGCCACATCGAATTTATTCCGCTCAGTGATTAGATCTACTGTGCTGGCTGGCAGACTCGTTTTCTTGAGCCGGCTCTTCGTCACGTTGAACTTTGCGTATTTAGCAATCTGCCAGCCAAAGATAATTTTCAGAATGGCGAGGCCCTCATCAAAACGCTCGGTGAGACCGACCAGCGAAAAGTATTGAGTGAGGTTTGCCTTCGCCATCTCCAGCATCTCGCTGTTACAATCTCCGGCATGGTAGTCGCCCACAAACGGTCTGCCAGAGAGGTACTTGGTTTGCACGTTGTGATTGGGTGAGAGCCGAGCGTATTCTTCCAGGGTCAGCTTACTCACCCAGCGATGCTTAGGGTGTAGCAAATAGTTCAAGGCGAAGTAGTAAGCCGAGATCACTCGTTCAACGGGGTCGCGTAGGAAAGTTATATAAGTGGAAGCCTGTGGCAGGCGGGCGTGAATTCCAAAAGGCATGTGGCCTTTCAGGACTTGCATCCGGCCCAGCCGCTCAGCCGGCCAGCGATTCAGCTTATGGTAAGACCAAAGGTAAAATATAGGATCAATGCTGAAGATCCGAAGCGGGTCGTACTCCCATTCCATGATCCGATTCAGCGTAGTGCCGCCGCATTTTGGTAAATGCAGGAAAATGAGCGCCTGATCGTCTTGCGCAGTCTTCTCCGGGTTGTCTAACTTCATAAGGACCTCACACCAAAGACACGCATCGGCTGGCGGCTGCGCGTAGTGCAACCGAGCTTAACTCAACCGCCGCCTTCAGCGGATTCTTTTGGCCGCTGCCTCGGAAGTTGGCGGCCTCTCGCTCCAAATCGATCCCCAGTCGGTCAACTAAATCATCGAACATCGTTTTCCCATAATTGTAGAGCTCGCGATCGAACTGATTTCGCTCTTCAACAATCGCCAGTGCCTTCGCATCGAAGGTTTCCCGTTTCAGCCGGTTACGCGACTTCCGATAGCTAGAGTAGGAAGACAACTTCCAACCGAAGAGGTGCTTGAGCAGAACCAGGCTTTCCGTAAAACATTCGGTCACCCCAACAAAACTGAAATAGCGCCGTAGGTTTTCTTGCGCTCGCTGCAGAGTTTCTCGGCTGCTCCAACTGTCCACACTCCGGTCAGGGGCCGCAGCCTTAGAACGTGTCATCTCCCGGAACAAACCAAGAGGCCGATACTCGCGGCGGTCGATGCCCGCAATCATCTTGCATTGTAAATTGTTATTCCAAGGCACGATCTCAAGAAAAGCGGCCAGATCCAGCTGCTCCTGATTGATCCGGCGATAAAACGGATTGAACCGGTTCCCTTTGGAATAGAAGTAGGAAGAAATGCAACGCTCCACCGGGTCACGTAAGAAAGTAATGTAGGTCGAAGGTTGAGGAAGGAACTCGTGTAAACCGAAACTCATGTGACCCTTCACGACCCGCAGGGCTGCGCGCCGCCACTCAGGCAATCGCTTGAGGTGGTCTATTGACCACTCGCTTCCTTTCCCTTCAATCGTATAAATTCGGAAGGGGCTATACTCTTTCTCGATAATACGATGAAGGGTCGTGCCGGCGGTCTTGTGAACATGCAAAAACAGAACCGCCTTATTTTGCAGCGAATTTTCTTCTGTATCGGAATCAGCCATCATTTCTCAGTTTGTTGGGCGATATTGGCTGATCCGAGCAATAGATCGACCTCCGCCTTGTAGCTTTGATAGGCAACGCGGGCGTTCCGTTGCAAATAAGTAACAACGTCCGGGTGCTGATTATCCGCTGGACCGAGCGGCACTTGGACAATCCAGATGCGCTTGTACATGCCCCTCAGATTCTCCAGCTCTTCTAAACTCCGGATGCAGGGATACCCTCTGAATTTGTCCAGAAAGAACGGTATTGCGCCCACCCCGCTGTAGGTGATCTTCTTATCCAACATCGTATTAATCGAGTAGTCCACCTTCAACTTTGAGTAGAACTCGAAGATGTGAGGAATTGCGACGATCAGTGCATCACCGGGCTGCACGTGATTAGCAACGAACAACGCTGCTCCTCGATAGTCGGTTCGATAGATCCCCATCCGGTTTCCGTAGAAAGGTGCTGGGCCGGTCCGGGAAAGACGGTAGGTGTACAGCACAAAACCGTTGGTCGTCAGAACGAAAATCGTAAGCAACGCGAGCGCGCCGCACCACCGCAACGCGGATCCGCGCACGGCTGTAATTCTATCCACGAGTTTGTAGACAATACCCACGGACACTAGGATCAACAGAGACTGGTAGTCGTACGAATATCTGGCGGCATAAGCTGGAAGGAATTCCACGTAAAACATCAGCATCACCAGGCCCGACACCAAGAGATAGCGGATGGCCCGATCACCCCAACAAAAGGCGATTCCCAAGATCGTCACCAGCGACATTACGAAGAAGTTTTCCGCAAATACGAAATCGTTAAAATAATATTGGGGATCGTAGTGGGTCAGATCGAACCAAACCGGTACGGGAGTGGTCACGTCAGACAAGCTGATGCCGGTCTGCATGTAGGCAGGCATCGAACCGAGCTGGCGATGCGTCAATTGGATAGCGACAGCAAAGGCCATGAAGACGCAGCATCGCCAGAGGTGCCAATCCTTCATCCACTCGTATTTGCCCCATTGCATGGCGAACATGCAGATAAAGAGGGTTGGCAGAATAAATCCAGACCCTTCCCAAGTCAGATAGGCCAAAATAAAGCCAACGGTGCAGACAGACAAAAAGCCCACCCGAATCGGTCCTCCTCTTACCCGTACCGCCTCGTAAAAGCACCAAAACGTAGTCAGGGAAAAGACCTGCTCTTGCGAGGGCCAAAAGGCGTTGCGGCCCCAAAATAGTCCGGAAGGGAACGTAGCAAAAATCAGTGCCGCCGTCAGTCCCACCCGCCAACCCATCATTCTCCAGCCGACGACTCCGATGAGACCAATTGTGAGTGTCGACAGGATTATAGCTGGCGTTCTAATGGCGGTTTCGGTTTCGCCAAACAATTGCCGGGAGAGCGCGATCCCATACGAAACGAGCTCGTAGGTGGTTACCTCTTTTTCAAAACTACCTAGCTGAATAAAAGGATAACCTTTCGCTTGTACGCCGCGCGAAAACTGGGTCACGCCATATTCATCGACGTCGAGCGACATGGCGGTGATGTCATGCGCTCGCAGAAAGAATCCTAGAATGACAATGCAGACCAGTGCTACCACTTTCCAATACCGGCCTGACCAATGTGCCGGTGGCGGTTCCGCTAGGGTCGCTTCCAAAGGCGGCAGTTTCTTTCGCGGGAGGAACAACAAGAGCCGCCCGGCGAAGAGCACGATCACCAAATTATAGACCACTTGCGGCTTGAAACACCAACTGCTGGGGAAACGGACGTCGAAGCAAAGAAGCCAAAACAACAACATCACTGCTAGGACGCAGAGATGAAATAAGGCATCATCAGTCCAGAGCCTTTCAACCGGTTGCCGGGTAACAAAGCTTACCAAGCGCGGGATCAGAAGCCAGGAGACAAGCACTCCGCCCAGCACGACGCTGAATACCTCGACCCAAATAGTAACCCTTTTCACATCATAAAGTGGAGTGACCAAGGCGAGAGCCAGTTTCTGGGGCAGTATGCCCCACGGTTGATCTCCATAGTTCGCCAGCTCCAGGGCCGGTTTTTCCTCCGTTGAATACAAGATTGAATACAAGAGCGTCTGCCAGCTTCCGTCAGTGTGAAAAGTCCGCGGGCTGTGGTCCGGAAGAGCCGTGTAGCCTTCCGCCAGCATCACCGCCGGTTGCATCGTTTGAGAGCTAACCCGGACGAGCAAGGTGTTATCGCCGGTATGTAGCCAGCGGGTAATATCATAGGCCAGTAAAGGCGGCGATAGCGGAAGAGACTCATGACTCGGTTTCGCCAGCGGTGCCGGCGGCAATCCTATCTCTGTAGTAATCAGGCGCCCATTGATGACCAGATCGTAATTTCCCGGAGCTGCGATCTGAAGCCAGGTCTCCCTTCGATCCTTTGGGAGCATCAAATGGTACTGGAATGAGGCTTGTCTTTGCGATCCTTCGGGTGGCGTAATCCATTTCGTAACTGGCCGGCTCGCGAGTAGACGAGGATCCATGGGAACCTGTTCGATAATTGGGAAACGCTCGCTCGCTGGGCCGGCTTGCGGTAACGGCCAAAACGAGTCATCCAGAAGCGGATTCTCCCAGGTGTACCCTCCGAGAATTCCATCCGGAGTTCTGGAAGCCCGCCAGCTCTGGTCTAGGGGATCAGACCAGAATTCCTGCACCGGCGAACCCACGATCCCATAAAATCCCCGCACCAATAATTGAGCGGAGCCTGGAAACGAGTAGCGGAGGGCGTGGATGGCGATGACATTCTTACCCGGCTTTAGTAGCTGCTTGAGGTCAAAGATCCCAGCTACACACGTGCTGTTAAAAATTCGGTTCCCAACGGTTGCGTCATTAACATAAATCGTAAAGTTATCCGTTGCCGCAACTTGGATCCAGGCGCGATCGACCGCTCCCGATATATAGAGCGTTTTACGGAAATAGTTAGTTTGGGAAGGAGTCGTCGATTCGATCCACTGCGCTTTACCAAAATCGAGGCGATAGAGGTGCTCCGGCGGATCAAAAAAGGTAATCGTAAAGAAAAACGCCAGCGCCAGGCCGCACGCCGCGACTAAGAATAGTGCGAAGCGCCCTTCAGTGGTCTTCAGATACTGGAGCAGTCTGGATTGATTCGGCATTCCACTTAGGCCGTTTAGGCGTCGGCTAGGTCGGAGCAAACTTCTTGGTCCGGGGAGCTAAGCATCAGTCAGACATTTCTAGCGAAATTCTGTTCTGTGCACCGATCATATCGCTTAGCCCGCGCCAGTTTAATACATAGTCAATTAGATAGGAGTGCCGATAGGCCAGCTTAGCCTGGGCGAGGTCACCGATTCGCGCATAATCGTCTCCGAGATTCGTGTCCAATGCAGACCGAAATTCCGGATCACGGACCAGCTTCGTCATAGGGAGAATCAGATCAATCGAGTCCTGGTAGCGCCCGACCTCGAAATAGGCGCGGGAGAGGGAAAACCCGGCCAACCAGCTAGACCGATCGTGCGCCAAGGCCTTCTGCCAAGCCGGAATGGCTGCGGCGACGGCCCCCTTTGCATAGAGAGCTGTGCCGTATGCCGTCCATCTGTCGGCTAGCAAATCATGCAAGAGTCTAATCCGGATACCTGCCTTCGGAAAGAGTCCTTCTAATTCCTGGATGGCGGGCGAATAGTTCTTCTGACTAAATAGCAGCTGCGAATGATAGAGCCCGAACTCCAGGGTATCCGTTCGCCCAAAACTAAAATCAATGGCTCCGATGCGTTCGTAGAGAGCCGCATGGATGGCGAACCAGTCATCCAGTCGCATGGCTTCACGATATTTTTCGATCGCTAACGCCGGGTTTCCCTCGGCTTCTGCAATCTGGCCGCGAGTCACTGCGATTTGGGCGGCCAAAGGCCTGGCCAAAGCGATAGCGGCCGAACAGACTGCGAGAACCACTGTCCACCAAGTTAGTCGAGCACGACCTCGAGGCGTCAAACGTGCTCTGCCGTAAAAGAACGCCAGCAATCCAACCACCACGGTCAAATACCAGCCCCGCCCCATGAAATACCGAGCGACTATCAATCTATCCCAGACGGTCACAATCGATGTCGACAATGGGGGTCCGGACGCATTGTCTGGCTCGACTCCCTGATTGACGGGTAGGTATCTCAGCTGGAACGCATTCACTGACGCGGCCCATTGCGACTCTTCGTTGCCGATCTCTTTAAGCAGATCAGGTTCGCCAACAGCAACCTGCAACAAACCGCCTAAGGTTAGAAGTAGCAAAGCGGCGCCGGCAATCGACAGACTCCTCCATAGTTTCAAGCGACACGCTAAAGCGCTGACAGCGATAAGCAGACCGGCGGCGACCCCCCACGACAATAGTGGACTAGCAGCATGGTCAGCCTTGTATCCTAAAAGGGGAGCATGCAGGCCCGCCAACCGGTTAGTTATCGTTAAAGCAACCCAGTGGGAAATTAGCACCAGCGCAGCGCACCCAAGCCCGGCAAAAATGGCCCAATTATGCAGGAACCACATCAAAATCCTCTCGCCCAACCTAGCGAACCAAAGGCCGATACCGATGAACCAGTCTAGCACTTTCATTTTAGCACCGGTTGCCGGGACCACTTGGCTAGAAACGGCTCCAAAAAGCCCAACCCTTCCTTTGCCAGCTTAAGATCACTTTTCGAAAAGGTACCAAGCAACAATAAAATCAGCAGGTAAATCAAGAACGCTGCCAACGAGACCGGCACCAGCCAAAGGATCGATAGGCCCTTAACAAAGTATAACCCCACACCGATGGATAAGCTCGCCGCCAGCGGACGCCACACAACCCCAACCAACGACAGAGGGAACCCGAGCCGGTTGAGTTTACCCGACCAAATAATCAGCATCAAGGTCTCACTCGATAGAAAGGCGATACATGGACCCATGTAGCCAGTAAACGGGATCAACAGAAAGTTGAGCCCAATTCGCAGACCGAGCGAAAAGAGCGAAGTAACCAGCAAGTACCGCTGCCGATCCAGTGCGGTTAAAAGAAACGGAAACGGACTCGAAACGAAAAAAGGCAGGAAAGCCACGCCTAACAGCTGCATCGCCGGTAGTGCGACTTGGTACTTGTCGCCGAGTAGCAGGGTGATCAGTTTGGCCGAAAAAACAAAATAAAAAGTTGCTATGGGAAAGCCTGCTAAGATAAAAAACTTCACGCTGCGCTCATAGGCAGCCTGCAGCTCAGGTTTTGCTTTCGGACTGGCCCCTAATCGAGAGTACATCGGGTAAAGCGGAATCGCTAAAGTCTGAGGAATGAATCGGAGGGCCATCGATATTCGATACGGCCCGCTGAACAAACCCAGGGTAGTAATATTGGTGAGCCAGGAAAGAATCATCACATCCACCTGCTGCGCTAAGAGGCGCACCATGGTCGCTCCTCCTACCGGAATCGAATTGGTCAGCAAATACTTCCACATGGGAAGATCGATCCGCATTTTAGGAACGGCATAACGGCGAACGACCATCCAACGGTAGTAAAAGCAGAGCAGAACATTCGGGATCAAGTGGGCAAACACGATGCCAACCAGGCCTAGGCCCATTTTCAGGCCCAGGAACATAAGCCCGCAAAACACGATCTTGTGGACAAGGAAGCCGAGCGCGTGGAGCTCATTATCTTCTTGCGACCGTAAGGCGGAGCCGTAGCCGGCGCAGTGAAACAGCGAGAGCGTCGCCGCCCCCATCGCCACCGTTAGCAGTTTCACTTCCAAACTGAAATGGAGGAACGGAACGATCGCCAAGATGATGAGTTCAACTGCGATCGATAACACCCATATGAGTGCTAGCGCGGCTCCCAGAATTTCGGCCAATTTCTCCGGCGTCTTGGCCAGCTCGCGCATCAGGATATTGCTCAATCCGGTATCGGCTAAGAGCTGGAAAAAGACCGCGAAAGCCAGAATAAACGAATAAATGCCGAAATCGTTTACGCTCACCGAGCGCGCGATAAGAACGATGGCAGCGGCCTGAAGCAATCCACCAACGCCAACGGCCACCCCGCCAGCCAGCACATTCTTAACAATGCGCTGGGATTGTTTCATCGGTTCCAAGCCCAGACACCTCCAGCTAGCCTCTGCAGCTGCGCATATTCCAAACGCAACACGAGTTGAGATAACAGTAGGTCGTCTTTCGCGCCAACCAACCCTAGTTCAGCGTCCACCAATGCCAACTGGTTGGCGATTCCCTGTTCGTGCTCCGACTTGATGAGATCAACCGCATTACTCGCCAGAACATAGTTCCGCTCCATATCAGCCAAGTTGCTTTCGATAGTATGGATCTGGCCTAACTGGGTCAGGATCGATTCGCGAATACTAAGCTGCACCTCTTCCAATTGCGCTTGAGTCGCTTTCACATGGTCAAGGGCTGCGTGCTCAGCCGCCAAGTTGTGACCAAAGTCGAAGATGGGGACCTCGACACCAAGCTGCGCAGTAAACGTGTCAAGATTTTCCGAACCGAAGGCAGTAGAGCCAGTGTAACTGACTTCCGCCTTCACAGAAGGATAAAGGGCAGTCTGAGTTAGACGATACTGCTGCTGCGCCACTTCGACGTTCTGTCTCTCTACTTCGACAGCCGGATGTGTCGCCGCAACCCGGTTAAGAAGATCGTTTAAAGGCGGGAGGGAAGGAATCGCAGGCTGGGACTGGTCCAGGCGAAGTTTCTGCGTCGGCCGTCTGCCTAGAAACTCCGCCAAGATTCTCTCGCTATCGGTCGCCCGCTGTTGACTCGTTAAAAGCATTTGCTGATCTGCAGCCAGTTGCGCCTTAGCCAGGTCGACCTGTTGCGGCAGGACAAGATTGAGAGCCAGTTCCTCCTGCACAATCTCTAAGCGTTTCTTCGACAGATTCACCTTCTGCTGGTCCAGCTCTACCTTTTGTTGGTAGACGGTAACGTTTAGAAAAATTCCCACGATCTTGGCAATCACGTCCTGTTCAGTTAGCCGAATCGTCCAGTCTTGCTTTTTGTAATCAGCCTTGGCTACCTTGACTGCCGGCGGGTTGTTCAAACCGAGAATGCTACCGTCCTCATAAATCGGATAGGTTACCCCGACACCACCCGTTCCGACAGGCGCCCAGCCTACCCGAAGAGGGGTCTTCGATTTAGACGTTTGCTTGCCGGACGTCGTGGTGACAGCACCGTTATCGAAATCGTTCACTCCCAGGACCGTGAACGGCCCCGGCGGACTGCCGTTTATTAACCAAAGCTTTGCCTGGGCTGTAAAATCCGGCAGAAAGCTCGCTTTTGCTTTCCAAATATTTTCTTTGTCGGCAGCTAAAGTAAATCTCTCCGATTTGATTCCTGGATTCTGGCCGAGACCCTGGGCAATACATTCGCGCAAGGTCAGGGCCCGATCAGTGCCGCCATTCGCCACCGCACCAACCCACATCCAGATTGCGAGCAATAAAGGCCAAGCGAGTTTCATTTATTCCACGGACCGGAGTGGTTCACGAATAGCCGATCGTTGTCGTGTAACTCGAGCAGGCCGACCGTTACAACTTGTTCTCCTTCCTGCACTCCGTCGAGCAACTCCGTCATACCGACCGCCATGAGACCGCGCCTGATTGTTCGAATGTGGGCGCGGTTATCATCGCCGGCGATAAACACCGACGCGTGGTCCCCCAAAGGATCGATCACCGCTGTGCTCGGCACCGCTAGCGCCATATGGTTGTTCTCGATTCGCGCATAGCCCGTGATACCAGGTATCAGACGCTCATCCGGATTTGCAATACTGAGGTAAACCCCAAAGGTCCGCGTCAGATCATTGACGCTGCCATCTACTTTCACCACTTTCCCTTTAAAGATAACGCCGGGAAATCCATCAGTGCTCACTTCGCCTTCCATCCCCATCCGGATAGACCCGATCTTTTCCTGAGTTACCTGTGCAACCATATAAATAGGGTCGATGATCCCTAGCTTGAACGCGGGACTGCCTACGGAAGTGATTTCGTCGGGATTAATATTTCGCGACAAGACGATCGCCGGAGCCGGACTGACAATCTTCGTATTGGTGAGATTAAACTCGGCCTGAACCAGCGCTTCTTCTGCAGCCGCGTCGGCCGTCCGCGCTTGTTCTACTTCGACCGCGGAAGCAAAACCCTTCGCTTGTAACGCCAACATTCGTTGGAGTTGCGCGGCAGTGTTATCACGGTCGATACGAGCATGATCAACCGCTGACCGGAAAAGCGTGTCATCCATTTGGGCAAGCAGATCTCCCGGTTTTACTACATTGCCGACTTCTACCGGCACTTTGAGGACTTTTGCTACCACCCGGTTAGTCAGGAACGCATCTCGGCTCTCACCGATGGTTCCGCTCGCGCCGATGACTTCATGCAACGTGGTGACCGTCGCCGCAACCGTTTGCACCGGTATCGGCAGACCAGCCGGTCGGGCCTTAGTTGCGTCCGTAAAGACGAGGTATTTTACGGTTATCGCAAGCGCCAGCAGAGCAACCCCGGTGAGGCCTACGCCCAGAATGATGTCGAACCATCTTCGTGTTATGACCTTCCGTGTTTCGTGTGAATCAATCATGAAGAAATGAGAAACCGAGTGTGCCTCGCAAAACGGCCCAAACGGTTACTATAGATCCATTTTGCGGGCAAGCTACTTTGTCAGTGCATCGTGTGCGTAACGGGCAACTCCTGGAAAGTGCAGGATGTCTTGCTCATAGATTTCCAGATACTGCATCTGGTAAGCCAAACCGACATCAACGGCTCGCCGCAGAACCGCTTCAGGATCGCCCGGCTGTTTGCCGTTGTTGCGAAATGTCGGATCGCCATAAGAATTCCACAGCATTTGCCCAGCGACATCAGGATGAAACTCCCAAATCAGCTCGAACTTCGCTAAGTCGGGCGCTGTGGGTAGAGGAGTAACCGCGGACAAAGCATTCTTCTGAATGATAAAGCGCCCGGGGTAGTGAGCCCGAGCATATTTTGTGACCGCACGCGCAACGTAGTAAGGGTCTGGGTCGAGCCTTCCGTTTGGTCCCACTGCCAAAGTCACAACTTGCCTCGGGAAACTTTGCATCGTGTCATCGATCGTTTCCTTACAGGCGTCGATTAGCCTATCAGAGCCGTATCCAATGGCGGACCAGCGGTCAAGGTCACGCCGAGAATGGGGTACGAACCAATCGCCGCCGTGCGCACTCGCACAGATCACGGCCACAACTCGAACAGCGGGATTCCCAGAAAGATGTTCTCCCACCGCTTTGGTCATCGCTCGCTTGTCAGCCATGTAGGTGCGATCCCAATAGACCACTAACTCCCCTTCCTTCTGCCGATGGTATCGGTTCTGGTCCTCATAGTCGAAGGTCTGCACCCTCTGACCGTACACCCAGTGAGGAACCGACGGTCCAGCCGAAAGAATTCGCAACAGCACCATCTTGCCTGCCTTGCTTGCTCGGGCGATCTCCGAATCCAAAAAGCTCCAATCGTAGACCCCTCGCGATCTTTCGAGCTGCGACCAGGACTGCCGGATACTTATTCCGTCGACGAAGGAATCAGTCAGGACGCCTGGATCGGCCGGATGATTTCCTTGTCCCAAGCTGAAAACTCCTCGGGGAATTTTCACTACTTCTTCCGCGGCGATGCTTTCTTGATATGACAACCCGGCCAAAATCAGCATTAGCAAGAACCCAGCCCTCGTTTTAGTTGTCATGGACGCGTCCCATAAACGAGCTCTAGCCGTTTGGCAAAAAATGCTCCAGCTAAATTCATTAAGACCATCTTTCGCGCGTTCCGGTTGGGAATTTGGCAAGCCCCTGAGCCAAGCCCTCCCTAGTTGCGACCATCAAGCGTCCCAGCTCAGAGCACGTTTTTGATAGTTCGAGAATCGCTCCCGGCGAGCCGACATTGACTGTGACCGACAGGAGGGCGCCATGGCTTCCCGTACCGTTTTTCACAGAGAACTACTCGATGTAGCCGAGCGCCTTCAGCCGCGCTTCGATCAGGGCCGCTTCATCGGCTGAATAGGTGGAACCCTCACCATCCGTCGAAGCAGAGGTCGCCGATTTCTCATACTGAGGAGGATTAGTCTCCGCAAATTCAGAGTCAAAAGCCTCCGCTAGCACCCGGCCGTCTATGTCTGCCGGGATCTTCTGCTTCATCAGGTGCAGAAGGGTCGGCGCCAGATCGATCAGGCGCGCCCCTGCAATTCGAATCCCTCGCTTAAACGGCTTCCCTTTCATAATTAGCACGCCTTCATGACGATGCGTTCCACCCCACTCAGGTCCTTTAACCGGACCCTTGGGAAGAAGCTCTAAAGGAGATCGACCGCCATCCTCTGGCGAACTTGGCTTAATTGAAAACGACTTTCCGCTCCACCAATCGAGAACCAAGTCCGGCGCTTCCTTGGCAAACGGACCATGGAAAAGCTCATCGCGCCGATAGACCCGTGGCACAATCCGTTCGCCCGTTCGCGGGTCTTTCAATTCAGCCAGTTTTTCGGAAATGGTCGTCAGCAACGCTTCGTATTCGTGGTCTTCCACGATACCTGACGGTTTCTCTCCTTTTCGGTTAATCCAGATACTCGGGGGCGACGCCAGAATCTCATTGCCGTAAGCCTTGGTTGCTGACCAATCGATATTGGCAAACGCAGTATAAGCTCCTTCGAACCGCTCCCGCATCCCTGGCAACAGCCCGGCGAGAAACTTTTTCTGGGCGGGTCCCAGCGCGCCGTTAAGAACCTTGTAAGCGCTTTGCATCACCCCTTTTTTGAGTCGGGCGGGCAACGTCTGATCGTTTTGGCGGTATTTTAGCAAGCCCATTTGCGCCAGAAAACGATTCAAATAAACAACTCGATCCGATACCGGGCCGCCGCCATGGTCGGACACGACAAACACCATTGTTTCCTCGGGGAGGTTCTCTAGGAACTTTCCAACCGCCGCATCCAAACGCTGGTACACGCGGAGAACAGCATTCTCAAAGTGACTCGCCTTTGAGGGGTCGTACATAAAGTGCGACTGGTCCAGGTATTGCCAGAAGTGATGCTGCACCGTGTCAATTGACATGAAGGTGAACATCATGAGATCGGCGGGATGCTTCTCCAACAGATACAAACCGGCCTTGGTCCATTGCTGGTCGATTCGTTCCATCTCGGCTAACACCTCATCGCGGCGCTTGTCAGTGGACATGAAACCGAGATGGGTAATATCAAAGCTGATTTTGCCGACGACGCTCTCCAGCTCCCCCCGAAGCTCCGGCGGGTGAATAAACGCGCTCTTCTCCGATGGCGTATCTAGCCCGGATATCTGAAATCCATTCAACCGCTCCGGGGGATAAGTGAACGGAACGTTCATCGAGCCAACCTTTATACCGGCATCCGAGAGCAGACCGAAAAAGGTTTTGGAGCGACGCGATGATGCGTTGGCGTACCTCATTTCATACGAGCCAGGTTGAGGCTCTAGAAAGTAGAAAATGCCGTGTTTCCCGGGGTTTTTGCCGGTCATGAATGACGTCCACGCCGGCGGCGTCAAGGGAGGCATCGCCGACTCCAAATTTCCCGAAACTCCATCTTGAGTTAACTTCGCGAGATTGGGCAGCAGACCCTTGTCCGCCCAAGGTCCCATTAAATCCCAGGTTGCCGAATCTAAGCCGATGATGACGATTTTTGGATGTTCCACTTCCGATTCCCCTCCCCGCAGGCTAAGTCGCAGATAAATAACGAGGAAAACGCGAGTTTTGTAAATATCCGATTTCAAACGCGCCGGAAAATCGACACGCTGTCAGGCGATCAAAAAACAACGCTCGCCGGATGATCGGGAAACGTTGCGGCCAGACTTGGAATCACCGTCTGCGCCCGCGCATAATCCTCGGGGACTCCAATGTCGATGAACGCTCGAACCCCTTTGAATGCGGCTGGGCTTAACGACGTTGCAGGCTTACCCACCCGACGCCTCACGAGATGATTTAACACTCGACGAGGGAAGACTTTCCGGACTCACATCGGCGGACACTTTAGCTTGCCAGGGCGGTTCACGTAGCGTCGGATGGCCCCTCGCAGGCTGGCTCAATTGCCACATATGGTAAACCATAAAGGTGCCGAGAAGGGCTACGATAATAACAAACAGATAGCTGATGATACTAAGAAGCTTCTTCATTCGAATCCGCGCGTTCCAGCGCCGACTCCGGCGTCCTCCATTGAAATGCTGGCATATCAGTACAATCGCCCTAACCGGGTGCCGCGTCCTTCAGCAAACCTCGGAGTACGTAAGGAAGAATACCTCCATGCCGATAATAATCTATTTCGACTGGAGTGTCGATGCGCAGGATCACTTCCAAAGTCTCGGAACGGCCATCTCGCCTCTGGATGGTTACAGGAACCTTTTGCCGTGGCTTGATTTGATTGCTCAGCCCGCCAATCGAGAACGTCTCGGATCCGTCCAATCCCAGCGATTGGCCGCTGACGCCGTCGGCAAACTGCAGTGGTAATATCCCCATTCCCACCAGATTAGAACGATGGATACGCTCAAAGCTCTGAGCGATCACCACTTTAACGCCTAGCAACAGCGTTCCTTTAGCCGCCCAGTCGCGACTCGACCCCGTCCCGTACTCATGACCGGCGATCACCACCAGCGGCACACCGCTTTCGCGGTAGCGAACCGCCGCATCATAGATCGGTAGTTGCTCCCCACCCGGATGGTAGATCGTCACGCCCCCTTCGACCCCAGGAACCATCAGGTTCTTGATCCGCACATTGGCGAAGGTACCTCGGGTCATCACGAGATCGTTCCCGCGCCGGCTCCCGTAACTGTTGAAATCCACCGGCTTAATTCCACGACTGATCAAGTACTGCCCCGCCGGGGAGCTCTGTTTGATCGCACCAGCCGGAGAAATATGATCCGTTGTTACCGAGTCACCAAAAATTCCCAAAGGCCGGGCTCCATTAATATCGGCAATATCACCAATCCCTAGGGAGAATTCGGCAAAATAAGGCGGGTTATGGATGTAGTCGCTCTTTTCGTCCCACTCGTACGTCACTCCGGTCGTCGCCGGAATTTCGTTCCATTTCGGGTTCTGACCGGCAAAATCGCCGTAGAGCTGTCGAAAAACTTCCGGAGAAAGCGCCGAAACCATGGCGTCCCGGATTTCGGCCAGGCTCGGCCAAAGTTCTCGGAGATAGACCTCTTTGCCATCGGCATCTCGGCCCAGAGGTTCGCGAGTGAGATCGATATCCACCTTCCCGGCCAAGGCAAACGCCACCACCAACGGTGGCGACATCAAGAAATTCGCTTTGATACTCTGGTGAACGCGCGCTTCGAAATTCCGGTTACCCGAAAGCACTGAAGCCGCCACTAAATCCTTCTCCGTGATCGCCCGCTCAATGTTGGGATGCAGCGGCCCGGAATTTCCGATGCAGGTGGTGCAACCGTACCCCACGATGTTGAAGCCCAATTTATCCAGGTAAGGCTGTAACCCGGTCTTGGCCAGATAATCGGTTACAACGCGCGAGCCCGGCGCTAGCGACGTTTTCACGGTCGGATTGACCTTTAGCCCGCGCTCGACCGCTTTCTTGGCCAGCATACCTGCCGCCAGCATCACACTTGGGTTGCTGGTATTAGTGCAACTGGTGATCGCCGCGATCAGCACGCTGCCGTGGCCAACCGAGCCAGTCCGGTCCGAACCGGGCGCCGGTTTCTCGCCATTGACCGACACCGTTACCTTGTCGCTCAATGCGTCCTCAGTTTTCCCATAGCCACCCTCTTTAGCCGGCTTGCTGAAAAGCTCATGAAAATTGGCCCCGAGATGATCCAGGTCGATCCGATCCTGCGGCCTTTTCGGACCGGCTACGCTCGGTTGTACCGTTTCTAAGTCCAGCTCTAGATCGACGCTGTAGTCAATTTGGCCCTTTCGCGGCATCCCGAATAATTGCTGCGCCCGAAAGTACTGTTCGAACCGGTCCACCACCTCGTCCGAGCGTCCAGTTTGCCGGAGATAGTTAATCGACTCTGGGTCTACCGGGAAAAAGCCCATCGTGGCGCCGTACTCGGGGGCCATATTGGCAATAGTTGCCCGGTCCGGCAGCGGCAACGAAGTAGCCCCATCGCCGTAGAATTCTACAAACTTGCCAACCACTTTGGCAGCTCGCAACATTTGCGTCACTCGCAATGCCAGATCTGTCGCGGTCACGCCTTCCTTCAGTTTGCCAAAGAAATGAACTCCCACGACTTCCGGGGTTAAAAAATAGACCGGTTGGCCGAGCATTCCTGCTTCAGCTTCGATACCGCCCACCCCCCAGCCGACGATCCCCAAGCCGTTGATCATTGTGGTATGCGAATCCGTCCCGACCAGCGTATCCGGGTAGCATACTTCTTCGCCGCCCGCATTCGTACTGATTACGCCCTTGGCCAGGTATTCCAGATTCACTTGGTGCACGATCCCGATACCCGGCGGCACTACGCCAAATGTCTCAAAGGCTTGCTGGCCCCATTTTAGAAATTCGTAACGTTCCCGGTTACGTTTGAACTCGTAGTCCAAGTTCAGACTCAACGCCTCCGGCGACCCGGCAAAATCAACTTGGACCGAATGATCGACCACCAGGTCAACCGGCACCAACGGCTCGATGAGCTTAGGATCTTTCCCCAGCGTGGCCACGGCATCCCGCATAGCCGCTAGATCCACCAGCAATGGCACCCCAGTGAAATCTTGAAGCACAATCCGGGCGACAATGAACGGGATCTCCTCTAGGGCCGGCTCTTTCGCGTTCCAACGCGCCAAAGCTGTCACATCTTCTTCCGAAATCTTTTTGCCGTCGCAGTTCCTCAGGACCGACTCCAGCACGATCCGGATGCTGACCGGCAATCGAGAGATTTTGGCTATACCAGCTTCCTCCAACGCGGGCAACGAATAAAGCTTTGCCGTTTTTCCTTTGTGATAAGTGAACGGGCGGACCGTTTGCGAAGCCAACATCTTATTAACTATAGAAAGGCAGAAGGGGGGGTCAATGTGCAATCGCCGAGAGGAGCCAGGAGCCAGAATCCAGGAGCTAGGAGGAGGCGTGCCACCCCGGTCGTTCTCGTCCTCGTCCTCGTCGTCGTCCTCGTCCTCGAAGGTTTGCCTAGCCTGTGATGCGGAGTCGAAAATGTGGCCAGGTGTTGATGGTCTTAGTCCCCTCGGGACAACAAACCGGCAGTCCTATCCACATTTTCGACTCCAGGCCATTCTCCGCGCCCAGGGCTTCTGAAGCAGTCTTGGCTACGCTCTGGGCCATTTTGCACGCAAAGGCCCAACACGCGCTCAAGATCGAGGACGAGGACGACGACGAGGACGATTACGAGAGCCGTGGCACGCGCCTCCTAGCTCCTAGATTCTAGCTCCTTGCTCCTCCCTCGCCTCCAGCCAGCCGAGGAATGACCGTTTGGGCCGAGGCGTAATCCTCCGGTATTCCGATGTCAATGAACCCTCGAACCGCGGTGAAGGCGACTGGATTCAGTTCTGCCAAATGCTTCGGCAGAAAATCACGTTCAAACGAAAATTTGGCGGGCACGGGATACCTTAGAAAGAGATCTCCACGAAGGCAGTAGGTTCCAGCGTTGATATAGCCGGCCGCTGAGCCTTGCTTCTCATCGAAACCGACTACCCGGTTCGTTTTTTTATCCACCACAACGGCGCCATACCGGGAGATGTCGTCCAAATGGGTCACGGCCATGGCGAGAGCGGCTCCTGACGATTCCCGTGCTGCCAGCAAGCCGCGCAGCTCAATATCGGCGTAAGTATCACCGTTCATTACTATGACTTGTGGTTGTATGGCGTGCTCTAACGCTAGCCTGATCGCGCCCCCGGTTCCTAGCGGCTCATTCTCGACCGAATAGACGATGGCAGTGTCGTTAAACGAATTCTGAAAATAATCCTGAATTTTCTCCGCTTTGTAGCCAACTGAGAGAATTACCCGATCCACACCCTGCAGATTCAGCCGGGTCAATAACCACGAGAGAAACGGCCGCCCGGCAATATCCGCCATCGGCTTAGGTAAGTCGCGAACTACCGCCCGCAGCCTTCGTCCTTCTCCTCCGGCTAGAACGATGGCTTCGATCATCGATTAGAGAATCCTCCGCTCAGCGCGCTCACGTCACTCGCCAGGAATGCGCGCCGTGTTCAACGAACATGCAGGTTGAGATGGACGGT
>WNFM01041327.1_pt2 | contig 23397 bp, 22 predicted proteins | sample 5400271 | NCBI WGS metagenome assembly WNFM01 (sample SAMN13153352, study PRJNA577476) | soil metagenome | isolation source: 60 cm saprolite on Douglas fir-dominated hillslope | place: USA:California | collected 2013-09-17 | reverse complement strand
GCGGCCACCCGGAAGGACTGGGCCGCGGGCGACTTCGGTTCCCCGACGCAGATGGGGATCCCGGTGTCGCCGCCGATGCGGATCGGCTCGTAGATCGGGACGCGGCCGAGGAACGGGACGTTCATGTCTTTCGCGAGCGCCTCGCCACCTCCCTTGCCGAAGATGTCGCTCTCGGTCCGGCACGTGGGACAGATGAAGTGGCTCATGTTCTCGATCAGCCCGAGCGGCGGCACGTTCAGCTTCTCGTACATCCGGATCGCACGGCGCGTGTCGGCGAGCGCCACGCCCTGAGGGGTCGTCACCAGGACGGCGCCGGCGACGGGCACCGACTGGCTCAGGCTCAGCGCCACGTCGCCCGTTCCGGGAGGCAGGTCGACGATCAGGTAATCGACGTTGTCCCACGCGACCTCGCGGAAGAACTGCTGGATGACGCCGTGCAGCATCGGGCCGCGCCAGATGACCGGCGCGTCGTCATTCGTCAGGAAGGCCATCGACACGAGCTGGATGCCGTACTGCTCGGCCGGGACGATGCGCGTGCCGTCGGTCCCGAGCTGGGTGCTGATGCCGAGCATGATCGGCACGTTGGGGCCGTAGATGTCGCCGTCGATCATCCCGACACGGGCGCCGGCCTGGCTGAGCGCGATCGCCAGGTTCACCGACACCGTCGTCTTCCCCACGCCGCCCTTGCCCGCGCCCACGGCGATGACGTTCTTCACGCCGGGAACCGCCTGCTTCGTGAAGTCGGACCCCATCACGGGCCGGACCTTGAACGCCATCTTGACGTCGACGGCGGTCACGCCCGGCAGCTTCGCGACAGCCTCGCCCGCCTGGTTGGCCAGCAGGTCCTTGCTCGCGGAGCGCCCCGGCGTCGCGGTCTCGATCGTGAACGAGACGCGGCCGCCGTCGACCGCGAGGTCCTTCACGAACTTGAGCGACACGATGTCGCGCTCGAGCGAGGGATCGCGCACCCCGCGCAGGGCGTCGACAATCGCGGTTTCGGAGAGCACTCAGGTCCTGTCCGCGGCCATCTGGCCGACCAGTGGCAGCTTGAATTCTTCCCCTTGGTACGCCTTGAACATCAGCAGCAGCCAGAGCACGGCGGACGCGGGAACGAGGATGAAGATCACGACGAGCGCGCCGAGAATCGGGACAACCTTCAGCAGGATGTCGACGAGGACGATGCCGATGAACGCGAGCGTCGACTGCATCGCATGGAAACGGACGAACTTGTTGTCCTTCTCGACCAGCAGGAAGATGATGCCGGTCACGAAGCCCACGAGGTAGCAGAGCGAGGCCGCCACGTTGGCGTCAAAGCCCGTCGACGTTTTTTCAGTGTGCTGCGGTGCCATTACGCCAGGGTCTTGTCCGCGTGGTCCGCGTCGTCCATGACGACGAAGAGGGCGCGCGCATCGTTGTGCAGCAGCACCCAGAACGTGTAAATCGCGAGCGCCGTCCCGAACGGCAGCACGAAGAGGTTCAGCACCGCGAGCATCAGCGCGCCGGTGCGCCCGGGCGCGCGGTGCTGCCGGAGCGCCCGCCCGACCCACGCGTTCGCCCACCCGCCGAGCGCCAGCGCCGAGGCGAACACCACGAAGAGCAGCGCCGTGAACCCCGCCGTGAACGGATCGCCGGACGTCGTCCGCGCAATCGCCGTCGCCCCGCCCGCGAGCAGCAGCAGCGACGCGCCCAGGAGCAGCCCCATGCCTCCCCAGGTGAGCTGGAGGATGCCGAGCAGATTGACGTGAGATTTCATGGCCGTAACGTGGTTGCGAACCGGTCAATGGGCGGTTCGCGAACCGCCCCGACATCATTTTATGACGATGCGCGCGTCGATGAGGGTCTCGGGGACACCCGGGACCGCGACGCGGAACCGGACCCGCGCGCCGTCCCGGACGCCGGCCGGGACCCGCAGGTTGATCGCCTGACACGCGGGCAGATCGCCGATCCCCGAACAGTCGACGCACCAGTCGCTCCAGACCTCGCCGCGCCCCCCGCACCGGGGGCACGTGCGGCGCACCGGCACGCCGAGGGGCACCAGCGCGCCCCAGAACGCTTCGCGGGCCGTCACGACGATGTCAGGGCCGGGATCGAAGCGCGCCGCCCCGCCGAAAAAGGACTGGCGCATGCTGTCGAGCACCGTGAGCACCGAGGGGAAATCGACGTTGACTTCGTCCGCCAGGCAGTCCGCGACATAGACCGACAGTTCGTCGCCCGAAATGTCCGGGTGATAGCGGCGGGTGAGCTGGCGGTGGGCCCGCTTGATCTCGTCCGCCCCCGCGTCCCGCGAGACGCCGAGGATGTCGTAGTAGTCGCGCATTCGCTGACAGCAAGTTACCAGCTTCCAGCCGCCAGCTACCAGTTAAATTGACAACGACGTGCTGGAAGCTGGAAGCTGGAAGCTGGTGGCTGATATCAAGGAATGTCCGCTCTGCGGCGAGTCCATGCGGCTGACGGTGCGGAAGGTCACCGACACCATCCCGGGGACCGGGCAGACCTCTACCCGGCAGGTCAGGGAATGGGTCTGTCCCGAATGCGACAACTGGGAAGAAGACGAGAGCGGCGAGAGGTAAGGACCTAGCGGGCGCCGAGCGTCAGGAGCATTTCCTTCCGCACGGCATCGTCGAAGTCCTCGAAGTTCAGCGCGGTCTCACACTCGTCGCACAGAACCTCGATGACCGCGGGTTTGCCTTCGTCATTCACTTCAACACGCGAGTCGTCCAGCCGGACGACGTGCATCTGCAGGGTCTTCACCAGGAAGTTGTGGTCGTTGCCACAACTCGGACAAGTCAACGGCATGGTGAAATTGTATGGAATGGCTTAGGCAGAACGCAATGACGAAAGCTTTTTATTCTTCGTCGTCGTCCTCGTCGAACTCAGACGGGTCGCCAAGTCGCAGAATCTGCCCTGAGGTATGGCCGGGAAGGATGCAGTGTGGCCCTTTCGCCTCGAGCGAGACGACGGCGACGTCCCACGGACGAGCCCGGTAAGCCGCCGCCACGCACCCGCACGGCATCCCTTCGAGCGCTTCGAGCTCGAAAACGGTGCCTGTCGGCCTGACAGAGCTGATGGACGCCGCTGGGACTGCCATAAGAACCTCCCCTCGCCAACCGCCCGGTGCGGCTGACGTCCGCCGACCCTCACTGCAATCCCGGGACCAGTTAATCCGTTAGACAGCCTATCGGCCGGTTTGGTTCCGTTCTGCAGGGAAAGCCATGGGAAATAAGCAGTTCCGGTGGATGCTCCCTCAAGCGGACGCAGGGCATGTGTGATGCCTGGAGGAGACACCGGGACACGAAATCCAAGCCCGGCTGTGCGGGTATTCAGGAAGTCGCTCATAAGAGGGCGGTTACGGCTGAATGTCCAGGACCGCCACATCGCTGACCAGAACCGTACCCGCGCAACCGAGGTTGACAGGCGCCAGCCGGTCAGCGCGGGTACGCGACGATTCCGGTAACCGTCGCTTCAGGGAACATGCCACGGGCGGCCGCCAGATAAAGGTCGAGTCGGGCGCGGTCGCCAGGGGCCGGCGGGCCGGGCGTGAGGTCGATGACCACGATCGAGCCGTCAGGACGCCGGACGAGGCAGTCGATTGTGCCGCGAAGGACGCGTCCGGACTCGCCGGGCGCGACCGCTGAGAACGGCAGCCCATAGGTCCGCTCACCCGACTCGAGCACGGCGTCGAGACCCTGCGGAAGCCACGAGCCGGCAACAGGCCCCGGTGCGAGCGACGGGTCTGCGGCGGGATTCACGGGCTCGACCACCGGCACGCGCTCGATTGCACCGAGATCGGCGAGCGGCGCGAAATGGTCGACCGGCTCGGCGCCGAAGCCTTGGCGAACGCGGCTAGGCGGCAGATCTCTGCAGATCCGGAACTGGTACGCGCGGCCCGACTGGGCGGTCCACTCGATGGCCTTGGCGGGCTCCTGCGCGGCGCGCACGAAGAGCGACCGGACCGACTCCGGGAGCACGTCCGACAGACTGCCGCGGCCCATCACGACTGCGCCGTCCTTCAGCGCCGTTCCCAGGTAGAGCCGGTCGCGCGCGCGCGTGAGCGCGACATACATCAGGCGCTTGGTCTCCTCGCGCTCGCGGAAGCGCTCCTCGTCGTCGCTCTCCGACACGAACGGGCCGACGGAGACGTCCCCGCCGGACACGCGCACGGGCCGCGGAAAGCCGCTCGCCCCCCTGGCCAGATTGACGACGAAGACGATTGGAAACTCTAGCCCCTTCGAGGCGTGGACGGTCATGAGGTTGACGGCGTCGAGCGCCTCGAGGACGGCGTTCGACTCGTCGCCGGCGGTCAGCGAGTCGAGATGGTCGGCGATGCGCGCCAGGGTCGCATACCCGCGGTTCTGGATGCGCCGGACGAGGCCCCGCATCTTCTTCACGTTCTCCCACGCCTGGTGTCGCCGGCCGCCGCGGAGCTCGTACGCGTACGCGGTGTCCGGGATGAGCTGCTCGATCAGGTCCGCGGGCGGGATGCGGTCGACCCGGGCGAGCCACCCCGGGACAAATCGGCGCGCCAGCTCCAGCGCCGCCCGGTCGTCGTCGGGCAGCGCCGGCAGGGCGGCCGGCGGATCGGGCGCGGTCAGCGCCGCGGCCAGGCCCGGCGCGAGCTGCGCCAGCGCCGTGTCGGACAGCCGGACAAAACGGGACCGCAGGAACGCCGCGGCGCGCAGTTCGGAGGACGGATTCGCCAGGAACCGAATCAGCGCGGAGAGATCCTTGATCTCGTCGGCGTCGAAGAAGCCGAGGCCCTTGTACACGTAGGCCGGGATGCCGGCCGCCTCGAGCGCGTTCTCGAGCTCGCGGTGGCTGGCCCGCGAGCGAAAGAGGATCCCGATGTCTCCCGGCGTGGCGGCACGCGCGATGCCGGTCCGCTTGTCCCGGACCGTTTCTTCCCGGAGGATGCGCGCGACCTCGCCGGTGACCGCAGCCGCGCACTCGTCGGCATCCGCGCCCGTCACGATGCCCAGCAGCGGTCCTCTGGGATCCGCCGCCGCCGAGTCGACGGGAAAGCGATCATCCTCGTCGTACTTGAAGTCGTCCTGGCGGCGCGCGTTGGCGCCCATCTCGGTGAAGAGGTCGTTGACGAACGCGAGCAGCTCGGGCACGGCGCGGAAACTGCGCGCGATCGACCGGCGGGCGGTCGAGCCGGGCCGGAGGGCGTCGATGAAGAGACCGGCCTCCTTCAGCACCGCGACGTCCGCGTCGCGGAAGCGATAGATGGACTGCTTCCGATCGCCGACGATGAAAATCGACGGCTGCGTCGCGAGGCCGAGTCCTTCACCCCAGGACTTGACCAGCAGCGAGACGAGCTCCCACTGCTTGCGGCTCGTGTCCTGGAACTCGTCGACGAGGACGTGGTGGTAGCGGCCTTCGAGCCGGTAGCGGCTCTGCGAGAACTCGTCCATCCGCCCGAGCAGGTCGACGGCGTGCTGCAGCACATCCGAGAAGTCCAGCAGCGAGCGATCGTTGAGCGCCTTCTTGTACTGGGCGAGCGCCGTCGCGAACATCGTCCGGATGCCGCGCGCGAGCACGACGTTCAGGTCGCGGCTGAACGCGCGCAGGATGTGCTCGACCGGCGCGCCGAGCCGGAGCGCCTCGAGGCGATGCCGCTTTCCGGCCTCCGGGCCCGGGTAGTCGTCGAGCGTATACGGATGGATGCGGTCGCTCGCGCGCGGCTTCCCGTCCGCCCTGAGCACGTGCCGCTCCACCCGGTTCAGCAGGCCGCGGACGGCTGCGTTGCCGGCCGTCCTGAACGACTCGAGCCGCCGGAGATCCTGCGCGAGTAGCTGGTACCGCGGCTGGTGAACCGGCCCTTCCGCCAGGAATCTCTCGAGGCCGCCTGTCACGGTGCCGAAAAGGCCGATCAGCGAGTCGACCGCGCGTCCGCAGACGGCATCGGCGCCGAAATCCGCCGGGCCGCGCGCGAGAAACCTGTCGAGCACGTCCCAGGCGACGAGACGGCGCTGCAGGAGATACGCGAGCCCTTCGCGCGTCCGCGTGAGGCCGAGCTGCGCGAGCACGAGCGCCAGGTCGGGCTCCCGCTTCGCCCGCCCGATGAACGTCGCCAGGGACTTGTCGAGCGACTGCTCCACGAGCCGAGGCACCTCGGTCTCGTCCGCCATGCCGAAGCCGGGATCGAGATCGGCTTCGAGCGGAAACTCCCGCAGGAGCGACAGGCAGAAGGCGTCGATGGTGCTGATCTGGATGTCGGCGAGGCGGTCGCGGATCGCCGCCCACCGGTCGCGATCGAGCGTCGACTGCTCCGCGGCGCGCCGCAGCTCGCGGATGATGCGCTCCCGCATCTCCGCCGCCGCCTTCCGCGTGAACGTGATGGCGAGGATATTGGCGGGATCGACCCCGCGGGTCAGCAGGTTCACGTAGCGCGTGACGAGGACGCTCGTCTTGCCCGTTCCGGCCGAGGCCTCGAGGACGACGTTGTGGTCGGGATCGCGCGCGAACGCACGCGCCGCGGCATCGGGATCCGTCACTCGAGGATCGAGGGTCGAGGATCCAGCATCGTCGGATTTCCGATCCTCGGTCCTCGGTCCTCGGTCCTCGAACAGCGGCAGCTGCTCGCCCGTCATTTCTCGATCTCGTCGCCGACGTAGTCCTTGCGGCACACGCCGGGATACGGGCACCAGTTGCAGAGGAACGGCTCGTCGGGCCGGACCGGGAACTCGCCCCGCTCGATGGCGTCGACGACGGTCAGGAGCGTCGCCTGCCCCTCGGCGAGCGCTTTCGCGGGATTCTGGAGCGCCGTGAACGGCGTCTTGTCCTTGAACGCGATATAACCGGCGCGAGACACTGTCCAGGCGCGTCCGTGCCGCCCGTCGAGCGCCTGCTGCGCGCACACGCCGTAGATCGGCAGCTGCAGCGAGCGCTTCTTCTCGGGCGCGCGCCCGGTCTTGTAGTCGACGATGCGCAGCGTGCCGTCCTGGAGCAGGTCGATGCGGTCCGCCTTCGACCGCAGCGCGATCCGCCGGATCCCGCCGTCGGTGACGAACGTGAAGGTGTCCTCGAGCTCGTACTCGAGGAGCCGTTCGACGAGAGGGATGCCGTCCTCGATCTCGAACGCGAAGGCGCGCTCGCCGAAGCCGGCGGCAGCGGCCGATCCGAGGAGCAGCGTCCGCTCGAGCGCCCGGTCCCCTTCGGGAAGGGTCTCGAGATGCCGCTCGGCGACGGTATCGAACAGCGCGATCGCGTCCGCCATATTCGACGTCGTGATCGCGCCGTGGCCGAGACGCTGCCACTCCGTGAAAAAGCGCTCGAAGACCGCGTGCACGAACTGGCCGCGCTCCTGAGGCGTCATCCAGGCCTGTTCGTCGCGTTCTTCCGGGAGCTTCAGGATGTGCGCGGCGTAGTACTTGAACGGGCACTCGAGATACCGCTCGAGGCGGCTGACGGCGTAGGTCGACGTCTCTCGGGCGTCCGTCTGTCCGTGGAAGCGCGGCTCGTCGAAGCGGCGCGACGAGCGGAGGGCCAGCCATTCCGCGGCTTCGCCGCTCAGGACGGCCGGGCGCACGGGATCCATCGCCAGCGCCTCGTGGATGAACACGCGCGAGCTCTGCGCCGGCACGGTCGCCAGCCGCTCGAGCGGGAGCCCGGCGGCGTCGACATCCTCCAGCAGCGCCGACGGCGACACGATGGCGTCGTCTTCGAGCGTGAACGCGGACAGCGAGACACGGCGGCGCGGCAGGCGGAGGAGATCGTGGAAGCGCGCGCGCGCGGCCGCGAACCGGTCCTGGTCGCCGGGCCATCCGAGCTGGGCAAGGAGTGACTGCGGATAGAAAATGCTCCGCGGGCCTGGCTCCGGCCAGTCGGCCTCGGAGAGGCCGACGATCCTGATCTCGTCGACGTCCGCGTACGGCGCCGCGCTGGCGTCGAGCAGCATGATGCCGCCCGTCCCCAGGCGCGGGGAGAACGTCTGGCTTTCAATCCATCGCCGCACGGCGCCCGACAGTTCCGAGATTGAAAGGACCGACGAGTCGTGCGCCGCGTGCGCGTCCCGCAGCGTCTGCAGCGCCGCCAGCACGGCCGCGCGGGCGCGATGATGGCGGCCGAACCAGGCGTCGCTCGGGGCCGGCCCACGTTCGCGCGACAGGATGAAGGCGAGAATGCCGTCGAGCTGCGCCGCCGCCGCGGGCGCGTTGACCGCAGCGGTCAGCTCCTGTGCGGCGTCCGCGGCGGCCTTCAGCGCGGCCGGCACGACAGCGGCGGCCGACAGGCCGGAGAGCCGCTCGGCGCCCCCCAGATACTTCTTCTCGATCAGGTAGCGATCGAACGCGTGCACGTCCTCGAGCGTGACGGCGTGGCCGCCGCCGGCATCCTCGCCCTTCGAGACAAAGGCAAAATGCGGGCACCGCAACAGCTCGACCATCGCGCCGCGCGTAAAGTCGGCCGCGATCGCACTGAACACGAGATCGACCGCCGCGGCAAAGGGCTCCGCAGCCAGCGGAAGCGCGTCCAGCGCCTGATACGGTACCTGCGCGTCCGCGAACACCTGGCGCGCCAGATACAAGTACGGGAGCGGACGCTGGAAGACGACGGCCGTCCGCCCCAGCGGCGTGGCGCGCGGCGCCGTCTTCAACGCGCGGACGAACTCCGCGAGCTCCTCTTCCCTGTCGCGGCACACGAACGCGCGCGGCCCCTCCGCGCTTGCCTCGCCGGAGCCGCTCCGCGGCGGGGACGGGGGGACGACCAGTATGGGCCCGCCTTCGCCGCCGAGCGGCTTTCCGCCTTCGCCCGCGGATGCGGGCGTCGGCGGGACAGGCGGCGAGGCAAGCTCTGCGGCGTCACAGCGGACGTCCTCGAGACCCGGAAGAAGGCTCTCGTGCAGGCGCTGGTAATAGCCCGACTCGAGCAGCGCATCGGTCGCGACGACGTCGATCGTGTCCACACCCGGCATGCGCGCGAACAGATCGAAGTCCGCCGCCCAGAGTCCGCGACGGTCCGCAGCCTGATCCGCCACCGTGATCACCAGACGGCGATAGAGAGGACGCGGTGAGGCGAGCGCGAGGGCGCGCACGGCGTGCTCGTCCACGCCGGCGGCGTCGGCGAGCGCCTGCTCGAACGCCTGGAACGTGGCCGTGAGGAACGCCGTCTGCGCCAGCAGGCGCGCCGCGCCCCGGTCGTACGGCGCGCTCGGCTCGAGTGTGTCGGTCAGGAGGCGATCGAAATCCGCGACCGTCCGGAGCCGCCTGCGCAGCTCGTCGTACAGGGCCAGGATTTCACCAATCAGGCCCGGGCGCAGGTTGAACGGCGGCTCCGCGCCCGCGGTACGGGCCACGCGGGCGGATCGGCGGAGCAGCACCTCGCGATCGAAGGCGGTCAGCGGCGCCGGGGCCCCCGGCAGCCGCTCGCGCAGCCGCGCGTAGAGCTCGTCGCGCGTCACGATCTCGGGCAGCGCGCGCGCGGCCACGCCGGACCCCGACGCCGGAAAGAGCGTCAGGTTCTCAATCGTCCGCCGCAGCTCCTCGGCGGCGCCGCGCGAGGGGACGATCACCGCGCAGTCGCGCGCCTGCAGGGGATCGACGGGCAGGCACCAGACGATGGCCCGGTGGAACGCGCGGAGGCCGGCGGCGCGAATCAGCCGCGTTGTGCGAGGGGTGATCACGGTCAGCGGAGTGCTTTCGGGACGGTTTGCAGGCTCTTCAAATCCTCGGCGGCGCGATCGAACAACAGCAGCGCGCCGGCCGCGGCGGACGAGGCCTCCCACGCGGACGGCATGTCGCCCGACAGCACGGCGCGGCGGCGCGACGCGGCGGCGCGGGACGCGAGCTGGATCGCGTTTTTCAGCAGGCCGTGCGCGTCGGCCGCCTCGGCCGGCACGACGACAGCCGCGAGCCGCGTCGTCGCGCGCGCTGTGCGGGCGGCCAGTCGCGCGAGCTGGACCCGTGACGGGCCCGCCAGCCGGCGGATCTGATCCAGCGCGCTGCGTGAGAGGCGCATGAGTGCGAGCGGCTCGGTCACGGCGCCCTGGTAACGACGCCACTGGTCGGCGCGCGCCGCCCAGCTGTCGCGCGCGAGCCGCAGGCGCCGCGCGGCGTCGAGCTTCCCGTCGAGCATGGCCAGCAACGAGGCCATCTCTTGCGGCCGCCGCTGGCCCAGCCGGTCGTCTTCGCCGAGCGCGCGGCGGATGACCCGCTCGACGCCCGTGACGTCGGCGAGCCGCGCGTACCGGTCCGCGCTCCGCAGCGTGTCGTTCGTCAGCGCCTCGTAGCCGCGCGTCGCGCGCTCCTCGACGCCGAGGGCGCCCGCCACCCGCGCGCGGACCGGCGCGGACCACGAGACGTCCGCGTCGACGAGCACACGGTCGATGGCGCGCAGCAGCGACGTGCGTTCCGTCGCGTCCGGCGCCAGCACGGCGGCGCGCAGCGCCTGCTCGACGTTGTCCCGCAGCGTCGGCGCGGGCAGGAGCGGGACCGACGGCGGCTCAGCCAGGTTCGCGATGAGGCTCAAGTCGAAGTTCTTCACGCCGGCCGCCGTCCGCGTCTCCGCGATCACGTCGTCGAACAGGCTCGCCATCCGGGCGACGTCCCGCGCGTGGTAGCCATAGTGTTCCGCGACCCAGCGCGTCACGTTCTGGCGCGCCTCGGCCGCCATCGCAATCTTGCGATTGGGATCCGGGGTCAGCGCAATGTCGGTCAATGCGCTCGAGACCGCTCCGCTCAGCATCGCGAAGTCGTCAGGGCCGCGGGTGCTCGCATACCGGGACGCGCGGACCGAGTCGGCGTACGCGTCGGTCTTCTCCCAGTCGACCGAGTCCGACGGAATGCTCACCAGGTGCAGATCGGGTGCCGCGGCGGCGCCGCCAAGCGGCACCGAGATCACAATCCGATCGGACACGCGCGCGAACTCGCCGTAGCTGAGGACGGTCGACCCGTCGCGCAGGAACACGCGATACAGCGTCGGCTCCGCCGGCGCGGGCTGCGCCCACGCGGCGCTTGCCGCGCCGCCCAAGAGGGGCGAAGGCGGAGTGCTCAGCAGCAGACAGCCGGCGAAAATGACGCGGCGAAACCGACCTGTGGAAAACATGTGGATGAACGGTGGAAAGCTTGTGGACATTCTGACACGCCGGGAATATTTTTTCGCGCAGTGGCCGCATTTCTCGCGCGTTGCTGCATGTGGATGCGCCTTCGTCACTCCTTTCGCTTGCGCCCTGCGGGTGGGACGCTAGAATGCAGGCTCCCCGTGACCGTCCAACGCTTCGAAGAAACGATCAATGGCCGTGAATACCGCATCGAAGTCTCGGCGGTCGGCAATCAATGGCGCGCGCAGATTGCCAGGGCTCCCGGCGGTTCCCGCGCCATGATGCCCTTTTATGGGCACACGCCGGACGAGGCCGTCCAGCTGCTCAGCCGCTGGCTGACGCTCAATCACGTTCGGACTCAAATCGCGAAATAGCCCGGCCCCACAAGGTATAGTGGCGCGATGCGCGCCCGTTTGCCGCAGATCGCCGCTCTTCTTCTGACGCTGGGGCTGCCGGGATGGTCCGCTCGGGCGCACACGGCCGCGGCCGCCCAGGCGGCGCCGGAGCTGCCGCGCGTTCGCCTCGTGGCGACTGGCGGCACGATTTCCAATAAGGACGGCGGCCGCCTGACCGCCGAGGAGCTGATCCAGCTGATGCCGAACGTGGGGCGCTACACGCGGCCCGAGTTCGAGCAGTTCTCCAACCTGTCGAGCGCGCAGCTCACGCTCGACCAGTGGGTCGCGCTCGCGCGGCGCGTGAACCAGATCTTCAAGGACGACCCTGGCGTGGCCGGCGTCGTCGTCACCAGCGGGACCGACACGCTCGAAGAGCTCGCGTACTTCCTCGATCTGACCGTTCGATTCGCGAAGCCAGTGGTCGTCGTCGGCTCGATGCGCAACCCGAGCACGCTCGGGTACGAGGGAGCGGCCAATCTCCTCGAAGGATTCCGCGTCGCCGCCGACCCGGTGTCGCGCGGCCGCGGCGTGATGGTGGTCCTCAACGACGAAATCAACGCCGCGCGCGAGGTCACCAAGACCGACGCGCTGCGGCTGAACACGTTCCAGACGCGCGGCTACGGCGTGCTCGGCGTCGTCGACTCCGACCGGGTCGTGTTCTACCGCCGGGTCGAGAAGAAGCACACGGCGGACAGTGAGTTCGACATCGGCGCGGTCACATCCCTCCCCCGCGTGGACGTCATCCTCACGTATCAGGGCGCCAGCGGCGACCTCATCAAGGCCGCGGTCGATCAGGGCGCCAAGGGGATCATCCTCGCGGGGGCCGGCGCCGGCGCCTCGAGCGGCACTCAAAGCGAGGGCGTCGCGTACGCGCTCGAAAAGGGCGTGTTCGTGGTGACGACCACCCGAGCCGGGAGCGGACGGATCGCGAGCCGGGCGCGACCGGCGAACGCCACACCAGCGGCCGGACCCAATCCTCGGGAGCGCGCGATCGCGGGGGAGGACCTCGCTCCCGTCAAGGCCCGGCTGCTTTTGATGCTGGCCCTGACGAAAACTCAGAGCGCCGCCGATATTCAGCGCATGTTCATCGAGTACTGAGGACAGGGGCTTGCCGATGGAACCTGCACGCGCTTGCACCCGCTGCGGCGGCGAAATGAACGGCGCCGGGGCGCTCTACTCGGCCGTCCGCCTGTCCTTCCGGCCCCAGGACTCTAAATTCATGACGCTGCAAACCGGCGACGTCATGACGAAGGCGATCATGTGCCGCGAGTGCGGCCTCATCGAGATCGTCGGAGACGTGAACAAGCTCCGCCGCCTGACGACGGACCCGGGCGGCTCCTAGTCTGATCCGAGGGGCTTCGCCCCTCGGACTCCCCGACACGCTCTCTCGCGCGCCGCTTCGCCGGCGCGCTCCGTTCGCGTGGCACGCGATCGGCGGCGAAGCCGGAGCATGACCTCCCGTGCCGGCTCTCGTCGCGGAGGCCGGCTTCGAGATCGAAGATGGTGACGAGTATCCGCTCATCATGCGTGGCTATGTCGTCCGTCAAGACGAGATGGTCGTCGGAGGGGCGCTGAACCTGAAGCTGCCCGGCGACTCTGCGGAGCTCGCCCAGCAGTGGAGGACGTCACGTCAGCCCGCCGCGTCTACGATCTCCCGGCGGTGAACGGAGGCTTCGCTTCCGTGACGGCGGCGTCGAAGCGCGCGGCCAGGGCGGGGAACCCGGCCGTGGGCCCTCGCCAGCGCAGATCGTCGACCGAGTCGAGCACGGGCACGTCCTCGCGGAGCGTGGCGAGATCGCGAAAGAGGAGCGCGCGATCGCGCTCGCGCTCCAGGGTGCGCGCCAGGCTCGCGGGGTTGGCGGCGTTGACGCTCCAGGCCCGCCAGTCCGCCGGAATGGATTCGAGATGGCCGTACTTCGCGAGCACGGCCGCGGAGGACTTCGCGCCCCAGCCCGGCAGACCCGGAAAGCCGTCCGCGCTGTCGCCGACGAGCGCCAGGTAGTCAGGAATCGACGCCGGCGGGACGCCGAACTTCGCGATGACGCCGGCTTCGTCGCGGATGGTGCGCTTGCGCCGGTCCAGTTGGACGACACGCGTGCCGCGGACGCACTGCGCGAGGTCCTTGTCCGGCGTGCAGATGAACACGCGCTCGACCCGGGGGTCTCGTGACACCGCCAGCGCCGCGGAGGCGAGCGCGTCATCCGCCTCGAGCTCGATCATCGGCCACGTGGCGACGCCCAGCGCGATCATCGCTTCCTCGAGCAGCGGGAACTGCGAGAGGAGGTTCGGGTCGATGCCCTCGCCGGTCTTGTACCCGGGCCAGAGATCGTTGCGGAATGATTCAATCACGTGGTCGGTCGCGAGGCCGACGTGTGTCGCCCCGCCGTTGATCATGCCGAGCACGGAGCCGACGACGCCGCGGACCGCGGCGACTTCCCGGCCGTCCCGATCGCGCGCCGACGGAAGCGCGTAGAAATGCCGGAACAGCTCGTAAGTGCCGTCGATGAGGTGCACGTCCAACGAGAACGTTCGATCGGCTATTGCGGCCCGATCGGGGCCGGCGCGCCAGGCACGCTGTTTCCAGCGCCGTTCCCGGCAATCCGGTTGTTGCCGTGCGTGACGAACGCGCCCGCACCGGCCAGGCCCGTGTTGTTGTTGGCCACGTGCAGGTTGGATATCCGGATCGTTGACCCTGCATCGGCAAACACGCCCTGCCCGTTCCCCACGACCAGGCAGTTTTCCGCGTTCAGCTCCGCCGTGCCCGCAGTGGAGTTGGCGTACAGCCCGAAGTTCGTGTTCGCGCAGATGAAGGAACTGCGGATGCTGACCCGGCTGCCGGTGGAGGCGGCGAGCCCCGAGTTGCCGTTCGCCTCGAGCCGGACGTTGCTGAGGAACGCCTGAATCGCGGTCGAACCGGCTGACGGCAGCAGCACCACGCCAGTCCCGCTGTTGTTCCGGATGCTGCAATTCGTCACGAAGAGCTTGCCGCCGGCCGTGCGCTGATCGTTTATCCCATGTGAGGCGGCCCCGCTGCCGGTGAACCCGAAGATCTGGCAGTCCTCGAGGTGCACCTTGTCGGCGGCGACGATCCGGATGCCCGTAAGCCCGCCTCCCGCGCCGTTGATGGCAAGACCGCGAATTCTGACGATAATGCCCGCGCCGTTGATGATGATGCCCGTCGTTCCGCTCGCCAGGACTGAGGCGAACGTGCCGGTCCCGTCAAGGACGATGGACTTGGTGATCGTGAGGGCGCCGAATCCTCCGGGGTCGAGGACATCGATCTCGCCCCCATCGGCCGTCTTCGATATGGCGCCCGCGAACGTCTTACACGGGGCGGTGCGGCTGCCCGGATCGGCGTCGTTCCCTACACCGGATACCCATGTCCGTGTTGCCGGCATGGTGCTGCTCCTCTCAAGCGACGACCACACGTGGTCGGATACTCGACGACTTGTACGATAAATGCTCGAACGCGTCAATCACTTGCGATATGGTAATCGGGTTCGAGAAATGGAGCTGCGATATGGCAATTGATCCCGCACTCGCCGCCGATACCCTGACCTACATGGAAGCCGTCTCGGGAGACGGAGGGATCCACGACGCCGGCAGTGTCTGGTGGCTCAGCCCCGACATCCAGCTCATCGGTTCGGTGTCCGGCATCGACAAGGCGGACCCGGGAGCGGACAACACGGTCGACGTCACGCTGCACGCGGCGGCCGTGGCAAGAAATGGCGCTCTCCCGCCGGGCACGGAAAGCCTGACGATTGAGTTGTGGGTCGCCAACCCCTCCCTGGCCATGGCGCCGAACAACGGTGCCAGCACCGCACACATCGACAGCGTCGGCATGCCCCTTCTCGCGCCGGGCGGCAGCGAGACGTCCCAGTTTCACTGGACCCCGCCCGCGGGGCTCCCCGCCGGCGATCCGCAGGGTTCCGGTCACAAGTGTCTGATCGCCCGGTGCTACGGTGATCCACTGATTCCGAGCAACACCCATTTCTTTTGTCCGGATGACCCGCACGTGGCCCAGCACAACATCTGCATCGTCCCGTGCGGCGGACCCGGCGCCGCGACGCGTCCGGCGGGATGCGGACTGGACGTGACGACCGTCAATCCGGATCCGCGCGAGGCGCAGCGGATCCGGTTGCGCGCGGTCGTCGACATCGATCCCTCGAGGTTCGTGCGCGATGTCGTCCTCAAGCGGCTGAAGAAAACGCCGGGGTTCGCCCGTCTCGCGCCCAAGCCGCCACGCGGATTCGGGTTTCAGATTGGCGCGAAGCTCAAGACGAAGGTGACCGACAAGACCAAGGCGTCCACGCCCAGCTATGAGGCCGAAATGATGCTGGACGCGGGTCAGGTGATCCGTTTCGGGTTCAAGGCCGATCTCCGGGGTGGGAAGCTGGGCGACGCCCATATATTCCATCTCACGCAGGACGGCCCGGGCCGCCCGCCTGAAGGCGGACTGACCGTGGTCATGCTGGCGATTTGACGTCCAGGACGGACCGTCAGCCGATCACGATCACTTCGTGATCCAGAATGGCGTCGACAGTGACGACGCCCATCTCCCCTTCCATGCGGACGGGTGTCTCCGATCCCGCGACCAGCAGGCGCGCGACGCGGCGCGCGCGTCCGGGCGCGAGGCGGATCTTGACGATGAACGGCCCGACGCGAATCAGTTCGTCCAGCGGCGCGCGCCACGTGGCCTCGCTCGTCAGATTCACCAGGTGGAGAATCATCCGGCCGGCCTGCTGATACAGGTGGCAGTCGATCAGGCCGGGACCTTCGACCGCGAGCGGCCCGGCGGCGCCGGCGGCCCACCGCACGACGTTCGCGAGGAGCGCGGCGTGATCCGGCAGGTGCTCGCCGGCGTAACGCCGATCGATGTCGGCGGGCAGGTAGGCGACACGCGCGCGGCCGCGTTCGCTCAGGACGAGCCCCGGAATGTCGGTGGCCGGCTGTCGCATCCAGGACGTTTCCGGCGGATAGGTCGGGAACGGTGGCACGAAGGTCAGCGGAACGGCCGCGGCCGCGTCGACGCGCAGCGGCGAGAGGATCCCGCCGAAGGCGAGAATGTCGGTTTCGTCGAACCCGTGCAGCACCGGATGCCGCGCGCCCGGCGGGAGTCTGAGGTAGGTGTGGACGCTTGCCCTCGGGCCGGCGTCGGGTCTGCTCCGGCCTTCGAGATTCGGCGTGTCCCCGATCGTGTGGCAGGCGAAGAGATCGGCGAGCGCGAAGTCCGGCCTCGGGTCGCCCCACTCGTCGTACCGCCCCGTGTCGCCCGTCGCCACGAGGGAACCGCCCTTCTGCGCGAACCGGCGAATCGCCGCGACCTGCGCATCCGACAGCGCGCCGACGTTGGGCAGGATCAGCACGGCGAGTCCGGCCGCGTCCCGATCGATGTCGTCGGCGTGAACCGGAAGATATGGAATGCGCGCGCGGACGAGCGCGTGCATGAACCCGGTGTAGGGCGCATCTACGCGCTGGGCGACCGCGTCGCGGCCGAAGAAATCGGCATTCCGCTGTGACCACACGAGGCCGACGCCGGCGACCGGCGTCCGGTCGATCAGGTATTGTTCGTTCGCCTTCCACCAGCGCATGACCGGCTCGGCGGTGTGAAAGGCGCGCCGATCCTCCTGGTAGGCGCCGACATGGTGCCACCAGGGCTGGATGCCGCCGGCGATGCCGGCGATCATCCACATGCGCGCCTCGGCGGCCGGCTTGCTGGCGACGCGGTAGTAGCCGGGCCCGGACTCGTACATCGCCATCGATTCCGGCGCCAGCTTGTCCCACCCGAGCAACCCGTGCACGCGCTTCCCCGTGTCGCCGTTCTGCTGGAACCCCGTGTCGTCGTCCCGGCGTTGATGATCGAGCAGCATGATGTCGGCGCGGGCGCAGATGGCTTTCAGATCGCGGAAGGATCGCGCCTGGGCGGTGACCGAGCCGCTGTTCATGCCGGACCATATGCAATCGGGGCCGCCCGCCGCGCGGGTCACGCGGTTGTTCAGTTCCCAGATCTCGGTGCGCCGCGCGTAGTTCCACATGATCCAGTCGCGATAGACCGGATCGTTCCAGTCCGCGTCGCGAGGCAGCGGCTTCCCCGTCCTCGCGCGGAAGATGCGCTCGCAGTTCTCGCAGAAGCAGATGCTCTCGCGCCCCATCCCGGCCCAGCTGTTGTCCGTGAAGCCGTCCGGACGCGAGCGTTCGATGATCTCGCGCATGACGTCCGGCAGATACTCGTCGTAGTACGGACTGTTGATGCAGGTGATGTACTTGTCGGCGGCGCGGTACGGATGGCCGTCGCGAGCCCTCGCGAACCAGTCGGGATGGGCCTGGAAGAAATCCTCCGCGGTGCGGTTGGAATCCATCCGAGCCAGGACGAACAGGCCATCCTCGTGCGCCGCCTTCGTCAACTCGCCGAAAAGATCGCGGTCGCGGAGGAACTCCGCGCGGTGCTGCAGCGGGAACCGGCTCGGGTAGTACGCGACGATTCCGCCGGCGTTGATGATGACCCCCTGGACGGCCGTCCGTTTCCAGTACTCGCGCCACCAGGGGATGTCATAGCGCACCGGATCCTTCTCGGTGATGTTGGTCTGCCCCCAGCGGTACGTCCGCCGGTACCATGGCGCCGCCGCCGGATATCGGAGCATCGCGCCCCCCGCCGCAAACGCCGAGCGCTCGAGGAATTCTCTCCGGGTCATGGGGCTCCTGAGAGCCGTCAGAGATCGATCGCGACGACCTCGTGAAGCTCGATCGAGGGAACAGTCAGCGTGAGGAGGTCGCCGGCCGCCCGCGCGTTGAGGATGGTGCCGGCGGTCAGGAGGTGCACCTTGCGCGGCCGCGCGGCCGGGGGCAGGCGGACGCGGACGCGGAACGGCCCGACCGGGATCGTTTCGCGCAGCGGGCCCTTCATCATCATCGGGTTGGTGAGGTTCACCAGGTGGACCGTCATCGAATCCCGCTGCCGCCAGGCGGTCACGTCGATCACGCCAGGGCCCTCGACCTGGACCGGCGGCGGCTCGTTGGCCGCCCACGCGACGGCGTTGCGCAGCAGGCGCAGGTGATCGACCGACAGCACGTCCCAGAACGTCCGATCGATGTCCCACGGGAAATAGACGATCCGGCTCCGGCCGAGATCGCGCAGATACAGCTCGCGCGTGTCGGTGTGGGACACGCGCGGATAGACGTCCTCCATCGGCAGGTCCGGATAGGACGGAATGAGCGTGAGCGGCGACGGAAAATCCGCCACGGGGCGGACGGCGATCCGGAACACGCCGTTGATGATGCGCGGCGCGTCGTCGAGGCCGTCCAGCACCGCGTGGCGCCGTCCCGTGCGTGGATCGGTGTCCAGGCTCAGGTAGGAGTTCTGCATCGGCCCGTCGATCCGGCCGTCAAACGACACGCCGAAGAGGTCGGCCAGGCCGAAATCGTCGCGGCGGCGCCCGATTTCATCGAATAACGACGACGCAAAGGTGGCGAGCACGCTGCCGCCGCGGCCGACGTACTCCCGGATAGCGCGGCACTGCGCGTCCGACAGCGCCGCGGCGTTCGCGAGAATCAACAGCTTGAACGGATCGAGGCGGTCGGGCGTGAGGAAGGCCTCGTGCACCAGCTCGAACGGCACGCGCGCTTCGATCAACGCGTGGTACATGCCGAGCACGTGATCGCCGGCGCGATCGCCGGCCGCGGCGCCGGCGTGATAGGTCTCGGTCTGCTCGGAGTGCAGCAGCGCAACGCGTGCGAGCGGCGCTTCGTTGCGCAGATAGCGCTCGTGCTGGAAGTGCCACGCGTAGATGCGCTCGACCGCCGGCACCCAGCGCGGGTCGTGCAGCACGCCGGAGAACTTCGTCACCCATGGACGGATGCCGTTCGCGGTCCCTTCGGCGACCCAGAGCCGGACTTCCGGCTCGCTCTGCACCGAGTCCTTCCAGCGATACGGCTCCTCCAGGCCGACGCTGAAAATGCCGGCGACCGGCCTGCGGCCCATCACCGAGCGGAATTCCTTGGCGCGCCGTCCATTGGCCCACGGCGGCATGACGCCGCGCCGGGCCTGGTAGTCGGCAAACTGAATCGGCGCCAGCTCGCCGGCGGTCTTGAGATCCGGCGGGCCGTTGGGGATGAATCGCGCCTCGGGATTCACGGCGCGCACGGTCGCGTCCCACCGCGTCCAGAGCTCGGTCAGGCGCGCCGCGCGCCACTCGAGAAAGGCGCGCCGCGCGGGATCGCGGGCATCGGCCCCACGCGGCAGATCGCGGCCCGTCGCGGCGGCGAAATTGTCGCGGCAGTGCACGCAGTAACAGTCGCCTCCCTGCGGCGTCCACCGGTTCGCGAAGATGCCGTCCACGCGGTACATCGAGACGATTTCGCGATGCACCTGGTCCATGAAGTCGAAGTTGTAGGGCCCCAGCGCGCAGGTGACCCAGAGGTCGCGGTTCGCCCAGTGGCGGCGCGGCGCGCCGTCGGCGCCGACCGAGATCCAGTCGGGGTGGGCGGCCCTGACGTCCTCGCGGACCGCGTGGGGATCGGTGCGCGCGACGACCTGCATGCCGAGCGCGCGGCACCCTGTCACGAGCGTGCCGAACGGATCGGTCTCTCCCAGCCACGCGCTGCGGTGGTGCAGCGGCACTTTGGTCGGGTAATACGCGACGATGCCGCCCGCGCTCAGCGTGGCGGCGTCGGCGTGCAGGCGCCGGAAATAGTCGAGCCAGAACCGGGGATCGAACTGCCCGGGGTCGTTCTCGACCAGCGTCAACTGCACCCAGCGCATCGGCCGGTCGAACCAGCCGTCCGCGGGCGCGGATGGGGGGGCGGCCCGATCCCCGACTGGGGGGACGGCCCCGGCCGCGGTCAATCCCAGCGAGCCGAACGCGCCGGCGCTCGTCGCAACCTGTAGAAAATCCCGCCGCGAAAGTCTGTGGGGCATACGACGCCGGTCATTATGGTCTAATGTCGCGGACCATGCAGGGTGGAGACTTGTCACGCGAGGCGGTCTGGGAGCGCTTCATCGACGACCTCGATCGCGCCGGCCAGGCCGGCAGCGCCGCGGACGTCGAAGTGCCTCCGCTTGGCCCGGGACTCCCGGCCGGCAAGCGTTTCGGGGCCCTGACGCGCCTCGACGTCGAGAGCCTGTCGCGGTTCGCCAACTCTCTCGGCCGCCGGGCGGACGTCGTCACGGTCCTCTGGCAGGACATGGAGCGCAAGCGGAAGGCCGAGGCCAAGGCGGCCAAAAAACGGGACGCCCCGTGACATGCCGGACCCGTTTGCGATCGCGCCGCCGATCGAGCCGATGCTCGCGAAGCTCGCCCTAGCGCTCCCCACCGGCGACACGTTTCTCTACGAGCCGAAGTGGGACGGGTTTCGCGCGATCGTGTTCCGCAGCGCGACAGACGTCTTCATCCAGAGCCGCGATCTGCGGCCGCTCGACCGCTACTTTCCCGAGCTGCATGACGCCTTGCTGGCCGGGCTCCCGGCGGGCTCGGTGCTGGACGGTGAGATCGTGATCGCCACACCGCGCGGGCTCGACTTCGACGCCCTGCAGATGCGACTCCACCCTGCCGCGTCGCGCGTCGCCAAGCTCGCGCAGGACACGCCCGCCGCGTTCGTCGCGTTCGACGCAATCGCCGTCGACGGGCAGGACCTGCGTGCCGTCGCCCAGAGCGAGCGGCGCGTGCGGCTGGAGCGGCTGCTCGCGAACACCAAACCGCCGGTCCACCTGACGCCGATGACACGCGACCGCGCACAAGCGTCGGAATGGCTGTCGCGGTTCGAAGGAGCGGGCCTCGACGGTGTGATCGCCAAGCCTTCGAACGGCACATACCAGCCGGGCAAGCGCGTGATGATCAAAGTGAAACACGCGCGCACGGCGGACTGCGTCGTCGCCGGTTTCCGGTGGCACAAGGGAGGCAAGGACGCGCTCGTCGGCTCGCTCCTCCTCGGGCTGTACGATGACCAGCGGCACCTGCACCATGTCGGCGTCGCGTCGGCGTTCACGATGGAGGCGCGCAAGCGGCTGGCGGAGGAGCTGGCGCCGCTGCGCACGGACGCCCTCGACGGACACCCGTGGCGCGAATGGGCCACTGGGGACGGCGAGACCACGCGGATGCCCGGCGGCCAGAGCCGCTGGAGCGCCGGCAAGGACCTCTCATGGGAACCGCTCCGGATCGAACGCGTCTGCGAGGTCAAGTACGACCACATGCAGGGCCAGAGGTTTCGCCACGCGGCCGTCTTTCATCGATGGCGCCCCGACAAGCGGCCGATCGACTGCGGCTACGATCAGCTCGAGGTGACGACCCCGTACGAGCTCGAAAAGGTGTTCGGCGCGATGGGGCGGGGCCGCTGATCGTCACAGCTGGAACACGAAAAACGCGCCGCGGAGGTTGGCATTGCTCGCGGGCTTCGTCATGGCCGGCGCGTGGCCGAAGGCCGCCACGAAGCTCCGGTTGGCGACGAAACACGCGGCGCGCCAGCCGTTGAAGCGCGCCAGTGCGCGGCCCATGTCGGAGTAGAGCGCGAACAGCGCGTCTGCGCCGTCCTCCGCGCCGATGCGCACCCCATACGGCGGGTTGAAACAGAAGACGCCCGGCCTCATGTCGCGCACGGCGGGCAGCAGGCGTTCGATGGATTCCGGAGTCAGCCCTCGCACGTCCTGTTGCGCGATCACGATCGAGTCCTTGTAGGCGGGACCGGTCAGCCCGGCGGCGCGAAGGTTGCCCACCATCGCGGAAATGCACGCCTGATCGACGTCGAGCGCGACGATCTGTGCGACGGTGCCGGGGAACAGATCGGGCGTTTCGTGCGGCAGATCCTTGAACGCGGCAAGATGACGCAGAGGGAGGTCCGACGGGCGGCGTATGGCGGCGCCGACCGCGAGGCCGGCCGCTTCGATCGGAATCGTGGCGCTTCCAGCCATGGGATCGACGAGGGGCTCCGTACGCGCGTCCCAGCGCGACAGCATGATGAGCTGAGCCGCCATGGTTTCGCGCAGCGGCGCGAGCCCGGAGGCCACGCGCGCGCCGCGGCGATGCCGCGCTCCTCCACCGATGTCGATGCCGACCACCGTACGTCGCGCGTCAGGCGTCCCCGCCCGGCGCACGACGAACACGACGTCAGGCGAGTCGGCGTCGACGCCGGCGGCGACGCCTCGTGACGCCAACGCCTCCACGACGGCGTTCTTGACGACGCCGCGGAGCTGGAGCGGCGAGGCCTCGAAGTCGGGGGAGGGACCGACCTCCACCGACAGGCGCAGCTGCGCGCTTCCTGGGAGCCTGTCATCCGACGAGAGGGCGGGTAGCAGATCTTCGAAGAGCGGCTCGAGGCGCACGGCCGCGCTCGACCACAGATCCCAGGAGATTCGTGACGACGTACGGTGATGGCACGCCGCCACCCAGGCGGCGCCCGCGTCGAAGGGATAGAGCAGCGTCTCTTCCCCTTCTCGCTTCGGTTTCTCGACGCGCACCGGAAAGGGCGCGCGCACCACAAGACGCTTGAGCTCCGCCTCCATGACCCGGTTCGCGCCGCCGGAACCCGTGAGGCGCAACTCGTGACAGCGTTGCGCGCCCATGAACGGTCACACCTGAGCGGCGGTGTTCGAGGCCGCGGGATCCTGGTGGTGGAGCGAGAGGACGATGATCGTCGCGACAAAGCCGGCGGCCGACAGCGACAGCAACCCGCCCGTGTAGCTCCCGGTGAGATCCTTGATGCGGCCCACGGCATAGGGCCCCGCGAAGCCCGCCAGATTGCCAATCGAGTTGATGAGCGCGATCCCGCCGGCGGCCGCGGGTCCGGACAGGAAGGCCGTCGGGAATGTCCAGAACACGGGCAGGCAGCCGAAGATGCCAAAACCCGCGACGGACAGCGCCATCATTTTCATCGCCGGATCGTCGAGCGCGGTGGACACGGCGATGCCCGCGGACGCGACGAACAATGGAAACGCAAGATGGAACCGGCGTTCGAGCGTGCGATCGGAATGCCGTC
>WNFM01328929.1_pt3 | contig 23411 bp, 14 predicted proteins | sample 5400271 | NCBI WGS metagenome assembly WNFM01 (sample SAMN13153352, study PRJNA577476) | soil metagenome | isolation source: 60 cm saprolite on Douglas fir-dominated hillslope | place: USA:California | collected 2013-09-17 | reverse complement strand
TTGGGCACGGACCAGATGAAGATCATCTGCACGAACAGCGAGCAGGAAGAAGCCGAGGAGGAGCTCGAAGTTGCCTACAAAGGCGACCCGCTCGACATCGGCTTCAACGTGACCTACCTGCTCGATGCGCTGCAGAACGTCGCCGTCGACAAGGTGAACTTCGCCTTTGGCGACGCCAATTCCAGCGCGCTCGTGACGATGCCGGACCGCGACGACTACAAATACGTCGTGATGCCCATGCGCATCTGACGGTGCGAAAGACTGAATGACACCTGCGCAACCCCTACCTTCATCCCAGCCCCAATCCCAGCCGCAACCTTCGGGGCAGGGCAACGGCGGCGACTACGATTCCTCCAGCATCCAGGTCTTGAAGGGCCTCGACGCCGTACGCAAGCGTCCCGGCATGTACATTGGCGACACGTCTGACGGCACCGGCCTGCACCACATGGTGTTCGAGGTCCTGGACAACGCGATCGATGAAGCGCTGCAGGGTTGGTGCGACGACATCAAGGTCGTCATCCACGCCGACAACTCGATCAGCGTGCAGGACAACGGCCGCGGCATTCCCATCGACATCAAGGACGACGACGAGGAAAAGCGTTCCGCTGCGGAAATCGTGATGACCGAACTGCATGCCGGCGGCAAGTTCGACAATAAAAGCTACAAGGTCGCCGGCGGCCTGCATGGTGTCGGCGTGTCCGTCGTCAACGCGCTGTCCAACTGGCTGAAGCTCAAGATCTGGCGCGACGGCAAATTGCACCAGATGGAGTTTCGCCGCGGCGTCCCCGTGGCGCCGCTCGCGGTCGTGGCGCCGAGCGACCGGCGCGGCACCGAAGTGCATTTCATGGCGTCGTCGGAGACTTTCAACAACATCGAGTACCACTTCGACATCCTCGCCAAGCGCATCCGCGAGCTCTCGTTCCTCAACAATGGGACGAAGATCGAGTTGATCGACCAACGCGACGGCAAGACCGAGAATTTCGCGTATTCGGGCGGCGTCAAGGGCTTCGTCGAATACATGAACCGGGCGAAGACGGTGCTTCACCCGAAGATCTTCCACGCAATCGGCGAAAAGGACGGCGTGATCGTCGAGGTCGCGATGCAGTGGAACGATTCGTACGCGGAAAACGTCCAGTGCTTCACCAACAACATTCCGCAGCGCGACGGCGGCACCCACCTGACCGGCCTGCGGCAGGCGATGACGCGCACGTTGAACGGCTACATCGAAAAAGAAGAGATCGCGAAAAAGGCGAAAGTGGAAACCACCGGCGACGACATGCGCGAGGGCCTGTGCTGTGTCTTGTCGGTCAAGGTTCCCGAGCCCAAATTCTCGTCGCAGACGAAGGACAAGCTGGTCTCGTCCGAAGTGCAGCCCATCGTGCAGGAAGTGGTCGCGGCCAAATTGTCCGAGTTCCTGCTGGAGCAACCGGCGGACGCGAAGATCATCTGCTCGAAGATCGTCGACGCGGCGCGCGCACGGGAAGCCGCGCGCAAAGCCCGCGATCTGACGCGGCGCAAGGGCGTGCTCGACGGCATGGGATTGCCGGGCAAGCTCGCCGATTGCCAGGAACGCGACCCTGCGTTGTGCGAGCTGTATCTGGTCGAAGGCGATTCCGCCGGCGGCTCGGCCAAGCAAGGCCGCGATCGCAAATTCCAGGCGATCCTTCCGCTGCGGGGAAAGATTCTCAACGTCGAGCGGGCGCGGTTCGAGAAGCTCGTCTCGTCGCAGGAGATCGTGACCCTGATCACGGCACTTGGCACGGGGTTCGGCAAGCCGACGGGCGACAAGGAGGACAAGGACGCCTTCAACGCCGACAAGCTGCGCTATCACCGCATCATCATCATGACCGACGCGGACGTCGACGGCTCGCACATCCGGACGCTGCTCCTCACGTTCTTCTACCGGCAGATGCCCGAATTGGTCGAGCGCGGCCACATCTACATTGCGCAGCCGCCGCTGTACAAGGCCAAGCAGGGCAAGGAAGAGGTTTATCTCAAGGACGACCACGAGTTGAAGCAGCACCTGCTTCGGTACGCACTGAAGGGCGCCGAACTGACGCCGGGCGCCGGCCTTCCGCCGCTGGCGGTGGCCACGTTCGCCACCGTCGCGCGCCAATTCCTGCTGGCCGAAGCGGTGATCGAGCGCGCCGCGCGCATCACCGATCCGAAGGCGCTGCACGCGATGCTCAATGGCGTGCGCGTCGACCTGACGTCCGAAGGCGCCGCGCGTCGGAGCGCCGCTGCGCTGCAGGAGGCGATCGGCGATGCCGATGTCACCGTCGAAGCGCGTTATGACGCGGCCAACGAATCGCGCCGGATCGTGATCACGCGCATGCACCACGGCACGCCGCACGTCACGGCGATCGACGGGGACGTGCTGGCGAGCGGCGACGCCGCGCAGATCCGCGCCGCGGCCGACGTGCTGCAAGGCCTCATCCACGCCGGCGCGGTCATAAAGCGCGGAGAGAAGCAACTCGCGGTCCGTTCGTTCAAGGAGGCCATCGACTGGCTGCTGGCCGAAGCGCACAACAGCACGACGATCCAGCGCTACAAAGGCTTGGGCGAGATGAATCCGGGGCAGTTGTGGGAAACCACGATGGACCCGACGGTGCGACGGCTGCTGCGCGTGCAGATCGAGGACGCGATCACGTCCGAGGAAATTTTCTCCACGCTCATGGGCGAGCAGGTCGAACCGCGACGCGAGTTCATCGAGACCAACGCGCTGGGCGTGCGCAACCTCGACGTCTGACGCTCAAAAGCGGGCGGCCGGCATCGCGGGACTTGTGAGACGCGATCCCGCCGGCGCATCGCGAGCGGGACTTTTCGCTTGGGTGACTGGATGAATCGGCTTCACAGAAACTTCGCTGCTTCGCTTGCGCTCGTTATTGTCTCGTTCGGCGTCCTGCACGCCGGAACAGCGGGCGCCGCGAAGGCCACGCAGCTGATCGTCAAGTTCAAGTCACCCGCCGCCAAAAGTTTGCTTCTGCCCAAAGTGCAACTCGCGCAATTGGGCATCGACGGGGGTGTCGAGCTGCGCTATGTCCGCGCGATGGCGCTGGACGCGCACGTCGTCGCGCTCGATCGCGTGCTGTCCGCGGCGGAGGCCGACGCGCTCGCCGCGCGCCTCGCGCGGGACCCGAACGTCGAATTCGCGCAGGTCGATCGCCGGGTCAAACACCACCTCGTCCCGAACGACGCCAAGCAAAGCTTTCAGCAGACGTATCTTTCCAACACGCCCGTCGCGATCAGCGCATACGCGGCGTGGGATACGACGACGGGCAGTCCGTCGGTCGTCGTGGCCGTTCTCGATACGGGCATTCGACCGCACGAAGATTTGGCGGGGCGTCTTCTTCCGGGGTACGACTTCGTTTCCGACTTGGCGCACGCGAACGATGGCGACGGACGCGATACCGACCCGTCCGATCCCGGCGACTGGATCGACGCCACGGACCTTGCGGGCGCGTTCAAGGACGACGACAACTGCAAGCAGGAGCCGAGCAGCTGGCATGGCACCGGCGTTGCCGGGATCATCGCTTCCAACACGAACAACCACAACTGGGGCTCGGGGATCGACTGGGCGGCGAAAATCCTGCCGGTCCGCGTGCTCGGCAAATGTGACGGCAGCGATTCGGACATCATCGATGGCTTGATGTGGGCGGGCGGCCTGCCCGTTCCCGGCGTGCCCGCCAACGCGAACGCGGCACACGTCATCAACCTGAGCTTGGGCGGCACCGGAGGTTGCGGTGCTGCCTACACCAACGCAATTGCCGCCGTGTTCGCCCACGGAGCCACGCGCGCCATCGTCGCGTCCGCGGGCAATGAAGGCCAGGACGGACCGAGCGCGCCGTCGAACTGCGCCGGCGTCATTTCGGTGGCGGCGACGAACGTCGTCGGCAATCGCGCGAGCTACAGCAACTTCGGCGCGCGCATCGATATCAGCGCGCCGGGCGGCGACACGACCAAGGCCGGCGGTGCGATCTGGCTCGACTCGAACGAGGGCGCCACGGTGCCGACGTTCGACTATTTCGTCCCGGGGCAGGGAACGAGTTTTTCCGCGCCGATGGTGGCCGGCGTCGCCTCGCTCATGCTGTCGGTCGCGCCCAACCTCACCGCCGCGCAGCTTCGCGCCACACTCGCGTCGACCGCGAAGCCCTTTCCCGCGGGCTCCGATTGCGACCCGTCGATCTGCGGCGCGGGCATCGTCGATGCCGACGCGGCCGTCAGGGCGGCATTGGCGATCGCGGGACCACCCGCGCCCGTCACGGTGGTCGAGTTCTACAACGCGGGCCTCGATCACTATTTCATCAGTTGGGTCAGCGGCGAAATCGCGAAGCTCGACGCTGGAATCATGATCAAGGGATGGACCAGGACCGGCTATGCGTTCCGGGATCGTCGCCGGTGTGCCGCTTCTACATTCCGCCGGGGCTGGGCGACTCGCATTTCTTCGGACGCGGCACGACGGAGTGCAACGACACCGGTGCGAAGAACCCGAGTTTCATTCTCGAGGACCCGCAGTTCATGCAGATGTTCCTGCCGGTCGCCGGCGTTTGTCCGGCGAGTTCGACGCAGGTCTATCGCGTGTTCAGCAATCGCGCCGATGCGAATCATCGGTACATGACGGACAAGGCGGTGCGCGCCGCGATGGTCGCCAAGGGATGGCTTGCGGAAGGCGACGGGCCCGATCTCGTCGTCATGTGCGCGCCGATGTAGGCGGAGGGCTCTCGCCGCTTCGCGCTTCGCAACGGAAAGACGACATGGACCGGAAAAAATTGCGCGCGCTGCTGGAAGGTTTCGGCATCGCTTTGGACAATCGCGGTGTTTGCCTGGGGCCGGGCCAATGGCGTGGCGGCGGCGCCGTCATCGCATCGTCCAACCCGGCCGACGAGCAGCCCTTGGCGCGTATTGCGTTGGCCGCCGCGGACGACCTCGCGGCCGTCATCGAAACGGCGGTGGCCGCTGCCCACGCGTGGCGCGATGTTCCCGCACCGCGGCGCGGCGAAGCCGTTCGCCGCTTCGGCAATCTGCTGCGCGAGCACAAGGATGCGCTGGGTACGCTCGTGTCGCTCGAGAACGGCAAGATCAAGGCGGAAGGCGACGGCGAAGTCCAGGAGATGATCGACATCGCCGATTTCGCCGTGGGCCAGTCGCGGATGCTCTACGGCAAGACGATGCACTCCGAACGTCTGGCGCACCGAATGTACGAGCAGTGGCATCCGCTCGGCGTCGTCGGCGTGATCTCGGCCTTCAATTTCCCGGTGGCCGTCTGGGCGTGGAACGCGATGCTCGCCGCGATCTGCGGCAATGCCGTTGTGTGGAAGCCGTCGCCGAAGACGCCGCTCGCCGCACTGGCGGTGCAATCGCTTGCGAATCGCGTGATGTCGGAATTGTCGCTGCCGCCGATCTTCACGCTGGCGATCGCCGACAACGCCGGAACGCGCGCGCTTGTCGCCGACCCGCGCATCGCGCTGGTGTCGTTCACCGGCTCGTCGGCGGTTGGCCGCGACATCGCGACGACGGTGGCCGCGCGCTTCGGGAAAGTGCTGCTCGAATGCGCGGGCAACAACGCGATCATCGTGGCCGATGACGCGGATCTCGACCTCGTCGTGCCGGCGGTCGTGTTCGGCGCGGTGGGGACGGCGGGGCAGCGCTGCACGACGACGCGGCGATTGATCGTGCACAAGTCGCGCGTTTCGCAACTGCTGGAGCGATTGAAGGCGGCGTACGCGCAGGTGCGCATCGGCGACCCGCTGGAGCCGACGACGCTCATGGGACCGCTGATCGATGCCGCCGCGGTCGACAATTACGTCTCTGCCATCGCCGAAGCGACCAAAAGTGGCGGCACACTCGTCTGCGGCGGCCGCGTGCCGCCCGGGCCGGGATTCTGGGTCGAGCCGGCCATCATCGCGAATGCGCGCAACGAGTGGCCGTGCGTGCAGCGCGAGACATTTGCGCCGATTCTCTATGTGATGCCGTTCGCCACGGTCGGCGAGGCGATTGCGCTCAATAACGGCGTGCGGCAGGGCCTGTCGAGCGCGGTGTTCACGCTCAGCATGCGCACGGCCGAAGCCTTCCTCGCGGCGGGCGGCAGCGACTGCGGCATCGCCAACGTCAACATCGGCACCTCGGGCGCCGAAATCGGTGGCGCGTTCGGCGGCGAGAAGGAAACGGGCGGCGGACGCGAATCGGGCTCCGATGCGTGGCAGGCGTACATGCGCCGGCAGACCAACACGATCAACTGGAGCCGCGAACTGCCTTTGGCCCAAGGGATCAAATTCGGCTAGCGCTTCCTGCTGGCGGGCTTTTTCATCTTTGCTACCGGTTTCTTCGCAGCAGGCTTGCGCGTCGTGGTCTTCGCAGTGGGTCGCTTGGCCGCGGTCTTGGCGGCCGGCGTCGGCGCCTCTGGATTCGCAGCCTTCCTGGCCGGCGCCTTCGCGGCGCGGGTCGACGCGGTGCCCGAAGCCTTTCCGGCTTTCGCGGCCAGCAGTTCGAGCGCTTCGGAAAGCGTGAGCGAGTCGACCTTGTCGCGATCCGGAAGGGTTGCGTTCACGGCGCCGTGCTTGACGTAAGGGCCGTACTTGCCGCTGTGCAACTCCACCGGCGCACGGGTCTTGGGATGGGCGCCCAGGACTCGCAACGCGCCGGCGGGACGCGCGCCGCGTCCGCGTGCCTTGGTCGGGTCCTTGGGTTCGAATTCGAATCCGACCTTGCCGTCCTTTTGCACGACGAGATACGCCGAGAACGGCCGCCTTGTGCGTGCCGACACGAACTGCAGCAGGTCGGTCTTCTTCGTCGCGAGCAGCTTTTCCATTTGCGCGCGTTCGATCGGACGCTGCAGGATCATCCGCCCCGAGCGGAAGTCACACGTCTTCTCCGGGCCCACCGCCTTTTCGCAAACGTAGGCGTTGGGCAGTTCGAACACGCGTGACGAACATTTGGGACATGCGCCGAGAGGGGTCTGCGCCGAGAAGTCAGGGACCTCGCCGTCGTCCGTTCCACCTTCGTTGCCGAAGTCGAACGTGACTTCGTTGGCGTCGGTCAACTTGAGCTTTGCCGAAAACGGCCGCCCCAGTTTGCTTCGGAATCCCTCGAGCGGGCCGATCTCGCGGTCCTTGATCAGCGCGTCGGCCTCGTGCGGCTCGAGCTGCCGGCCGCCGAGGATCTTCCAGAACGCAAAATCGCACGCGGGATTCATGCACTGGAATTTCTTGTACTTTTCGTGGACCTCGCCGATCCCGCACTTGGGACACCTGTTGGACAGCGTCGCGAAATCGCCGGGGATCGTGTCGCTTTCGTAACCCTTGGCTTGGCTGACGATATGCTCAGTCATCGCGACGATCTCGCGCATGAACTCGTCGCGGCGAAGCTCCCCGTGCTCCATCTGCGCCAGCTTGAACTCCCATTCGGCGGTGAGCTCGGGCGAGAAGAGCACGGGAATCCCCAGCCCATGCAGCAGCGTCATCAGCGAGAATGCCTTCGCCGTCGGCACGAGCTCCTTGCCTTCGCGGTAGATGTAGCGCTCCGCGATCAGGCCTTCGATGATCGAGGCGCGCGTGGCCGGCGTCCCGAGGCCCTTTTCGCGCATCGCTTCGCGCAGGTCGTCGTCCTCGATAAGCTTGCCCGCGCCCTCCATCGCCGACAGCAGCGTCGCCTCGTTCAGGCGCGGCGGCGCGCGCGTGACGAGCGGGACGACGTCGACTTTTTCCGTCGCGACCTTTTCGTTGGGGTTCACGGGGGCAAGTGTCGCCTCGTCGCCCTGCGCTTCCTTGCCGTAGACCGCGAGCCAGCCCGGGGAAACCAGCACCTTGCCTTCGGTCTTGAACGGCTGCGTCTCCACGCGCGTGATCCGCGTCGTGAGCAGGAACTCGGCGGGCGGATAGAACACGGCGAGGAAGCGGCGGACCACGAGATCGTAGAGCCTGGTCTCGATTTCGTTCAGGTGCTTCGGCCGCGACAGCGTGGGAATGATCGCGAAGTGGTCGGAAATCTTCGAGTTGTCGAAGATGCGCTTGTTCGGCCGCACCCATTTCTGTTTCAGGATTTCACGCGCGAAGCCGCCGAAGGCGTTGGTCTGCGCCAACTCTTCCATCGTGGACTTCACGGTGGCGATGTAGTCCTCCGGCAGCGCGCGCGCATCGGTACGCGGATAGGTCAGCACCTTGTGCTTCTCGTACAGCGCCTGGGCGAGCGACAGCGTCGTGCGCGCGGAAAAGCCGAAGCGTCCGTTGGCTTCGCGCTGCAGGCTGGTGAGGTCGTAAAGGAGCGGCGCGCCTTGCGTGGACGGCTTCGATTCCTCGGTCACGATACCCGGCTTGCCCGCCGTGAGCTCGGCAATCGTGCGTGCGCGCGCCTCGTCCCACAGTCGTTCCGCGCGAACGTCGGGGTCGTCGTCGTTCTTCTTGAAGGCTTCGTCGAACCAGCGGCCCGTGTATTCGCCGCCCGCGGCGCGGAACGTGCCGATCAGCTCCCAATAGTTGCGCGGGCGGAATGCGCGGATCTTCTCTTCCCGATCGACCAGGATCGCCAGTGTGGGCGTCTGGACGCGCCCGACGGTCGTCAACTGGAAGCCGCCCGACTTCGAATTGAACGCGGTCATCGCCCGCGTCCCGTTGATGCCGACCAGCCAGTCCGACTCCGAGCGGCAGACGGCGGCGTCGGCCAGCGGCAGCATCGCCTCGTTGCTGCGCAGTTGCGCGAAGCCGTCGCGGATCGCCGCAGGCGTCATCGACTGCAGCCAGAGCCGCTTGATCGGCTTGCCGGTCTTCGCGTACTGGACGATGTAGCGGAAGATGAGCTCGCCCTCGCGCCCCGCGTCGCACGCGTTGACGAGCGCCGTGACATCCTTGCGCTTGATGAGCTTCAAGAGCGTCCGCAGGCGCCCCTCGTTCTTCTCGATGGGCTTCAAAGCGAATTTCGACGGCAGCGCGGGCAGGTGCGCGAACGTCCATTTGCCGCGCTTGACTTCCTCTTCCTCGGGCATGCCGATCTCGAGCAGGTGGCCCACCGCCGACGAGACGACGTGCTTGTCGCTCTCGAAGTAATCGTCGTGACGGGTGAGGCCGCCCAGCGCGCGCGCGATGTCGGCGGCAACGGAAGGCTTTTCGGCGATGATGAGGCTCTTGGACAAGGGACTAAAGGGTCACTGACCGTTGCAAAGGGACGCCGATACTAACCGGGGTCGGACGACGGCGGCAAGAAAACGAATTTTTCAGGGGGCCCAACGCGCGCGCACGCGACGCGCGCGTACGCGAGAGCGCTCATGCGCGATGCAACCGCTGCCAGAGGCCTCCGGGAATTGCCGCGATACACCCTGACAGCTCGAGGCCGGTGAGCGCGGCCATGACGACCTCCGAGGCCATTCCGGTGCGCGATACCAGCGTGTCGACATCGAGCGTGTCGCCGCCCAAGGCGTCCAGCAGCGACGCTTCGACATCGGTCGACGGGCCCGCGGCGCGTTTGTCCGCAGTTACGTGCTGCGCGGCCATCCCCAGTTCCTCGAGGATGTCCTGCGCGGTTTCGACGAGCTTGGCGCCGTCGCGGATCAGCTTGTGGCATCCCTTGGACAGCGGTGAATGGATCGATCCGGGAATCGCAAAGACCTCGCGTCCCTGCTCGCCGGCATAGCGCGCCGTGATGAGCGACCCCGACGACACCGCGGCCTCCACCACGAGCACGCCGCGCGCGAGGCCGCTGATCAGCCGGTTGCGTCGCGGAAAATTCATCGCCCTGGGCGGCGTGCCGGGGGGGAACTCCGAAAGCAATCCGCCGTGCTGCGCGATGCGGTGGGCGAGAGCGCGATTGCGAGCGGGATAGACGCGATCGAGGCCCGTGCCGACGACGGCCAACGTTGATCCGGGGCAGTCGAGCGCGCCCTCGTGCGCGGCGGCGTCGATGCCGATGGCCAATCCGGAGACTATGGTCAGCCCGGCGTTCGAAAGCGCGCTTGCGAATGCGCGCGCATTGATGGCGCCTTGTGCCGTTGCGTTGCGGCTGCCGACGATGGCCAGGGCCGGGCGATTGAGGAGCTCGCGGCGTCCGACAAAGAAAAGTGCGGGCGGCGCATATCCCAGGTCGAGCAGCGTGCGGGGATAGTCCGCATCGTCCCACGCAACGATTTCGTGGGCCGGCTCCGCGAGCCATCTGCGCGTCGCCGCCAGCGATTCCAGGTCGACGGGTTCCAAAGCGCGCGCGGCGATTGCTTCGGGGACGATGGCGAGAAGCTGCGCGCGCGTGGCCGCCAGCACGGCGGCGGGGCCGCCGAAGGTGCGCAACAGCGCGACCAGCGGTTGGTGGGGCAGGGCCTTGAGCGACAGCGTCGCCCAAGCCTCCGGGGTCGAGGCGGCGACGGACATCGGACCAGTTTGAACGGCGGCGGTCGTGCGCCGCTATCTGACTTACGGACTAGGCCCTAGTTCCTGGAGGCGACTTGGACTTACGGCGTGCGACCGTAGTCGCCCGGGCGAACCGGATCGGTGGTATTCAGAACGATGGCATACGACACGCGGTCGAACGTGCGGAACACGAACATGAGGCCGGTTCGCTCGTCGGCCGGGGAAACCAGCACGGCGGGCGTGAAGACGGTGGTCGGGTCGAGAAAGCGCAGGATCGTCGACTGCTGCTTCGACGGGCGCGGATCGACGATTGGTTCGACGGCGCGGTAAACCGCCAGCACGTTGCCGGGCTCGAGACCATCGATCTTGCCTTTGTCGAGCGTCACCACGTAGCCACGGCCCGTCTCGGTGTTGGTGTACGGAACGTAGAGGACGCGCGCATCGATGGCCTTGTCCGGCGCACGCGGCACGTAGTTGGTGATCGTCTCGCGCGGCGCAGGCAGCAGCCGGTCGCCGATCATCACTTCGAGGTCGGCGGTTTCGATGCGCACCGTTGCGAGTTCGCCGAACTTTTCGACGCGCGCGGAGCCTATGAATTTGCTTTCGTAGCCCAGCACATCCTTGCCGTCGTACGTGTTGATCGGTGGGCCGGCGCGGTAGATGTACCAGTAGTCGCCCGCCTTGGGATCGAGTCCCGCGACGTACACGGTGTCGCCGGCGCCGCGGACCAATCGCGAGGCGTTGCGGCCGGAGAGGATCTCGGCTGCGCCTGCCAGGCCGTTCGGTCCGGTCACGAGCGTCTTCGACAGGTAAGGCTCGATGTCGCCCGGCGGGATGGACGGGATAACGTCGACGTCGAGCGCGGACGCGCGCGTCGACGGCTCAACGCGGACGGTGTTGCGTGTCAACGACAACCTCGGCTGGCCGTCCACGTAATCGAGCTTGACGACATCGCCCGGGTAGATGAGATGGGGATTCTTGATCTGGTCGCGGTTCAGCCGCCAGATGTCGGGCCAGCGCCACGGGTCTTTGAGGAACCGGCCGGAGATTCCCCAGAGGGTGTCGCCTTTTTGCACCGTATACGTCGACGGCGCCTTGTCCACGATCTGGATGGCCGGGGGATTCTGCCCAGCGGCGGGGACGCCGAGAGCAAGCATGCCTGCCGCCGCAACGGCCGCGAGCAGGGGCTTCCATGTGGTAAACTGTTGAACCATAACGGCTCTTCCTTGGGCGGCCGTTGACGATGTCTTAAACCATCGTCCTAAATCGCCGCAAAATAAGGACTTAACACGGATTCTGCATCCGGCACCTGCATTTGGCAAGCTATGGCGCTCCTTCCCATACTGGAATACCCCGACCCGCGTCTCAAAAAAGTCGCATCGCCGGTCACGGCCTTCACGCCGGACGTGGCCAAGCTGGTCCGGGACATGGCCGAAACCATGTATGCGGCCCCCGGCGTGGGGCTGGCCGCCACGCAGGTCGATGTGCACAAGCGCGTCATCGTCATCGACGCCTCGGACGCCCGGGACTCGCTGCTCGTGCTCATCAATCCCGAACTCGTGAATGCCTCCGGCGAAATCGAGTGCGAAGAGGGCTGCCTGTCGGTCCCCGGCTATTACGACAAGGTGGTGCGCGCGGCGCGCGTCACGGTGCGCGCGTCCAATGAGCGCGGCGAACCGTTCGAGCGTACCGTCGAGGACATGCTTGCCGTATGCGTGCAGCACGAAATGGACCACCTCGTCGGCAGGATGTTTGTCGACTATCTGTCGCCGCTGAAGCGCGCCCGGCTTAAGGCCAAGCAGCGCAAGAAGCAGCGGCTCGCGGGTTGATTTCGCCGCAACTCGACCGATGAGGGTCGGTTTCGCCGGCACCCCGCGCTTCGCGGTCGTGGTGCTCGAAGCCCTTGTCGCCGCCGGGTTCGACGTTCCCCTGGTGCTGACACAGCCGGACCGGCCCAAAGGACGCGGCCTCAAGGCCGAATCCCCGCCCATCAAGGCGCTCGCGGTCCGCTACGGGCTCACCGTCCTCCAACCCGCCACCCTCGGCACCGCCGATTCGCGCGCGCCGTTGCTGGCGCTTCCGCTGGACGTGCTGGTGGTTGCCGCCTATGGGCTCATCCTGCCGCCCGCCGTTCTCGCCTGGCCGCGGCATGGCTGCCTCAACGTGCACGCGTCGAGACTTCCACGGTGGCGCGGCGCGGCGCCGATTCCACGCGCGATCGAGGCCGGCGACAGCGCCACGGCCGTGACAATCATGCAAATGGATGCGGGGCTCGACACCGGGCCCATCGTGCTGTCCGCCGATGTCGAGATTGCGCCTCGGGAAACGGCGGGAACGCTGCACGACAAGCTGGCGGCGGCGGGCGCGCAGGCGATTATGGCCGTCCTGCAGCGTTTAGCCCGCGAGGGAGCGCTTACCAACACACCGCAGCCCGCCGCCGGCGTGACCTACGCTAACAAACTTGAACGCGCGGAGGCCGCGATCGACTGGTCGCAGCCGTCGGAAGGCATCGACCGCAAGATACGCGCGCTCGATCCCGTCCCCGGCGCGGCCACCCAACTCGGCGGCCAGACTGTCAAAGTGTGGCGCGCAGGTCCGGCAGCGGTTGCGCGAACAGATGATTCCGTCCCAGGCACCGTCATCGCCGTGGGCAAGGAGGGCATCGACGTCGCCTGCGGCCTCGGCACATTGCGCCTCGCGGAATTGCAGCCGGCGAGCGGCAAGCGGATGTCGGCTTCCGCATTTGCCGCAGGACACGCGGTCACGCCGGGGTCGCGTTTCGGCGCGTCCGGCTGACTCGCCGCTTCGGATGCAGGTCGAACAGCAACAAGCGGCGCTTGCGGTGCGCCACGTGTTGGAGGGCATGGCGCTCCCCGCGGCGCTCGCGGCGGTCGACGATGGCTCGCCGCTTCGCGGGCGCACACTCGTGCAGGAGTTGGCGTACGGAACGCTCAGGCACTGGGGTCGCTGCGAAGGGCTCACGCGCGCGCTCGCCACCAAGCCCGTCGCCGACGTGCGCCTTGCGGCGCTTGTTGCCGTCGCGCTCTATCAACTCGACCACACCGATGCGCCGCCGTTCGCCGTCGTCGATCGCGCCGTTGACGCCGCCGGCCTCATCTCTCGGCCGCAGGCGAAGACGCTCGTCAACGCGCTGCTGCGGCGATACTTGCGCGAACGCGACGCGCTGAACACGCAGGTGGCTGCAAAGAGCCCGGTCGCGCGCTGGTCCTATCCGCGCTGGTGGATCGGCCGCGTCGAGGCCGACCACCCGCACCACTGGGAGCAGATTCTCGCCGCGGGCAATGAACGACCGCCGCTCACATTGCGGGTCAACCGCCGGGCGGGCACACGCGAGGCGCTCCTCGCCCGATTCGCGGCCGAGGGCATTGCGGCAAGAGCGGTCGGTGCAGAGGGCATCCACGTTGACCCGCCGCGCCCGGTCACCGCGTTGCCCGGATTTGCCGACGGAGCCTTTGCGGTGCAGGACCTGGGCGCGCAACTGGCCGCGCCGCTGCTCGCATTGCGCGACGGCCTGCGCGTTCTCGACGCCTGTGCCGCGCCCGGAGGAAAGACATCGCACGTCCTGGAGCTCTCGGATGTCGAACTCACCGCGCTCGATCGTGACGACGCTCGACTTCCGCGCGTGCGCGAGAATCTTGCCCGGCTCGGCCACGCAGGGCGCCGCGTTCGTGTCGTCGCCGGGGACGCCGGCGAGCCCGCCGCATGGTGGGACGGCCGACCGTTCGACCGGGTCCTGGCGGACGTGCCGTGTACGGCTTCCGGCATCGTTCGCCGCCATCCGGACGCCAAGTGGCTGCGCCGCAAGTCGGACCTGGCCGCGCTTGCGGCTGAGCAGCGGCGAATCCTCCGGGCGCTGTGGCCGCTTCTCGCGCCCGGCGGCCTCATGCTTTATGCAACGTGTTCAGTCTTTGCCGGCGAAAACGAGTTGCGCGTCCGCGAATTCATGGCCGAAACCCCCGATGCGTTGCGCGAAACCATCAGATTCGACCCGGAGATCTCCCACGACGGCGGCCAACTCTTGCCTTCCGGGAAGGGCGCGCGCCACAATCATGACGGTTTCTTCTACGCATTGCTCCGCAAGCCTGATGCGGGCTAGTTTGGCGGTCACAAGCCACCCCCGCGAAGGCGTCGATCTCGTGGCGGGCCTCAAGGTTCCCAAAACCGCGACGCCGGACCTGACCCGCGATTGTCTCCGGCATTCCGTGTAGCCTCCCGACCCCTGCCCCACGCCGTTCGCCGATCGTTCCACGCCGGAGGGCGATCCTCGCATTGTTTGCGACGTGGGCGTTCGCGGCGTGCTGGCTGGCCGTTGCGGTTCCAGTCCGGGCGGACACGATTCCCGTCAAGTCGGCCGAATTGCGGATCGACGAGGGCGAAGTCCTGCTCAACGCCGAATTCGACTTGTCCTTGAATCCGACACTGGAAGAGGCGCTCGAAAAAGGCATCCCGCTTTATTTCGTCCTCGATTTCGAGCTTACGCGGGCGCGATGGTACTGGCTGGACGAAAAGGTCGCGCAGGCCGCGACCAATTATCGCGTCTCGTACAACGCGCTCACCCATCAATACCGGGTCGCGAGCGGCTTGCTCTCGCAATCGTTCAATTCGCTGGACGAGGTCGAGCATTTCATCGGGCGCGTGACGTCGCGGCCGGTCGCTTCCGCCGATGCGCTGGCGAAGGGCGCCAAATACGACGCGGCCGTGCGTCTTCGCCTGGATGTGAATCAATTGCCGAAGCCTTTTCAGGTCAACGCGCTCGCCTCCCGCGAATGGACGCTCGCGTCCGACTGGGAACGCTGGATTTTTACGGTGCCGAATCCATGAATGCGTTGCCGGGCAAACGCGGGCTTCGCTGGCTGCTGCTGGTGTCGGCGTCGCTGGCCGCCATCGCCGTGTTCCTGCTCGCCACGGCGACGGCGAATACGGCGCTGTTCGCACAAGGCTACGACGTATTGCTCGTGGCCAACGGCATTCTGGTCGGCCTGCTGATGCTGGTCGTCGGCTGGCAGCTCTGGCAACTGCGGCGCAACCTGAAGGCAGGCGTCTTCGGTTCGCGTCTGGCGGTTCGTCTGGTGCTCCTGTTCGCCCTCGTTGCAGGATTGCCCGGCGCGCTGGTCTACGCGGTCTCGGCACAATTCATCGGCAGGAGTATCGAGAGCTGGTTCGACGTGCGCGTCGATCGCGCGCTCGACAGCGGCCTGTCGCTGGCCGACAGCTCCCTCAAATACCTGCTGAACGACACGACGAACAAGGCGACGCAGCTCGCCGTCGCACTGTCGGAGGCGCAAGGGAATCTCGCCACGGCGTTGAACCGCGCCGCGGAGCAGGCGAGCGTCTTCGAGGCGACACTCTTCACGCCCACCGGCGGCGTGCTCGCAGTCGCCGGCACCGGGGGCTCGCACGCGACGCCCGAACCGCCGCCGCCGGAGGCGCTGCGGCTCGCGCGGCTGCAGCAGCCCTACAAGAAAATCGAGGAGACGGGCGAAGGCGGGTTCGTGCTGCGCGTCGTGGTGCCCGTCAACACGGACGACATCGCGAATCCGCTCAAGTTGCTGCAGGTCGTCGAGCCGGTGCAGAAATCCTTGGCGCAGGAAGCCGATCGCGTGCGTTCCGGGGTGCGCGACTATCGCGAGTTGACGCTGCTGCGCACGAGCCTGAAGCAGCTCTACCAGCTCACGTTGGCGTTGACGCTGTTGCTCGCGCTGACGAGCGCGCTCGGCCTGGCGGTCGTTTTGTCCGAGCGTTTTGCCGCGCCGCTGGGGCTCCTGGCCGAGGGCACGCGCGCCGTCGCGGAGGGCGACTTCACGCGGCGCCAGCCGGTCGTCTCGCGCGACGAGCTGGGCGTGCTCACCGAATCGTTCAACACGATGACGGCGCAACTCGCCGAAGCACAAGGAAAGGCCGAGGACAGCCGGCGCGCGACCGAGACCACGCGCGCCTATCTCGAGAGCATTCTCGGCAACCTGTCCTCCGGCGTGCTGGCCTTCGACGACCAGCATCGGCTGCGCACCGTCAATCCGAGCGCCGCGGTGATCCTGCAGCAGCCCCTCGCCGAGCTGCTCGGCATGCCGCTGGCCGACTGGGGCAAGCGGCTGCCCGCGCTGGCTTCGTTCGCCGAATTGGTCGGCGAAGGCTTTCGCGGCAGCCGCGACGGCCAATGGCAGAAAGAAGCGGAGCTCGGTGTGGCCGACCTTTCCCGAACGCTTTTGATGCGCGGCACGCGGCTGCCCGGGACGCCGGCGGCCGGCGGCTACGTCGTGGTCTTCGACGACGTGTCCGAACTGGTGCAGGCGCAGCGCGACGCCGCTTGGTCGGAAGTGGCGCGGCGGCTGGCGCACGAGATCAAGAACCCTCTGACGCCGATTCAGCTGTCCGCGGAGCGGTTGGCGGTCAAGCTCGGCGCAAAGCTCGAAGGCCCGGACCAGGAAGCTCTCAAACGCGGCACGCAGACGATCGTGTCGCAGGTGAGCGCGATGAAGCACATGGTCGACGATTTTGCCATCTACGCGCGGCAGCCGCGGCCGGGCCAGCTGCAGCTGGTCGATTTGGCGGCGCTCTTGCAGGACGTGCTCGGTCTGTACGACAATCTGCGCCCGCACGTTGCGTTATCCTTGGCTGAAGCGCCCGTCATGGTGTTGGGCGAGCCGACCCGCCTGCGCCAGGTGTTCCACAATCTCCTCTCGAACGCGATCGATGCGCAGGCCGATGTCGCCGAGCCGCATTTCGCGATCGCGTTGTCCGCGGGCGCCAGCGAGTCGACGCTCACGTTTACCGACGGCGGACCGGGATTTGCGCAGGACGTGCTGACGCACGCGTTCGAGCCGTACGTGACGACCAAAGCGAAAGGAACGGGCCTGGGGCTCGCGATAGTGAAAAAAATCATCGATGAGCACGGCGGGCGGGTCAATCTCGACAACGTGCAGCCGAACGGCGCGCGCGTGACGCTCCACTTCCCGGTCGCTCCGGCTGCGAAACCCGCCGCCGCGGCCGCGTGACGGGACGAAAGCCATGGCGCTGCTCCGGGAAATACTCATTGTCGACGACGAAGTGGGCATTCGTGAACTGCTGTCGGAAATCCTGGAGGACGAGGGCTATTCCGTCGCTACCGCGGAAAATGCCGGCGAGGCGCGTGCGTACCGGCTCCGCCAGCAACCGGCCCTGGTCCTGCTCGATATCTGGATGCCCGACACCGATGGCGTCACGTTGCTGCGCGAATGGGCGGGCAGCGGCCTCCTCACGATGCCCGTGGTCATGATGTCGGGGCATGGGACGATCGAAACCGCCGTCGACGCCACCAAGATCGGCGCGTTCGATTTCCTCGAGAAGCCGATCGGCCTGTCGAAGCTTCTGTCGACGATCGCGCGCGCGTTCAAGATGGCGGCCACGCAGGAGCCGCGCCACGTTTCGCTGGCCGCGCTGGGATCCGGGACTGCCGTGCGCGAGACCGAACGCGCGCTGGATCAGCTGATCGCCGCGCGCCGCGCGGTGCTGATCGTCGGCGAATCGGGCGCCGGGCACGACATCGCGGCGCGCGCGCTGCAGTTGCCCGATGCGCCCTGGGTCGCGCTCCCCAATGGACAGCGGCTGACCGCTAATCCGCTCGCGCTCATCGAAGAGGCGCACGAAGGCACGCTGTATTGCGCCGAGATCGGCCAGTATTCGAAGGCGGAACAAAAGGGCCTGGCGTTCCTGCTGCCCAAACTCGAGAAGCACGATGTCACGCTGGTTTGCACCAGCGCCGAACCGCTGGGTAATCTTTCGGCCGAGGGAAAGTTCGACGCGGCCCTCCTCGCGCAGCTTTCGCCGGGCGCCGTCGTGCTGCCGCCGCTGCGCACGCGGCGCGAAGACATTCCGCCGCTCATCGAGCGCTTCTGGCGTGAGGCGAACAAAGGCGCGGCCGCGCCGCCGCTGCTGTCCGCACTGCCGCCGGCCGCGCTGACGGCGCTCACCAACGCGTTCTGGCCGGGCAATCTCGATCACCTGGCCGGAGTCGTGAACAACCTGGTCCTGTTGCGCGGCGAAGTCACCAACGATCTCGTCAAGCGCCTGCTGGGCGAGGCGGCCATTCCGAATCCATCGCTCGCGCCGGAAATCACCGCGCGCTTCTTCGAACTGCCGCTGCGCGAAGCACGCGAGGCCTTCGAGCGCATTTATTTCGAGCAGCTTCTGGGGAAGGAGCAGAGCAACATGAGCAAGGTTGCGGAGAAAGCGGGCCTCGAGCGCACCCATCTCTATCGCAAGCTCAAGCAATTGAATATCCGCTTCTCGCGCCGCACGGACGAAACCCCGACGTAAGCCCTCACGCCCGGCAGCAACACCTCTCGTGAGCGCTCCTTCGCCCCAGAAACAACGGACGGCCGCGCTCGTCGTCGGCGCCATCGGCGTCGTCTACGGCGACATCGGCACGAGCCCGCTGTACACGCTGCGCGAGGCGTTCCACGGTGTGCACGGACTGCCGCTGACGGTCGACAACGTGCTGGGCGTGCTGTCGGTCATCTTCTGGTCGCTCGTCATCGTCGTGACGTTCAAGTACGTGACGCTGGTGCTGCGCGCCGACAATCGCGGCGAAGGCGGCGTGCTCGCGCTGACGGCGCTCGTATCAAGGGGCCTCGAAGGGCAGCCGAAGCGGCGCTGGTGGCTGGTCGGCTTTGGCATTTTCGGCGCCGCGATGTTCTACGGCGACGGCATGATCACGCCGGCGATCTCCGTGCTGTCCGCCGTCGAGGGACTCGAAATCATGGCGCCCGGGCTGCGCGAATTCGTCGTCCCGACCACGCTCATGATTCTCGTGGCGCTGTTCGCGATCCAGCGCCACGGCACCGGACGCGTCGGCGCGCTGTTCGGACCGGTCATGTCAGTGTGGTTCGTCACGATCGCCGGCCTCGGGGCGTCGGGCATTGCAAGGGAACCGGGCGTGCTCGCGGCGCTCAATCCCGCGTTCGCCGTCGCGTTCTTTGCGGGAAGTCCCAAGTTGTCGTTCCTGGCGCTCGGGGCCATCGTGCTGGCCGTGACCGGCACCGAAGCGCTCTACGCGGACATGGGCCATTTCGGCAAGTCGCCGATCCGCCGCGCGTGGATTTTTTTCGTCATGCCGGCCCTGGTGCTCAACTATTTTGGCCAGGGCGCGCTGATCCTTGCCGACCCCGAGGCCGTGAAGAATCCGTTCTACCTGCTGGCCCCCGCATGGGCGCTGTTTCCGCTGGTGGTGCTCGCGACGTGCGCGACGGTGATCGCGTCGCAGGCCGTGATTTCCGGCGCGTTCTCGCTGACGCGGCAGGCGATCCAGATGGGCTACTGCCCGCGCCTCATGATCCAGCACACCTCCGAGCGCCAAATCGGCCAGATCTACGTCCCGCTCGTCATCGGCTTCAGGCGCTCGAGCAATCTGGCCGGCGCCTATGGAATCGCCGTGACGCTCGCGCTGCTGATCGACTCCATCTCGATCTTCGTCGTCATGCGGCGGCTGTGGCATTGGCCCACCGTCGCTGCGCTGGCCGTGGCCGTGCCGTTCGTTGTCATCGACGTCTCGTTCCTCACGTCGAACACCCTCAAGATTCCGGAGGGGGGCTGGTTCCCGATCTTGAGCGGCATCGTCGTGTTCACGTTGCTCACGACGTGGAAGAAAGGCCGCGCCGTGCTGATGAAGCGCCTCTCCGAAGACGCGATGCCGCTCGATCTTTTCATTCAAAGCATCGCGGCCGCGCCGCCCACGCGCGTCGCGGGCACCGCCGTCTTTCTCACGTCCTCCCCCAACAGCGTCCCGCACGCGCTTCTGCACAACCTGAAGCACAACAAGGTGCTGCACGAGCGCGTCGTATTCCTGACCATCGTGACGCGCGACATCCCCGCGGTTCCAGCCGCCGACCGCCTGCAAATGGCGCCGTTGGGGTGCGAGTTCTTCCAGATCGTCGCCCGCTACGGCTTCAAGGACGACCCGGACGTGCCTGAACTTCTCGAGGAGTGCAACCGCCGCGGGTTCGTGTTCGACATGATGGAGACGTCATTTTTCGTATCGCGCGAGACGCTGATCGCGACGGTGGCGCCGGGCATGGCGTTGTGGCGCGAGCGGCTCTTCGTATCGATGTCGAAGAACGCGACCAAGGCATCGGAATTTTTCCGCGTTCCATCGAACCGCGTCGTCGAGCTTGGCACGCAGGTGGAACTCTAGAGGCATTCATGGCGCTGCATTCCGGATTAGGGACCCGAATGCGATTCCTTGCGCCGATCGTCGGCGTCGTCGCGATTTTCGCCGCCGCCGCCCTCTCTGCGGAACCGCTCCCCGAAAGCAAGGAGCTGGCGGAGTTGCTTCAACCGTACCTGGCGAAACCGCTGCCGTCGATCGAAACGTTGGTCGGCGTCTCCATGCCGCCGGCCTCGCCGCTGATGGTGGTTGCGAGCCTCGGAGACGATGCGTCGCAGCCCGATCTCGATCGGGGTTACGCGGTGGGCTTCACGCTGAATGATCTTTTGTTCGACGCGGACCCCAAGCTGGATGTTGTTGCGCCCTGGCTCTACGCAGACGACACGCGTAAAAAAGGTGCGCCGCGGGGGCAGAAGCGCGACAGCGCCGCGAACGCCTATCGCGCCGCGCTCCGCGATCATGCGAACTGGTGCGCGCATGGCTGGGTGAGCGGGATCAACCCGGTGCGAGTCGAGCTGGTCGTCGACGGATGTGCGGCAGGGACGTCATCCCATCGCCGCGAGTGGAAGATCGCTTCGGAGGCCGACTGGCCCGGCGCGTTGGCGGAAATGTGCGAGTTCGCCTCCGCCAGCGCGACTGGCGAGCTTACGTCGATTGCCCGCGCATCGTGCCATCGCGCGCGGTCCATTCGTCCCGAAAGCCTGCTCGCGTTGGCGCGCTTCGGCGGCCCCAGCGAAAACCGGGCGTGGAAGGCGCTGGAGGCGATAGTCGCGGCCGACCCGTCATTCGCACCCGCGGCGATCGACTATCTTTGGCGCCTCACGTACTACTCCGAGCGGCGCAACGCCTATTGGGAACGCGTCAGTGTGATCGCGAAAGGTGCGTTGCAGTCCAGCGCGGTCCAACTGCTTGCGTATTCGGTCACCGCGAATCATTTTGGTTGGAACGTACGGTATCCGCCCTATCCCAGTTTCTTCTACTGGATACGCAACCACGCCCATTTGTCCGCGGCGTGGATGGCACTTGCCTCAGGACTTGCCCGAGGCAACCACGAAGACTGGCCGCAAGAAACCTGGTGGACGCGCCTGCTGCCTGAAAAGATCGCAACCTGGGTGTCGCTGCATCGGGCGCCCCCTCCCAACGAGGCCACTCACACGATATCGCTGGCGTTGTCGTTGGGCATCTATCAACGGTGGCCGCAAGCATATCGAACCCACGGGCAAATGGCCTACGCCCTCGAGCAGTACGGATGGATGCTTCGCGGCAGCGGGTTCTGGAACGAAGTACCGAGGATCGGCAAACGCGGCTTTCCCGTCTTCGTCGACTGGTCGGAACAGTTTTATCAATCGACATTGAGCATGAACCCGGATGCGGATGAGGCATTGATTGGGTTGATGGTTTCCACGAAGCTCAATGGAGGCGATTGGCTTGACGTTTTTGACCGGGCTGTCGAGGCGAATCCTCACAATTGGTGGCTCTACGATCAGGCCATGTGCTATGCGCGACCTCAATGGCGCGGAGATGCCGAGACGCGCCGGCGAATCGAGACCGTCGCGCTCGAAAACAACCCTGACGCCGCGTGGGCGAAAACATTGCGGTGCCGATCGGAGTCTTCGGACAAGTCCAAGAATGAATGAACGCGTTACCGCCACTCGACCGCACCGAACTGGTCGTGGCCCAGGTACGCATAGAAGAGGCCGATCGTTCCGCGCGTCTGCGAAAACCGGTCGTTGACGTCCGGATAGAACGCGTCGCGACGGTTGCCGAGATATTTGATCGAAACCGCATGCTGCTTGTAGACGCGTACGGTGAAAGACGCGTCGATGCGCGCGATGTTGTCGTGGCCGCCGCGATCGGCGGCCGCCACGCGGCTCACGAAATACTCGCGTCCCGTGACGTCGAGCGACGCCCGCTCGCCGAAGATCGCGCGCAGCGATAGGAGCGCCTGCGGCGCGACGCCGTAGTGGTAGTCGTTGTCCTGCGTGCTGTGCGTCGTGCCGACGGCGGCGTAGCCTGCGCCCAACAGTGCCGTGCCTTGCAGCGCGATCGACTTCGACAGCCACCATTGGCCGGTCGTCCCCAGCGCCAGCGCCGTCGACGAAACGCGAAACGTCTGCGGCGCGATGTAGTCGTAGATGCCGTAGAGTCCCCAGATGCCCCGATAATCCGGCCCCACTTCGTAGTCGCGTCCGAGGAGGAGGCCCTTGGTCATCAGGTTCTCGAAGCCGTTGGCGCTCGAGGCGGTGGCCTGGAACGTGAAATAGTCGAACGGACGGTTGTAGGTGTAGCCCGGCTTCCCCGGCAGGCCATAGTCGATCGCGAAGTCCGCCAGCGCCTCGTTGCTTTGCAGTTTGGTCGTCGACGTCCCCGATTCGTTTTGCGCGGTCCCGCTGAAGCCGAGTTGCAGGCGGCTGTAGTAGACCGGGTCGTGGCTCGGGAAGATGGTGTCGAAGCGGTTGCCGAACACCAGGCGATTGAAACCGGTTGCCGGCGACACGACGGCAGCGCCCACCTCGCGCCAGAACGGAGGCAGAACCTGGTTCTCGAGCACGAGATTCGCCATGCGGAACAGCGCTTCGCCCAGGAACGATCCGCCGAGGCCGGTGTTCAGCAGGTCGTTGCGCGACGGCGGCGAATTCTCTCCGGCAATCTCCCACATCGCGCTGCCCGCGAACGAGTAACCCAGCGCTTCCCAGTAGTCGATACCCGCCGAGCGCGCAAACCCCAGGTACATCGATCCTTGATAGGGGTGCGCGAGCTGGTTGGTCGTGAACGGATCGCTGTCGACGACCCAGCTGCGGTGGAGGTTCCGGCGGATCGTCGTGAAGTTGGTCACGTACTCGTTGCCGGTCGTGTAGCGGTTGGCGAGGTTCAGCAGGACGTTGAACCCCAGGACTTCGGCGGCGGGGATGGCGTAGCTCTTG